>ERZ826016.2130-NODE-2130-length-16174-cov-5.677213_pt1 | contig 16174 bp, 11 predicted proteins | sample MGYA00519872_ERZ826016 | MGnify/ENA primary metagenome ERZ826016 (study PRJEB31778, sample SAMEA3449218) | human gut metagenome | biome: human gut; feature: human-associated habitat; material: faeces | place: United Kingdom | collected 2010/2012 ... | reverse complement strand
TGAGGGGGTAGTGACCGTTAGGTCGTGTGAGTTCAAGTCTCACCAGCCGCACCACCATTTTTTATCTGTGGTGCTCAACAATTTCATATGCGGTCGTGGCGGAACTGGCAGACGCGCTATCTTCAGGCGGTAGTGGGGTTACCCGTGAGAGTTCAAATCTCTCCGACCGCACCACAAAACAACTCAGGCATTCTCGGGAATGTCTTTTTTTATGCCTGCTCCGGGGCAGCGGCGGCGCATTCCGGCGGGGCGTTGCAATTTTGGCCCGCGGCGGGTATAATACAGTCATTCCATGCGGCTGTGGCGGAATGGCAGACGCGCTACTTTGAGGGGGTAGTGACCGTTAGGTCGTGTGAGTTCAAGTCTCACCAGCCGCACCACAGGAGCTCCATCTTCGGATGGGGCTTTTTTCGTGCACTTTTCCGGGACGGACTCCGCGTCCGAGCAGTCCCTTCCGCGCCGTTCCCGGTGGTACAATAGGGACAGAAGCCGGCGCGTCCGGCCGGTCCGCCGCGCGGCGGCGTTTGGCTGAAGGAGGGTCCCATGAAGCATGTCTATCCGTTCGGCGTCATCCTTGCGCTGTCCTGTCTCGGGGAGGCGCTCGGCCGCCTCCTGCCGTTCCCCATACCCGCGAGCGTCTACGGCGTGGTGCTGCTCTTCCTGGCGCTCCATTTCCGGTGGCTCGACGCGGAGCGCCTGCGGGAGGCGAGCCGGTTCTTCATCGAGATCCTGCCGGTGCTCTTCATCCCCGCGGCGGTGGGGCTCATGGAGTCCTGGGAGCTGATTCGCGCGGACTGGCCGGCGTACCTGGCGATCATCGCGGTGTCCACGTTCCTCGTCTTCGGCGCAGGCGGCGCCGTGACAGAGTGGTTCCTCCGGCGGGAAAGGGGCGGCGGACGATGACAGCGCTCGAAGAATCAGCATTCTTTCCCATGGCGCTGTCGCTCCTGTCCTACGCCGCGGGCGGCGCGGTCCACCGGCGCTTCCGCATCGCCCTGTGCAATCCGCTCCTGCTGGCGGTGCTCTTTACCATGGGCGCGCTCGCCGTGCTGGGCATCCCCTACGAAACGTATTATGCGGGCGCGCATCACCTGAGCTGGCTCCTCACGCCGGCCACCATCTGCCTCGCGGTGCCGCTCTACGACCGCCGGCGTGAGCTCCGCGCGCACTGGCGGGCGATCGGCGCGGGCATCGCGGCGGGCACCGCCGTCACCATGGGCTGCGTTTTCCTCATGAGCCATGCGTGCGGGCTCTCCTACGTGGCGTACGCTACGCTCCTGCCGAAGTCCATCACCGCGGCCATCGGCATGGACGTGTCCGCCGGGCTCGGCGGGAACGTGCCGCTCACAGCGGCGGCGATCATCCTGACCGGCATCCTGGGAAATATGTTCGCGCCCGCGTGGTGCCGCCTCTTCCGCCTCACCGATCCCACGGCGCGGGGCATCGCCATCGGCAGCGCGTCCCATGCCATCGGCACGGCGAAGGCGGCGGAGATGGGCGAGACGGAAGGGGCCATGAGCAGCCTCGCCATGGTGGTGACGGGGCTCGCCACCGTGGCGGTCGTTCCGTTCTTCGCGGCGCTCTTCCCCGGCGGATGAACGGCCGCGGAGAGAAGAGAAAGAGAACAGGCGGGGACCGCCCCGCAGGGAGGCATGGAATGAAATACAGAGCTGTGGTCTTCGACATGGATGGGACCATCCTGGATACGCTGGAAGATATGAGGCGGAGCGTCAATGCGGCGCTTGCCGCTGAAGGATTTCCGCCGCGCACGCTGGATGAGGTGCGGCGCTTCGTGGGCAACGGGAACCGCCGCCTCGTGGAGCGGGCCGTGCCGGCGGGGACCGGGCCGGACGCGGTGGAGCGCGTGTTCCACGGGTTCCACGCCCATTACCGGGTGCACTGCGCGGACCATATCCGCATCTATCCGGGCATCCTGGAGCTGCTGCGCCGGCTCCGCGCGGCGGGCGTCCGCACGGCGGTGGTGTCCAATAAAGCGGACTATGCCGTGCAGGCGCTGGCAGACGAGTGCTTCCCCGGCCTCTTCGATGCCGCCGCCGGGGAGAAAGACGGCGTGCGCCGCAAACCGGCGCCGGACGGGGTGCTCGCCGTCCTCGCGGCGCTGGGCGTGCCGCCGTCCGAGGCGGTGTACGTGGGCGACTCCGAAGTGGACATCGAGACCGCGCGGAACGCGGGCCTCCCGTGCATCTCGGTCACCTGGGGATTCCGGCCGGAAGCGTACCTCATCGGGCAGGGGGCGGAGCGCACCGCCGGCACGGCGGACGAACTCGCGGCGCTGCTCTTCTGAAAAAAGCAATAAAAAAGAGAGACGCAGGGTCTCTCTTTTTTGTTGCCCGTCAGAACCAGTCGCGTTCGCTGTTCCATTCGATGAATTCGCCGGTCTCCGCGTCCAGCTCGAAATCGTATTCGTAGCCGTTGTAGCGGACTTCGCCTTCATACGTGAGGCGGCCGTGATCGTGGTCGCGCTTCATGCGGAGATTCTGTTCCGTCGCGCCGTCCACGCGGGCGAGGACTTTGGCTGCCGCTTCGTCATAGGACATCACCGAGCCGGCGTTCCGGTTCTGGCGGTAGCCGCGGCCGCGGTTGTGCGTCTCGTAGTCCGCTTTCAGGATATCGCCGGAATCCTTGTCGATGTCGTAGTCATATTCCGTCGAGCCGGCATAGAATTCCACTTCATAGACCGTGCGGCCCCAGTCCCAGTCTTCGCGCATGCGGATGTAGTCCACATCAGATGCCGCCACGCCGGCATGTTCCAGCGCGATGGATTTCGCCTGATCCGCCGTGACCGCCGCGCTCGCGATCGTCGCGCCGCCGAGCGCCATGCCCACTACCGCTGCCAGACCGGCCGTCCATTTCATCATCTTGTTCATGTCAGTCCCTCCAGTGATGCACTTCATAATCATATTTCAGGATTTCCCCGGTGTCCTGGGAGATGTCGTAATCGTACTCCCGGGCGCCCGAGTAAAATTCGATCTCATAAACGACGTGGCCGAAATCCCAGTCCTCCTTCACGCGGATGTGGTCGATGTCCGCCTCCGTCAGGCCGGCGTGCTCGATGGCGATGGCCCGGGCCTGGTCCGCGGTGACGGCCGCATCGGCCGAAGCGCCGCCGAGGAAGGTCAGAGCGAGGACCGCTGCCAGCGCGGCCGTCCATTTCAGACTTTTCTTCATTGTGTCACCTCCATGCAACTCACTGATGTTTTCCTTTGTATTAATTATATCAAAACTAAATAGAGAATTGTAGATGAAAGAAAAAAGCTTTTCATAAATAGCGGCCTGCTTTCTAACAGATGCGAGAGAAATGTAATGTAAAAATTACGTAAAAATCACTTTACAAAAAGAAAACAGGAGAAGCGTCCGGCCGGACAAAAATGCGGCGGAACCCGGGCCGGGAGGAAGCCTCGCCGCCCGCATGAGGGAAACGCCCGCGGGCATGCGCAGAACGCATGAGACGGCGCGGAGATTTCCCGGCTCTCCCCTTTTTTCATCGCGCCTCGTTTGCTATAATAAGGAGTAAACTTTTTTGGATTGGAAACAGAGAAAGCAGGAGAGACGCAGGAATGAAAAGAGAAGACATCCGGAATATAGCCATTATTGCCCATGTCGACCATGGCAAGACGACGCTCGTCGATGCCATGCTGAAACAGAGTCATATTTTCAGAGAAAATCAGAAAGTCGCGGAACGCGTGATGGACTCGAACCCGCTGGAACGGGAGCGCGGCATCACCATTCTCGCGAAGAATACGTCCGTCATGCACGACGGCGTGAAGATCAATATCGTCGACACTCCTGGGCACGCTGATTTCGGCGGGGAAGTGGAACGCATCCTGAACATGGTGGACGGCGTGCTGCTCCTCGTGGATTCTCACGAAGGTCCGATGCCGCAGACGAAGTACGTGTTGCGCAAGGCTCTCGAACACAAACTGAAACCGATCGTCGTCATCAATAAGATCGACCGCCCGGACGCGCGCATCGCCGACGTAGAAGGGGAGATCCTCGAACTCTTCATGGAACTCGACGCCGACGACGACCAGCTCGACTTCCCGCTGATTTATGCCTCCGCCCGCGCAGGCATCGCGAAATACAACATGAATGACGAGAGCAGCGATCTCACGCCGCTCTTCGAGACGATCCTGAAGTACTGCCCCGCGCCGGAAGGCGACCCGGACGGCCCGCTCCAGATCATGACGACCACCCTCGACGCAGACGACTACCTCGGCAAGGTGGCCATCGGCCGCATCACCCGCGGCACGGTCCGAGTGGGCCAGCAGGTGGTCATCACCGACGGCACGAACAGCCGCAATGACCGTGTGGGCCAGCTCTTCACCTGGCAGGGCATGAAGCGCACCCCCGCCGAGACCGCGTCCATGGGCGACATCGTCGCCATGGCGGGCTTCAAGGACATCAATATCGGCGCGACCGTCGCCGACGCGCAGCAGCCGGAAGCGCTCCCGGCCATCCACATCGACGAACCGACCCTGTCCATGGTCTTCCACGTCAACAAGAGCCCCTTCGCCGGCCGGGAAGGCGACTATGTGACGAGCCGCCACATCCGCGCCCGCCTCATGAAAGAAATCGAGACGAACGTGGCGCTCCATGTGCGGGACGGGGAATCTTCCGATTCGTTCATCGTCTCCGGCCGCGGCGAACTGCATCTGTCCGTCCTCATCGAAATGATGCGCCGCGAAGGCTTCGAGCTGGAAATCTCCAAGCCGCAGGTCATCTACAAGGAGATCGACGGCAAGAAGTGCGAACCGATCGAACGCCTTACCGTGGAAGTGCCGCAGGAATTCATGGGCGCCGTCATGGAAGGTCTCGGACCGCGCCGTGCGGAGATGATCTCCATGGAAGAGCTGGCGGGCTACATGAAGATGGATTTCTCCATCCCGGCGCGCGGCCTCATCGGCTTCCGCAATGAAATGCTCACCACCACCCGCGGCACGGGCATCATGTACCACGTCTTCCAGGGGTACGAACCCTTCAAGGGCCCGATCCCGGAACGCACCCGCGGCTCCCTCGTGGCCTTTGAAAACGGCACGACCACTGCGTACGGCCTGAACAGCATCCTCGACCGGGGCGAGCTCTTCCTCGAACCGGGCGTGGAAGTGTACGAAGGCATGATCGTCGGCGAGAACGCCCGCGAGAACGACATGGACGTGAATCCGTGCAAGAAGAAGCACCTCACGAATACCCGCGCCGCCGCTTCGGACGACGCCATCCGCCTGCCTCCGTGCCGTCAGTTCACGCTGGAATCCGCGCTCGAATGGATCCGCGAGGACGAACTGGTGGAAGTCACGCCGAAGAGCCTGCGCATGCGCAAAGCGGTGCTCTCCCGCCAGCTGCGCTACAAGAACGCGAACGCCAAGAAAAATCAGCAGTAAGAAGACCGGCATCGGTATCTTCCTGTCAGCAGCCGAACGGGTACCCGGTCTCTTCGGGTACCTGTTTTTGTGTAATACGGGCGGAATGTCCCTGCGCATCCGGACATCCCGCGGAAAGAAGGGGGCGCCATGGGCAGTATGGGTGTCTGGGACACGGTGAAATTCTTTGTGCTCGGACTGTACAACCGCTTTATGAATGACGACGTAGGCGCGCTCGCCGCCGAGACGACCTACTATTTCATCCTCGGTCTGGTGCCGTTCATGATCTTCGTGGTCAATGCGGTGCTCTTCTTCATGGCGCCGCAGATCGCCGTCATCATCCAGCTGCTCCAGTACCTGCCGCACGATCTGGCAGTCTCGCTGGAGGCGAACGTCTACCGCATCATCGAAGGGCGCAGCTCCATCTGGCTCTTCGCCGGTCTCGCCGCGGCCATCTGGTCCGGCGCGCAGGGCGTGGACGTGGTCATCCGCGCCACGGACAAAGCCATCAGCAATGACCGCAACCGCCAGAGCTGGTTCACCGTGAAGGCGAAATCCATCTTCTTCACGCTGCTCATCACCTTCGCCATGCTGCTCTCCCTCGGCATCACCGTCTTCGGGAACGCCGTGGTCTACGCGCTGGATTACTATTTCACCCTGCCGAAAGTTTTCCTCAGCACGTGGGATATGCTGAAATACACCATCCCCTTCGGGAATCTGGTGCTCACGCTGGCCGTCTTCTACCGGTACGCCACGCACCGGTACCGTACGAAATGGGTGCGCGCCGCGGCGGCATCGGTGATCGTCACGGGCATCTGGCTCCTGCTCACCATGGGCTACAGTTACTACGTGCTGAACGTGGCCCACATGGGGCTCACGTACGGCTCCCTCATCGGCCTGGTGGTGCTCTTCATCTGGTTCCATCTGGCGGCCATGGTCATCATCATGGGGAGCGAATTCATCGCCACGTGGAAAGATTACGACCGCTACCAGCACCCGGTGCTGCGCGAGGCGGGCGGCGCCGCCGTGACGGACGCCATCCGCCGGGCCATCGCGGAAGAGGAGCCGCCGGTGCGGAAGAAAAAATAACAAGACAGCCGGTCCGAAAGGGCCGGTTTTTGCGTGCCCGGAAAAAGCGCGCGAAAAAAGCTCTCCCGCGGGAGAGCTTCGTTCCGGTTACCGGGCGTCTTTCAGATGGGCGTTGAAGAAATCCACGATGATCTCCAGGATTTCCGGCTGCACCCAGTATACGCCGCCGTGGGCCGCGCCCTGCACCACATAGCGCGTGGAATCGACGCCCTTCGCGCGGAGCGCCTGATGGAGAATCTCCGTCTGGCTCGGCGAGACCACCGTGTCCCGGTCGCCGTGCATGAGGAGGAAAGGCGGCGTCGTCTCGGAGATGTAATGGAGCGGATTCGCCGCTTCCGCCTCTTCCGGATAGTCCTGCACGCCGCCGGCCCGTCCGTTGAAGACCGGGCTGCCCTTCAGCCAGAGCGCCTCCGTAGCGCCGGACGTGCGGTGGAGCGCCTGCACTTCGGGGGCGTAGTCCGCGCCGATGGACGTCAGGTCGGACACGCCGTACAGGTCGACCACGGCCTGCACCGCGCTCGACTGGTCCAGATGGTCTCCGGCGTCGAACCGGCGGGTCCCGCTGGTGGTGCCCGCCATGGCGGCGAGATAGCCGCCCGCCGATCCGCCGAAGATGCCGATGCGGTCAGGATCGATGCGGAACTGCTCCGCATGGGCGCGGAGGTAGCGCACCGCCGCCTTCACGTCCTGGAGAGGCTCGGGGAACGTCGCCGTGGGGGCCACGCGGTACTCGATGGAAGCCGTCACATAGCCCTCCTCCGCGAGGCGGAGCCGCTCCTGGATGTAGCTGTCCTTGTTGGCGTTGATGAAGCCGCCGCCCGTGACGAAGACGATGGCCGGCATGGGCTCCTTTACCTGCGGGACAAGGAGATCCATCTTCATCGCCCGGTTCTCATAGCCGCGGGTGGGCACCTGCTCGAAGACGACGTCGGAAATGAGCTTGATCTGCGGACGCGTCACCGCGACGGAGAGCGGCTGGCTGTCCGCCGGGACGGACGGCGCGGCGAAAGCGGGGCAGGCGGCGCAGCAGCACGCCGCCAGAGCGAGGGCGAGAAGAGTACGTTTCATGGGGATCTCCTTTCTGAAAATGAGAGCGCAGCTCCCGGGATGGTTTACTTCCATTATAGGCGCGGGGCCTCCGCCGCCGCAACCGGGCCGCCCGGGGAGAAGATTTTGCGGAGGCCCTTGCGCAGAGCGGGGGATTTTCGCTAAGATAGTACAGTATCATGGATTTCCACAGGAGGCACTCTTGAAAACCTATTTCTTTTTCGATATCGACGGCACGCTCACCCAGCCTCTCACCACCGAAGTGCCGGAGAGCACGCGGGAAGCGCTCCGCCTGCTCCGGCAGAATGGCCATTTCATCGCGCTCGCCACGGGGCGCATCCAGGCGGACGCCTTCGCGGTGGCTCAGTCCGTGGGCATGACGTCCGCCGTGTCCGACGGCGGCGAATGCGTTACGCTGGACGGCCATGTGGAGTACCACAACGGGCTCCCGCTCGACCGGTGCGCGGAATTCCTGGACCGGCTCGACCGGCGCATCCATCCCTGGGCCGTCGCGCCGGACAATGCGCGGGTCCGCGTCTCGCAGGACGAGGCGTACGGCCGCGCCGTGAAAGATCATTACTACGAGACCGTCGTGGACCCGGCGCTGGACTATCGGAAACTCTCCACCATCTACAAGATCTTCTTCGCCTGCCGGCCCGGCGAGGAAAAAGCCGTGGATTTCTGCGGCCTCACCCACGTGTGGCTCAGCGGGGACACCATGCTCATCGAGCCCACGCACAAGGAAAAAGGCATCCGATACATCATGGACAAATACGGCCTCTCCGACAGCCAGATCGTGGTCTTCGGCGACGGCATGAACGACCGCTCCATGTTCCGCCCGGAATGGATGAGCATCGCCATGGGCAATGCGAAGCCTGCGCTGAAAGAAAAAGCGAAATACATCACCGCCCGCGCCGACGAAGACGGCATCTGGAAAGCCTGCCGCCATTTCGGCTGGATTTGACAAGGCGGGCATTCTCTGGTATGATTCATACGTTGCCTGTGGGGGTATAGCTCAGCTGGGAGAGCGTCTGAATGGCATTCAGAAGGTCAGCGGTTCGATCCCGCTTATCTCCACCAGAAAAAAGTACCGGATGTCCGAGGGACGTCCGGTTTTTTGTCGTATGCAAAAGGAAAAGACAGGAAGAAGGATTCCTGTCTTTTTTTCGTGTCACGCTTTCGGCACCGGGACAGCCTCTTTCAGGTGGAAGGACCAGAGCCAGAGGGCGTCGACGGGTTTGCCGAAGATGCGCTCCGCGGCGGCGCCGTAGATCTGGAGCTGGCGGCGGTAGTGGTCCGCCAGCATCGCCCCGTCCGGCACGTGGTCCGTCTTGTAGTCGATGACGGTGAGGCGGCCTTCGTTTTCGAGGAGGCAGTCCATCGCGCCCTGCAGGAAGATCGTCTCGTCCGGCCCGCAGTCCGGGTAGAAATCCGAGGCGGGGAGGAGGAGGGAGAAGGGCATTTCCTTCCGGATGCGGGAGGCAGTGCGCATGAGGCCGCCCAGCGGGCTCCGGAGGAAGGCGAGGATGTCGTCGGTCGGGCGGCGGCCCCGGCTCGTGCCGAGGAGGATGCGCGCTTCGTCTTCGGTGAAGCGGCGGCGCTCCGCGAGGGCGCGGATGGCGTCGGCGATGGCGGCGGGATCGTCCGGGAGACGGGCCAGGTCGAGCTGCTCCATGGCTTTGTGCATGAGCGTGCCGTAAGACGCGCCGGCATACCGGTCGGCCTCTTCGGCGAGGAAGGCCGGCGGCGCGGCGAAATCCGGCGGGAGCGGCCGCTTTTCCGGGATGGGCTCGGCGAGGACGCGGGAGGGCATGGCCTCTTCTTTTTCCGCTTCGGCGAGCTGGACGGCGGCGGTAGCGGTGAGCTTCGCCGGGGCGCGCACCGCGCCGGGCCGGCTGTAGGTCCACCGGAGCTGCCGGTCCACCCACGCGGGCGCGGGGCCGGCAGGCGCGCGGAGGAAGGCTTCGGCCCGGCCCGCGCCGCCTTCGTCCGCCTCGTCGGCCTGCGCCGCGCCGTCCGGCGTCTCGCCCGGCGCGAGGTACTCTCCGATGCGGTGGAGGCGGAAGGTGAAGCGCGGCGCGGCGTCGCCCGTCTCCGGCACGTACGCGGGCGCGCCGGACACGTGGCTCCACAGCGCTTCCATGGAGCGGCTCCGCGCGGCGGCGGGCATGATCCAGTCGAGGTAGGTCCGCGCGCCGGTGATGCGGTACGAAGGGAGCGGCGGCACAGCCGTCCCGCTGCCGGCGAGGCCCTGCGTCCAGGACTGGAGGGCGGAGGCGGCGTCCCGCACCGCGCCGGTGATGATGAGCCGGTCCCGCGCGCGGGTCATGGCCACGTAGAGGAGGCGTGCTTCTTCGGCGAGGCTTTCCCGGCGGATGGCCTGCCGCACGGCGTACCAGTAGAGCGTGGGCCACCGGCAGAGGTGCTCCCGGTCGAAGCGGTGGAGGCCGAGGCCCATGTCCTTGTGCAGCACGGCGATCTGGTCGAGGTCCTTCTGGTTGAAGCGGGACCCTGTGCCGGCGAGGAAAACCACGGGAAATTCGAGGCCCTTGCTCTTGTGGATGGTCATGATGCGCACCGCGCCGGCGTCCATGGGCGGGGCGGTCTTCTGGCGGAGCGGGCGGCCGCTGTCCGCGGTCTGCTGGAGGTAGGAGAGGAAGCGGTACAGCCCGCCGATGGCCTGCCCGTCCCACGCGCGGGCGGTCTCATAGAAGGAGAGGACGTGCGCCCGGCGGAAGGCGCTCTCCGGCAGGCCCGAGATGTACGAGAGGTAGTCCGTGTCGGCGAGGACGGCCTCGATGAGCGGGGCCGCGCCGGTCTGCCGGGAGAGGGCGCGCCACGACCGGTACAGCCGGAGGAAGCGCAGGGCCCGCATGGCTTCGCCCGGCGCGAGGAGGTCCGACGCGTGGTGGAGCGCGTCCCACAGGGAGTCCCGGTCCGCCAGGCGCAGGCGGGCGAGGGACTCCTCGTTGAGGCCCGCGAGGGGCGACCGGAGCACCGCGGCGAGGGCCAGATCCTGCCGCGGGTTGTCGATGATCCGCAGCAGCGCCCAGAGGATCTGCACCTCGGTGGAGGCGAAGAAATCGTCGGTCTGGCTGCACGCGGCGGGGATGCCCTGCTCGCGGAGCGCTTTCAGGAAGAGCGGCGCTTTCCGGTCCACCGCGCGGAGGAGGATGACGATGTCCCCGTACCGGATGGGGCGGAAGGTGCCGTCTTTTTCCATGACCTCGGCGCCGGTCCGGAAGAAGTCCGCGATGCGCGCGGCGATCATGCGCGCTTCCAGATCGGTCTTGTCCAGATCTTCGCCGCTCTCTTCCTCCGTCTCGTCTTTGTCCGCGAGGTCGAGGAGCTCGATGTCCACCGCGCCGCCCAGGTAGCCCGCGGGGGCTTTCGGCGCGGCGCGTCCCGGGTGGAGCGCTTCCGCTTCGCCGTAGTCGAGCTCGAGCGGGGTCCCGCCCGCCTCGTCCTTCCGGAGGATCTGCCGGAAGAGGAAATTCACCGCGGCGAGCACGGCGGGGTCGCTCCGGAAATTCCGGTTCAGGTCGATGCGCCGCCCGCCCTCCGCGCCGGCGGGGAACGATTCGTATTTCGCCAGGAAGATGCCCGGGTCCGCCTGCCGGAAGCGGTAGATGCTCTGCTTGATGTCCCCCACGAGGAAGCGGTTCTGCCCGTCGGAGATGAGCGCCGTGATGAGCTCCTGCAGGTCGTTCGTGTCCTGGTATTCGTCCACCATGACTTCCCGGTATTTCTTCTGAAGGGCGAGGGCCGTCTCCGAGCGGACCAGGCGCTCCGGCGTGCTGTCGTCCGCGAGGAGGAGGCGCAGCACGAGGTGCTCCATGTCGTTGAATTCGAGGAGCCCTTCTTTTTTCTTCCGCGCTTCGTAGGCGGCGCTGAAATCGAGGAGCACCTCCGACAGTACGGAGACGATGGGACGGGCCGCGGCGAGGTCGGCCGCCCACTGCTCGTCAGGGATGGAGAAATACGTCTGGGCGAGCTTCTTCACTTCGTCTTTCACGCCGTTCCGCAGGGTCTGGAGCTCCGCTTTCGCTTCGTCGAACGCGAGGGGGTCCGCCGCTTCGGCGCGCTTCACCGGCGGGAGTTTCCGGAAGACGTCCGCATTCAGCAGGCGGCGCCATCCTGTCCAGGTGCGGCCGTCGTCTCCGAGGAGGCAGGAGAGTGCATTGTATTCTTCGGAGAGGCGTTCCCGATAGGGCTCGAAGGCCGGCTCCGCGTCCGCCAGCGCGGCGATGCGGCGGTATTTGTCCGTCCACGCGGCGGCGCTGTCCCGGAAGGACGCGAGGAGGCCCGCCGTCCAGGGGAAATCGTCGGGGGAGGTCCCGCCCTGCGGGTCGTAGGGCAGGGCGAGCCGGCGGAGGAACGTTTCCGGGAAGGCGAGGGACCGGGAGAAGCCGTAGATCTGGAGGATCGTCTCCCGGAGGCGCTGGTCCTGATAGCCCGCGGCGAAGAGGTCTGCGCAGTCCCGGAAGCGCGGGTCGTCCTTTTCATACCACCGGAGCAGCACGTCCGAGAGCACGTCGTCCTGGAGGAGGCGGCGCTCATTGTCGTCGGAGAGGATGCGGAAATCCGGGTCGAGGTCGAGCAGGTAGAAATACTGGCGCAGCACGGACTGGCAGAACGCGTCGATGGTGGAGATGGACGCGTTGCCGAGGAGCGTGAGCTGCCGCTGGAGCCGCTCGGCGCGGGCGGCGTTCGCTTCAGAGGGCGCGGCCTCGAGGGCGCGGACCGCTCCGGCGAGCCGGTCGGACAGGGCGGCCCCGATGCGGCTCCGCATTTCCGCGGCGGCGCTCCGGGTGAAGGTGAGCACGAGGAAGGCGTTCACGTCCACCGGGTCCGCTTCGTCGGTGATGCGGCGGAGGATGCGCTCTACGAGGACGGCGGTCTTCCCGCTCCCCGCGGCGGCGGAGAGGAGCAGGCTCCCGCCCCGGGCGTCGAGCGCGTCTTCCTGCGCGGGGGTCCATTTCATGGCGCTCATGGCTGCGCCTCCTTTCCTTTGGCATCGGCCGCCCGTAGGGTCTCGCGCACGGCGGAGTCCGGGGCGGCCGGGATATCGTCATAGCTGTTTTCCCGGAGTTTCGGGTCGAAGCGGCAGATGCTCCGGTAGGGGCACCACGCGCAGGGCGCGCGCCCCTTGTACCGCGCCGGGCGGATGGGGATGGCTCCGCTCCGGATGCCGGCGTAGAGTTCGGTGAGGCGCTGCCGCGCGAGGGCGAAGAGCGCCTTCATTTCTTCCATGGAGAGCACCGGCGAGCGCGCGGTATAGGCGCCGGTCTTCGTGAAGCTCACCGGGAGCACCGCGCCGTCCGTGCCGAGGCGGCTGTCCAGGGAGGAGAGGAAGTCCCCGTCCGCGAGGAAATACCCCGAGAGCGGCTTCGGCGGGGCAGCGGGGACGCCGCTCGCCGGGACGGGCACTGCGCGGGTGCCGCCCTGGAGGTAGATGTAGAGGATGGCCCCGGGGAGGAGGGAGGTGTCGCCGCTCTCCAGCACGGCCATGAGGTACGTGATGAGCTGGAGCCGGTACCCCGCGGCGATCTCCGCGAGCGTCAGGTCCGGCGTACCCGTCTTGTAGTCGGCCACCACCGCCGCTCCGGCGGCCTGGTCCACGCGGTCCACGTGGCAGTCGATGAAGAATCGGCTCTCTGTGTCCGCTTCCACCGTGAGGCGGAAGTCCGCTTCCATGGCGACCGTGTCGGCGCGGCTGTTCCGGCTCCAGTCGCGGAACCGGCGGAGCGCCGCGCGGAACGTGCGGTCCAGGGCGCTCTTCGTGTACTGCGCCGCCGCGTCGGACAGGAGCGCTCCCGATTTCACCCGCGGAGCCACCCGGCCGGCGATGGCCGCGGAAATGCGGTCGATGTCCTCGTCCGTGGCGTGGCGCCACTGCTTCTGCTGTTTCTTCATGTAGTCGCCGAAACTGTGGAGCCCCGCGTGGAGGTAGCTTCCGTAGTCGCGGGCGTCCATGCGGCTCTGATCCCGCTCGTCGAGGCGCAGGCCGTACCGGAGGAAGAACTGGTACGGGCACTGACGGTACGTCTCAAGGCGCGTCACCGAGGTGTGCACGGGCTTTCGCTTCAAGAAGAGCTGCTGCACCACGTCCGGCGGGAGCCGGGCCGGGATGTTCCGGTACGAGAAGCCCCGCACCTTCTGCGAGAGGAGGCGCGCCGCGTCCGGATGGGCGAGCGCCCAGCGGCGGAGGGCTTCCCACACCGAGCCCGGGCCGGGCAGCCCCTCCCGGAGCACCGCCGGCAGGAGCGAGAGAGACTGCTCCGCCGTGATGAGGAAGGACGGGTCCTCCGTGTCCGGCGCGGGCAGCGCCGCCCGTCGGCAGGCCGTGGTGTAGCCCAGCGCGCGGAGGCGGTCCACGCAGGGCGAGGGGGAGAGCGCGCTCCCGTCGTCGTCCGCCGCGGGCCAGGAAATATAGAGGGCCTGCCGCGCCCGGGTGAGCGCCAGATAGGTATAGAATTCCTCCTGATAGATGAGGGCCATCAGGTCGGGGCCCACGGTGAGCCCTTCGGACGCGCGGAGCGCACGCTGCTCCGCTTCGGAGAGGAGGCCCGATTCCTCCACGCGGGCGGGGAAATCCCCTTCGCCCGCGCCGAGGAGGAAGACCGCCTTCCCTTCCATGGCGTAGCCCCGGTCCACCGTGGTGACCGTCACGTGGTCCAGCGTGGGCGGGATCATGGAGAACGTGAGCGACGACAGGCCGTCTTCCGCCATGGAGAGGAATTCTTCCGCGGGCACTTCGTCGTCCCCGGCGGCGCGGACCAGATCGTCCAGGAGGAGCAGGAGCTTCTTCCACACCTGGAGGTGGGGCCGTTCCTTCGTCTCCGCGTAGGCCGTCTCGTCCCATCGGGCGAGCGTGTCCGGCACGCCCTCGTCCATGAGCCAGCGGTACAGCACGGCGCAGCGTTCGCGCACCGTCTTCGCCGCGAGCCATTCGTCCTCGAGAGGGATGAGGAAATCGAGGAGCTGCCGGCGGAGGCGGTTCATCTCGTTCAGCTCCGTCAATTCCTGCGGGGTCGGCAGGCCGTCGTCATTTTCCAGATGGAACGGGCTGTGGAATTTCCATTCCGACTGCCACTGGGCGGGGCGGATGCCCACGCGGAGCGCGTAATTTTCCAGCCGGTCGATCTCTTCGGGGCTGAACGCGTGGAGCAGGTCCGTCTTCAGGATCTGGAAGAGGAGCTCCCGCGTCCAGCCGCGCCACGGCCTGCGGTCCCCGGCGGCGAGGAAGCGGAGCACCGCGTCGGCGAGCACCACGAGAGGATGGTTCTTCATGGGCCGCCGCTGGTCGATGAAGGCGGGGATGCGGCACGTTTCGAAGCTCCGGCGCACGAGGTCCGTGTAGGCGTCGGCGTTGCGGAGCAGCACGAGGATGTCCTTCCAGCGGAATCCTTTCTCCCTGACGAGGAGTGCGATGCGCCGCGCCGCGTCGTCCGCCTCGGCCTGCCGGGACGGCGCTTCTGTGACGTACACGCCCTGCTCGGGGAGCGTCCGCGTGGCAGCGGGCCAGCGGCAGGGCTTCGGGAAGGGCCGGAAGAACGACTCCGCCAGCTCCGCCACGCGGGGGCAGGTGAAGCGGTGCGGCTCGGTGAGCGTGTCCGCCTCGTACTGCCCGGCCTCCCGGGCGAGCGCCGCCCACAGGCGGTACGGCCGGTCGAAGAGCGTGTATTTCGCCGCTTCTTCCGGCGGGTCCATGGGGAGCGTCACCGCCACATCCCGGGCGGTGTGCACGAGGGCGGACACGATGGCGAGCTCCTGCGGGATCATGCCGTTGAATCCGTCGATCCACACCGCGGCGTCCCGCAGCATGGCCGACTTCGGGATGTCCTCGGCGAGCTTGTCATACAGATTGCCCCGGTACTGGAAATGGCTCCGCAGGTACGCGTGGTACGACGAGAAGAGGAGCGACAGGTCGGCGAGCTTCCGGCCGAGCGGCGTGTCGCCCTCCGCCCGGGCCGCCACGGCCAGGTCCGGCTCCCGCACCTGGAACGAGTCGAGCTGATGGAAGAATGCCGTGAGCGACGCCGCGAAATGGGGCTGCTTCGACGCTTCCCGGAGCATGCGGAACTCCCCGCGGTGTTCGATGAGGAGACGCCGCAGGATGAGCTGCTGCACCAGCGGGGAGAGCGCTTCGTTCGTGTCCTCGGCGAGCTCCTGGAAGACACGGTACGACAGGCGGGCGAAGCCGCACACCATCACGTCCGCGAAGCCGCCGCCGGGAAATGCCGCGGCGAGCATGGACTCCGCGCGGTACGTTGCCTGATCGGGGACGAGGAAGAGCGCCGTGCGGTCCGGCGCTTCCGTCATATATTCTGCGATCTCCGCGCAGCACCGGGCCGTCTTGCCCGTCCCCGCGCGGCCGAAAATGAAGTGGAGAGACATGAAAGACTCCTTTCCTGAAACAGTCATTTTTCTTATTATAAAGGGGAATGCCCGGCGGCGCACCGGGAAATAGGACGAAATGCAGAGAAATTGAAAAAAGCAGGTTGACAGGACAGAGGCGGAGTGATATCATAATCTATGTCGCCGACAGGGCGGCAAACTTCTGAAAAGGAAATTTCAGAAAACCACTTGACAGCAAGTCTTGGATTTGCTATCATGTCAAAGTCGCACCGAGCGGCTCGTTCTTTGAAAACTGAACA
>ERZ826016.2120-NODE-2120-length-16247-cov-3.310030_pt1 | contig 16247 bp, 16 predicted proteins | sample MGYA00519872_ERZ826016 | MGnify/ENA primary metagenome ERZ826016 (study PRJEB31778, sample SAMEA3449218) | human gut metagenome | biome: human gut; feature: human-associated habitat; material: faeces | place: United Kingdom | collected 2010/2012 ... | reverse complement strand
TGACAGCAGATGGTCCGAAGGTATTGGAATACAATGCACGTTTCGGAGATCCGGAAGCACAGGTTGTTCTTCCGCGTATGAAGAACGACATTGTAGAAGTTATGGAAGCCTGCATTGATGGAACTCTGGATCAGATCGATCTTCAGTTTGAGGACAATGCCGCTGTTTGTGTAGTTCTCGCAAGTGACGGATATCCGGTGAAATATGAGAAAGAAATCCCGATGTATGGATTTGAGAATTTCAAGGATAAAGAGGGATATTACTGTTTCCATGCCGGAACCAAGTTTAAGGACGGCCAGATCGTTACAAACGGTGGACGTGTTGTAGGAATCACAGCCACAGGCAGCAATCTGAAAGAGGCCAGAAAAAATGCCTATGCGGCAACAGAGTGGATCACTTTCGCAAATAAATATATGCGCCATGATATTGGAAAAGCAATTGACGAAGCATAATTAAGTGGTATAAAATAGGCAGGAGACAAGAGTGTTTCCTGTCTGTTTTTTGGTTATGGAAGTCCTGACAGGATGAAAATACAAAAGTCAGAGAATTCTGTGTTGTAGAATTTGTTTAGCAAAAGCATTAGGAGGAACCATTATGTACAATGTGAAGAAAGTAAATGAAGATTTATACTGGATCGGTGCAAGTGACAGAAGACTTGCCCTTTTTGAAAATATTTACCCGATTCCAAGAGGAGTTTCCTACAACTCTTATGTGATCCTGGATGAGCAGACCGTGCTTCTGGATACAGTTGACAAGTCTGTAAGCGGACAGTTTTTTGAAAATCTGGAGCATGTTCTTGGAAACAGACCTTTGGATTATATGATCGTAAACCATATGGAACCAGATCATTGTGCAATTGTGGAAGAGGTGGTAAGAAGATTCCCGGAAGTGAAGGTTGTGGGAAATGCCAAGACCTTTAACATGATGAAACAGTTCTTTACCTTTGACGTGGATGCCCATGCAGTTGTGATCAAAGAGGGAGATACCATCAGTACAGGTAAACATACCCTTGCGTTTGCCATGATCCCCATGGTTCACTGGCCAGAGGCAATGGTTACATACGATGCATATGACAAAGTGCTTTTTAGCGCAGATGCTTTTGGTACTTTTGGAGCGCTGAATGGAAATGTGTTTGCAGATGAAGTAAATTTTAAAGAAGAGTGGCTGGATGACGCTAGAAGATATCTGGTAAATATTGTTGGAAAATACGGCGGACCGGTTCAGAGTGCCTTGAAAAAGGCCCTTACACTTGATATCGCCATGATCTGCCCACTTCATGGTCCTATCTGGAGAGAGGATCTTGGATGGTTTATTGACAAATATCAGAAATGGAGCACTTATACACCTGAAGATCATAATGTTGTGGTTATGTATGCCTCCATTTATGGAAATACGGAGAATGCAGCTGATGTTCTGGCAGGTAGACTGGCAGATGCAGGGGAGAAGAATGTGAAGGTTTATGATGTTTCTGTAACAGATCCTTCCTATCTGGTAGCGGAAGCATTCCGCTGTGACAGAATCGTATTTGCCTGCCCGACTTATAATGCAGGACTTTTCCCGAAGATGGAAACCCTGCTTCATGAACTTGCTGCCCACAATCTGCAGAAGAGAAAAGTGGCAGTTCTGGAAAACGGTACCTGGGCTTCTACTGCAGGTAAGCAGATGAAGGAGATCCTTTCTGGTATGAAAGATATGGAAATCTATGAAGAGACGGTAACTGTGAAGTCTGCACTGAAAGAAGACCAGCTGGCACAGCTTGATAAGATTGTAGAATTTATGACAAAATAAGAGAAGGCTTGTCGGATCAGTGGATGCCAGGCGTGACAAGATATGCCGAAAATTGGGGCGTGCAGCATGAAGAAATGATTTTTGGGACACGTTCTAGTATGGAACGCGGTAAAATTGCATAAAAACACTGACGGTTAGACTTTACTTTTTTGCAATTTTGTTATAAAATAAAACCTATATTAGGTTTTTGTCGATATGTTTTGAAATCTGCCAGACAGGACAAGGTTCATAGAATTTTCGTATACGACAGCAGGAAACCAGGACTGAGAGGATAATGACATGGGAATCACTGAACAGGAAGCAATTAAGGAATTACAGACAAGAGACGAAATCTTTGTAGCGTATTCACAGGCTACGAAGCTTCCATATGTAATTTGCGATCAAGAGAGCTTTAATGATCAGGTGTGGGTATTTGCCACAGAAGAGGAGATTAAAGCATTTGGCAAGAAGAAATTAGAGGATAAGATTCTTCTTATGGGAATGAAATATGAGAAGAAAGACTACCCAAGATTCTACGGCACACTTTATGCAATCGGTGTAAACAGTGTAGTATGGGTTGATGGAGAGAATCAGATTGAGGTTGAACTTACCAGAATTGCCAGACAGGCAGATTTCAGCCAGCTTGAGCCGAAGAAGCAGCCACTTTTTAATTCCACTCTTCAGCTTTCCGGTATCTATTTTATGCAGGAGCTCCGTCGCCCGATTAAGAAAGAGGAGCGCACTGTGAACCTTCGTGAAATGGAAGAAGAGCTGATCGTGAACCTTAAGAAATCTGAATTCCTGGTAGCTATGGCTACTGATCCGGAAGACCCGACCAAGGTTAACATTCCATATCTTAAGAACAAACAGGGGGATATTCTTCAGCCGGCTTTTACAGATGTTATGGAATTTGATAAATTTGCAAGAGGCAAGAAGCTTCGGGCAGCCAAGGTTCCATTTGCCAAACTGCCAGGTCTCATTATCAACCAGGCGAAAGCATTTGTGATCAACCCGATGGGATTCAATCTGATTCTTGACAGAGTACAGCTTGGAAAGATTCTGGGTGTGGAGATTCCTCCGGCTTCAGTACCGGCTGAGAGTGCACCTGCTGCGGCAGCAACGCAGGAGACTAAGGCATCAGAGGGTGAAGTAAAGGCAGAAGAAGCACCGGCAGCTGAGACACCGGTTCAGTAGGAATAGGGAGCGCTGCCAGCTTTGCAGATGGCTTGGCTTATATCTAAACGAAGTGTTTATTACGAAAGATAGGAAGAGACCGGGGCTGTATGACTCCGGTCCTTTTGTTTTTGGGATATTCACTATTTTTTACAGGGAGGGATAAAATGGTAATAGAGATAGATTTCCAGAGTGACGAGGCACTTTATACCCAGCTGATGAATCAGATCATTATGGGAATTGCCACATCCCGGCTGCAGGAAGGAGATCCTCTTCCATCTGTCAGACAGCTTGCGGATACCATTGGAATTAATATGCATACAGTAAACAAGGCCTATTCCTTGTTACGCCAGGAAGGATTTGTCTCCATTGACAGAAGAAAAGGCGCGGTAATCTGCCTGGATGTGGATAAATTAAGGGCTATGGAGGAACTGAAGCAGAATTTGCGTGTTGCGCTGGCAAGAGGCTGCTGCAATAATGTGACCAGGGAAGAAGTGCATAGTCTTATAGATGAGATCCTGGATGAATATGAGAAATAAAAGCGAGATTGTTCGAGAAATCAACTTGTTTGTACACTAGCGTAAGGAGGAACAATTGATCAATGCGAAATAAATTTACGAAACAGGCTCAGACAGCCCTGACACTGGCAAAGGCAGCAGCCATTGACTTTGAACTGGGCTATATTGGTACAGAACATCTTTTGCTGGGACTTTTAAGTGAGACAGAAGGCGCTGCCGGAAGAGTCCTGGAGGAATTTCAGGTAGATGGCAAGAAGGTGACATTTGACTTTGCCTATATCACCATTCATGGAACTCCGGGTGAAGACGGACGTTTGCAAGGTTATTTCGATATGATGCGTATTCCGTATTCTTGTTGTGGAGTGTTGGCTGCTGCCATTACCTATGATAAGTTCGCTTGCAATCAATATCTGAAAGCCTTTGGAGTGCGTATTGCCGAATCATTGTTATTGCGTCAGGGACAATCGGTGTCCGACGAGGATGTCTTGGAAAAGATTGGTTTGCCTTGCTTTATCAAACCAAGTCTGGGTGGCTCCAGTTTTGGAGTTACGAAGGTGAAGACGAAAGAACAAATCCAACCGGCTATTGTTAAAGCTTTCGGTGAGGCGGAAGAAGTGCTTGTGGAAGCTTTTATGGAAGGTACGGAATTGACTTGCGGTTGTTATAAAACCAAGGAAAAGTCAGTAGTTTTTCCGCCTACGGAAGTAGTGACTCATAATGAGTTTTTCGATTATGATGCTAAATATAATGGACAGGTAGATGAAATCACTCCTGCGCGTATCTCGGACGAACTGACCAAGCGTGTGCAGATGTTGACTTCGGCTATCTATGATATATTGGGGTGTTCCGGCATTATCCGTGTGGATTATATTGTTACAGCCGGTGAAAAGATTAATCTTCTTGAAGTGAATACCACTCCGGGAATGACTGCGACAAGTTTTATTCCCCAGCAAGTACGTGCTGCCGGTCTGGAGATAAAGGATGTGATGACTGATATTATCGAAAATAAATTTTAATTACCGTTATGGATCTGACAGAGTTTAATGAGATTCGTCCTTATAATGATGAGGAGCTTCCTCAAATCTTTGAGGAACTGATTGCCGATCCGGCTTTTCGGAAAGCTGCTACCGGAGCTATACCGAACGTTCCATTTGAACTTCTGGCGCAGAAAATGCGTACGTGTAAGACGAAACTTGATTTCCAGAAAGCATTCTGTTATGGTATTTTGTGGAAGATAGCGGAAGAACATACAAATGGACTGACATTAGATCACAATGCTTTGCCGAATAAGAAGAAAGCCTATACATATATTTCAAATCACAGGGATATTATCTTGGATTCAGGCTTCCTTTCTATTCTGTTGGTCGATCAGGGAATGGATACGGTAGAGATTGCTATTGGTGATAACTTACTTATTTATCCTTGGATAAAGAAGCTGGTGCGTGTCAACAAGTCTTTTATTGTTCAGCGGGCACTTACGATGCGCCAGATGTTGGAGGCTTCGACGCGGATGTCCCGATATATGCATTATACCATTGCAGAGAAAAATCAATCTATTTGGATTGCACAGCGTGAAGGACGGGCGAAGGATTCTAATGACCGCACGCAAGATAGTGTCCTGAAAATGCTGGCAATGGGAGGTGAAGGAGATTTGATAGATCGCTTGAAGGAAATGAATATTGCTCCGCTTGCCATTTCATACGAATATGATCCTTGCGACTTCCTGAAAGCACGTGAATTTCAGTTGAAAAGGGATATAGAAGGATATAAAAAAACAACACAAGACGACTTGATTAATATGCAAACCGGACTTTTCGGATATAAAGGTAAGGTGCATTTTCAAGTTGCTTCTTGCATAAATGATGAACTGGAACAAATAGACCGCTCGTTACCGAAACCGGAGTTGTTTGCTGCTATTTCTGCTTGTATTGATCAGAGAATTTATCGTAATTACCGGATGTATCCGGGAAATTACGTCGCTTATGACTGGTTGAATGGGACGACAGAGTTTACCGGGATTTATTCGCAGGAGGAGAAACAGCAGTTTGTAGGCTATATTGAGCAACAATTGGGTAAAATAGAGATTCCTAATAAGGATGAAGCTTTTCTGCGTGAGAAGTTGTTATTAATGTATGCCAATCCATTAATAAACCATTTAGCTGCGTGTCGATGAGAATAAGAAAGTTACATATAGTCTGGTTTTGGGGATTACTTTTGCTGATGTCCGCTTGTGGGGAGGATGATTATTATTATCCGTCGGTTAAATTGGAATTTGTAACAGTGAAGGCTGGAACGGATGGTAGTATACAGACGTTGATACCTGATAATGGGGAAGCGTTGACTGTATCTAAAGATCGCACGGGTTCTGCTATTTCGCCAAATACTTCCAGGCGTGTAATGAGTAATTATGAAACGCTTTCGAACGGGCACACGGCTACAGCTGTGATTTATTCTTTGCAATCTCTTGTTACGCCGACACCTAAACCAGCAGATGATCCAACTTATAAAGACGGGTTAAAGCATGATCCGGTAGATGTTGTCAGTATCTGGTTGGGAAGAGGTTATCTGAATATGATTCTGAATCTCAAGGTTAATGGTGGTAAACAGCATGTTTTCGGCATAGTGGAAGATTTGTCCGAATTTGAAACAAATGGTACTGTAAATATGTTATTGTACCATGATGCGAATGGTGATGAGGAGTACTACAATCGTCGTGCTTATCTCTCTGTTCCTTTGGATAAATATGCGGATGCAGAGAATCCCGGTCAAAAGATAACGATTAAGTTCAAATATTATACGTATGATAAGGACGGCACTGCAATAGAATCTGGTAAGTACTGTAACCCCGGATTTGAATATGTTCCGGATAAGAATTGAATAATAGAGTATGATGTTTAAAATGAATCAACTAGCTGTGGGATTATTTTTATTTCTCTCTTCTCTTTTCTCTTGTCAGCAGAAAGGAGATTTCAAGTCTATGAACGTGGATGATTTTGATAACCTCATTCAGAATGAGGATATACAGCGTTTGGATGTCCGTACTTTGGCAGAGTATTCGGAAGGACATATTGCAAAGACAATCAATATCAATGTAATGGATGATTCTTTTGCTTCAATGGCAGATTCGCTGTTGCAAAAAGATAAACCGGTAGCTGTGTATTGCCGTAGCGGCAAGCGGAGCAAAAAGGCTGCGAATATTCTGAGTGAGAAAGGGTATAAGGTCTTTGAACTTGATAAGGGATTCAATTCTTGGCAGGAGGCAGGCAAGGAGATTGAGCATTAGTCGATGTGGTGAAAAATATAGGTTTTAGACATGGATTAATTGGTTTGACGGTGTGGCGGTGATATTAATAGAGAATTGTCTATTCGTTTAGTCCATGTCTAAAAATAAAAAGTTGATCACTCTTTCTCAGCTTTAAGCTCTATTCCTATTACAAAATAATGGGGTATGTCTTTAAGGATTTCTGCTTTCATTTCCGGATCAATTTCTCTTTCTCCACAAAATCGGATGATGTCATGTTGCTTGTCCAGCCAAGCGGAACCATATAAAATTAAAGGAATTTTCAAATGGTCTGTGTCTTGTATAGGCTGAAATTTAAATAGGCGCGGGTAATAAATATAAGAGTGGTATTTTTCTATTGCCTGTAATTTTAATGGTGCACCACCTTTCATCGTTCCCGGTACATTAATAGTGCAAACTGAAGTCGAATCATTGGACTTTCTAAGATATATTGACATCTCTTTGATATTCTCCCATTCGTTCTTGCCTTCCGGAATATGTTTTATTTCCCGGAAAGCTTGACGATGTTCTTCTGGTACTGCATTTAAAGACTGAATGTTTTTCCCGAGTCTGATATTATGCACTTGTTTGGGGGATTTTCCATTTTCATACTCATCCATGTAGACAGTGACCGTATATACTTTGTTCAGAAACTCTTTTAATTCAAAACGGAACATGTGAATGTCCATAGCTTCCAGTACATTATAGATATCTTCTAATTGTGGTTCTGACTGTATTACTTGAGGCTTTTTTTCTTGGGCATTTGCTATGCCTGCAACAACGCACAGGCATAGCAATATGATTATTAGTTTACTTTTGAACATGATGTTATAGACTTTCAAGTAATTTCTTTAAGACGACTGTCGCTGAGATCTCACGGTTAGCAGCTTCCGGGATAACGATAGATTGTGGACTTTCGATAACGTCATCCGTCACAATCATGTTTCTGCGTACAGGAAGACAGTGCATGAAGAAAGCGTTATTAGTCACTTCCATTTGTCGGTCGCTGACAGTCCATTCTCGGTCTTTACTCAATATCTGTCCGTAATTGTCGCCTGCATAGGCTGCCCAGTTCTTGGCATATATAAAGTCGGCTCCTTCGAAAGCCTTCATTTGGTCGTATTCCACCTTGGCATTTCCTACAAATTGTGGAGCCAGTTCATAGCCTTCGGGATGAGTAATGACGAAATCATAGTCGGTGGCGTTCATCCATTCGGCAAATGAGTTGGGAACAGCCTGTGGTAATGGACGCGGATGCGGAGCCCAAGTCATAACCACTTTCGGACGTACAGTTTTTTTGTATTCTTCGATGGTGATCAAGTCTGCGAAACTTTGCAACGGATGGCGGGTTGCTGCTTCCATAGAGAATACGGGGCGTCCCGAATACTGGATAAATTGATTCAGAATCGTTTCCTGATAATCGAAATCACGATTCTCGAAGCGTGCAAAAGAGCGTACTCCGATTATATCGCAGTAACATCCCATGACGGGGATGGCTTCCAGTAAATGTTCGGGTTTGTCGCCGTCCATGATAACACCGCGTTCTGTTTCCAGTTTCCATGCACCCTGGTTGATGTCCAACACCATTACGTTCATTCCCAGATTTAAAGCGGCCTTCTGTGTGCTGAGGCGTGTACGTAGACTGGAATTGAAGAAGATCATCATTAATGTCTTGTTACGTCCTAATTCTACATACTTGAAGCGGTCTTTTTTGATTTCAAATGCTTCTGCAAGGGCTGATTTTAAATCGCCGATGTCCTGTACACAAGTAAATTTCTTCATGTTTTCTATAATTAATTCGTTATTATACGATTTATCTTTCAACTGTTTGCTATTCACAGTTTATAGTTCACTATTACATACATATTACCATCTTGTCTGTCCATTTCCTTCAATGACCCATTTATATGAGGTCATTTCTTCCAATCCCATGGGACCACGTGCATGCAATTTCTGGGTACTGATACCTATTTCTGCTCCCAAACCGAATTGGGCTCCATCGGTGAAGGCCGTAGAGACATTAGTATATATACAAGCAGCATCTACTATTTTAGTAAACAACGCTGCACGTTCCTTGTTCTCTGTGACGATGCATTCGCTGTGTCTGGAACTGTTTTCTTGGATATGCCTCAAAGCATCTTCAAAACTCTTCACTGTTTTAACCGCCATTTTATAGTCTAAGAACTCTGTGCCGAAACTTTCTTTCGTTGCAGGTTGCAGAAGTTCGGCAGGATAATGGCCGTCTAATGCCTGATAGGCTCGCGGATCGGCATATATAATCACATTGCTGTCTTTTAACTTTTCGCAAAGCAAAGGAAGCTTATCCAGTCTTTTTTCATGTACGATAGTACAGTCCAATGCATTACATACACTGACTCTGCGTGTTTTGGCATTATAAATAATATCTGCCCCTTTACTTACATCTCCAAACTCATCAAAGTAAGTATGGCAAATACCGGCCCCTGTTTCAATGACCGGGATTTTTGCATTGTTGCGTACAAAATTGATAAGGTTACTACTTCCTCTGGGGATAACCAGATCGATATAACCTACTGCATTTAGTAATGCTGTTGTAGCTTCTCTATCGACTGGGAGTAGCTCGACAATATGTGGATTGATATTGAATTCTTTTAGTACTTCGTGAATAACACAGATAATGGCCCGGTTGGAATAATCGGCGTCGCTTCCTCCTTTCAATACACAGGCATTTCCGCTTTTCAGGCAGAGGGAGAATACATCGAAACTCACATTAGGTCGTGCTTCGTAGATGATTCCTATTGCTCCGAAAGGCACGCTGATTTTGGTCAGTTTCATTCCGTTGGGGCGTATGGTCTCTTTCAACATCCTTCCTAAGGGAGAGGGAAGCGTTGCAACATTACGTGTATCTGTGGCAATGTCTTTCAAACGTTCCTCTGTCAGTTTCAACCGGTCATACTTTGGATCATTCTTATCCATTCGTGCGAGGTCTTTTTCATTTTCTGCCAGAATAAACGGTGTCTCTGCAATAGCTGCATCAGCTACTGCATTTAGTATCTGATTGATTATTGTGTCATCCAGGATTGCCAATTCACGGCTAGCTGCTTGTACGGCAGCGAAGGTTTCGTTTAAGTTAGTAACCATACACTTTTTTTTCTTTCGATTAATTATTCAATGTATAGATAGTCGTAATGTACTACCGCTTTTTTACCATGTTTTCCTATAGCTTCCTTTGCTTGTTTAGCATCACAATTTACTTTCCCTATTCCTACCTGATTTCCCTGAAAATCCATGATACGCACAATATCGTCTTTTTCAAATTCTCCTTCAATACGTGTAATACCGATCGGAAGAATACTGACTGCATTTTCAGAATTTAGTATTTCGGTAGCACACTTATTAATGTGAATTTCACCTTTTGCGAATCCCTCACTGTGGGCAATCCATTTTTTTACGCTGGATACCGGTTCGTTGGAAGGAATGAATCGTGTGCAGAGAGTTTCATCCGGATGTTGAAGCAGGTCGACCAGGATATTATCTCGTTTCCCATTGGCGATAATTACCGTAATCCCTTCATCTGCTACTTTGCGGGCTATATTGGTCTTTGTCAACATCCCCCCTCGGCCGAAACTGGACTTGGAAGCTTGGATATAGTTGGATAGATCTTTTCCATGTTCAATCTCACGAATGACGGAAGAATCCGGATTTGAAGGAGAACCATTATAAATTCCGTTTATATTGCTGAGGATAATCAATGCTTGTACATTCATCATCGAGGCAATGAGTCCGGATAGTTCATCATTATCGGTGAACATCAGTTCACTGACAGAAATCGTATCGTTTTCATTTACAATCGGAATTACTCCATTTGCAAGCATCACTGTCATACAGTTTTTCTGATTGAGATAATGGCGGCGTGTGCCAAAACTTTCTTTTGTAGTCAATACCTGGCCAACAGGAATATTATGTTCGCGGAAAAGCTCATAATAACGATTGATTAACTTTGCCTGTCCTACTGCAGAAAACAATTGACGTTGGTCTACACTGTCGAGTTTTTTTTGTGGGGATACTTCACTACGTCCTGACGCTACCGCTCCTGACGAAATGAGAATAATCTCCACTCCCGATTTATACAATTCTGCTATCTGATCAACAAGCGCTGACATACGAGTAACGTCCAGCGTCCCATCTCGGCGTGTTAATACATTGCTACCGACCTTTACTGCAACCCGTGTAAATACCTGTTTCATTTTTGCTAATTTACTGACGATTTGAAAGTACAAATATAGAACTTTTTATCGATATGTTACCAAAACGGGCTGAAAAGAATTATCTTAGCATCCTGATAGAGAAAAAGTAAATAATGAAATATACGAATCTACAAGTAGAACAGATGACTTCCTTCATCATATTTGAAAGTGCACACATCAATATTACTCCCTGTGTCAATTTGGGTACGGGAGGTGAAAAATATGCATACGGTCCTCCTAGGCCAATTCACTGAAGAATATCAGAGAAGGCCTGAAGTGTATTAGTCGTTATCTTTTTCAGCTCGACTTCTGATTAGTTCGGTGGCGGATTCGTATTCGTCTTCAGTGACAAGGACAGAGACTGCCGGAGCAATATAGGGTGCCAATGTACCCATAATTCCATCTTTGATAACGCAGCGAATGTCATTGCTTTCTAATAATCCCTTGATGATTTCTGCCTCCCACGGAGAGCCGGAGAATACTTCTATCGACTTGCTGTAATCTTCTTCTTTCATAATTGTGAGTATTAAGAGTTGCTTTCTTACAAATATAACAAAAAAGATGAATGAATGGATTTATTTTTACTTATTTATTCTAATGAAATTCGTTGAACCTCAATAGGACGGTTTAGGAAGGTGGTAGCCGATTCGATAAATTTCTCTTCTGCTTCTGTTGTATAAAACCGGCAGTTACCGTTTTGGGTACATTTTGTATTCATTTCCGGGTGTCTTTTTAAATAATCCTTGAGACTTCTGGCTACATATTCTCCTTGAGGGATTACATGAATCTGTTCGGGCACATACTTCCGTATTTTGGGAAATAAAATTGGATAATGGGTACAGCCTAGAATTATAGTATCGATCTGGGAATCTTTCTGCAATAGTTGATCTATATATTTTTGGATAAAATAGTCTGCTCCTACATCTTGCGCTTCATTGTTTTCAACCAGTGGTACCCACATGGGGCAAGCCAGTCCGTTTACATGGATATCCGGAAATAGTTTGTGTATTTCTAATGGATAAGATTCGGATTTTATAGTACCTGCTGTCGCCAGTATACCGATATGTCGGCTTTGAGTAATATTGCCTATACATTCTGCTGTCGGCCGGATTACCCCAAGAACACGTCGTTCTGCATCAATGTTCGGAAGATCGTTTATTTGTATACTTCGAAGGGCTTTAGCAGAGGCTGTATTACAAGCTAATATAACCAAATGACATCCCATCTCAAATAGTTTATTAACGGCCTGTAACGTAAATTCATATACAATCTCAAAAGAACGGCTACCATAGGGAGCACGTGCATTATCTCCTAAATAAATATAATCATATTCAGGTAGAACCTCTCTTATTTTGTTAAGGATAGTAAGACCACCGTATCCGGAGTCGAATATTCCGATTGGACCTGGTGTATGAGATAGATGTTCTTTCATGACAAACTGGAATTTATATACGCAAATGTACATGAAAAAAGGGAAAGAGAAAGAAGTATATACTTCTTTTCCCTTTCCCTTTTGGTATTTTTTAGCTTATTGCTTATTTGATGCCCAATTGTGCTTTTACCTTCGGAGTAAGATTAATACTTTGTGCTTCATTAATGTAAGGTATAGCAGTTCTGGCAAGATCGAAAATGTAGATTACACCTTCGGCAGCACCAACTGCTTTAATTGCATCATCTAACTTCTTATAGATTGGAGCCATCTTGTCGCTCTGTGCTTTCTCCATATCTTGCATTGCTTTTTGACGGAATTGATCTATTTTTTGACTCATGTCTTGAAGCTCATTTTGTCTTCTTTCAGCAATGTTGGCAGGAAGAGAATCTTTAGCCATTGCTTGTTGGAATTCCTGATATTTTTTGCTGAATTCTTCGCTAGATCTTTGTAATTCGTCAGAGAGTTGTTTTTCTAATGTTTGGAGCTCAGTCTGAGCTTGAGTAAATTCAGGCATCGCAGTAATAATCTCTTGAGCATTAACATGACCGAATTTCAAATTTTGTGCAAATACACCCATTGGAAGTGCAAGCAACATTACAAGTGCAATTTTTTTTAGCATAGTTCTATTATTTATTTGAATGATTTTTTAGTTATTTCCGATACAAATGTATGAAATTAATTTGAATATCCTAATTTTCTCAATACTTCATCGCTTATATCTATTTGTGGGTTTGCAAAAATGATACCGGTGGAGGAGGCTCTGTCCATGACAAGATCATATCCATGTAACTGTGAAAGCTCTTTCACAACATCATAAATATCATCTTCAATAGGGGCAATTAACTCCTCTCTCATTTTTACAAGTTCACCTTCCGGACCGAAATAAGTACGTCTTAATTCAGCTGCTGCTTTTTCTTTCGCTACGATTTCATCTTCTTTTTTAATCTTTTGATCGGCAGAGAGAGTCGTAGCTTTTGCCTGATAATCCTGAAACATTTTTTGCGTTTCTTTGACTATGGCTTCTATCTCTGCTTGATATTTTTTCGTAGCTTCTTGTAATTGCTCATTAGCGCTTTGATAGGCCGGAATATTCTTGAGAATATATTCCGTATCAATCAGTGCAAACTTTTGTGCACTGGCTGCCATACTGATGGCAAACAGTAGCATGATAGATAGAATAGACTTTCTCATAACGTTTAGTTTTTAATGATATAATTAGAACTCTTGTCCTAAAATAAAGTGGAATTGGCTTCCACCATATTCTCTGGAACCATTAATCTTGTCGAAACCATAACCCCAATCGATACCCATCATACCGACCATTGGCAGGAAGATACGCACACCGAAACCGGCAGAACGTTTCAAGTCGAACGGATTGAACTTCTTGACATCATGCCATGCATTACCAGCTTCTAAGAACCCTAACACATAAATGTTAGTACTTGTTTCCAGCATAAGCGGATATCTTAATTCAAGACCTAAACGGGCATAGGCATAACCTTCTTCTCCCCATGGAGTCAATGAACTATTTTCATAGCCACGCAAAGCAATACTTTCTGTTGCATAGCTTGAATAACCAGTCATACCGTCACCACCTACGTCGAATGTTCCGAATGGAGATTTCTTGTATTTATTATAGTGACCTACCAAACCAAATTCAGTACGTGTCATCAATACTAGAGGTTTTTTGAATTTCTGGTAATCCATTAATGAAGTATAGGTTTTAGCTTTAAACTTCCATTTATGATATTCCACCCATTTATAGAGTTTATCTGCATTTTCCTGAGAACTTACTGAACCATTTGCATTATAATAGCTCTTATAATCTTTTCCGTCAAATAAAGAATACGGAGGTGTTAATTGAACTGATAATGAGAAATCTGAACCACTACGTGGGAAAATCGGACTATCATAAGAGCTACGGGCTAATGTTAAGTTGAGACTAAGGTCATTACATTTACCATTCTGTACGATGAAATATCTCCAATCCTTCAAAGTATAGCGTTGGTAAGCTAACTCTGCAGAAAGAGTGAAGAAGTCATCCGGCCAGTTCAAACGTTTACCCCAACCGGCAGAAAGTCCCCACATCTTAATGGATTTATCCGGGTCATAGTAATTCTCATAACTGTTGTAGTTATTATAATTGTAACCGTAACCTCCATAAGACATGTAATTGTAATAGTTATTAAAATAACTGGAATTATAATAACGGTCACTGATATCAGTCTGTATAGAGAAGAAAGCTGATAAAGAGAATGAATTCGGGCGTTTGCCACCAAACCATGGATCAAAGAACGAAACACTATAAGATTGATAGTATTTAGCATTCGTTTGTCCACTGATAGTCAATGTCTGACCGTCACCTTGAGGCAAGATACCGCGATAATTCTCTCCTGGGTGCAATAAGTTGGCAACTGAGAAGTTTGTAAACTTCAAACTCAGTTTACCGATAATACCTGTTTGTCCCCAACCGGCAGAGAATTCTACCTGGTCATTGGCTTTAGAAGTCAATGGTAAACCTATGTCTACTGTTCCGTTTACCGGATCCGGCTGAATATCCGGTTGTAGATTTTCTGGGTCAAAGTGTCCCATTTGCTGGATTTCACGCAAAGAACGCATTAAGTCTTCTTTGCTGAATAACTGTCCCGGACGGACACGAAGTTCACGACGAACTACATTCTCATATAAACGGTCGTTACCACTAATTTTTACTTTATTGATGGTTGCTTGGCGACCTTCGTAAATTCTCATTTCAAGGTCGATAGAGTCACCTACGATGTTTACCTCAACTGGGTCAAGGCTATAAAACAGGTAGCCATTATTATAATACAGATTACCGATAGCATCCTCATCGGAAGATACACGCTCGTTCAATAATTTCTGGTTGTATACATCACCTTTCTTCATGCGGAGCAATTCATTTAAAACTTCAGACGCATAAAGTGTGTTACCAACCCATGTGACATTTCGAAGGTAATATTTTTGACCTTCGTCTATTTCCATATATATATTAATGGTCTTGTTGTCAAATTGAGAAATGCTATCTTTCACAATCATAGCATCACGATATCCCAATTCATTATATTTGTCTATGATTAACTGCTTATCAGCTTCATAGTTTTCCGGTACAAATTTCTTAGTACGGAACAGGTTGTGAAGTTTACCTTTTTCATTTGTTTTCTTCATAACCCGTTTTAGTTTGGATGTCTTAATAGCGTTGTTACCAACAATTTGAATTTCGTGTACTTTCACTTTTTCTTTCTTGTCGATATTTACGTCTACAATCACTTGATTTTCATTGGCAGGATCATCCTTTTGGTTGATAATTACCTCAGCGTTTTTAAATCCTTTGTCGTCAAAGTAACGTTTAATCAATATTTTGACACGGTCTACAGTATTCGGAGTAATCTGCATACCCTTTGCCATACCTACTCTGGCTTCCAGATCGGAACGTTCGGACTTCTTTACTCCGTTATAGCGTATGTCAGAAATACGGGGGCGTTGTGTCAAACTGATTTTTAACCAAATTTTGTTACCCTCAATTTTTTCGGCGGTGATCTGAACGTCCGAAAATAAACCATGTTTCCAATAGTTTTTGATGGCACCTGTTATTTCATCACCAGGAACAGAGATTACTTGCCCGACTGAAAGACCGGACAAACCAATCAATACATAGTCTTCATAATTCTTCACGCCTTCGACCTTAATGTCTGCTATTTCATACTTCTTAGGAGTTCCGGAGTATAAGATAACCGGCTTAGAGTCTTCTTCTGTGTTGGCATTCTGCGCAAAACCTGTTGCTGCAAAGCAGAACAGGCAGATAAACGTTACGAATATAAAGGAAATACGAT
>ERZ826016.2119-NODE-2119-length-16249-cov-6.598740_pt1 | contig 16249 bp, 19 predicted proteins | sample MGYA00519872_ERZ826016 | MGnify/ENA primary metagenome ERZ826016 (study PRJEB31778, sample SAMEA3449218) | human gut metagenome | biome: human gut; feature: human-associated habitat; material: faeces | place: United Kingdom | collected 2010/2012 ... | reverse complement strand
TGTTCCCTATCCGTTTCAGTTCCGGGATAAGTTCCTTGATACCGTCCGTATTCACAATCTGCTTCTCCAGCACACAGGAAAGGATATACTCCTGCTGGTTCTTTCCGCTCTTTGAAATCTTCTCCTGTAACTGCTGGTATTCTTCTTCACTTACTCGGAATGATAACTGCTTAGGTCTGCTTTTATTCGCCATTATTCTTCCTCCAAATAAATGCACAACTCGACTTTATACATTCCACCGCCAATGATATTAAAATGGTCTACTTGCTTGTTTGCTATCTTCTTGAATGTATCAGATGCAAGAATATCCTCTTGTGCTGCTTCCTCGAAGTACGTCTTTACATATCCATGCTTTTCATGGTCGTATGGTTCTTGCTGGATTGATACGCAAGCCACACCGCCCTCATGCAATTTCAAAAAATTTCTTACTGTCACTTTTGTTTCCCTCCTGTTAATCAATTTCGGACAACTGTACTAACATGCTATCGCCGGTCTTGTCCGTTACCTTTATCGCATTTGCTCCGTCAAATTCCCACTTTACAGAACCTTCAACAAAATGGCTATCAATCCATTTCTGAATTTTCTTGGCTCTGATTTCTTTGTATTCCGCTATTGTTTTTGCTCCGCTGATTTTCATTTGCGACCTCACTTTCTTCGGTGCTACCACCGTCACATTATGAGCCTTTCGGCTCTCTGAAAAGGGGGATTGAAGGGGGGCTTGCCACCCTCACAAGTTCTAAAGTGGTAACACTTTAGGGAACTTGCAATATATCCGCTACACATAATATAGCAGAGTGATAGCCACTTGTCAAGCGGATATATTCGTGCGTGGATTTCGCCAGAAATACAGTGGAGCTTACTCCCTCTTGGGTGACTTTGGAAATGGAAAAATGAGATAGTCAAGGGCTTGTTTTTTTCTATGCTTCCATGAGCTTCCGCTTGCGGATCAGCGATTGGCAGCATAGAAAAAAATTGTCGCAGACAACCCTTTACTTTCTCATTTTGGAATGGACAATCGAACCCATGAGGGAGTAACGGAACGGACGGACAAGCATTTTCCCCGCGGACATTGTAGCCAACAAAAAAGAGTATCAAGGGTAAACTGCACAGTCTTGCGACTGCCCTTGACACTCTTTTTCTTATGGCTCTTGGGTAATTAAGGGGAAATGCCTTAGAGGGCTTCGCCCACGCTCCACCACTTATACACTGTATTCTTTGATATGCCAGTATCGGCTATGCAGTCTTTTGGTGTTCCCTCTGGGTGTGCTGTTCGCCATTCTTCGACAATCTTCGCCTTGTCTGGTCTGCCACCACCAACAACATTTTCTCCCATTTGCTCTTTTAATGCTCTGATACCTCTCGCTAACTGTAAATGTTGCTCTTGGCAGAGTATGGAGCGAGGTGGGCGAAAGAGGACGGCTTCCCAGAGATGGCAGAGGAGATGGAAAAGCGTGTCGGTATCAGCAAGGGCATAGAGAAAATCATAGAGCCACAAGCTCCGAAGCGTTCCAGAGGTTACGAGATGGAGCTTTAAGGAGCGGTTTTCGGTTTATACTGGCGGAGACGGCGGAACGGAAAACTGAAAGTTTTTTGTTCCGTCGGCGGAGACGGGATAAGCCGAAAAAAAAGAGAAGTCAAGGGCTTCGAGGGGTGGAGATTTCCGCAAGGAAATACTACCCCGTACCTTGACTTCTCTTTAGCGTGGCAGGCACTTCCGATAGAGCGTCCATTTGTTCCAGAGGTCGCCCTCCGCGTAGGAGCCTGCGGAGCATAAAAAAACCCGCCCTGCCAAGTGTCAAATTGACAAGGCGGGCGGATTCTCGTATAATGGCTTTAGTGGTTCGGATTACCGTCCTTGCCACGAATACATGAGGGACAAGCTCACATACTCACCGTAGGATAATTATAGCCGTAATTGGGCTTATTGTCAAGGTAACGAGATTGTACCCTCCGAAGAAATCGGAGGTTTTTTTATGGCAAAAATTGATAAGGCAAGAGTTTGGACGGGCGTTCTCTACCCAGAGAACATGAGGGAGGACTGGAAAGAGGTCATAGGAGATACTTTGCAATATCCCTATGCCTACTGTCAGCACTCCCAAGACAAGGACAGCAAGAGCGAACACCGCAAAGACCATGTGCATCTGATTGTGGCGTTCCCGAACACCACAACCTACAAGCACGCTTTGAATGTCATGGATTTGCTTTCTGCGGAAGGCAAGAAAGCAATCAATAAGTGTGAAGCGGTCGTTGGTATCCGTAATGTCTATGACTACCTCATTCACGATACCGAGGATTGCCGAAAGAAAGGCAAAGAGCAGTACGACCCGTCCGAGCGTATCACGGGCAACAACTTCGACATTGGTGCGTATGAGCAGCTTGGCACGGCCGAGAAGAACGAAATGTTCTTGGAGATGGGCGAAGCTATCAGAGAGCATGGCTTCACCAACTACATGGATTTCTATGAGTATGTGGTTGATACATACGACGATATGAACTATATCGAGGTCATGAGGGCGTATAGTTCCCACTTTGAAAGATTGACAAGGGGCAATCATCACAAGTGGGAGCAGGGGCGTTTGAGTGTGTCTAAGGGTCGAAAAAGTGTGTCCGTCACAAGCCCAGACACACTTTTAGACACACCAGACACACTTTCAGACACACTTTCAGACACACCAGACACACTTTGTTGTTGCCCTGCTTGTGGCTCTATTGATGTTAAGAAAAACGGGAAAACCCTTGCAGGAAAAGGGCGTTTGCGTTGTAAGGATTGCGGAAAATCATTTGTTGATAGGTAGGCGAGGAACGCTCTCTCTGGGCTACTACGACCCAGAAAGAGCGTGACGGAAGACGGAAGACAACAAGGGGGTTGCAAGGGGCGTAGCCCCTGCCCCTCGGAGAGTGGGGAGCTGTCGTAGACAGTGGGGCAAGCTACATTCCTCCTTTCCAGCCAGCTCCATGCCCCTCTCCAAACCTCACCCTTACCCACTCACTATGTTAATTTTAGTAGGGGGCTAAAATACATAGGGGGCGTTAAATTAACAATAAGTTTTTTTTACCTTTTGCATTAAAAAAAATCAACCTCTTGGGGCATTTTCGCATTCTATTTTACAAGCCCATAATTCCATTGTCAAGAGTTTTGCAAATCAATGGCAAAACGACCTCCCATTTTATCATTATGTTCATTATTTAATTTTTATTACTGTGCAATATCTTGCAAACTAATCCTATTGAACAACTCATTTCCGCAGCGATTTTCCTCACACTCAAGCCGTCTGCTGCCATTTTTCTAACCTGCTCCATCTGTTCATTAGTAAACTTTGGCTTTCTCCCTGCATTTCTTGCGTTATGCGGCTCTGTATGGCTTTGTGTGCGTATTTGCTGTAATTCTACCTGCAATGCTTTATAATCGTTCTGAATGGCATTGTAAGCTTCCAGAGTGCGTTCGCAGAGTGTTTTGACTGTTTCATACTCTGTCTTTAATCTCTCGTGTTCTGTCTGCAATTCCTTGTAAGCGGTTTGTTGATTTTCTGGATCTGCTTGCATTGCTTGTGATCCTTTCAGCTGTTGTTCAAGATCCTTGTACATGGTCAGTAGCTCATCATATCGCAACTCATTCTTTTTGATCTGGTCCTGCCTGTTCTTGGCAATCCTTTTCCATTGCTCACGATCCAGAAGTAGGCTCTGATACATCGGCGAGTCGCTAACATCATGCTTTGCGTTAAGTTTGCTGTTTGAAGCTAATGCATCGGCTATTGCGGCATCACGTTGGTTGATTGCTTGTGCCAATTCTGTTTCTAGTCGTGCGATTTTTTCTTTCTGGGTTTCTCTTGCCATTTTATTTCCTCCTCATTTGAACTGTATCAAAATAATTATAATACAAAAAACTATATCATGGATCTGGTGACTTGTCAATGGATGTATCGAAACAATTATGATACAAACTACTGACACACGACGATTTTGAAGAGATTAACCTCGATTACACATGACTATGACGGGTCAACGGGGAAATTTTTCTCACTTGTCTGTAGAACTGTTCATCGCCTTTGAGTAATAGTTTCCGCGGATTTCCTGTTGCTTTAAGAAGTTGATAAATTTTTGCAAATCGCCTTCTTGAAACGGTCGTCCAAGAACGGATTCAGCAGCACCACCAATTTCAATGAGTCGTTTGGTTCTTGCTTTACGTTCAGCTTGTTTTTCACGTTGAATGATCGCTTTCTTTTGCGCTTTGATTTGTTCAATGCGCTTATCAAGTTCAGCGATTCTCTCTTCAGATGATTTTTGTTCAGCCATATTTTATTTTTCCTTTCTTTCACGTTAGTTAATTTAATAATAACATATGCTTGAAAGAAAATCCATAGCGTGATATATTCAGTTTATAGCATCCCTTAGTTTACTAAGGGCGCACTTACAGACACACTTGCTACGCAAGTATATCTGCTTAACAGTGCGCTCTCCGAGGGTTTAAGCTTCGCTCCTCAACAAAATGACAACATCAAAATGTGCGAAAGGAGAATATAACAGTATGGCAATATATCATTGTTCAATTAAAAATATAAGTCGAAGCGGTGGCAGATCTGTCGTAGCAGCTTCGGCTTATCGTGCAGGTGAAAAGTTGGAAGATCAAGAAACGGGATTGATACATAACTACACGAATAAATCAGAGGTTGCATATTCGGAAATATTTCTCTGCGAGAATGCACCGGAGGAATATCATAATCGAGAAGTATTGTGGAATGCAGTTGAGAAAATTGAGAAGCAAAGCAATGCACGATTGGCGAGAGAATGGGAAGTGGCACTGCCTAACGAGCTGACTCTTGAGCAGAGTAAGCAGCTTGTTCGAGCCTTTGCGCAAAGCCTGACGGTTGAAGGTATGTGTGTGGATGCGAATATCCACTGGAAAGAAGGCAACCATCATGCGCATATCCTTGGAACGACCAGACCGATAGAATCCGATGGACAGTGGGGAAAGAAAGAGAAGAAAGCGTATGCCCTGGATGAACATGGACAGAAGATACCGCAAATAGATCCTGCAACAGGAAAGCAGAAAATAGGTGCGAGAGGGCGCAAGATATGGGAAAGAGTCACGGTAGAAGCCAACGACTGGAACAAACCAGAAAAGGTTGAGGAGTGGCGAAAACGCTGGGCAAACCAGTGTAACCATTATCTCGAACAGGAGCATCAGATCGACCACAGAAGCCTTGAACGACAGGAAATAGAGCGAATCCCGACCGTGCATGAGGGATATGTTGCAAGGCAAATGGAAAAGCAAGGAAAGGCAGCTGAGAGGTGTGAAATCAATCGAAGTATTGCGGAAGCCAACAGCCAACTGGACACGTTAACAAGGCAACAGACACTCTTTACAAGACTAGCGACGATGCGAAAGAAAGAGGAGGAAGAAGAACATGAACGACTACAGTTTGGAGCTGCAAGAACAAATGATGAATCAGCTGGAAGAGATGCAGACAAAGATAGAGAGTTACAAGCAGAAGCTATCCGAAAGCAATACTCAATGCTTAGAAGCCACGGAGCAAGCGGAACAATATCGTTTGAAGATGAACGAAGCACAGGAAGAGTTAAAACAGCTGCGAGAAAACGTAAGCTTGAACGAGAAGAAGACGAACAGCTTGATTTCTGACATCAGAGAAAGAAACAAGCAGCTTGAGAAGGACAACAAGTGTTTGTCAAGGCAGATCGGTGTCAAGGCAGCTTGCCTTTGTATCGTGCTGATCGGTGTGATACTGGTATGTGGCACATGCAATAGTAAGACCATGAAGGAAAAAGAAGCATTGCAAAGGACTGTTGAGGAAGTAAATACAGCAGACTGGTATTTGTGCAGCAATAGAGTGCCAGTATATGATGCAGAGTATCAGCAGATGGCAAAATATGTGATGGATGGAAGGGCAGTGCAGGTTAAAGCTATTGGAGAAGAATGGGTTGAGATTAAGTCACAAGGGTTGATCGGCTACATCACAAGGGCAGATTTTGATAACTTTTTTTCTGAGATCAGCTTGAATGTAGGCTGATCTCAGTAGGAGACAATAATGTATCAAAAATATTGTGATACATATAAAACGAAGAAAGCATACATAGAAAGTTTCGGTAGCAAGATGGAAAGGGGAGTATCGAGGGGAAAACGAGGGTCTAACTGTATGATTTGTGGAAACTTGTTTCTCTAACTTATAACAGTTTCATAAAAGCTTGTGTGCTTGTTGGGATGTATATTTCTGCAGTGTATGCAAAGCGTATTCAAACTCCGCATGGATAGAGTATCATCGTCGTTCTCCTTTACAACAGAATAACTGCTATTAGAGGGCAGTACTCAACTGGGCAATTAGCGTTTTTGGAAAGTAAAAAAATGCTCAACAGTAGATGTCCACTATTGAGCATTTACTATGCTACTCGTATCCCAGCCAATAAAAAACTTCATTGCTATTTTTATACTGAGAAGAAATCAAAGAATCAAAAACCGCTTGATAAGTAAGATCCTTAGTATTTGAGAGAATCACAAATGTTTTTTCTTCCAACTTTTTTTGAGATTCATCATCTTGTGTGAGTTTTAAATAATATTGATATTCATTACCGTTGATTGAATAATGTATCTTCCAATTATCGCTTACAATTTGATAGGAAGATATGTGTTCTTTTGCGGGAACAGTTAGCTGCCAATTCGCCAATTCATTTGCGTTGCTGGCAAACAATGCCATAAAAATTATAAATTTCCAATATGCCATTATCATAAAATCACACCTTTAATTATAATAACTTACTATAACCGGAGCATAATAATATGGACAGTTCGTAACACTATGATCTACTAAATTCATTCTTCCCCATTTTGAACGAATACAATTTCCTGATAATCCAATTACAATCCCACTATGCGTAGTTCCACCATATGTCACCTTTTGTCCTACTGCTGTTGGCTGTCCTTGCGCTTTTAAAGAATAACTTCCATCATTCCAATATGCTGAAGGATCATTCATCCAAACAAATGTACTTTGTGCCCATGCAAATCCATGACAGTTGTACCAATCCGATGCAGCTGCCACAATTGATGCTCCTGGGTAATATGTATGAATATAATCTACGAAATATGCATTAGATGCAAGGGCTGCATCAGAATCAGATGAACTTGATATAGTAACCGAAACTTTAGATCCTCGTGGAGTAGTTACATATGAGCTATAACTTTGTAAATCTATACCCTGTTGATTTGCTAATATTTCATAATATGCCGATTCGCTAAAAAAATTAGGAGCTTCAAGTTCTAATTGATAATTTTGATCAACCAATGTAGAAATTTCATTTTGTTGTTCTGCAGATATAGATGCCATTTCTGGCTGTGCTAATATTGTTTCTAAAAATAATAATTTAAAATAATCTGCATTATTTAATGTTCTTGCAGTATGCATAGCTGTGAGTACTTTGTATTCACTTAAAAGTACTTCTCCTCTATCGGCTCTAGCTAATAATTCTTGCAATCCATTAAAATGTTCCTTTACAGCATAAAAACCTTCTTGCATGTTATCATAAAATAGCATATCACTAAAATACGGATAGGCTAATACAGAATTCAATAATTCTGTGGTAGTCATATTTTGAATATATTCATTTGGAATAGATAGTTTTTCAACACGTTCTGCATGATTCATGTTTGACCAGTCACTTGTAGATATCACCGATTCATAATTATACACATCATCTGCATAACTATAGCCAATACCGAATATTACTACAACAAGCATTGAAAATAGTCCTACTATAATATTTTTATTCTGCATAAGTTATACCTCCTTACAATAATAATACCTAAAATATCAAATAAAAAAACATTGTAACCACCTCTTTCTTAAAATAATTTTATTTCCGCAAAACTGTCTGATTTATTTATAACATACAAACCGCAATTCCGTCAATTGTTTTCTTAACACAAAGTAGATTACTTGTAAGTGATAATTATAGGTTACTATAAATAGTTAAGACTGTAGCTATCAAATTTTTGTAATACATGAAATACATGCTCAATAGTGGTTATAACCACTATTGAGCATGTATTCTTGGACATCAACTATAATAATTTATATGCCTAATTTTTACGCTAGAACTGTTCAGTTAGATAATTGTAAAGCTCATCCGGTGAGCAATACTCAAATGTGATAGTGGATAACCATTTTTCATCATCTGAAAATACAATTGAAACATCTTGTTCGTAAACGCTCAATAGTGGGTATACCCACTATTGAGCGTTTACCCTTGTTCTTTTTGTACACGGTCAATTATTGCTTGATAATTCAAAAAGATCTCATCTCTCTCTGTTTTTACACTCTTTACTGTATAGCTGCGGATGCATAGGTGTAAAGGGGAGCATCGAGGGGAAAACGCGAGGGTTGCCTCTCTGATCAAGATACCTGCGAGGGTTTAGGGAATCTTGATTTTTTAGCTTGTTAGGGGACTTTGGAAAAAGATAACGTCTCAATATTATTTTGATACAGCCGAAAAATGAATTGAAGTTGTTGTTTGTACAATTTTGCCATGTTTTGGCAATGATTTTACACAAGCGCACTGGAAATGGTGCACTTTGGTTCGTATAAGCGTGATTTTACGAACTGCTTGATTAAGAAACATATAAGTTGATTGATTTTTGTTAATGAATATTGCGTGATAATTTTATTGCTGCTGCTTGTACTGGTCATAGATTTTCTTACTATACTTTTCTGCGTTAGCAGCAGGATCACGCTCGGTATAGTTCCTAAAAGCTTGCGTACCTGTCGGAACATAAGTATTCGATTTTGGATCGGTGGCATTCTGTATTTTCTGGATGTCGGCATCAATCATTTTTTTGAGGTATGCGAAACGGTTGCTTATTCTCTTTTCTTGGCTTCTGCGTTTGATTTCTGCGGCTTTTAAGGCAATGTATTTGTACTTTGCGTGCTCAACATCATCAGCTTCTGGTAACTTACTTTTTGGTATAATTTCCAATAATGCAGCAAGCTCATCAAGCTTTTCTGGAGATAATTTCCATTCCTTCAAGGCACTTTCCCATAGTGGGCGATTATCTGGCACGTTTTGAGCTTCTGGAAGATTCGCCACATCTTCAACTGCCAATTGTTTTAATGTCTTTATAGTAAAGCGTATTGCAACTATGGCACGTCCTCTTTTCACTGGCTCATAGTCAAATTTGCAGTCGGTTTTTTCATTGATTTCTTGATGGCATTTGCTAAGTATAAGACCATTAAATCTAAAAAAGGCTTTATATGTATTTGCTGTACACTTCATTAGCTCTTTTAGCTCGCCCAACTCAATCTCCCACGTTTTTCGAAAACTATTGTTTTCCAGATAGAGATACAGTACATAGCTATAACGTGATTTTAACTCAATCACATTTTTTAACCGATACTTTAGATAACCTATATTTTCAATGTTAAAAATGTATTCTCTTGCTGATACTGTGCATGTCAGGGTGATTCTCCATAAACCTTCGTTATCTGGCACAGCTTCAGCTTCTTCAAATAACGAAACTAGTTTAAATCCATCTGGCTTTGTATCATCTTCAACCTCTACAACTTGAAACAGATTGCGGAGTCTCTCTTTAAGTTGCTGTTTTAAGATTCTGGAAACACCTAGAACTTGCTCAAGTTCCCCTTTTTCAATTACAACAGTTCTTTTCTCTGGATCGTGACTATCTATCCTCGATAAGTACACATCAAGAATCTTTAGCTCTGGCAAAGTAAGTTCAGTCTTTGCTAACGATTGCAAAGGGTTGGATTTCTGTACGATTAGTTTTTCTACCTCACCAAGCCCAACATAATCAGGCACTACAGGTAACTTTTTCCTTTTTGGCATTTTATCAAGTCCTTTCTGTATTGATATTTATATATTACTGTGCCATCATAATATTGTCAATATAAAATATGATGCTTCGTGAATTTCTCTATGATGCTTCGTGAATTTCTCTATGATGCTTCGTGAACGAAAATCTAGGATTTATGCGGCTTTCAGACACACCGTAATCAAGTATTTAATCAAGTATTTAATCAAGTATTTAATCAAGCTATCAATCAAGACGCGCGTGAGCGCGCGAAGATTTCTTGATTTCAGCATCAAATAAATTGCTTTCCCAAAAGACTATCTCTTATTACGTTGGATCGCCTGACCCACTGCCCCATGGGTTCCCGTCGTGGCGATCCTGCCGCTAAGGCGGCACCACTAGACATGAAAAACGTAATTAATGGAGAAGGATAATTTTACCGTATACTTGATTTTATAAATCGCATATGCTATAATGCCGATAGGCAAAGGATAATGCGAGTTCATGTTTGATCGCAAAACAAAAAACCCCAGTGAGGCAACACTGGGGTTTTTCTATGCCGTTTTGTAGCAGGTGGCTTATTCCTGAGGCTAGCTACCGCCTAGATCTCTTCGTCTAACCATTTGCACACATAGTAGGCAACTATGCTCGCCAAAACTGAGAGAAAAAAGGATAATACGGAGTTGTCCATGTTTGAAGCACCCCCTTTCTCTACCTGTATCGGGGGTGGTAGCCGCATAAGTATAACATAAATGTCAAAAAGGGTCAAACATTATCAGTTAATGGCATGGTTATGCATGTACATGTCATTAGAACGTTCTAAAATGCGTTTTAAGACATTTTAGAACATCTAATGCTAAATTGTATAGATAAGATACTAAAATTGATTTAAAAGGTATTCTAGGCGGTTACAGAGCAATTTACATTATGCGGTTGCATGAAAAAATCCTAATTTGCATCTCAAAAGCGTATTGCAATTATTCTGATACACCTTTGAGATACCTTGCAACGGTGGCAGATGGGATGTTTAACTCTGTGCCTATCTTCCTTACGCTCATGCCCTGTTCATGCAGCGTTTTGATTTGATCAAGTAGAGCTGTGTATGCACGTTTTCTTCCTGCACCAAACGGATTCTTCTCAGCTTTCAACGCTGTTTCCTTGTCTGTTTGTAATTCTACAAGCATTGCTTGCGATTCTTTCAGCTGTTGTTCAAGATCCTTGTACATGGTAAGCAGCTCATCATATCGCAACTCATTCTTTCTGATCTGATCCTGCCTGTTCTTGGCAATCCTTTTCCACTGGTCACGATCCTGAAGCAGGTTCTGATACATCGGAGAGTCGCTAACATCATGCTTTGCGTTAAGTTTGCTGTTTGAAGCTAATGCATCGGCTATTGCGGCATCACGTTGGTTGATTGCTTGTGCCAATTCTGTTTCTAGTCGTGCGATTTTTTCTTTCTGGGTTTCTCTTGCCATTTTATTTCCTCCTCATTTGAACTGTATCAAAATAATTATAATACAAAAAACTATATCATGGATCTGGTGACTTGTCAATGGATGTATCGAAACAATTATGATACAAACTACTGACACACGACGATTTTGAAGAGATTAACCTCGATTACACATGACTATGACGGGTCAACGGGGAAATTTTTCTCACTTGTCTGTAGAACTGTTCATCGCCTTTGAGTAATAGTTTCCGCGGATTTCCTGTTGCTTTAAGAAGTTGATAAATTTTTGCAAATCGCCTTCTTGAAACGGTCGTCCAAGAACGGATTCAGCAGCACCACCAATTTCAATGAGTCGTTTGGTTCTTGCTTTACGTTCAGCTTGTTTTTCACGTTGAATGATCGCTTTCTTTTGCGCTTTGATTTGTTCAATGCGCTTATCAAGTTCAGCGATTCTCTCTTCAGATGATTTTTGTTCAGCCATATTTTATTTTTCCTTTCTTTCACGTTAGTTAATTTAATAATAACATATGCTTGAAAGAAAATCCATAGCGTGATATATTCAGTTTATAGCATCCCTTAGTTTACTAAGGGCGCACTTACAGACACACTTGCTACGCAAGTATATCTGCTTAACAGTGCGCTCTCCGAGGGTTTAAGCTTCGCTCCTCAACAAAATGACAACATCAAAATGTGCGAAAGGAGAATATAACAGTATGGCAATATATCATTGTTCAATTAAAAATATAAGTCGAAGCGGTGGCAGATCTGTCGTAGCAGCTTCGGCTTATCGTGCAGGTGAAAAGTTGGAAGATCAAGAAACGGGATTGATACATAACTACACGAATAAATCAGAGGTTGCATATTCGGAAATATTTCTCTGCGAGAATGCACCGGAGGAATATCATAATCGAGAAGTATTGTGGAATGCAGTTGAGAAAATTGAGAAGCAAAGCAATGCACGATTGGCGAGAGAATGGGAAGTGGCACTGCCTAACGAGCTGACTCTTGAGCAGAGTAAGCAGCTTGTTCGAGCCTTTGCGCAAAGCCTGACGGTTGAAGGTATGTGTGTGGATGCGAATATCCACTGGAAAGAAGGCAACCATCATGCGCATATCCTTGGAACGACCAGACCGATAGAATCCGATGGACAGTGGGGAAAGAAAGAGAAGAAAGCGTATGCCCTGGATGAACATGGACAGAAGATACCGCAAATAGATCCTGCAACAGGAAAGCAGAAAATAGGTGCGAGAGGGCGCAAGATATGGGAAAGAGTCACGGTAGAAGCCAACGACTGGAACAAACCAGAAAAGGTTGAGGAGTGGCGAAAACGCTGGGCAAACCAGTGTAACCATTATCTCGAACAGGAGCATCAGATCGACCACAGAAGCCTTGAACGACAGGAAATAGAGCGAATCCCGACCGTGCATGAGGGATATGTTGCAAGGCAAATGGAAAAGCAAGGAAAGGCAGCTGAGAGGTGTGAAATCAATCGAAGTATTGCGGAAGCCAACAGCCAACTGGACACGTTAACAAGGCAACAGACACTCTTTACAAGACTAGCGACGATGCGAAAGAAAGAGGAGGAAGAAGAACATGAACGACTACAGTTTGGAGCTGCAAGAACAAATGATGAATCAGCTGGAAGAGATGCAGACAAAGATAGAGAGTTACAAGCAGAAGCTATCCGAAAGCAATACTCAATGCTTAGAAGCCACGGAGCAAGCGGAACAATATCGTTTGAAGATGAACGAAGCACAGGAAGAGTTAAAACAGCTGCGAGAAAACGTAAGCTTGAACGAGAAGAAGACGAACAGCTTGATTTCTGACATCAGAGAAAGAAACAAGCAGCTTGAGAAGGACAACAAGTGTTTGTCAAGGCAGATCGGTGTCAAGGCAGCTTGCCTTTGTATCGTGCTGATCGGTGTGATACTGGTATGTGGCACATGCAATAGTAAGACCATGAAGGAAAAAGAAGCATTGCAAAGGACTGTTGAGGAAGTAAATACAGCAGACTGGTATTTGTGCAGCAATAGAGTGCCAGTATATGATGCAGAGTATCAGCAGATGGCAAAATATGTGATGGATGGAAGGGCAGTGCAGGTTAAAAATATTGGAGATGAATGGGTTGAGATTAAGTCACAAGATCTGATCGGTTACATCAAGAGGGATGATTTTGATGATTTTTTTTCTGAGATCAGCTTGAATATAAAGTAAAAGCAAAAAATATTGACAAAAAATATGAATTTTAGTACAATGTAAATGTTAAAAATGATACAAAAGGAGAAGGCGAAAAATGAAAAAAATTACGAAAATGATTTTGGCTAGCTGTATTATTTTAGGACTGTTGTTTACTACAAAGCCACTATATGCAGAAAATGTGGAAACACAAGATGAATATCAAATGTTAATGTATGATTATCAGCAAGAAGCAGTTAAGAATGTTACAGTGTCTAATACAGAGATTAAAGAAAGACCTGCAAGTCTAAAAATAAATGATATGCCATCGACAGCTATCATTATAGGTGAAGATGAGCAACAACGAGTTACTAAACAATATCCTTATTCAGCAGTAATGTTTTTAGGAATTCGTTATAGTAATGGAACCGTTACAACAGGCACTGGAGTATTAGTTGGTCCTGATATTATGTTAACTGCTGGCCATGTATTTTATCACAAAAAATTTGGAAAGGCAATTGAAGTAAGAACGTATCCTGCTATGATGACAGAATATAAAACTTTTCCTAAAACGTTAGATTCTATTTCTGGCGAATGGTGTTATCCTAAATCTTGGTTTTGTGGAAGAATATCATTAGATGTGTCATCATACAATATTGAGAATGATTGGAGTGTTGTAAAATTAGCAAAAAGATATGGTGATACGTATGGCTATTGGGGATATAAAGCAAATGTATATGATACAAAAAGTGTAAATGTAGTTGGGTATCCAATAAATCTAACAAAAACTTTTTTCCCATATTTATCAAGTGGAAGTGTTGTATATGATCAAAATACTCAAGACCCATCAAAAAGTGTTATAGAATATTTGGCAGATACAGAAGCAGGAAATAGTGGTTCACCAGTATTTTGCTATTATGATGGAAGTCCAACAGTTATAGCAACACATATTAGTGGTTATGCTGATGCTATATCTCCAACGAAATTCAATATAGGAAGAATTGTTAACAATGGAATTGTTAATTGCATTCAGTACTATTATACTCACTAAAGGGAACTGAATATAATGCTGAGAATATTGATTTTAATTACATGTATTTTTCTTTTTCCAGATATTTATGGAGTAAGTATATTTCAATTTTGTGGTCGCTATGAATATAATTGCTACTACTATGATGGAAAACTGTATATGAATTTGGCAAAAATACCATGTCATGAATTAGTAATTACGCAAGTCGATATAAGTAATAATTGTTTAGATGGATATTTATATGATTTTGAAGGTGAAAAAAGATTATATCATATAGATATAGTTGCAGAAAAATGGCCGTATATATATAACAACAAAGGACAAAGAATTTCGTTCAGTTCATTGCATCAAGGAGATGAAGTCATGATATATACGAATTGGCAGACCACTGAAACAGGATATGCTGGCAGTCATTGCAACGGTTTTAATCTTAGCTGGGTGAAACAAATTGAATTATTAAAATGTCCGCATATAACGTGATATTGGTATATCGAAGTGAAAAACTCGCGTTTTTCACTCTACAAGCAAGCTAGGGGACGGGGCACAGCCCCAGCAAGCTTGTATGGCAGTCTAGGTGTCAAACCTGGCAAGATATGTAAGATGGATTACAAAAAAATCCATCTTACATATCTTGTTAGGGGAGATGTCAAAAGAGACGTTGTATCAAAAAAATATCGAGACACTTTGAGAAAGCGAATTGAAGCAGTTGTTGACACAATTTCGCCACTGTATGGTAATGGATTTACACAAGCGCACTGGAAATGGTGCGCTTGTATTCGTATAACTGCGATTTTACGAACTGCTAAAGCTTTTGACGTTAAAAAGATTGATTTATTTTGTGCGATTGTTGTCTAGCAATAAGTCATTTCTATGTTCAGCTGCAAGACGTTCTTTCGTAGCCTTTCGGCAGACTTTAAATCTGATCTGTACTACCTTTCTTCCTTGTGTGATCGGTTCAAAAGATATGTTTATGTCCGTTAATTCATTGATTTCTTTCTGAGCGATTACCAATACTTTTGTTTTAAAGAGGTTGAAATTAGAATATGATTTTACATTTTCAGTCATCAGCCTTTTCTTTAACTCGTCTAACTCAACAGTCCAATACGTTTCATGTGGTGCTATATCTTTTTCAGCTGCTTTCCTACGGTCAATTTGCCCAATCTTCATATCGTGATAAGATTTCAGAAGTTCATACAATCGAATCGAATATTGGCTTTTCATGTTGAGGATATTCTTCAAACCATAACTAAGAAATTTGTTCTTTAGATCAAATAAATACGGTGCTAAATCTTCATCAATCTTGATTTTAGCGATCCCACTTTTCTTATTTGTCGTTGCTTTGGCAAGCCATCCAACAGTTGTTTCTGATCCATCTGGAAGTGTCAGCCACATAGATTTATCACGCAAGCTTTTTAAAGTTGCTTTAACGTCGTTATAAAATTTCCCACCCGTATCAAATCCACACGTTCTGGCATAATCAACGATGCTAAATTCATATTCAAGTTGATATGGCATGTTTGAAGAGTTAGTTGGTTTAATTTTTGAGCAAATATAAGCGATTGTTCGTTGCTCAGCAACAGAAAAGTCGTACCGGCTTTTCTGCACGATTTGGTTACTTTTTGCTACAAGATAGTTTCTAGCAATATCCTTCTGGTCATTCATGATGGTTCCTCACTTTCTAGCAGATAAGTCAAGTATACTTCTTATTGCAACTTATGTCAAGTTAAGTTGCAATAGAACGTGCCAAAAGTTGCAATAGAACGTGCCAAAAGTTGCAATA
>ERZ826016.2111-NODE-2111-length-16270-cov-3.225285_pt1 | contig 16270 bp, 14 predicted proteins | sample MGYA00519872_ERZ826016 | MGnify/ENA primary metagenome ERZ826016 (study PRJEB31778, sample SAMEA3449218) | human gut metagenome | biome: human gut; feature: human-associated habitat; material: faeces | place: United Kingdom | collected 2010/2012 ... | reverse complement strand
CTACGAAAGAGGGTCGGCCTTTCTCTTATCGGCCGTACATGGTTTGCGATCGGCTGTACCCCAGCCACACCTCCCAGCCCAGCCGCAAGCAACCATTCCCCGCCCCGAACCCCACCCCGGCAGGCCTTTTGTCATATATCGCCTTTTCGAGGGTCATGCAATCGCAACTCGTCGAGAGGGCGGGACGGCCTTAAATTTCTCTCAACAAAAATCGTTTTTCATCCGACCGAACAAACGGCGCTCTATATCAACCGAATATCATAAAAACGCCCCGAAAAGAGAGGCAAAAATCGGGCATTTTCAATCTGCAATCAGCCGTTTCGACTTTCATTCCGAACTTTCTGCAATCAATATCATTCCAGCCCGGCACTCCGGGCCTTTGTCCTTTGCTTCGCAGGTCTACAATCTATTTTTGTGCTATGGATTTATGGGATGCAATAAAAGAGATGCGCCGCTTATCCGCTGAGGGGATTCCGTTCGGCTTTACGTTCATGTCCTACGACGCTACGGCTCGCGCAAGCAAAGGAGTGATCGAAGTTCGGCATGCCCGTCTGCTGAAACGTGAAAAACAGGAGAACCATCGAGATGCCGAATTCGTCGAGGCATATCTTGACCTCGACACCTGCCAAGCTCGGCGCTTTTATCAGCCATTGCTGATGAGTTTTAACGGTCAAAAAGTAATTTTGCAATGAATAAAACAGGAAAAGCCACCCAGATTTCGGATTTTTCATATGCCCTGCCGGTCGATGACTGTGTCTATACGATCTCAACGGCTCAAGCGAACAACCTCGACACTCTGCTATGGCAAGCAGAACGGGAGAATTGGGAATATATGCCGCAGTATGTCGGTGGACAAAAGATCGTACCCTACGGAAACAACAACCGCCTGCCGGTGCAAATCCGTGACCTTATGGACGAAAACAATCTCGCCCCCGGTATTCTTGCACGTCAGAAGGGTTTGCTGTACGGCGAAGGCCCCTTTCTACGCAGCCTGCGTTTCGAGAATGGCGAGATAACGAAGGAGTTCAAGGATGATAGGGAGATAATGGCGTGGTTGAAAGATTGGGACTATCTAAAGTACATCGACGCGGCGATGACCGACTACTTGTATCTCAAAGGATTTTTTGACATCAAGCTGCTCGAACGCCGCGGACGGATCTCCGGCCAAAGGCCGCGAATCGCAGCTCTGGAGTTTGTGTCTGCGAAAAATGCCCGTCTCGAATGGGCCGACACCCGTCGTCTTGAGGACGTAAGGCACATTTTCGTCGGGAACTTCGAGAACGATTGCATCGACACCGGCATCCAAACCTACCCGGTATTCGACAGCAGCAACCCGGCCAGATACCCCGCTTCGGCAGCTTACAACTCGTCTTACTCGTTCGCACGAGATTTCTATTCGATTCCGGAATATTGGGGAACTCTGCGCTGGATCATGCGAGGCTCCGAAGTTCCGGCCATATTCAAATACGTTACCGACAACGGGTTCAACGCTGCGTATCATGTTCATTCTCCAGACGGATATTGGGAGAAAAAGCGCACGTACATCCGCAAGAACAATCCGGCATGGAGTGATAAACAGGTAGAAGAGGAGATCGGCAAACTCACGGCAACCATGCTTACCAAGCTGACCGAAGTGTTATCCGGGGCCAAGAATGCCGGAAAATTCTTCCACACAGTAGATGTTTTCGACCCGCTCTCGCAACAAACCAACATCTGGAAGGTAGAGGCGATAGACCAGAAAATTAAAGACTTCATCGAATCGCAACTCAAAGTCATGGAGGCGGCCAGCTCGGCAATTACATCCGGCCTCGGTCTGCATGCATCTCTGTCGAACATCATGGTTGCCGGGAAGCTCGCATCCGGTTCCGAAATGCTTTACGCCTACAAACTCTTCATGATGTCGAACACCGCCAAACCCACATACGACATTTTGGAACCCATCAACCAAGCCATCCGCTTTAATTTCCCCGACACTGATTTACAACTCGACTTCTATCACAGCAAACCTTTGACCGAAAGCGAGACATCCCCCAATGACCGCATAAAAAACTGACGCCATGATTTTCAATAAAACGAAAAAAGGCTCCGCAGAGCTATACAATCTCACCGGCACATGGTACAAGGCGAATGACTTCACCGGGATCAGCGAGGATATCGTGCTGGCCCAAAACGAAGTTATCAAACAGATCGGGAAAGCTACATTCGACCGGGCACACTCCCGGTATATGACGGACGAATATGATCCGGAAGTGTCATCCGATGATCCAGAAGACCTGCTCGTACGGCGGGTTCAGTTGCCGGTGGCGTATAAAGCCATGCATCACTTCTACCAGCGAAACCTCGTGAGCCATGAGGACAGCGGCAGAAAGGTAAAAATCAGCGAAAACGAAAAACTGCCGTGGGCATGGCAGATCGAGAAGGACGATGCGGTTCTGCGCGATACATTCTTCCGAACGCTCGACGAATTGTATCTCTTCCTTGAGCAAACGGACATCAAAGAGTGGAAGGACTCGCCGCTGCGCACCCAGCAACAACAGTCGATTCTCCGTACCCTCGACCAATTCGAAAGCATCTACCCGCTCGATGGCTCGTTCTACACCTTCTATACGCTTATACCCTTCATCCTCGAAGTGCAGCAGCGCTTTGTGAGGCCGATTGCCGGAAATCGTTATATGTCGCTCCTGTCAGACATACATTCAGACATGGCTCTTGCAGCGCGGCGTTTTGTAGCTCTGAAGGCGATGGTGATAGCCGTCCAGAGACTTTCGGTGTCCGTATTCCCGATTGGGATCTCGCAGCGGTTTGCAGATTCATTTCAGGGTAAAGGGGCCGGAAAGACCCCCTCCACTGATGCGTTGAAATTCTACCTTTCAGCCCTCGATCATCAGGCGGCAACCGCCCTCGAAGAGTTTCACGAGGCTTTATCGGCTACTGCGGAAAAATACTCTCTTCTACCGGACAACGATCCCCGAAACAAATTCTTTTCTGTTCAATAATGAATACGATCGAAATACCCGCTATCGGCGTATGCAGGGAAATCCCCTCGAAATGGAGCGAGATGAGACCGGAACAAGCCCGCGTTACGATGCGCCTGCTTTGGGATATGGAATCCGGCCTCATATCTCCGCTTGAGTTTCATGTGCGCGTCCTCTATCTTCTCCTCGGCATCAAACGGACATGGCGTTCGGTAATGTGGGAAAAACTCAATCGAGCCGTTGCCGAACAGAAGAATGCCAACATTTTTCTGCTTTGCGAAAACCTCCTCGGCTGGCTGTTTACCGACACCGAGGACGGTCTGCTCCCGACATTCGACACCATACAGAATCCGCTGCCCGAAATCCATATCGGCAGCCATCGTTTGCGTGGGCCGGCCGACGCTCTGCAAAACCTGATTCTCGTGGAATTTCGGAATGCCCTGATCGCCCGCGACGAATTCTTGAACACCCGGCAACCCGCGGCCCTCGACCGGATGATCGCTTTCCTGTATCGACAGCCTTCGAAGCAAGCCAACCGGGCCGGCCGGTGTATCGTCCCCATCCGTCACGAGACCTTTGAGCGGGACGTATGCCATGCCCGCCGGATAGCTCCGTGGCAGAAACAGACGATTCTCATGTGGTTCTCCGCCTGCGTCAAATTTCTCCAGACCGGGACGATAGTTGTGGCTGGGGAACAGATCGACATGCGCACGATCTTCAGCAGCGAGGAAACTGCCCACGATACCGGCCCGAAGTTCACATTGACAGATGTAGCCTACGAACTGGCACGGGATCGGGCACTCGGCACGCTGAACGACATCGACGAAGAGGGCCTATATACTATATTCCAGATTCTACACCACAACGTAAAGCAAGCAAAACGCAATGCAAAAACTCATTAACCTACTACGATATCTGGTCAATATGCGTGTAACGGAGAACGAGGTAATCCCCGTTGTCGATGACACGCACGGAACCGAGCGGCTCAAGAGCGCCGACGGCCGTCAGGTCGTGATTGCCTATCCATCACTACGGCAAACAGGAGAAACATCGAACTCCTATCAGGATCAACTCCCGGCCGCCATCTTCGTCCTCGAAAAGGCAATGGCCGGACAGCGTACCGATAAAGATGAACTCGAACAATATCTGTCGATGCTCGCTACGGTCGATATGATTTTGAAAACGTTACGGGCGGACACTCTGGGATATAACGCCTGTCCCCGTTTGGCCGGCATGACAATCAAGGTTGCAAATACGGTTCCGGTATACAAAGTATTCGGAAGCTGGGTCGGCTGGATGATTGAGATTGAATTCTGATCTCCGGCAAAATAATTGTAGGAATAAAATTATTCCTTTTTACTTGTATGGGAATAATTTTATTCCTATATTTGTATCAGAAACCAAACGACTGCACAATGCCCATACTTTTTTACTATTTAGGACTGAAGTTCTTTTTTTACTCGAACGATCACGAACCGGTTCACGTACATGTCAGCAACGGAGAATGTGACGCAAAATTCATGATCGAACCAGAGACAAAATTGATAGAAAATTTCGGTTTGAAGCCACGGGAGTTAAAACACGCTCTTATGGGCATAGAGGAGAATAAAGACGTGATAATTGAACGGTGGAAGGAGTTTTTCGATAAATAATACGAATATGAAAGCGCAAAAGATATGGTTCGAAAATGGTCGGATTTTTCTGACGACCGACGACGGCCGGACGGGCAGTCTGCTTCTCCGCGCTTTCCCCCGTCTGGCACGGGCAAGCGACGAGCAGCGCATGAAATACGAATTATCGCGGTCGGGTATTCATTGGCCCGAACTGGACGAAGATTTAAGTTTCGAGGGCTTTTTTGACCAGCCGACGGAAACGTCGGACAACCGGGTCGCAATGGCTTTCGCCCAGTTCCCGGAAATCAACGTCAGCCAGATGGCCCGCCGCATGGGTATCAATGAAACCCTGCTTGCAAAGTATATATGCGGGTACTCCAAGCCCTCGGAAAAACGTGCGAAGGAGATCGAGGCCGCGCTGCACGACCTCGGACATAAATTAACACAAATCTCGATCTGATATGTTCGGAGCAATAGGCATAGGTTTACTTTTCGCGTGGCTGCTGGCCAGCTATCTTTCATCTTCGCCAAAGGTGAAAAAGTAGATCATGCAAAGTAGTACGTCCAGAAGATCGGAGATTTTATCGTTGTGCATTCATATTTTTCATAATTCGCTTGCAAATATTGCGGGGGGGGGTATCTTTGTAAAGCAAACCTTAAACCTACTTGAATTATGAAAAAACTGTTATTCTTGTTTATGGCCGTATTGGCCTGCAACTACGTCATCGCACAGCAGAAAGTTTACTGCGAAATCGTGGGAACGCAAAAATTTGCGAAATCTCAAGTAACCGTGGGGATTGATTTTGGGCAAGAGGATGCCATGCGCACCAATGCGCTGGGTGGTGTGGCCTCACGAAATAAGCTCGTAGGTGATGACGGAAAACCTCTTTCTTTTAACTCGATGGTTGACGCAATGAATTACATGGGATCGCTCGGCTGGGAATTCGAGCAGGCTTATGTTGTTACTATGCCCGGAATGGGTGGCGGTCAAAACGTCTATCATTGGCTATTGAGCAAATATATCGGAGAAAACGAATCAGGAACGAATGGCTTTAAAACACGGGGGCAATACGAAACAGAAACAGACCCATGCATGCAGTAGCGATGTATAGACATACAAGCAATGAATTATTGCATTAAAAATCATTTTCTCCAAAATATTATTTATATTTGCAATGCTAAACAAACAGTAAGGCGGATGATGTCCGTCGAATGCGGGCATTTTTTATGCTTGTAATTATAGTGGTTTCGTACCCCCGTGCCGTGCGGTTAATGCCCCGGCGAGCCTTACTGGTGTTTAGCAGCGGGAAAGACGAAGCCACTTTTTTTAACGGTTTAATGCTAAAACCAGTATGAAAAACACGAAAATCGGCGAGACCTGCCTTGCAGTATCCCGCATCGAGAGCGAATTTCTCTCAAAGCTGATCGAAACGGTCAAATCCCAAAGCGAAATGATTGCCCGGCTGACCGCAGAACGGGCCGAACTACAGAGAAGAATGATGCAAGCCGACCGACGGCGGCAAGAAGTTTTCCGCCTACCGACCGGCAGATAGCCCTTATTCAACCTGTCCTTTGTAGCCGCCTTCGGGCGGCTACTTTTGTTGCAAACTGCAACAAATGACTGTCAAAGGAGAGTACATACGGCGCACTTTGCTCGACGAGTCGAACCGATGGCTGAAGAACCAGAATACGGTGCTGGCAACGAAACTCTGTACCCGCACCGGCCGACTGGTCAATGAGCGTTCGATGTCTGTTTCCGAACAGGGCGAGATGTCGGCAACAATGACCTACCAGCACACGATCGAAGAACGGTTCCTCGACATGCGGGTTCTGCGCTATGGTTCCAAGCTCGTCCGGCGTGCCCGCAAGATTCACACCCGTTTCGCTTACGGACACTACGAGTCGATTGCTTCCCGCTTGATGTACGGCCTGACCGACGATGTTGTTGCAGAAATCAAGCAACAACTGACGGATTAGGAATATGGGAAAAGCAATTCGGGATGAAGATTTAAGACTCAACATCATTGTAAATGGTGATGAATCCCAAAAACGGATCGGAGACTTAAGCCGACAAACAAGAGATCTCGCAAACGCAAATTTCGAGCTTCGGCAAGAACAGCGTAAACTTAAAGCCGAAGGAAAAGAGAACACCGAATTATATCGGCAAAATGCGGCTGAAATCAAGAAAAATGCAGCAGTCATCAAGTCCAATAAGGAGCAAATGCAGCAGCTTCGCTCGGAAATGAAACTGGATACTCTGACCATCTCTGATCTGACACAAGAACAAAGACGTCTACGCGCTGCTTTCAACAATGCAATTCCGGGAACAACAGAATGGGAAAAATATCGGTATGAATTAAAGCAGGTCAACGCCCGCATCAAGACACTCAAAGGCTCGGCAACCGACACAGGGAATGTCGTGCAACGGCTGGCCGGCGGGTTCAGCAAGTTCTTCGGCGCAATCACGGCCGGATTTGCCTCGATGTCGTTCGCAGTCATGGGCACCAAGAAAGCCCGTGCCGCCTTTCTGGAGTACGACGAAGCTCTGACCGATGCCCAAAAGACCACTTCAACAACAAAAACCGAGATCCGCGAAGTATCGGAAGAACTGAAGAAGATAGACACCCGCACCACCCACAACTCACTGCTTGACATTGTGCGAGTCGCAGGTAAACTCGGTATCGAAGGTAAACAAAACCTGCTCGAATTTGCCCGTGCAGGCGATAAAATCGGAGTTTCGCTGGCCCGCGACCTCGGCGGAAATGTCGAAGCGGCCATCCAGCAAATTGGTAAACTCGTCGATATTTTTCATCTCCGAGAACAATACGGCATCGAGCAGAGTATGCTCAAGGTCGGCTCGGCAATCAACGAAATCGGTATGGCCTCCACAGCGGCCGAGGGTTTTGTCGTTGACTTCGCAAAGAGGGCGGCCGGTACGGCGCCGAACGTAAATATCTCGATTCAGTCCGTCCTCGGCCTTGCCGGCACCCTTGACAAATTGGGGCAGCAGGCCGAAACAGCAGGCACCTCCTACGGGCAGGTGATTACCGCCATGTACAAGCGGACAGAGGTCTTTGCCAAAATTGCCAAGATGAGCCTCAGCGAATTCCAAAAGCTCATGGGCGAAGATATGAACGAGGCATTTATCCGCGTTTTGGAAGGTATGGGTAAGTCCGGCCAAGGTATGCAGTCGATCGTGAACGCCCTGAACTCAATGAAACTCGACGGGCAACGTAGCGTGCAGGTCTTGGGCGTTCTGGCGGCCAATACCGACGAGCTGCGTCGGCAGCAGGAAATCGCCAATCGTGCATTCGAAACCGGCACATCTGTCATCGAAGAGTTCAACACCAAAAACGAAAGTGCCACGGCCCAATACGAAAAACAGAAGAAGGCACTCCATGAACAGGCCGTAATCCTCGGCGAAACACTGAATCCGGCATTCACCTCGACAACCTCGATCACCGTAACCTTTCTGAAGGCGCTGACGGGTCTTGTGAAATTCTTATACCAGACAAAAGGAGCGATTATCCCAATCGTTGCGGCCGTCGCAGCCTACAAAACCATAATGTTTGCTGCACACAAGGCGATGGTGATTTACCGAGCAGCTCATATTGCGTATATCGCCATTACGAAGCAGGCAACGCTGGTAACACAGGTATTCAACAACGTCATCAAAGCCGGGCCGTGGGGTTGGATTGTGACAGCGATTTCAGTCGCCATCGGCGCAGTAACCCTGTTCAGCGACAAAATATTCAAAACCCACAAGCAGGTCAAGAACATGGCCGCCGAAGCCGCGGTCGAAATCGACAACGAGAAACGAAAACTCAACGAATTGCAGGAGGCCGCGACCCGCGCAGCCTCCGGGAGCCGTGCACGAGCCGAAGCAATCAAAATCATCAATGAACGGTACGGCAACTACCTTCCGAACCTGCTTACCGAGAAAAGTAGCAACGAGGATATCGCCATTGCGCTTCAGTCGGTAAACAGCGAATTGGAAAAAAATATCAAGCTCAAATTCAGGCAGCAGGAAGCGGAACGCATCGCCAACGATGAGATGACAGCCACGAAAAAGGCGATCGACGAAATCACAAACAAATATAAAAAATGGGGAGACGAATCGTCGCTCACCGCCGATAAGCAGAGATTGATCGCCGCCGCAGTTGTCGATTTCACGGGTAAGATAAAAGCGGCCGGAAACGATTCTGCAAAACAAAGTCAGGCAGTTTCCGACCTCAATATGGAATTACGAAATCTGGGGCTGAACCTCACCGGATCGGCATGGAATCCTGCAGGCCGAAATATCGCCTTACAAGAAATCACCACAGAATTACGCAATACCGTGACCGAAGGCCAGCAGGCTCTCTCGATGCTGGACACTCTCTACGGTAAGTTCGCCACCCCTCTCAATCTGAACACCACCACGACCACAAATACAACGCCCACCGACCCGGACGATACAGGCAAATGGTCGCTCGAAAAAGACAAAGAGTTCCTGACCGCGAAACTGAAACTCAAGGAGAAATACCAGAACGGAGAAATCGTATCCGCGTCCCAATTCAACGAAGAGCTGCTGAAACTGGAAATTGCGGCATTGGAAAAACGCCTTGCGAAAAATATCGATGAAGGGGCTACGCGGCTCAAAATCCAGAACCAACTCGCCGACAAACGACTTGAGCAGAAGAAGGCGGCCGCAGCCAAAGAAGAGGAGATAAACAAACTTCTCCAGCAGTCGGAAACCGATCGGATCAAGCGGGAGAACGCCGACTACGAACTGAAGAAAAAGAAGTACGCAGGTAACGCCGCGGCACTGGAAGCTCTGGAGAAAGCCCACCAGCGCAACATCACCAAAATCAGGTTCGACGAGATCGACGATCGACTGAAGCGGGAAGAGGAGACCTATGAGCTGCAAAAGAAACAGCTCAAGAACCGCCACAAGCAGGAACTCCTCGACTTCCAAGGCTCGGCCGCTGAACGCAAACAGCTACGGAAAGCCCAAGCGGAAGAAGAGTCCCGATTGGAACTCGAACACCTGACTCAACTCTCTGCGCAACTTAAAACGCTCATCGAGTCCGGAATGTTCGACGGCATCCAGCTCGACACGCAACTCCTCTCGGCCCAAGAGAAGCAAAATCTCGTCAATCGTTTCGAAGATGTCAGGACAGCGATCATCGGCGTATTGGAAGTTCTCGGCGACGGGCAGCAGAAAACATTCTCCTTTGCGGGCAATGACCCAACGTTCATGGGGCTACCACAATCGGACTGGATGAAATTTTTCGACGTGCTGAAGAACGGCGCCGCCTCTACCGAAGAAGCGTTGCAGGCGGTACATGCTGCCATGACAGCGATTGGCGCAGCTACGGAAACGGCGCTGCAGGTATATACTACCTACGACAATATGATGACAAAAAAGGAGAATGCTGAATTAAAGAAATATCAGAAAAATCAGGATAAGAAGAAAAAAGCCAACGAAAAACGTGTCAAAGCAGGACTGATGACCGAAGAGCAAGCCCAAGCAGAGGAGGATCGAATGGCCGCAAATCTCGAAGCCAAACAAGAGGAATTACAACTCAAGCAGGCAAAACGACAAAAGGCCATGAGCCTTACTAACGCTATTGTAAACACCGCTCTGGGAGTTACAGCAGCTTTAACAGTAGCACCACCTGCTGGTTATATTATGGCCGCGATTACCGCTGCAATGGGGGCCGCACAAATCGCTATGATTGCATCAACCCCAATAACGACTGGCGCCGAAGAGGGTGGTCAGGTCATCGAGCGGATGCAGGACGGCAAGAAATTCAACGCCCGTTATTCTCCGGATAAACGAGGCTTCATCTCATCGCCGACGGTGCTGGTATCGGAAAACGGGAAGGAGTATGTCGTTCCAGCGGCCGCAATGGATAACCCCTCATTGATTCCCGTACTGAACACGATCGAAGCGGCCCGCCGACAGGGGACACTCGGCAGCTTCGATTTCAATGCCGTATACCGGCAAAATACACCGGTACCCGGATTCGTATCCGGTGGCCCAACAGGAGATATCCCGTCATTCGACACAACAGACACGGGGCTTTCCTCTTTGGACGCAGGCACGGCCGGCAAATTCATCGCGGCCGTCGATCGTCTATGCGACGTGCTGAAGAATCCGATTCTTGCCTACGTGACAATGCTGGGCGAGAACGGAATCGTTGCGAAAATGAAAGAGTACAACCGCACGCGGGAACGTGGGCAAATTGGAGGCAAAAAACGATGATACAATTCCGATCCGAGGGCATAATCCTCGATGTACAGCCTGATCAGGATGTGACATTTACACTGGACAATCCAATCTTTGAAGATGATAGGGTGCCAGTGGCCGTTTCCACGAATGTTGAATTCAAACTGTCGCCGAAAAACTGCAAATTTTTCGGATTCACACCCGGCATCCGGCGGCGGCCGTCACGCAAGACTACCGCCTGCGAGGCGTTATTCAATGGCATAGTCGCATTTCAGGGTGAACTGAAATATGACGACTACTCCGATAAGTCCTTACAATACTCATTCGTCGGGGCTGAATTCGACCACATCGTCACAGGAAAGCTGACCGACATCCCATTCTCCGGATTTGAGGACATCAAATTCTCGACGATGGTAGAAAACGCCCGTAAAGGACTATATGACGAGTTCGGCCTGCCCCAGATTATGCGCAAGGCAATGAGCGCCTCGATCGAGTATGTGACGTCGGGGCCGACGAAAGCAGAATGCTCAACGGTCGATAAATATGCGAACTGGCTTTACACCACCCGGCCTTATGTTGTCCCAGCAATCAAGGTACGCTATATCCTCGATAAAATCCTTCCGGAGTTAGAGCTGGGGGAACCGGAACTCGAAAAACTCCTCAATATGTTAGCGATCCTCGGACTTTACAAAAGTTCCGAATACGACAACCGATACGGGGTAAAAGATACATCGCCCGGTGCCCGGCCGGGGTTATATCCTACCCAATGTACGCTCGATCTTGCCGACTCGATGCCGGACATGGACTTGAGCGATTTTCTTATCAGTCTACTCAAAATACCTTGCTGCACGTTGTTTTTTTCCGGGAAAAAGTATTTCCTGATGAGTAACAAGTCGATTCTCGCAAGCAATAAATTTGTAGACTGGACGGCCAAAGTCAGCGACAATTATTCGCTCCCCGCCTATGAAAAGAAAGGCTATACCCTCGCATTCCGTAACGAGGATGACAACTACACCAAGTCCTACGAAGAGGATTTGGGGCAAGAGCCGACTGATGAGATTATCGAAAGCTATTCTCTGCAGGACATCATCAACAAATACAGAGTGTCTCCCGACTATAAAAATATCAGACTGGCCCAAACCGGGGATATCTATTCAGGTAAGAAAATCGACGCTCTGCTCTATTATTCAGGACGCGGTGCCGCATGGAACAAATATACGACACCAATAGCCACTCTGGATATCGTACATCAAGCCGGGTTTACGAAAATGGAACCGGCTGCCGACTCGGAAGATCAAAACTACGACTGTTCGATCGACTTCACATGTCCGAAATGCGTTCCTTTGGCCGTATACCCGTCAAAGCAAATACATGCTGACGGATCAATCGAAGAAGCAGTTGGACTGAACGCCATAACTCCTATTGTAGATTTTCCCACCGCAGGCGGCAATCGCCCGTCAGAAGTGTATATCGGCTTGCTGATCAAAAATAATTTTTCGGATAAAGGATATTATTTCGAAGGTGGCATTCCCGACCTTTCTGCTGGCAGCGAAGACCGAAGCGAGTACTCCCTTGCGATTGGAGGGGAAAATGGTTTGTACAACAGATTCCATAAACCCTACGCGGAGTGGCTGGCACGGGACAAAGAAATGCTTAAAGTCGATCTCAACCTGACCGCATCAGATATTGCAAACCTACGCCTCTGGGTCAAAGTGTTGGTCTTCAACGTGCGTTATTTGATAAAAACCCTTGAAATAACCGGCAATACCACTCACGACATCCTTCACTCGAATGCGGAGTTGGTCGAAGTGTAATGTCCTTTCAGTCCGCGCGTCATGTAGATATTTTTGTCCGAGAATAGAAGCCGAGCCAATGGTAGATACCTTCGAAATAATCAAGAAGCCCGAAGTTTGTCAGTTTTCTGAGAATTTGGGGAAAATGATCATCAGGAACAAAAATTCAAGCCTGACTTGTGTTTACATGACAGTAAGACTTGATGATGCAACTATATGCGACAAACTGACGCTTTATTACGATGCAGAGAGTTTGATAACGATCAACCTGCGGGACATCGTCCATACCCTGCTGGAATGTGAATTTCCACGACAAACCGGCGTTACCGACTTTACATATTTGTATATAACGCTGACCGACACGGCGACAACCAAAACATATCGTTTTCAGGTCATTGCCGGCGGGGTTGCAGCTCCTCGCAAAGTAGGGCTGGATTGGTGGGCCAGAAACTTTCTGACTTGGCAAGGGCAAATCGTCACCATGCCGGCATGGCAACCGCAATGGTTATCGGTGGTAAAACTCAATCGAGATCCGCAATTTCTGCGAATCAAGTCGCGCCTATATACAGCCGAAGGAATCGAGCGCACACAGGACATTTTCACAGCATCCGAAGAAGGCATCGTCCGGATCAACGTTTCGTTCGAGCTACTCTGGCGTAATATCTGCGTTTCGGAAGAACTGACGCCGATTGCATACGACATCTACGGATTGGGAGCGAACTCCGTCTCTGAACCCGATACGGCAGGTGCAAAGAACTACCCTTTCGCCCAGCGATATATTTTGCGGTCTGGCAACTTTCGAGACCGCTGTTTCTTATTCCAAAACTCGCTCGGCGGATTCGACACGATAATCGCATCCGGACTTTCGACATTACTTCCAGAAGGCGAGGTCGACACGTTCATCAATCAAGGCCGCGAAGTGGAATTAAGCAACGATTACACATCAATCTGGCAGCAAAACACAGGTTACATCAGTTCGAGCAGCATAGCCCGGCAATGGCAGGAGTTTCTGCACTCCAGCAATCGCTACCTATACGCAGACGGGGAGTGGAAACAAATAATCGTCACGGAGTACGAAGTCAAACACAAAGAGTCCACCTTGAACAGTTACACCTTCAAATACCATTTATCGGAAAAAGACGAAGGAAATTATTATGACCGGGCAGAACTTCCGGAACCTGAACTCCCGACCGATTTCTGGCAAATTCCATCGATACGGCGGGAATAAAGTTGTCCTTTCCGCAGCGACAGCAATCAAATATTTTTGCATAAAACAAGAACCATGACATCGTATAGACGCTGGAACATACTTACCGACCTTGCTTACATAGAAACATTCTATGAACGGCAAGGTGATGGTACCCTTGTAAAAGCGGCAATTCCGGACGCGGGAATCGATTTCACCATCGACTATTTTACAGACGGTACAACTCACTTCAAAGCGTCCCGCATTGACGGAGTTTACAAAGACTGCCGTCAGGTTGATGAATACTCGCTCGAAGTATTCATCCCGTTATCGCGCAGGCGCATGTGCAAAGGAGAACTTCGGCGGGAACTCACTTTGATAATACCGGATGACAATTTTTTAAATCAAATAAAAAGCATATGCTTCCCCGCCAAAACAGGGCTATTCCTTTGGTTTGGCCCATCAGACAATTTTAAGCAGACAGCCTACGGGGAGGCGGTAATTGCCACGATAATCAATGCCTCATACGACATTATCGACCTTACGAGTTCTGCATATCCGGCCACCTGTCTCAAGATTATGGAAAAGCTCGAAAAAGGTATTACGGCGAATATCTACATAAAAGAAAGGGCGGAACTCCCCCAACAATCCATTATTCAGGTTCAAAAAGTAGACGGAGGCTATCAGTTATTTACAGGAATATTCGAGACATCGGAGGAAGACGGAACAATCAAAATTTACCAAATCTACTATCTGGTAAATAGAACCGACGGCATCGTAACAAGGAAACGATACGATAGATTCCCCGCAGTGGCATCCGCGGGCGACTACATCAAAAAAACCGACCGCCTGATCCTCGGCGGATACAGCCCGGCCGACCTGAAGAGCAACAGTTAAATACACAATATCATGGCAGACAATCAAACTTTAGCGGTATTACAGGAAATCCTGCTCAAATCCCGCATCAAATTCGTAACGGGCACCGAAGCCGAATGGACTGCGGCCAACCCTGTCCTGCTCGACGGCGAGTACGGACTTATCCGGGGCAGTTCGCCACTGAAATACAAGGTCGGCGACGGCACGAAGACATGGTCGGCGCTCGGCTGGGGCAATGTCACCTCTCTTGCCCAGCTCACGGCCGACGCAACGCATCGGCTCGTGACCGACAGCGAGAAAAAGACGTGGGGCGATAAGGCCGAAAAAACCACCGCCACAACTTCTGCCGACGGCCTGATGTCGAACAAATCAAAACTCGACGGAGTGGCTGCCGGGGCGAACAACTATCAGCACCCGGCCAGTCACCCGGCCTCGATGATTACTCAAGATGCCTCGCATCGGTTCGTCACCGATTCTGAGAAGACAGGATGGAATGAGAAAGCAGACGTGTTTACCTTCGACTACAACGCTTATCTGCATCCACCGACCGAAGGACTAAACCCGCAGGGGCAGGTCGCAAAAAACATCGTCGCGGCGATCAATGCGAATAAAAAATGCGTTGTGGTCGCACAAAATGTCACCGTGCAGGAGATCGAAGATTCTGTGAGCGGATTCGTTTCCATCACCGAGGTTTCCGCATCGGCCGTTACCGGATTAATCGATACTATCCGCATGGCTTCGGACGACAGCGGCCGCACGGTATTCCTCGCTACTGCTTCCATCACGTTCAAGTCCGACGGCACCGTGACGACGGCGGCAGTCCCTTACACCGGGCGTATCGTCATGGAAGATGCCCTGCCCGAATACAGCACGGAGAAAGCTCCGACGGTTAGCGGGTTCGCCGCGACCTACTACCTCACGCGGAACGGCAGCCGTATCGGCGTGCCGATCAACATCCCGCTCGATCAGGTGCTGCGCGGATCATCCATCAAGACCGTGGTGACGGCCAATTCGCCTTACTCCGGGGCCAAAGTCGGCGACAAGTACATCGAGTTCCTCTTCCAGAACAACAACACCCCGCAGTACCTGCCCGTGCAGGATCTCGTCGATGTCTACACGGGCGACGACCAGTATATCCAAGTGACGGAGTCGAACGTAATCAAGCTCAACTACTCCGTGCTGTCGTTGAAACTGGCGGCCGACTTGAAGAAGTCATACGACAACTTTTACGACCCGAAGGGTGCCGGAGAGGCAGCGGCAAAAGCGGCCATCGACGAGTTCAAGGCGAGTACGTTCGTCATTCAGTGTACCATCCCCGGAATGAACTGACGCTATGGCAGCTACTGAAAAGATAACCGGGCGGGTTCAATTCCCGATGTTTACGGCGGCCGCGCTGGCCGCCGCAAATCCGGTGCTTCTCAAAGGCGAAGTCGTGTACGAATCCGACACACGCAGGCGGAAAATCGGCGACGGTGTTACCGCATGGAAGTCTCTCCCCTACGAGTCGGATGGTGAAATGGCAGGCAGTATTCACGCTTCACAGATCACTACGGACGAAACGCACCGTTTCGTGACCGACAGCGAGAAAAAGACGTGGGGCGATAAGGCCGCCA
>ERZ826016.2106-NODE-2106-length-16302-cov-3.135533_pt1 | contig 16302 bp, 10 predicted proteins | sample MGYA00519872_ERZ826016 | MGnify/ENA primary metagenome ERZ826016 (study PRJEB31778, sample SAMEA3449218) | human gut metagenome | biome: human gut; feature: human-associated habitat; material: faeces | place: United Kingdom | collected 2010/2012 ... | reverse complement strand
GAACTCTCTTCCAGTCATCCACCGCTGTCCGGCCCTCATTCTCTATTCTCTTACATACCTGCGTTGCAATCGTAAGTCCCGCACTGTAAGTATATGAGTATAGCCCCATATAATAATGAGGCTGTCTCATCCATGTAAGCTCTGCACCATCCGTGAGCTCAACCGCATCACCCCAGAACTTAGTAAGCACATCCTTCATTATCGCACTCAACGTCTCAGCCTGAACACCTGCGCCATCCTCAACCTTTTTATATACCTCTCTCTGATATGCAGCCTCAAGAAGATGTGTTACAAAGTTGTGATAATAGGTATTTCCAATCATGTTAGAAAGTACCCAGCGGCGGAAACGCTTATCATCACTCGTCTTTAACAGATAATGTCCAAGCAGCAGCTCATTCATTGTAGACGGGCTCTCAACAAAGTATGTAGATACATCTGTGTCAAAAATCGACTGGGCGGCATTGCATGCCTTAAAATGTCCGGCATGTCCAAGCTCATGCGCTATGGTAAACACATCGGACATTCTTCCGTTCCAGCTAAGAAGTATGAACGAATTCTTTCCGTAAGGACTGGCACAGAAACCACCGGTCGATTTTCCCTGATTCTGTGCAAAATCAAACCAGCGCTCTGTGTAGGCTCTCTCCACCATATTCACATAGTCCTCTCCAAGGATGGAAAGTCCCTTTGTGACATAGTCCTTGGATTCCTCGATTGTGAGCTTAGGTGAATACTCCGGGTCAACAGGAAGCTTCAAATCTGCGTATGTAACCTTGTCAAGCTTATGAACCCTTCCGAGAAGCTTCGCATATTTTCTCATGTGCGGTGCAAGCTTATCCATAATGAGGTCAATCTGTCTGTTATAAAGTGTCCTATCAACATGCTGCCCAAAAAGCAGGCTGTCAAACACATTGTCAAAGCCTCTTAAATCGGACATAGTCTTCTCATACTGCACAGCCGTGTTGTAAGCTGCCGCGGTCACATTCTCATAATCATGAAGCTTAGCTGAAAATGCGGCAAATGCAGCTCTTCTGACATCCGTTCTCTCATCATACTCATAATCATCCTCAAAAAGTGAGTATCCCAGAGGATACTTCTTCCCATCAACCTCAAAGTCCGGGAATTTCATATCCGCAAGCTTGGCTGTATTATATATCTCATAAGGTGCTCCTGTTGTCTGTGACAGAGCCTTTAGCACCTTCTCCGTCTCAGGACTTAGGAGGTATGGCTTTCCCCTTAGCACTTCTTTTAAGTAATTGGCATTCTCCTTTGAAGCCTGTGCTGCCTCGTTGATCAGTTCATCGCTCTTAGCTGACAATTCACTGTCTATAAAGCTTAATGAACTCATGCACTCTGAAATCCTGCGGTTCATCCTGCCTGCAAGCTCCATATTATGTGTATCATAATAATCCACCGACGTTGCAAGCTCACAATAATTTCCAACCAATGTCACTATTCCATATATTTCGCGCAATTTATCAAGACATTCATTTATCCTGTCTGCACTGTCAAGCCTGCCTTTATAATCTTTCTCAAGCTGTGCTGTAAGGCTCTCCAGCCTCGCTGCATCAGCCATAAGAGCATCCTCATCCTTATATATGAGTGACAAATCCCATGTAAGTTCCTTCTTTACATCTTTTCTGAAAAGTAATTCCTCTGCCATTTCTATCCTCTTTTCTGCCACTTTAAAGCAGCATTGTTATTATGGTGCTCATTTTTTATCTCATACATACGCATATCCGCAAGCTCCAGCATATCCCGAACCTGCTTACAGCCTTCTTCGCCGTAATGCGCGCAGCCCATACTTATCTCCAGTCCCCCGTTCTCTAACTCCACACATTCTATATCCTTAAGCATTCTCTCAAGCCTTCCGCGATAGTGCTCTGCCTGCTCCCTGTCAAATCCGCGTGATATTATCACGAATTCATCTCCTCCATACCTTGCGATAAAGCTTCTGGTATTTCCATACACTTTTTTAAGTGCAGCCGCCACAAGACACAGCACCTTATCACCTGTCTGATGTCCAAAATTATCATTAATTTCCTTGAAATAATCGATGTCCATTATACTGTAGCATAACGGCTCCTTAATATGTTCCTTGGAAAGCACATCTATATACTGGTCAAGCCTTCGCCTGTTATTAAGCCCTGTCATGCTGTCACGGCTGACATTCTGCTGCTGGATATTAATATACACCATCACAAGTGCCACACTCGTCATAGGCCATAAAAGATCAGTGCCATACAGAAGCATCTGAACAATACCACCAATCAGAGGGAACACACCAAATAACACCAGATATCCATACTGTCTTTTCTCTTCTCGTTCCTGAGTCCTAAGCATACCCACAAATGCCAGAATACATGCCGCAGAAATATACCCTGCGGCAACAACTGTACTTATAAAATGAAGAGGTCCGCGCTGATATAAATTTTCATCGTCTATATAAAATATCAGCGGTCTTACCACTCCGGCCGCCAATATGACAAGACTTACAACAAGCGGAACAGCCTTGACAAACATGGATATTCCCATCTGTCCATTTCCGTTCGTCACTTTATCATACACGTACAGAAACCATAAAAATGCCATATACAGCATAAATACATAATATGCCGTGTTTCCGACCCACAGTATGCCCTTGGCTAAGCTCCCCTCCCGTCCGTTCAGGCACCAGCACACTACATTAAATATCATTATACACACCATGAGCTTCATTATGCTTTCAAGGCAGCGGCGTCTCCATGAAAATGACATATCGCGCTTAAGATTATCCATAACCGCAAGCAGTGCTGCTATAGGGAATATGCTAACCTGAATATATACTATATTGCTCACTACCGGCGTTCCTCCGTTCCTTATGTATCTGTTTCTGCTTATACATGCTCCTATCGGCAAGTTCAACTATAGATGCTTCACTGTCTGCACACTCGCTCCACAATGCCGCTCCAACGCTCAGTGAAAGCTTATAATTCCTTTCCTTTTCCATATTAAAGCTGTCCACTCTCTTCTGAATTGATGCAATGCACTGCTCTAACTCAGCCCTGTTCTTCCATTCGCCGCATATAACAAATTCATCCCCTCCGTATCTTGCCACAAAGCAGCCGTCCCCCGAAAATTCGGTACGAAGAATATCAGCGACATGCCATAATGCCTCGTCTCCTATTTTATGTCCTATTGTATCATTTATCTTCTTAAAATCATCCACATCTATGAGGAGCATTCCCCATTCTGTCCGCTGCTTCAGCCTTCTCTCAAGGTAAGCATCCAGCTCACGTCTATTATTTATCCCGGTAAGTCCGTCCGTTATGACCTTCTTGTTCTGCATTGTCAAATACACATACAGAACCGCCAGCGAAAGGCATGGTGAAGAGGTTCTCAAGTTCTGGTTAATGCTCTGGAGAACCACTCCCAAAACAGGCAGTGCACTAAACAGCATAAGATATATACACAATCTTCTAAGCTCTTTATCTCTTTCGTGCACAATCCCATACACTGCTACCGCCGCACTGCATGCAAACATAGCGATACCATAATAACTGATTACGCGATAGCATATCCTCAGCCCTCTTCCTGCATTCTGAAGTCCATAAGTACCCAGATAACTATGCGGTATAAGCAGCACCACAAAGCATACTATTGCCATCAGCGATAATGAGGCATACACCGCAGCCCACACTCTTCTGTCTGCGCCATCCATTGATATTTTCAGGCATACATATATAAACCATGTACCTGTAAGCAGCACCGTGAGAAGCATTCTTACAACATTTATAATCCACACACTCCCGGCAATGCCGGTAAACACGGCATCAGTCACGGCAACCCCTACGATATCTACAAGCATAAGGAAAAAATCAAACACAATGATCAGGTCGAATACTCTTGCACTGATTGTCTTTCCAAACTTAAATCTGTTGCTGACAAAAACAACCATGACAAGAACCATCGGAAATATATTTATGCTCATATTCTCAATCCATGACATAATGATTCTCCAATCTGATATCACAATTCATTTGCTTATGATTTTGGCATGTTTTCACACCTAACTCACAATTCACATACATAGACTATTATATTGCATTGCGCCAAAATATACAATTAAAATATTATGCATGAGCCTGCTAAATATGTCCTGTGGATTTTTTTGTTAGATTAGTCTAACTTTAATTGCATTTTTGACATCAATACGTTATAATATTAAAGCAATTTAAGGTTACAGGTTGTGGAAATACATAAGACCACAGCATAATTTTATTATCAAGGAGAAAATATATGACAATCAGAATAGGTATCTTAGGTTATGGAAACCTTGGACGCGGCATTGAATGTGCCATAAGACAGAATGATGATATGGAGCTTGTAGGAATCTTCACAAGAAGAAACCCTGAGACTGTTACACCTGCGACAAATGTACCTGTCTATCCGGCAGACATGCTCCCTGAAATGAAGGATAAGCTTGACGTCCTCATGCTCTGCGGCGGCTCTGCAACAGACCTTCCTAAGCAGACACCTGAGTATGCGAAATATTTTAATGTTGTTGACAGCTTCGACACACACGCACGTATCCCTGAGCATTTCGCAGATGTTGATGCCGCTGCCACCGAAAGCGGTCATATCGCTATGATATCCGTAGGCTGGGACCCGGGTATGTTCTCACTCAACCGTCTCTATGCCAACGCAATCCTCCGCGATGGAAATGACTACACCTTCTGGGGCAAGGGTGTAAGCCAGGGACACTCGGATGCAATCAGAAGAATACCGGGTGTCAAGGATGCCAAGCAGTATACAATCCCTGTTGAGTCCGCTCTTGAAGCCGTTCGCGCCTGCAGGAATCCTGAACTCACCACAAGGGAAAAGCACACAAGAGAGTGCTTCGTTGTAGCTGAGGAGGGCGCAGACAAGGCAGCAATAGAGACAGCAATCAAGACAATGCCTAACTACTTCGCAGACTATGACACCACAGTCCACTTTATATCTGAGGAGGAATTAAAGCGCGATCACGCAGGCATTCCTCATGGCGGCTTCGTTCTCCGCACCGGAAAGACCGGCTTAAATGGTGAGCACAACCATGTGATTGAGTACAGCTTAAAGCTCGACTCCAACCCTGAGTTCACATCCTGTGTGCTTGTCGCTTACGCAAGGGCAGCTTACCGCATGAACAAGCGCGGAATAAGCGGTTGCAAGACTGTGTTCGATGTAGCGCCTGCGGACCTTTCACCACTCTCACCGGAGGACATGAGGGCACATCTGCTGTAGGACTGTGAAAGCGGTTCCTTTATGGGATGTTCATAAGTTCTGCGGAAGAGATAACGGTATTTACTATTTTGCCGCAAAAATATTTTTTGTGAAGCGCACGTAAGTTCCGTGAAAGCGATGACATATTCACTGTAGAACCTGAAAACTATGGTGTCAAAACAGATTGACTCATACAAAAATGTATATCTTCAAATCTGTTTTGACACCTGTTTTTTATTCCTGCAAAAATCTGAACCACTCTAGGTCGAAATTGCAGCCCGGAAGGTACAGCAGGGTCACCGTTATCTCCCCTCCGACAGGCGCAATATTAAACTCACGTTCTACGTAAGCTGCACTCTCTTCAAATTCAATCAGTTCCGTCCGCTCCGTTCCGGCGCAGTCTATTTTTAACCGGATTGAATCCTTGGTATTTGCAGTCCTTCCACAGATTTTTATTTTATCTGCGGACTGTGCACCCATATTGAGGCGCCTGTAGATGATTGACACATTGTTTCCTATGCCTGTTACAGCCGTGCCATCCACCTTGTAGCTGTCACCGAAAATCTCATCATAATCTGCGGCATTTATACGGTCAAAGCCGTGAAGGACAGGCACAAATGAGAAGCTGTTGAGCTGGAAATTATCCTCGCTCTCAATGCTGATATGGTGTATGCCCTTTATTCTTTCCGAGAGCCTGTACTCTGCTTTCTTAAACTCAAGCCAGCCGGCACTCTCATCAAACTCCGCGTCCAGAATACTCTTGCTGTCATCGTCAAGATATATTCTTAATTTCACCGCTCCCGGATAATACTTAAAGAGATACATCTGTAGCTGCTCTGAGCCGTTCACACCGAAATCCATTGCGCCAAAGCTGATTTTTGTCTTTTCCTTCCCCAGAAATCTTACTCCGTGCCCAACACCCTCGCTCAGTCCATGCGGTCTTTCAAGGCAGAGTCCCGCACTCACAGGCTCATAAGGGTCAAGGTATGCCGGCCCGATTCCAGCCGCCGTAAATTCAAGGCTTGACTTTACACCAGCCGCCGTCCTTCCATTGTAAGCATCGCACCTTAAATAAAAGCTTCCGTCACCGGCAGCGTTCACAGTTACATAGCCCTCGCTAAGCATATCCACGGCTTCCATTTTAACTTGTGCTTCCGCAGCCTCCATTTTATCCGGTGCTTTCCCAGCCTCCGTTTTAATAATAACTTCATCCGGCTCACCATGTTGAGTCACCGTCGCCGATTTGATTGCTATTCCTGTGGTATCGGTTATGCTCCATTTTAAATCCCTGTATGTGGCATTCTCAGGATAAAGCTTCCAGTGTACCTTGACTGAGCTCTTGTCCGCACTCAATGTGAATGTCTCTGCTGTAAGCTCGACCTTTCTTATCGGTATTTCATTTTCTGAATATACCGAATCCATCGGCCCTTCGGCATTGCGGGTATGATTTCGCTTCTCAGCGTCTTCGGAAAGCTGAAAACTGTTTTCTGACATATCCTCTGCCATATTATTTTTGTCGGTGCATATACAGCTCTGTACTAAATATTCGTCACGCATATTTTTATCATCTGTAACGCATAAATCAATTGAAGCAGCCCAAAGCCCTTCTGCCTCCGCTGTCACAGTTATCTTTCCGGTCACACCTTCAACAGGCGCGATGACCGCCAGCAGCTTTCCGCCAAAAAGTCTTCTCGAAGAAGTCTTGACCTGGTCAAAATCCGTGCTGTCGCCATTGTCAAGCCCGACAAGCCTCCCTGCTCCCGTCACCTTTATCTCAACGTGGTTGTTGGCATTATCTACTGTATAACCGTCCTTATCAAGCGCACCTATCTCCACAAAAATCAGCTCACCATATCGATTTTCCATCTGCCGCCTGTCCGCCTCAAGTACAAGTCTGTCCGCATCGGAAAATGAGTGTCTCATCTGCCTTGCAAGCTCATTTCCGGCTTCATCATACGCGACAGCCTCGACATATCCCTTTTCATAAGTCACCTTCCAGTGCGGCACAAGCTCCGTGCCATGCGCATGGTCAATTACTTTTCTTCCCATACTCATTTCATTTACAAACAGTTCCACTATAGGAGCATTGGAGCACACGCACACGTCGACCACCTGCCCCGGATTGAAGTCCCAGTGAGGGAAAACATGAACCATCGGGTTTTCCTTAAATGATGTCCATTCCGCCTGATAAATATAGTAGGAATCCTTCTCAAACCCTGCCGTGTCCATCTGCCCGAAGTAGCTGTTGCGCGTGTGGTACGGTGTCGGCTCGCCAAAGTAATCCACTCCCGCCCAGATAAACTGTCCAAGACTGAACCCGGCGTCCCTGTCCGCTATTATATTGTCCGTATAGCTGTGCGCACCCCATCCCGCACTGCAGTTGCCAAGCGCCGAACACTGCTCATCTGTATCGCATAAGGTACTTGTCTCTATAGGAAAATGATATACTCCCCTGCTCGCAAGCATTGATGACGTTTCACTTCCGTATATCACCCAGTCCGGATGCTTTGCATGGTGCTCCTCGTAGAGATATTCACCATAGTTGTAGCCCACAGCGTCGACCAGACCGGCACATTTCTGCGTGTTTTCCCATCTCATGTAGTTAGAGGCAAAGGTAGTGAAAGCGTGTTTTTTCGGGTCATGCTTTTTAACCTCCCCCAACAACATGACAAGCTCCGCCAGCCCTTCGTCCCCCGCATGCATATCATATATCTCGTTTCCGACGCTCCACATGATAATACTTGGGTGGTTCCTGTCGCGCCTTATCCAGCTCTCCACATCCTTCTTCGCACTCTCCGCAAAAAATCTTCCGTAGTCATACTTTGTCTTAGTGTGCCCCCACATGTCAAATGCCTCTGAATCGACAAGGAAGCCCATCTCATCAGCCAGCTCCATAAACTCAACAGAAGGCATATTGTGTGCTGTCCTTATGGCATTTACGCCCATCCGTTTCAGACCCTCAAGCTTTCTTCTCACCGCCGACTTGTTGACAGCCGCCCCCAGACAGCCAAAGCCGTGGTGCTCGCAGGAGCCCTTTATCTTCACATGTCTTCCATTTAATAAGAAACCCTTATCGGAATCTATCTCTATTGTCCTGAAGCCGAACACCGACTGTTCATAGTCAAAAACCTCTCCCGCCTTAATAAGCTCCGCCCTGAGTTCATAGAGATTTCCGCAATAGATGTCCCATAGCTTTGGGGCTGTGATTTCAAAGGTGTGGCGGTATATATTGCTTTTTTCACCGATTAGCTGGTTAAATATAATACATAAAGAATCCTCCTCATTGCTCCGCATATCATTCTTTCCGTTCTTCTGCGTGATGATATATCTTATAGAATCAAACGGCTTTTCATCATCTGCACCCTGCGCTGCCTCCACCTCGACTTCCACATCCCATGTATCTGAAGCCTCACGCTTCACCGGCGTTATGTACAGTCCGGATGACGCTATGTGCGTGCTTTCGCGCTCTATCAGATAGACACTCCTGTATATACCTGCACCCGAATACCACCTGCTGTTCGGCGACCGGTGCACAACCCTAACCAGAAGCTCATTCTCGCCCGCCTCAAGGTATGGTGTTATATCCACCTCAAAGGATGAATAGCCGTACTTCCAGGTTCCTGCCGACCTGCCGTTTACAAACACCTCCGAATCCATGTAAATCCCTTCAAAAAAGAGCACCCTCTCAAGCCCATCCGGCACATACATGAGCTTCCTCCTATACCAGCCGACAGAGTCCCTGTACAGATTCCTCACATCATAAATTAGGTAATCGTGCGGGAGTCTTACCGGCATATACTCCCCATCCGGACATTGTAGATTTTCTTCGCTGTATTCCTTTTCAAGGAACTGCCAGCCATTGTTGAGGCATGTTTTCCGCTTCATATTTCCTCCTCCATTTTATATATGATATCAGGGTCAAAAGGTCAGAAAGCCGTTCGTGCCTGCACGATTGGACTTTTAAACCTGGGACCCGCAAAACATATTCTATAAGCTTGGCATATATAACGTATTTTGGCAGCAAAATCAAATTAATTAAAAATTTCTCCTTAATGCTTTTATTGCCTGAAGCCGCTATTGCTACTTAATTTCATAATCACCTAAAATATAACCTTTTATTTTATATCCCTTGTAATTGCTGTTTTTTTGATATAACATGTTAAACAAAGACACCCCATTTCCGATTGCGTATTAAAATATATTGCCGCCACCCTGTAATTTCATAATATACACAATCACGTTTTTTTCAATCTAAGGATTTTGCTGTTATATAAGGATTTGAACATGATGAAGAATATAGATATTACTGATAAAATGCTTTTCCTGATAAATACAATTAAACTCCCTGATTACCCATTTTACCTCGTACACATCGGCTCGCTGGTAAACCAGCATCCCTGCGTCAGGCCGGATGGACTCCCTGACTACCAGCTTCTCTACTGCATAGCCGGTGAAGGGCTGTTCACAGTTGATGGGCACGAATATCACATTACCGCAGGTATGGGTGTCCTGCTAAAGCCTGATGCCGCACACGAATACCATGCCATCAGGGAGCCATGGTCGACCTACTGGGTGCGTTTTTCCGGTGCCGGATGTGATATGCTCCCACAGCTTGCCGGCTTCACAACGCACAAGCTGTTCTATATCCGCTCATTCGACCGCCTGATGTATCTTTTCAACACCCTTTACGCATCTGCCGGACAGAGCGGACTGCTCAACAACAACGATGTAGCTCTGCAGCTATACCACTTTCTGCTTGAGTATCCTGAATGCATCTGCGATAACAGGGAAAATGTGAAACTGCATGACACAAAGGCTGTCCGGTTGTCCGAGGTCATCGCATATATAGAGGAGCATTATCCGGACGACATCCCGCTAACCGCACTCTCGGATATTGCGCATACGTCACCGCAGCATCTGTGCCGCCTGTTCAAAAAAACCTACCAGCTGCGGCCTGTCGAATACATCAACAGCTACCGCATAAGTAAAGCAAAAAATCTCCTTCTATCGTCAAAAGAAATGACCCTGAAGGAGATTGCAGCGAGCACAGGCTTTAATGACCTGAGCTACTTTTGTTCACTTTTCAAGAAATCGGAGGGAATTACACCAACCGAATTTCGTGTATTGCAAAAATAATGATATATCAGATTTTATAGATAGAAAGCAGCCTTCACACCGGTCAGACTGCAGGCTCCGTTGCAACGTGATTAAATACATGCAGCCTGCCGGCATCACCTGCTTTTACAAAATGTCTTTAAAATACTTTATTGTATTGGTAATTCCCTCTGATAGATGAACCTCCGGCTTCCAGCCGTCTGCTATCCTTGCTGCCAGCGAAATATCCGGACGACGTCTTACAGGGTCATCACTTGGAAGTTCAACATACTCTATCCTTGAGTCCGTATCTATCATGGACACAACCATATCCGCAAGCTCTTTTATAGTGAATTCCTCAGGATTTCCAAGATTAACCGGACCATGTACCTCATCACCGGTCGCCATTACCCTCACAATTCCCTCAACCAGATCATCCACATAGCAGAAAGAACGCGTCTGGCTTCCGTCACCATATATTGTTATATTCTCTCCGTTCAGAGCCTGCACGATAAAATTGGAAACAACACGACCGTCATCCATCGACATATTCGGTCCATAGGTATTGAAAATTCTTATAACCTTTATACGTGCACCATATTCCCTCATATAGTCAAAGCATAAGGTCTCTGCGCATCTCTTGCCCTCATCATAGCATGATCTTATTCCTATAGGATTCACGTTGCCAAAATATCTCTCTGTCTGGGGATGCTCAAGAGGGTTTCCATACACCTCGCTTGTTGAAAACTGCATAAGCTTAGCATTATTTTTAACTGCAAGCTCAAGCAGATTAATTATTCCTAACACATTGGTTTTTATCGTATATACCGGTGACTTCTGATAGTGCTTAGGACTTGCCGGACATGCAAGATTATAAATCTCGTCTATGCCATCTATGTCAAGCGGCTCCGTTATATCATGCTCAATGAACTCGAACCTGTCACACCCTGACAGCTTCTCTATATTAGCCCTGCTCCCCGTGTAAAGATTATCACAGCATATAACATATGCATCTCCATCATCAATTAAGCGCCTGCAAAGATTCGAACCAATGAATCCGGCTCCACCTGCTACAAGAATTCTTTTCATGTTCTACCTCGACCATAAATTTTCTATAATATATAACCAAATGCTGATATGCTTCTGCACTTTATAGAGTATACCATAAAAAACGCAGTTAGCCAAGAATAAAACACACTATGCTTTATCGAAACATCCTGCAGCAGTGGCAGCCCCGGCACCTTTAATGTGTGCGGCAGGCTCTCATGAAATTATTGAACATTGACTTTTCAGGAGGAGCTTGTTATCATCTTAACAATTGGATGTATATGGAGGATTGCCATTATGAAAAAATTCACTTCAGACTATATTAACAACCATAAGTACAATATTGCAATTGCAGGTACCGGATATGTCGGTCTATCACTTGCTGTGCTGCTCGCGCAGCACAACCACGTCACAGCTGTGGACATTGTTCCTGAGAAGGTAGAGCTGATTAACAACCGCCGGTCTCCTATACATGATGATTATATTGAAAAATATTTATCGGAAAAGGAACTGGATCTTACTGCTTCCACCGATGCCATCTCAGCATATAAGAATGCCGACTTCATCATAATAGCGGCCTCCACGGACTATGACAGCAGCAGGAATTTCTTTGACTGCTCAGCCGTAGAATCAATTCTTGAGCTTGTGCTTAAAACCAATCCCGATGCTGCTATTGTTATAAAATCAACAATACCTGTAGGCTATACCGAAGGTATCCGAAAAAAATACCACACAAATAATATCATATTCAGTCCTGAATTTTTAAGAGAATCAAAAGCACTGTATGACAACCTGTATCCATCACGGATAATAGTTTCATGTGACAGCACATGTGAAGATAAAGCCCATCTTTTTGCAGCATTGCTAAAACAGGGCGCACTCAAGGACAACATCGACACTCTCTTTATGGGCTTTACAGAAGCTGAGGCTGTGAAGCTTTTTGCCAATACCTATCTGGCACTCCGTGTCTCCTACTTTAATGAGCTTGATACCTATGCCGAATCCAAGGGGCTTAACTCTGCCGACATAATAAATGGTATATGTCTCGATCCGCGTATAGGAACACATTATAACAATCCATCATTCGGATATGGTGGATACTGTCTCCCGAAGGACACAAAACAGCTGCTCGCCAACTTTCAGGATATACCGCAAAATATGATTACAGCAATTGTCGAATCCAACCACACAAGAAAGACTTTTATTGCAGACCGCGTCATGGAACTCGCAGAGACTGATGCAGCAGACGGCTCATCCGGAAAAGAAATTATAATAGGAGTATACCGTCTGACCATGAAAAGCAATTCCGACAACTTTAGACAGTCTGCCATTCAGGGAGTAATGAAACAACTAAAAGCCAAAGGAGCCTCTATTATAATATATGAGCCGACGCTTCCGGATGGTTCGATTTTCTCAGACTGCAAAGTTATAAATAACCTGAATGAATTTAAAACCATTTCTAACGCCATAATAGCTAACAGATATTCTCCGTGCCTTGATGATGTCAGCAGCAAGGTATATACCCGCGATATTTTTGGCCGTGACTAGAGAACCAGCATAAAAATTATCCGTCATTCCTGCTGTATATATTAAACAGTTACAGGAAGTAATATATAACAACAGGCTTGTCTGCGATGGACTGAATTGAAAGAACAATCCATTGCAGGCAGGCCTGTTATATTTTTTTCATATTTCTCTTATTTTATTCTATCTGTTGTTATATTTCATTTTTATGTGCAAATTCCAGATACGCATCAAAGCACTCTATATATAATCACAAACGTGAATATATAATAATTTTACACCAATTATATAAAATATCACCACGGGTATTTATTTTTGTACCTCCATAGTCACCGCACACAGCATGCTGTCAGGGCCCGGGGCTCCCGTAACGGCACCAATATAGTCATCGCCGAGTAGCTCATAGAAATTGCCGCTGATATTCAGGTCAGGAAGCCGTCCGATAAGCCTGCCGTTTTCCATAAGATATGCCATCTGTACAGGTGCAGCAAAATGGCCTCCCGGTGTGACATCACCTCCCGAGGTCACAACAACATACACAGCCTTTCCAGGAACTAGCGCGCTTAAGGCAGGAGCAGTCGGTTCTATGTAAAACCGATTAAAGCCAAGACCCGGAACACCGTCGTAACCGGCAACTGCCGTTCCCATGTCAGGCAGATTAAATTGAGCCGATGATTTCTTTGTGGTCAGGACTCCTGTCAAGGTTCCTTTGTCAATCAGCGTCGGACGCAGGTCAGGCGCTACGCACCCTTCATCATCAAAAAAACAAACTCCCGAGTTTGTCGCAGGATTCATATCGTTTTTGAATGAAAGCTTGTCCGAAAATGCCTTCTGTCCCAGCTTACCGCTAAGCAGCGATGCTCCTGAAACATACATCTCCGCCACAAAATGCTGCAAAAATGTGCCGAACAAATCGGCGGTATCCATCACAACAGGATATCTTCCGGAAGCAATATCGGTAGGTATATAAAACGCATCATATTCTTTTTTAAACCGCGAGAGCAGCTCATCAGCATCAAAATGATTTCCCTTGTAACTGAACACAGTGTCAAACAAATTGCCTGAGCCTCTGTTTTGTGCAAGTAAACTGATACTCACATTGCGTTCAGCACTTGTCAGATGCCGTCCCAACGAATTGCGATACTCGGTCTTCTGGTAATTCAGGCTGATTTTATTTGAAAAAGCAAACTTCGGACAGACCTCACCAAGGCGATCCAGAAAACTCTGCATTGTAGGAATAAAATCAGACACGTGAATAATTTCCTCCTCATGCAGGCTTTCCTGCTCCAGGGCTCCGTCCAGCTTGCATGGATACGGAATACCAAGTGTGAGAGCCTCCATGGCTTTTTCTGTCAATTTCTGCTCGTCCGGTGTTCCAAGACACCCGGCAATGCCGATGCATCCGTTTTCATACACGCGGACTGTGCCCGTCGTCTCCTCCTTTTCGCGGAAGCTGTCGATTTTGCCGCCAGTTACATTAAGTGTGACGGAGCGACTTGTTTTAATAATAAACTCTTTTTGCATGCTAATCACCTCACTGTACATTCATTGATGAAACACGGACATAAGGCCCGCCAAAGCCAACAGGCAGATTCATCTGCTCCATCTTTCCACAGCCGCCGGTCACAAATGACAGCAACTTCACATCGCGTGTCAGTCCGTCAATCAGGCCAAGTGTTTCAAAAACAGACCCCGTCAGCACACTTATCTGTACAGGCTGCCCAAGCCTGCCGTCAACTATCTCATAAGCAAGACTCGGTGCTATCGTAAATGTGCTCATGCCGCTTCCGTGGCTGATTGTCTTTATAAAATATCCCTTCCTTATAGGCGCAATAAGCTGGTCAAAATCCAGGTCTCCGCCCTCAATATATGTAGTAGTCATACGCACGATTGGCTCAAAGGTACAGTCGATTGCGCGGGCATTGCCTGTCAGAGCTTCGTCAAGTGCTGCGGCGGTCTGGGCGCTGTGCAGCCTTCCAGCCAATACTCCGTCCTTAATCAGATAATTCTTGCGGGCGCGTGTGCCCTCATCATCATACGGTACATAACCACATCCCGGAACCAATCCGCTCTCGGCAATGGACAAAATAGGCGAACCCACTTTTTTCCCTAGCTGCCATTCATCGCGCATGGTTTCATCGGAGAGCATGAAATCCGATTCAGACTTATGTCCGAAGGACTCATGTGCAAACACGCCTGCCGCCTCCGGAGAAAGAACCACAGGATACCTGCCCGAAACCACAGGAACGGAATTACGCATGAACGCTGTCTGCTCTGTCATTGCGCTACGAATTTCATCGTCCAATCCCTTCAATTCGTCAAAATGTGTACAGCCCTTCTGCCAGTGCCCGGAAAATTTCTTTTCTCCTTCTGTCATATCGCAGTAAAAGGATAATCCGCAGGTCTGATAATCATATGTAATATCCGCACCAAGGCTTGACTGAAAATGGAACAGACTGTTGCGGTCAAGGTATGTGCCCTGCGGCATTGAGACACAGCTATCCTCGGACAGCAATGGCAGATACGACAACAAAAGATTCTGTTTTTCCTTCGCCGGAATATCCCTCACGGAGCAGTCCGCAAAACACATCAGCGTATCCTTGTTGCGCTCAAAAAGGCGTACAACCTGGTCATCCAAAATCTGAGCATTCGGCGTGGCGGCATCATAAAGACCGTCCAGCGTTTTCTGTAAATTCTCCAAATCCGTCACCGATGCATAATACCACATCCTGCCGTCATACACCCTCAAAAATGCCCTGCACTCCACACGCGTTCTCATTTCCTCAAGAATGCCCGCTTTGTACGAAATCGTGGTATGGCTGCGATCTTCGGTACGCACGTCGGCATAAAAGCCGTCCCTGAATTTTATCATAATGAGGTTCCTCCTTATGGCTGTATTTTGTTTTGTACCACTATTTTATACCAATCCCAAAATTTATACAAACTAATTTGTTTTATAAAGTAAATTGTGTTATAAAGTTAATTGTTTTATAAATTTATTTGTTTAACAGTTTCTTCAAGAGCAGCTTCAACTCCTCCTCCGGAAGAAATGGATATACGTCATCAAGATTTACGTCATATTTATCATTCACGCAGCCCTCAATCAGCTTGTGAAAGCCCTCGTCCGACACATACGGCAGATATTCCGATATATCCTTTCCCATTTCAACAGCCCTGAAAAACAGCTCGTCCACATCATCAATAAGCGTGAGTATATCATGTACCGTAACCCCCTCAAACTCTCCGTCCGGACTCTCTGCAATTTTTTCATATATCTCCATAAGCTCCTCATCTTCAAAATACGGAAGCATCTTTTTTAAATTAATCTTCATAATCGAATCCTCCTCTTCTAACCAACTGCTGTTCACCTGTGAAGTTCAAGATCCTCATAAGCATATA
>ERZ826016.2103-NODE-2103-length-16342-cov-2.503960_pt1 | contig 16342 bp, 10 predicted proteins | sample MGYA00519872_ERZ826016 | MGnify/ENA primary metagenome ERZ826016 (study PRJEB31778, sample SAMEA3449218) | human gut metagenome | biome: human gut; feature: human-associated habitat; material: faeces | place: United Kingdom | collected 2010/2012 ... | reverse complement strand
ACCAAGCTCACGAGCTTTCTTAGCATCTGCAGGAGTATCTGCATTTGTACGAACCTTTAACTTTCTATACTTGTCAGCCCAAGCCATTACACGACCGAACTCACCGGCGATGGTTGCATCAACTGTCTTGATCTCGCCATCGTAGATATTTCCTGTTGTACCATCGATAGAGATGTAATCTCCTTCGTGGAATTCCTTGCCTGCAAGTGTGAACTTCTTGTTCTCCTCGTCCATAGCGATATCGCCACAACCGGATACACAGCAGGTTCCCATACCACGGGCTACTACTGCTGCATGTGATGTCATACCACCACGAACAGTCAGGATACCCTGAGAAGCCTTCATACCTGTGATATCCTCTGGAGAAGTCTCAAGACGAACAAGTACGACCTTCTCGCCACGCTCGTTCCAAGCCTCAGCATCTTCTGCTGTAAAGACGATCTTACCACAAGCTGCTCCAGGAGATGCTCCTAAGCCCTTTCCAAGTGGTGTTGCAGCCTTAAGTGCTGCTGCATCAAACTGTGGATGAAGAAGTGTATCAAGGTTACGAGGATCGATCATTGCTACTGCTTCTTCTTCTGTCTTATGTCCTTCATCAACAAGATCACATGCGATCTTAAGAGCAGCTGGAGCTGTTCTCTTACCATTACGGCACTGCAGCATGTATAATTTCTTGTTTTCTACGGTAAATTCCATATCCTGCATGTCATGGTAGTGATTCTCAAGAGTCTCACATACCTGAATGAACTCTGCATATGCTTCTGGGAATTCCTGCTCCATCTGAGCGATCGGCATTGGTGTACGAACACCGGCAACTACGTCCTCGCCCTGTGCATTGATCAGGAACTCACCCATCAACTTCTTCTCACCTGTAGCAGGATCACGGGTAAATGCAACACCTGTACCGGACTCATCATTTAAGTTACCGAATACCATTGGCATTACGTTAACTGCTGTTCCCCAAGAATAAGGGATGTCGTTGTCACGACGATATACGTTTGCACGTGGGTTGTCCCAAGAACGGAATACAGCCTCGATTGCTAACTTCAACTGCTCTACAGGATCGGAAGGGAAGTCCTGTCCTAACTGGTTCTTGTACTCAGCCTTGAACTGCTCTGCTAATTCCTTGAGGTCAGCAGCGGTAAGTTCAACGTCATACTGAACGCCTCTTTCTTCCTTCATCTTGTCGATCAACTGCTCGAAATACTTCTTACCAACTTCCATAACAACGTCTGAGAACATCTGGATGAAACGTCTGTAAGAGTCATATACGAAACGCTCGAACTTCGGATCAGGGTTACCAGCGATCATTGCTGCTACTACCTCATCATTCAGTCCTAAGTTAAGAATTGTATCCATCATACCAGGCATAGATGCTCTAGCACCGGAACGAACGGAAACAAGAAGAGGGTTCTTCAGATCGCCGAATTTCTTTCCGTTGATCTCCTCCATTTTCTTAACGCCTTCCATAGCCTGTGCCATGATCTCGTCGTTGATCTTGCGTCCGTCCTCATAATACTGAGTACAAGCCTCTGTTGTGATTGTGAATCCCTGTGGTACCGGAAGACCGATATCAGTCATCTCTGCAAGGTTAGCACCTTTACCACCAAGAAGATTACGCATGGTCATGTCGCCTTCACTAAACATGTAGACCCATTTGTTTGCCATTTTCAATTTCCTCCTAAAAAATACTTTGTGTCCTTCAACTCATTCGTATCTGAATGCATATGGAACACACCACTCCATGTGCTAAGCCGCACATAATTGATTTTAGCATAATTTCCAATTTATTCAATATCAAATCCGTTTTATTCTGACAAATTTATCCAAGTATTTTTATCGGCATCTTTTCTTTCTTATCACTTTTCCATAAAAACTTTAAACAGACTGGTTCAATTGTCCTATGATCTGCTCAAACATATCCTTTTTACCCGCATCATAGGCAAGCATCTCGTTTGGCGACTGATTCAGGATAAAGGATGCCATAGGTCCATCCAACATACCCGGAAGGGCTGCATCCAGAATGGCTTTCGCTGCCGGATCTTTGACCATATCCCGGAATTTTGTGTTCATGTTGTATCTTCCCGCGATAAGCACCGTATTTGTATCATATACATAATGATATTGGCCGGAGCCAAGCACCAGTGCATCTTCCCTTTCCGGCAGATAAAGTGTAGCGGTCGTATTTACCGGCACCTTTACATCAACCTGAATCTGTCCATCCTTGCAGATTGTATGGACACAGATACTGCCATACATGGTCTCCAGTGAGGCTTGCACTTCTTCCAATCCTTTGGTCAGATAAGGTCTAATATCAAAAGACGCATAGCCTGCTGAGGTCGGCGTAATCCCGGCAACTTTCCGATAAAGCCAATCTCCTATGGAACCATAAGTATAATGATTCAAAGAATTCATGCCCGATGTATCAAAAGTTCCATCCGGCAAAATAGAATTCCAGCGTTCCCAGATCGTCGTTGCCCCCATCTTCACTGCATAGAGCCAGCCCGGGTAATCCTCATTTAATAGAAGTTCCGCCGCCAGATCATGAAGCCCATTTTCAGAAAGAGCATGACACAGATATGCCGTTCCGACAAAGCCTGTCGTCAACTTGTTTTTATGCTGTTTGAGGTTTTTCTCCAGCGTCTGTATAATGCGCTCCTTTTTTGCTCCCGCGACCAAATCAAAATAAAGGAGCAGGGCACAGGCTGTCTGTGTCTCAGAAACCAAGCGTCCGGATGCTGTTACATACTCTCTTAAGATGGCATCCGCGATAGCCTGATAGCGCCCATCGTATATCTTGGCATCCTCCTCTTTTCCAAGTATATGTGCCGTATCGCGCACGATCTTGGTCGAATATGCATAAAAGACATTTGCTACCAGATTCTTATCTGTGCCGCCCGACATCAGATGCAGGCTTTCATCACTGTCCAGTGCCAGCCAGTCACCTCTTTGGAAACCATGCATCCATAGGACTTCTCCCTGACACTGGCCAAAGATCCAGTCCACCCAGAGGCGCATATTATCATATTGATCGGCAAGCACACCGGTATCCCCATAGGTCATATAAAGATTCCATGGAATCACGGTAGCACAGTCACTCCAGATAGAAGTTCCCATACTGCCCTTTACCACATTGGGTACGATCTGCGGAATGCCTGTTTTTGCATCCGATTCCACTGCCACATCACGCAGCCATTTTTTGAAAAAAAGTCCCGCATTAAAATTCTGCATGGCGGTCTTGCTGAAGATCATGGCATCCCCGGTCCAGCCCAGTCTTTCATCCCTTTGCGGACAATCGGTCGGAATATCAAAAAAGTTGCTTCTCTGCCCCCATTCGATATTTTGGATCAGGCGGTTGACCAGACGGTTTGATGTTGTCATCGTCCCCGCTTTGTGCATATCACTATGCATGGCGCAGGCCGTAAAATACTTGGGATCCACACTGCTATCTACACCCTCAACGCAAATATAACGGAAACCGTGATAGGTAAAATGTGGCATGACTTTTTTCCCGACATCTCCCTCACCATATCGGTAAAGGTCCTCTGATCTTGCTGTCCGATAATTTTCATTGTAAAAATTGCCATCTTTGTCCAGGGCTTCGCCGTGTGTGATACGGATTTCTTTCTTCTCACCGGTAAGCAGAGAAAGCGGCGGTAATTCTACTTCCACCAGTCCTGCCATATTCTGACCGAAATCAAACACCAACTCACCCTTTGGTGTAAGGATCTTCTGAACCACCGGGAAACGTTTGGTAATACGGATAGGCTCTGCCTCTTGCGAAAGCAAACGTTTCGGAATCGCATCTTTTTCCAAAAGCACTGCCTGACTGTCACCGGCATAATTTTCGGATAACGGCAAGGTCAGATCCAGTGTCTCACCCATATAGATTTCCGACGACCGGATCGCATTTTCTGATACCAGCCATGAGGCATCGGTTCCCATGACGTCCACCGAACCATCTTCGTATGTAATACGGATCATGGCGATACAGGCTGTCTTTTTTCCATAGAGATGATGCTCCCCTTCGCCGTTTAAGTAGCCTGCATACCAACCATTGCCGACAACCAGAGACACCCTTGTTTTCTCCTGCAAAAAGTCTGTTACATCATAGGTCTGATATTGGACGCGGTTGCCATAAGACGTCCAGCCGGGAGCCAGATATGCATCCCCCATTTTTTTGCCGTCAATTTCCAGATCATAGACACCAAGTGCAGATGCATAGATTCTTGCCTGACGCAGTTTTTTCCCTTTCTGCAGACAGACCTCTTTGGAGAAAGTCTTAACGGCCGGCAATTCCTCTTTCGTAGTGATCCATACACCTTCCCAATTGTCCTCTGCCATCAGTCCAGTCTCAAAAAAAGTAGTCGTTTCTGCAACGTTTCCATGGTTGTCCCAGACACAGATATTGACATCATAATGGCTAAAGGCCTCCAAGGCACTGCCTTCATAAGTCACAAACAGGGACTGTCCGTTTTCCACCCTGCCGCTTGACCAGACCTCTTCTTCTGCTTTTGTCACCTTGATCTCATAGGCTTTCTGATAGGTGTTTTGCTCTTGACTTTCCAGTTTCCAGGAAAAACGTGGGCAGACATCTATGCCAATCGGTTCCTTCTGATATTCCACTGTCACATCATACACTCTCATATTTTTCTTCCTCATCTCTCTTTTTGAAAAAGAGACTTCGAAATCAAATCTCGAAGTCTCTATAATGAAGGGTTTTGTAAATTGCTAAATTATGCTTCTTTCTTCGCTTCCTGTTCTGCTTTCATGGCTACAATGTTCTTCTGTACTTCAACCATTCTTTCTTTGTCAAGATCATAGTACTTCATAGAAATAACATTAAAGATCCAGCCAATGACAGGCAGTCCAAATGCTAAGAACATAGTCATCCAGAATACTGCAGGTGTTGCCTTATCTCCCATCTGTGGCATCACGGTCTTATATCCGATCAGAGATACCATAAGAGCAGCAATGGTTGATGCCAGTGAAGAAATAATCTTATCGAGGAAGGAATACACACCGCCTACGGTACCCGGCATAAAATTGCCGGAACGCTCAAACTCATAATCACAAACATCAGCTCTCATAACACCACTTGCTGTAGAAAGGATCATCTTAAAACCGGTCAATCCAACATTAAGAACCAGATAAATGATCATTGGAACACCGAACTTACCAATGCTTGACATACCGGTTGGTCCTAAGATGGTACAGAATACAACCATCACAACAGACAAGCCGATACATGCCCATGACCAGACAGATGTTGCTTTCTTAGCTCCGAATTTTGCAACATACATACCGCCAATTGTCGCAAAGGCAATACCAATGATCGCCGTGATATTACCAAGCATAGTTGCTGCCTGATAGTTCGCGATCAGCACACCACTTAAGAGTGTCATAACGATAGACTGTCCGGCTGTGGTCTGTGCCAGTTTATCAGAAGCACCAGTAATGATCCACATCTGCATATTTCTGTTATCCTTGAGCAGATTCCACATATCCTTAAATCCGATCTTCTTTTCCTTACCATCATCACCAAAAGTCACACTGTTTAACACTTCCGGTTTGTCACATGGTGTCAGACCGATGCATGTCAGTAAGATAAATACAAGGGCTGCAAATACATACCACACACATGCTTCACGCAGACAGGCTGCATTATACTGATTGTCATATTTTGGTAAAACTGCGAATGAAATAATGGTGTTAAATACCATTGGTACACAGTATGAATAAATGGTTCCGATCAGGTTCATGAAAGGACGCTGGGTTGGATCGTTGGTGATCAGGTTTCCGACAGCACCGGAAGACATATTCATCATGGTATAACCAATGATATATACCACATAGATACCGATGAACCAAGCCACACCGGCTGCGCCTGTGTACTTGCCACTCATCCAGTCATACATCATGAAGCATGCCAGTGCCATGACACACCAAGCTGCGATCAGGAAGACTCGAATCTTTCCATGCTTTCCTGCCTTGATGCGGTCAAAAACAAATGCTACCAAAGGATCTGTGATACCATCAAAAATACGTGTTCCTGTAATAATGATTCCGGCCACTGCAACTGCAATTCCATAACCGGCATTGGCTATGTAGGATGCGTACATCATCAAAAGATAAAAACACATACCTCCACCATTGGTTGCGACACCAAGTACCATAGATAATTTACTGGCGGTGCGGTATTCTACACCGTCTCTCACGCTTGCCGCGCTTAACTTTTTATTCCCCATTGTTCTCCTCCTTTGAGTTGTCTTTTTTCTGTATCTTTTTCACAATTTGACACATCTTCTGGCATTATCATATGACCTTTTTGCACATACTTTAATACTAAAATTTGCTTTTTTATTCTATTTTTAGTAAAGTATGGTTACGATAGAAAAAAGGAGATGAGAAGGCAATGGATATTTACGCATTATTCTCGGTCATTCCCCAACTGCATCTTATTACTTTCGACGCAGACCGGCGAATGATACGATCAAACGATAACATAGGTCCTATTTTTAGTGCTTTTTTAAGTACTGAGGAATATATGGAAATGATTTTTTCCCACGGGAAGAACCATGACACGCCTTTTGTTCTGGCAGCCTACATCGGCTTTGTCTGGGAAGCCATCTATGAAAAAAAAGATGGGAAACTGATGCGCGTACATGTGCTCGGTCCCATTTTTTACAGTCCTTATTCCGACAAAGCCATGGAACACTGCCTGCGCCAATATGAATCTTTGGGTATGTCTTTTTCCAGCAAACACAAACTTATTGCCCAGATGAAAGAACTCCCGGTTATGAAATACAGCCAGTTTGCCCACTATGGGATGATGCTGCATTATCTGGTCAATGGCCAGCGCATAACCATGAATGATTTTGACCATATGCAGGATACCTCCTTTCTCGACACAGACTCTCTGCCCATAGCGACTGCGGTTGCAGAAGACCGGGATGTGGTCTACGAAAATATTTATCATTTTGAAAACCTGCTGTTGAGCGAGGTTGCACAGGGTCAAGACAGCCTATATGCTGCGGAATTAAATGACATGGTAAAAAAAGGAAGTCTGGCATCCGTACCAACCGAATATGCCAATGTCGTGGAACCCTCCCGCAGCCGCAAGGACTCACTGCTCATCCTGAACGCTTTAGAATGCCATAAAGCCATAGAAGCCGGTGTACTGATCTCCACTGCCTACCGCACACAGGAAGCATTCATTGAGGAAATTGAAAACACGCACTCGCCACTTGGCATGAACCAGTTACACCAAGACATTCACCAGACCTACTGCGCACTGGTGCAAGATGCGATGGACGAGAAAAAGCAATACAGCCCTGTGATAAGAAAATGCATGACATATCTGAAAAACAACATCACAAGCGGTATAACGACTGCACAGTTGGCAGATCAGACCGGCTATGAGCCCTACTATCTGAACCGCCTTTTCAAGACAGAAGTCGGCATTTCTCCAAAGCAGTATTACCGCGATCTCAAGATACACTATGCCGCCAGAATGCTGCTGGAATCCGAAATATCCATCGCCGACGCCGCCGAGTATCTTCACTATTCTTCTTACACACATTTTTGTAGTGATTTTAAGGCTGTAATGAACTGCACACCAACGGACTATCGAAAATCTCATAAATAGATCAAAAAAGGTCTCTCCCTCTTGGGAAAGACCTTTTGCTGTATTATGGTTCAAATTACCATTCAAATTTCTTTGCGAAGTATGCATCCAGATCCTCGATCTTGATACGCTCCTGCTCCATGGTGTCACGGTCACGAACCGTAACGGCTCCATCTTCCTCAGAATCGAAATCGTAAGTAACACAGAATGGTGTTCCGATCTCGTCCTGACGACGATAACGCTTACCGATGTTTCCTCTGTCATCAAATTCACAGTTGTACTTCTTGGACAACTGGGCATATACGCTCTCAGCGCCCTCATTTAACTTCTTGGAAAGCGGAAGCACACCGATCTTGACCGGTGCGATTGCCGGATGGAAATGCAGTACGGTACGCATATCCGGCTTCTCCTCTGTTCCGATATTCTCCTCATCATAGGCAGCGCAAAGGAATGCCAAAAGCACACGGTCTGCACCAAGAGAAGGCTCGATAACATAAGGGATATAACGCTCGCCCTTGCTATCATCAAAGTAGGTCAGATCCTGACCGGATGTATTCTGATGCTGGGTCAGATCATAATCGGTACGATCTGCGATACCCCAGAGTTCACCCCATCCAAATGGGAATAAGAACTCGATATCGGTCGTTCCTTTGGAGTAGAAAGCAAGTTCTGCAGGATCATGATCACGCAGACGTAATTCTTCTTCTTTCATGCCAAGAGAAAGTAACCAGTCGCGGCAGAAGCCTCTCCAATACTGGAACCATTCCAGATCGGTTCCCGGCTCGCAGAAGAACTCCAGCTCCATCTGCTCAAACTCACGGGTACGGAATGTAAAGTTACCCGGCGTAATCTCGTTACGGAACGACTTTCCAACCTGGCCGATTCCAAACGGGATCTTCTTGCGGGAAGTTCTCTGAACATTCTTGAAGTTTACAAAAATACCCTGTGCGGTCTCCGGTCTTAAATAAACCGTATTCTTCGCATCCTCGGTCACGCCCTGGAATGTCTTAAACATCAAGTTGAACTGGCGGATGTCTGTAAAATTGTGCTTGCCACAGCTCGGGCACGGAACCTGGTTCTCCTCGATGAAATTCTTCATCTCCTCCTGTGTCCATCCGTCTACGGAGCTCTGTAAGGTGATGCCCTTCTCCTCCGCGTAGTCCTCGATAATCTTATCCGCGCGGAAACGCTCATGGCACTCCTTACAGTCCATCAGCGGATCCGAGAAACCGCCGAGATGTCCGGAAGCCACCCACGTCTGCGGATTCATCAGAATCGCACAGTCCACACCGACATTGTACGGATTCTCCTGAATAAATTTCTGCCACCATGCTCTCTTGACGTTATTCTTCAGTTCGACGCCCAGATTGCCGTAGTCCCATGTATTTGCAAGTCCGCCGTAAATCTCCGATCCCGGATATACGAAACCTCTTGATTTTGCCAGCGCCACGATTTTGTCCATTGATTTTTCCATTCTAAATTCCTCGCCTTTCTTAGGTTATATTGTGATATGTTTATTTGTAAACAATGAAAGTATATACGTCTGTCTCGAACGAGCCGTCGCCGGACGCCGTCTCTGTCTGCTCGGTATCATCCGTATGCACCGTCTCCCCGGTCATTTCCGCCTGTTCGGTTCCCGGAAGCTGCTCGGTGCCGGTGTTCTCCTGCCCGGTCACATCCACAGCTGCCGTCACACTTCCGGTTTCAAGATAATATCCGTCACGGATCGATACGCTGTCGGTTCCAGTCAGCTTCACATTCTGACAGGAGACATAGCAGATCTCACCGTCCACTTTCACATCTGTATTGGCACGGATAATAGCCACTTTCAGATCATCCTCAGAGTAAATATCCTGCTTTGTGGCAGCTCCCACAACCTTGCCTTCCTCCACGCGGGCGAACTCCCCGTCATAGACGTATCCTGCCGCCAGAGAGGCAACGACTTTCCCCTGATAGAGTTCAATTCCGTTAAACGCGGTATAATCCTCCGGTGTCTTGTACTTCATCTTAAGCTTCGCCACACCGTCTTCCACCTTAAGGCTCTCCACCTCGACTGCATTTTTGCCATGCTCCGCGGTGTAATCTTTCACCTCTGCATCCACATAGGACTTCAGTTCCGTCTCATCGTAGTAGGACTGATCGAGCGACTCCACATCCAGCGACTCTATCACGCCTTTCTTTCCCACGTACACGACACTTTCCTCTCCCTCCAGCGAGGTACCGCATCCGGAGAGAAGTCCCACACACAACAGTACACTGCAGACCGTGCACACTAATCTCTTCATCGCATAATCTCCATTCTTTCTGAAAAAGTATCGGTGATATTATACTATTTTAAAAACATGATTTCAACCTTTTCCGCATCCTCAAGTATCTTTAACGACTTGAAGGCGTGTCCCACGTACACGCCAAAATAGCTGCGCAAAAGTCTGGTCAGTTCTTCCAGCACCTGCCCGCTCACGGAAAACGTATATAATTTTTCAATCCGCGCCAAGATCACGTACTGCATGGTATAGACGGTGGATTCATTCAATTCCACCGCATCTGGCGCCTCATTGCGGCATTCTGCACAGAGAATCCCGCCGCGCTTGACGGAAAACCAGGTCAGATGCTCCCTGCTGCCGCAGGAAAGACAGGAAAACACATTCGGAGCCTCGCCGTTTACCGCCAGCGCCTTCAGTTCAAACACCGCGCGCACCAGCCGGTTGTCGTAGGCACTGCTCGCAAGGGCGCGCAGCGACTGGTACAAAAGCTTTAGCATCTCGCGCTCATCGTTATTTTCCTGACAATAATAATCCGCAAATTCCAGAAAATAGAACCCGTAATATGTAGCATCAAAATCCCCGGTCAGCTCCCGGAAATAGTTCTGAATCGTCGCTCTGGCAAGCGTGTAAGCACTTCTTCCATCGAACAGCTCGAACTCTCCGAAGCAAAACGGATTGGCAGCTGCGAGAAGCTGGCTGTTCGGCCGCCTCGCTCCCCGCGCAAATGCTGTGATCTTCCCTCTTTCTTTTGTCAGCAGTGTAATCCGCTTGTCATATTCGCCAATCGGCATTACCTGTAAGACCATCCCGGTCACCACAATATTGTTTCCCATCCGGCTGCTCTCCCCACGCTGTAGAAGTGCTGCTCTCCGCCGGCATAGTAAAGGTATCTACCCCCTTAAACGTAAGGTAATCTGTTACACTTCCTGTCGTCATAAATTTCTTCCAGGCTTCCTCCATCGGCATATCCTCCGTTTCTTTGACGCTTCCCGCCTCTAAGATTAGGTTCTCCGATGGCTCCGCCATTATACCAGCAAAAAATTGGCAGTATCAGATATCGTCTTTATTGTACCCGAAGTTCTTCATCATCAGTTCGCTGTCGCGCCAGTCCTTGCGCACCTTCACCCACAGTTTTAAGTTCACCTGCGTATCCAAAAGCCGCTCCATCTCGTAGCGGGCGTTCGATCCGATCTTTTTTAACATCGAACCGCCTTTTCCGATGATGATGCCCTTGTGGGAATCGCGCTCGCAGATGATGGTCGCATCAATATCAACGATTTTTCCGTTCGGGCGGTCTTTCATCTGGTCGATCACAACGGCGATGCCGTGCGGGATCTCTTCGTTTAAGGCGTACAGTGCCTTCTCGCGGATGATCTCAGCCACGATCTGGCGCATCGGCTGATCAGTGATGGTGTCCTCATCGTAGAACTGCGGGCCGTACGGCAGGTATTTGAAGATGCTCGGAATGATGTCATCGGTATTCTGATGGCGGAGTGCCGAGCACGGAATGATCTCGGCAAACTGGAACAGCTTGCGGTACGTATCGATGAATTCCAGGATTTTGTCTTTCTCCACGGTATCGGTCTTGTTGATAATGAGGATGACCGGCGCATTGACTTTCTCCAGGATCTCTGCGATATGGCGCTCTCCTGCTCCGATGAAGTTGCTCGGCTCTACCAGCCAGAGAATCACATCGACTTCTTTTAACGTTTTCTCGGCTACATCGACCATGTACTCGCCGAGCTTATTTTTCGCCTTGTGGATACCCGGTGTGTCGAGGAACACGATCTGTCCCTCGTCACACGTATAAACGGTCTGGATGCGGTTGCGGGTGGTCTGCGGTTTCTTGGATGTAATCGCAATCTTCTGTCCGATCAGGTGGTTCATCAGCGTGGATTTTCCCACGTTTGGACGGCCGATCAGGGCTACAAAGCCGGATTTATAATTTGCATTGTTTTCCATTGCTGTCTCTTCTCCTCATTTATAAGTTCTCTACGTTCTTAAACAGTTCTTTCTCTTTCTGAATGGCTGCTTCACTTCCGACAACGCAGATGTTGTTCTGTTTTAAGGCTGCATCTACAAGGTCTGCCAGTGCATGAATGTCATCCAGGGTTGCATCGAGGATCTGATCTCTCTCCTGCTGGAAGTCTGCTTCGGTGATGCCGTTGAACCATGCGCTCTCGGAGGTCTGGCCTTTTGCGGACGGGTTCATCGGGACGTCGAGTTCGCTGATCGTTCCGATGATGTATTTGGTCATCTGGCGCTCGTCTGCTTCGAAATTGCGCACGTAATCGCCGATACCACGGTATACTTCAAGGGTTCTTCCGACGTTCGGGTCACGGTAGGAAGAAATGCACGCGTTTCCGCCTCTTCCGAAAGCTCCGCCGCAGCCGTAAGCGCCGCCTTTGACACGGATGTTGATCCACAGATAGTCATAGCTCAGCATGACACGCAGGATGCGCAGGGCTCCTGTGTAGTCGTAGCCTTCGCGCTCGAAGTTTCCACAGAGTGCCACGTACTGTACCTGGCCGGAGGTCTGGAAGGCTTCGTTTTTCTGTTCAAAGTCATACACAATGCTGCCCGGCTCCACTTCGTCGGTGTACAGATTCTCTTTGAATGCTGCGATTTTTTCTTCCAGCGGTGCGTAGCCTGTCTCGTCTGCGGTATAGGAGACGGTCAGATTCTCTTTGCGGAAGATGTATTTCATCAGGGTCTGCAGATTTTTAATCAGTTCTGCTTTTTTCTCATCGAAGTTCTCGTCCAGATCTTTTAAGAGCTGGTAGAAGCCGATGCCTGCGATGCGGTCCTGGAAATTGCTCATCGGGGAGTAATAGGAAGCTGCACGCATCACAGCCGTTGCATTTCCGGCGGAAGACAGGCGGTTCTGCAGGCCGGATTTCATGCTGGAGATGATCTCGTGAAGACGTTTCTCGTCACCCAGGCGGGAGGTGTTCAGGATTTCCTCGATCATTTTCATGACGAAATCCAGTTTGTCGTACAGGAATTTCGCGCGGATGCCGAACATTCTGCGGCAGTCGTCATCATTTTCCGGAATGCGGAATACCTGCAGTCCGCAGTTGATGCCGCCGGTCTGTGCATTGATCTCGTTGAACAGTTCGCCGTAGGTGTAGTGTTCGGTGTCCACATATCCGAGAACGGATTTTAATACGCCCATGTACGGGATCAGATCGTTCGGCACATTTTTCGTATCAAACAGCAAGCTTAAGTAACCGATGCCGTTCGTGAATACGTTGTGATGAAGCACCGTCGTTCCATCGACTTCATGCTCGTCATTGTAAAGTTTGATAGACTCACGTTTGATATCGCTTCGTTTCAGGAGCGGAATCGTCTCGAGTACTTCCTCGCTCTCCTCTTCTTCCTGATATGCTGCCAGCTCTTTGGTATCAGCAATGATTTTCTCGATCTCTTCTTTTGACAGGCTCTCTTTGTATTTCTGCAGTTTTTCTGCGGTCTTTGCATCATTTTCTGCGGCAAGACCGGTCTTTGGAATGAGGGTCACGATGGAGGCATGGGTGTTGTCCAGCAGATACGTCTGGATCAGGTTTTCGAAATAGCCTTCTTTTGCCAGTTTTTTCAGCTCATCGTAGATCGCAAGCTGCTGCAGGTAGGCGAACGGTTTGTTCTCGTCGTACAGCCAGCTGTCGAAGACGTCAATGCCGTACATCAGGCCCTTCGGGAAGATGGAGAAGTCCGCCTCACGGAAACGGAATTCGAAATAGTTGATGCCTGCCTCGATGGCTTTCTGATCCATGCCGTTTTTCACGATATCCTCGAGGGTGCCGCGGATGATGGACAGGAATTTTTCTTTCTCATTTTCATCGGCGTTCTTGGCTACGATGGAGAAGAATGGCTGCAGGATGCCGTCCTCGTAGGAGCCGTAAACATCTTTTCCGATGTGTGCGTCAAGGAGTGCCTGTTTGACCGGGGCTCCCGGTGCGTCAAGGAGTGCATACTCCAGAACAGAAAATGCCACGTTTAATTTTACATCCAGACCGCTGCCGATGACCATGTTGTAGGACAGGTACGCATTGTTTTCAAGCGGATCGCCGTCGAGTACCGGATACTCGTGTACAATGTCGAGGGTCTCTGCAAATGGTTTCTGAATAAACATGAGATCTGCTCTGATCTCATGTTTATCAAAAGGTTTCTGATACGGAATTTCGGATTTTACTTCTTTTGCATCAAAATGGGACAGGTATTTTTCATCCATCCATGCCAGTTTTTCTTCCATATCCATGTTTCCGTACAGGTAGATATAGCTGTTGGACGGATGGTAATAGGTCTGATGGAATTTCAGGAAGTTTTCGTAGGTCAGGTTCGGGATGCAGGACGGATCTCCGCCGGATTCTACGCCGTACGGAGTGTCCGGGAACAGGGTGTTGAAGGTTTCACGCTCCAGGACATCGTCTGCGGAGGAGAAGGCTCCTTTCATCTCGTTGTATACAACACCGTTGTAGGTCAGCGGGCCGTCTTCGCTTTCCAGATGATAGCTCCAGCCTTCCTGACGGAAGATTTCGTCGTGTTTGTAAATGTTCGGGTAGAATACGGCGTCCATGTAGACATGCATCAGGTTCTGAAAGTCGGCATCGTTGGTGCTGGCTACCGGGTACATGGTTTTATCCGGGTAGGTCATAGCATTTAAGAAGGTGTTCAGGGATCCTTTGACGAGTTCTACGAAGGGATCCTTTAACGGGAATTCGCGGGAGCCGCAGAGGACGCTGTGCTCGAGGATGTGGGCTACGCCGGTGCTGTCGGCCGGCGGGGTACGGAACGCGATGTTGAATACTTTGTTGTCATCTTCGTTTTCGAGAAGGAGCACGCGGGCACCGCTCTTGTTGTGGCGGAGGAGGTAGCCGTGTGCATGGATATCGTCAATCTGCTGTTCCTGCAGCAGGGTATAGGCTTTGCAATGTTCTGCGTTCATTTTTGTATATCCTTTCTTGTTTTTCTTTATTATTTCCGGTTTTATGCAGTCAAAAACGGACCGCAGTGCCCGTTTGCTGGGATTTTCTGCGGCCCTGTCGGTTTTATTCTTCGTTGTCGGTTTCTGCTGCGGTGTTCTCTGTCTCGTCGACGTGTTCTTTTACTTCGTCGTTTGCAGCGTTGTTCTGTGCATTTTTCTGCGCCTGTGCTGCAGCGGCCTGTGCCATCATTGCCTCAAGGTTCGGGCGGACGCTCTGTGCCTGGGCTCCCATGATTCTCTGGAGCTGTTCTCTGGTCAACAGAAGGTTGAAGCCGGACGGGTTGATGACGAAGCCTTTGGCCTGTTTCATCAGGTACGGCAGAAGGTGCTGGAACGGGATGGCTGCCAGACGGAGTTTTGCCTGCGGATCCGGACGGAATTTCTGGAATTCACCGATATCGGAAAACAGCGGCTGGAAGATGTCTTCGTTCTGGTTTTTGATGTACGGGATGCGCACGTCTGGTCCCGGGTTGGCCGGATCGAATTCGCCCTGTACCTGGGAGATGTCGATGGCAAGGATGAATTTGCTTCGCATCAGGTTGACAAGCATTTCTTCTTCGAGTTCACGCAGGTGCTGCATGCGCTCGGCATCGTCTCTTCTCTGGTTTGGTTTTCTGAGTTCCTGCAGAAAGTATACGACGGTGAGCTGTACGCCCGGGTTCAGAACCGGGAGGTGCTGTTTGTTCATTTTCTCCATGTCTGGTTTCGGGAAGATCTGCTCGAGCTCGATGCGGCGGGTCTGGTCGCCTTCGTGGAAGATGACCATATTGACGCCTTCGGCGTAGAGGCCCATATAGAAGTTCGGCATCTGCTTGCGCAGGACTTTTACGGTGAGCAGCGGGGTGTTCTTTTCTACATAGGATTTTGCAAACTCCTTGGCTGCTTCTTCTTCGGTAAACATGTATACCTGATCATCAAAGGTTTCCGGATCGCACTCTACGTATGGGAGTTTTGTGATCTGGGAAAAGGTCACATAGATGATTTCCATGCTCTGGAATTTCTTCATGGTGAAGCTGTTGTCTACTGTCATTTGTGGTTGAGTCCTTTCTTCGCTCTTAGAGGACGGTTTATCCTCAAAATATCTATGTGACATTATATCATACTTTTGATGGGTTGCCAAAGGTTTATTGCTTCAGCTCGCCATTTTTGCGTTCGGATAGATTTTTTCCATCCGGCTGTCCGGAAAACGTTCATCAATGAGCTGCTCTATGGCGTTTGCTGCTGGCTCGTTGTGGGCACGCTGGTCGTAGCGGGTGAGGGCCAGGGTGGAGACGAGGATGTTGGCGAGCATGAAGATGATCAGTATCCAGGTGATGATGGGACCCTGTTTCAGGGGGATTTTTTCGATCCATTTGGAGAACAGGGGGTAGAGTTTTTTCAGCCATACGACGGCGGCGATTCCCCAGAAGAAGCAGTACAGGAGGTTGATGCGGCCGCCGAGGTTGAAGGGAATGTCACTGTAGTCCC
>ERZ826016.2090-NODE-2090-length-16425-cov-12.067502_pt1 | contig 16425 bp, 17 predicted proteins | sample MGYA00519872_ERZ826016 | MGnify/ENA primary metagenome ERZ826016 (study PRJEB31778, sample SAMEA3449218) | human gut metagenome | biome: human gut; feature: human-associated habitat; material: faeces | place: United Kingdom | collected 2010/2012 ... | reverse complement strand
CAAGACCGCAATTTCACCGGAACGGTGTATAATTGCGCCCTTTATTCTAAAGGGTGCGGAACGCTGCGGCTTTCGTGCAGGTCGTGAATCATCTTTGCAAGAGCCAGCGCAACTTCCGGCTGACGGAACGCAATTTTCAGCAGCTCCATCACCTGATCGTTGGTGAGTTCTTCCGGCGCAATCAGAAAACTTTCCAGCATTCCGGCACGGGTACACAGCCGATGCACACGGGCCTTGCGGGTCAGCTCCGGTATCTGGTGTTCCAGAATTTTCTCCCGGTGCTGGTAGTAGCGCAGCTGCTGTTCTGCTTTGGCTTTCTCGCTGCGGAGATAGGCGAGATCGGTTTTCGGTTGGGTCAATGGCATCACGCTCCTTTTCAAAAGTTGGTTGTATTCGACATTTTTATTGGTTCGTGGTACACTACACACAATCAATGTGAATAGAGGTGACTGCGTTGCTTGCGTTATATCTAAGTGTGCTTGATGATCGAAACTTTGAAGAAGATTTTACCGAGGTGTACAATACATACAAACGGCTGGTTTACCATACCGCTTACAAAATCATGGATGATTCGTATCTGGCAGAGGATGTGCTACAAGAGGTATTTTTGTACGTTGCAAAAAATTTTTCTAAAATTCATCGAGAAAACTGTCACGAACTCGCTGCTTATCTCGTTAGTTGTAGTAGAAGCCGTGCATATGATATGCTTCGCAAACAACGAGAAGAATTGCTGGAAGATGTCCCAAACGAACCAGATGCCGCTCCGGTGCCGGATGATGCAGCAGTTAGCACCGATAACATTGAACGTCTAACAGAACTGATTGGCCAAATGAAACCGATGTACCGTGATCCGCTACGCCTTTTGGCAATGGGATATACAAACCGTGAGATTGCAAAATCGCTGGGATTAACGGATGAAGTGGTACGAACACGGCTCTTTCGAGGACGAAAACTATTATGGAAGGAGATGAACAGCCATGAGTGAGCGGACAGACATTTCATTTGATGCGGCTTTGATGATGGCACTTCGTGCAGATGCGCAAAGAGAACTGGATTCGCTTCCAACGCCAAAGCAGTTTGAGGAAATCTACCCAGATACGTCCCAATGGGACGAACGAATGACAGAGGCCTTAAAGAAGAAAAAGCACCACCCAGTGTTGAAACGAGTACTAATTGCGGCATTGACACTCGTAATGCTGACGGTTGGTGCTCTTGCGGTCAGCGCTGATTTCCGCAGGGCAGTCTATACGATGATTCAAAAATTTCTGCCCATTGAGATGCAGCTGACTTATCAGGTGGATGGCGAACCGCTGGAGTGGCTCCCGGATGGATACAGCGACCATTATGTGCCGAACGGCTTTGAAATGGACGATGTGCAGAAATTTGAGCGAGCAGAAAACTTTTTACATGTTTACTCGTCAAAAGAAACAGAGGAAAGCTACACAGTCCGTTGCTCAATTATCCAGCCAGGGCAGCAGTCCCTGTTTGATAATGAGCATACAGTGTACGAAACCGTAAAGGTCGGAGAAGCAGATGGTGTACTTGGAACCAGTACGGATGAACATGGAAAGAATGTTTATACTCTAAGTTGGGAACATCGGGGGATTACACATACCGTTATGGGAAACATTCCATACGATGAGATTATGAAAATTGCGGAAGGTATCCGTTAAGAAAGCTGGACACTTGTGAGAGTTCACAAATGTCTGGCTTTCTTTTTGTCTGAACTTACAAAGATGGAAAATTTGAAAAATTTTCTCCTGAAAATTGAAACGAAGCGAATGCGAATTGCGTTGATTATACAAAGGCTCTTGATGGGAGCAAAAAAACGGAGGTGTATGTCTATGTCGAAAAAGCGTTTGTTGTCCATTGTTGTTTCAGCGGTGATTCTCTTGAGCTTTGCCTGCACCGCAATGGCCGCTGAAAAGTCTGAACGGTATGTAGGCGATAGTACGGTCAACGGATCTATTTACCAAACATACTATCAGGTTGATGCCCAGACTCGAACTGGAGTAAAGAAAATCAGCGTTTCAGGCGTTCTCTATGAAAAGGGGACAATTGGAACATGGCAAAAAGTAAGTAGCTGCTCAAACAGCAGCACGACCTCAACCTGCATGGTGAGCAGTAGCTTTAACACTAAGCCCGGAAAATCTTATAGGCTTGAGTATTCTGCGACCTTTAGCTATTCCGATGGACGGAGCGAAACCATTACCGGAAGTACCAGTAGATAAGTGGAGTTTGTTATATATTTCAGCAAGTTAGAAAGGTGTGAGGTAATTATAAAGGCGAGACCAACGCGAGTTATCCGATACCTAGCTATAGTCGCACTGTGCTTGCTTTTGGGCTTTATGCTTGGAAGAAAAAGCAAATATGAAAAACGAGATTATTTGAAACAATTCAAAATTGGAAAAGCAACATACTCTGAATCGTTGATATATGAGGCTTATGGCGGATTGCAAAATGATGGGATAATGTTAGCGGTATACTACGATGTGGATGCAGCCAAAATTATTCATCAACTCGATTCATGGGAGAAAATTAATGATTCTCCAACCATATCTTCTATATTAAAAAATGTGTCGTCATATTTTGGATTAGATTTTGTGATTCCTGAAATTGCAAGTGGAAATTTTTTTCTTTATGATAATAGTCAGCATAAGGAACTACGCTCGGAAGCCGAAATGAATACATTGCTTTTACATTCTGAAGATGTGAATTTTAGTCTCGTTGTCTGGGATGATGAGAAGCACACAATTTATATAGTAGAGTACAGAATTTAAGGAGGTTCGTTATGAAGAGGTTCGTATCATTAATTCTTTCAGTGTGTTTTTTGTTTTCGATAAATACTGTGTCTTATGCTGCTAACATAAGCAGCCGTAAAGCTAGCAATCCTGTTATTCAAAGCATGAATGATAAGTATCATGTTGATTTTTCGGGAATGTCGATAGATGAATTAAATAAGTTTATCGATAAGATGAAAGATGAAGATCAAACACGTGCATCTGGAAATTTGTTAAATAATACACAGCTTGCATGGTTGGCAGCTGCGCAAATTGCACGGGATAAGGGATATGAATGTGCGGCTCTTATGGTTGAATTCTCTGTATATAATATTGACTATTCTGAGAGTGTGACGGATTCTTCGACGCCATTGCTTGACAAGTTAAACACGACAACAGTTTTTAATAATTATAAAAACAAAGTACTTAATAGTGGCTTGAAAGATTTTAGTGGAGGAAGTTGGTCTTTTACAATTCAAAAGTCTGATAATGCAGATTTATTCTATGCATTGCATAGGGTAAGCACCTCTGGAACAGGCTTCATGATTGGTAATTCTATAATGTATTACTTGATTACCGTTCATGACACATTTGATTTTGCATATGACAACAACTATGACGACTTGTTTACTACTACAGTGAACAATTGGGCTTGGTTGTGCCAGCAGACGCATGTGTTGAATCCCATAGAGATAAATCTTAGCACGGCTATTGGATAAAAAATCAGTGGTATTTATTTTTTTGCGAAAGTAAAAGTTGAAATCTAAAATAAGGATGGCTCTAACGTATGAAAAATTTTACGGAGGTGTTTCCAATGCAGAGCAACTGATGTATAAGAAATCTTGTGTATACTCTAAAAGTAAAGAAGGAAAATTAAAATAGCTAGTGAAAAAATATCTCGTAGAATTTTTTTGAAAGCAAGTGGGATTGTGGCTCTTTCTTCAATGGAGCTTAACTCTGGGCTGACTGCTTTTGCAGATAATCAAAGTGATGGAAGCAAATCTCATATCGAGAGATACCATAGATACGATTTTGATACAAAAGAAGAATCTATAGAGGAAATTATAGTTGAAACCAATTCCTTCACGGATGGAGAGACAACTGCAGGCTATTTTCCAAATGGAAAGATTTCGGATATTGATCTATCCGATCTGTATGCGATTATCGGAAGCAATGATATCACTGTTGTTGATAATCCAACGGCAACACCATATTGTAGTACGGTATGCCTACAGATAACGACCAATAATGGAGGGACAAATTATGGTTCTGGATTTATGATTGGGCCTAATGCACTTGCAACAGCAGCACATAATCTATACAGTATAAAGGAAAAAGCCTACGTTAAGTCGGTAAATGTCGCACCTGCTCGATCTGATAATAGTAAACCTTTTGGAAGCGAAAATGTATCGGCAAGTTCGATGATTGTTAGTGATTCTTATCTTGCTGGAACAAGTTCGGAGGATTGGGCGATTATTACGCTCAAGAATAATTTAGGAACGAAAACGGGATGGCTTGGGTTACATTGGCAGTCTAGCAATTATTCATCATCACAGTTGGTGTATGCTTATGGCTATCCGAGCCAAATAAATGGTGCCGATGCGAGATATCGGATGTGTAAATCTTCTGGGTATATTAGAAGTCAGACTTCAAAATATCTCAAGGGCGATTGGGATTTGACAGGTGGCTTTAGTGGTGGTCCTCTTGTAGAATATATTTCTGGAGCTGGGTATGTAGCTATCGGAATCCATAAAGATGGAAGCACAATTGATGGTTCTTCATATCCAACTTCTTATACAGGGGCATTGAGAATAACACAATCGCTTTATACGCTGTTCCTTTCATACAGAGGTTGATAAAATGAAATGCAAACGGAAGATTATGGTTGGCATAGCATTTGTGGCAGTGGTTCTCTGCATTCTATTTCAATCGAATACATTCGGAAGAAAAAAATCGGAACTTATAATTGAAGAAGTTGACCTGAAGAACAATTGTATTTATGCGACTGCAAAAAATCAATTATATGATACGGATGACAATTATATAATTTATGGCGTATCAAACTACTTGAAAGGAAATCTTCAGTTGTCGTATCTTAAAGAAGGCGAAAGCATTCTTGTGATATCAAACGGTAAGGTGTTGCTATCAGATCCGTATCAATTTGATAAAATATACAGTATTCAACTGTTGCAATAGCGTTTCATTTTCTCAATAAATAATATAAGCTATTTACAGCTGCCTCCTCTGTTAAGTGGTGGTGCAGTGCTTATTCTCAATAACGATGCGATTGATGAAAATGATAGACCTTTTTGGAATTTAGAATTTTCTCAATAATCAAGCCCCCAAAATGGCAAACTTGAAATCATCGAGAGATACATAAAATATAGGGTTAAATCGACTTTCGTGTCGAAAAAACAAGTGCTAGAAATAGCAAAATCCATTGAATTTTAGAATGACATTTATAAGAAACCAGTAGATTTGCCTGATATTTGTGATTTCTTTGACCGTTGGGCCATTGATTTTGCACTACATTGATTTTGCACTACTATGAGCAAAGGAAAAACTTAAAATAAGCAAACAACCCGCCATTTGCAGCGACTGCAAGTAGCGGGTTGTTTGGCCTATTTAGAGGTTAGTCTTTCAGTTTGCCATGGTCACAGCCAAGTGAGAGATAATGCTCAATCTCACCACTCAGCACAAGCTGGACGCACTCCAAGGGCTTGTTGTATAGTAGCCAATCAAGTTCAGCTCGCTGTGCCGGGGTATTGCCGTATTCGTCCTCGATGGCAAGGCAGTCAATGGCAATGGCAGAGCCATCAGCGAACTGGGCTTCCGCTCGGTTGGTGTCCATATTATAGTGCCAAGAACGTGCTTTTTGAGAACTATTCTGGTCAAAAATTCGATTTTGTTTCATTTGAATGCCCTCTTTGATGCTTTTATGATTTAGTTTTTTGACGAGATGAGGTCTCTTTTTTCTTTCTCTTGAGTCACCCAACCGCACTATCCTGCATCCGTTGCACAGACAATGCTATCCACATCTGGGCGGTTCATCAGCTTTTGCAGAATGCCAAACTGCTTTTTGGTGGACGTAGACACAAGGTACTGCCACTTTTGCGGCAATATAGGCAAGTCTGCGATGCTCCACTTGACGTATTTGGCATCGTAGACATTGGGCGGTGCCAGCTCCACCAAGTGTCCCACGCACCAGCTCACCAGATAGCCGTTGCCCTCCAGATAACCGTCTTGACGGTTGGTGGCACCGAGAACTTTTGCATAGGACATGGCTACGGACGGTTTTTCCGCCACGACTAATTTTGCGATAAGAATCCCTCCAATCTGTTTCTGATTGCAATATGTACGGCGGCAAATGCCGCCTTAAAATCAGATGGGTTCGGTGTCCTGCTCGTCCGGGGCTTCGTCCTCGTCCGGCACATCGGTCGGAATCTCAAAATCGCCCTTGTCCTCGGTGTAGTTTGCATCGGGGTCAAGGGCTTCTTTTTCGGCTTTTTTCTTCTGCATCTGCTGGCGATAGAAGTAGAAGCCGCCGCCTGCCGCCAGTGCAATCAGCACCACCACGCCCAAAAAGCCGGATGCAATCTTAGTGACCTTATTTTCCTTGGGCTGTTCCGTGCCAGATGCCGTCGCTTCTTCCGCAGCTTTCTTGGCTTCTTCCTCGGCTTTCAGCCTATCCTGTTCCGCCTGTGCCGCCGCTTCTTTTTCGGCGGTATAGGCATCGGCATCTTCTTCCTCCATCAGAGCCAGCAGATCGGCTTCGTCCACAAGGTTCATAAAGTGAACGGTCTGCTGTCCCTTGGCGTTGCGGTCGATGAGCAGATAGAAGGTGTTGCCGGATTTGCTGACCAGCGTAATGAACTGCTGTCCGCTGCCATCGGAATAGTTGGTGTGGTAGTCGTCCACCAGCGTCAGGTTGCCATCCGGGGTCAGGGCACCAGAGGTTTCGTCCGTGATGGTGACAACATCCTCCTCCACCACTTCCGGCAGAACCGGTTGCTCCACCGGGGCAGCTTCTCCCTCAAAAGCAAAAGCGGGAGCCGCCATGCCAGCGCACAGTGCCGCCGATACCAACAGCGCACCCAGTTTCTTAATCTTCATCTGCATCGACCTCCTTCTCAAAAGTTGCACCCACAGCAGACAGCGCAGTTGGGGTCGGGGTGGCGGTTGCGGACTGCCGCAGCAGGGCAGCAAGCTGTTCCGGCGTGACCTTTGCAGTCCGCACCATCTCGTTGACCTCGGCGGAATCTTCCTCCTGAATGCGCCGCTCCAGAATCTCGATGCGGTTGTTCAGCTTGATGCGGCGCTCCTTCTCTTTTTCCAGCATCGCCCGCAGCTTATCCGATTTTTCGCTCATAGTTGAACCCTCCATTTCATTTTGAAAGTCGCCCAAAGCCGGACAGGTATTTCTGCCAGTAGGACGAGTGAATATCAGCATACTTTATGGGGTCTCCCGCAGACACCATCTTGCCGTTTCCAAGGTAGTGGAGTAGGAAAGTGCCGCCTTATCGTATTTCTACGACAGGTCTGCACAGACCTCTCCCAGAACCGTGCTTGCGCCTCTCAACGCACACGGCTCCCCATTTTTTGCTCCATTTCAAAAGTCATTCCGTTTTAGTTCCATGATGAATTCTCATGTGGCATTTGTGGCACACAACGATTGTCTTGCGCCTCTTTGCCAGCATGACTTTCTCCCAGTCAGCTTTACCTTTCAGGTTCTTGACCTTGTTTACATGGTGGATTTCATAGCTATCGCTGTCTGTACAGCCGCAGACTTCACAGACTTTGGCCTTCAGACGTTCCTCGAAGGCGGTCGTGTTGTGCGAATAGCGATACGCCAAATCGGGCACTTTTTCCGTCAAGTCTTTGCCTTTGCAATCGCTGTACTTAGCGAACATCATACGGCGTTTTCCCTTTTTGGTTTCATACGGAACACCACATGCGCCAGTCCCATCTCTGTATTCATAACGAACCTTAGAAATTCGGGAACGATGCTTGTTTGCGAGTGTTTTTAGACAGCTGTATTCCATCAGATAGCCAAAGTAAACGAGCTTATTGAAGTTGCTTGCAATGGCATAATAGTTACAGAGTCCTCGGAGTTCCGCATTATAACTCATTACGATTTCCAAATCTGTGCGGTTCAGCAGAATGGGGCGATGAATAGGAATCAACCTCTTTCCATCCCTTTTAGCTATGCTACGGGACAGTAAATAGGTCTCCACCTTATCTTTCAGTGGAATATTGAGTTCCACTTTGTTGTTCATAGTACGCATTTTTCGTTTTCCAGAGCGTTTAACGCTGGAGTCTCTGCGCACCCGAACATCAAAACCAAGGAATCGGGCAGGAGTGTTACTGTGAGTGATAAGGGTCTTTTCTTGGCTCAACTCCATTTTCAGAGTGTCCCGGACAAAATCCGTGAGTTTTGCCTTAATTTCCTCGCATTCCTCTCTTGTCCCATTGACTACAATCAGAAAGTCATCTGCATAGCGAACATATTTCAATCGCTTATCGGTACACGCTTTTGCAGGTGTCCGAAACAACTGCTTTGTCAGTTGCTTGTGCTGAGCAATCAGCTGCTCCCGCATTGTTCCTTCAGCTTTCTTGATTTTCTCATGCAGTGCATCTCGCTTGTGTCTTATCGCGTTGTATTCTTCCGTAAAGTTTCTCGGATTGTATCCGTGGTCAAAGTCCTTCTTCAGCTGCGTGATATACCTGTCCAGTTCGTTCAGGTAGACATTCGCAAGAATCGGGGAAATGATTCCACCCTGCGGGCATCCGCTATAGGTTTCATGGAAATTCCAGTCTTCCATATAGCCGGATTTCAGAAACATACGAATCAGGTTCAGAAAACGAGTGTCCTTGATTTTTCGGTTCAGCACACCAATCAGCGTGGAATGGTCGATGTTATCAAAGCATCCCTTGATGTCGCCCTCAATGAACCACTTTGCTCCGGTAAACTCATGCTTGATCATGGCAAGTGCCGTGTGGCAGCTTCTGCCCGGTCGAAAGCCGTGGGAATAGATAGAGAAAATTGGCTCGTAGATGGCTTCCAGAATCATACGGATAGCTTCTTGCACCAGCTTGTCAGCGAATACAGGAAGTCACAGCGGGCGCAGCTTGCCGTTCTTCTTTTGAAGATAGGTTCTGCGTACCGGCTTGGGTTCATATGACCCTGTTCTCAATGCTTCAATGATGGCTGTCACATACTGCTCACTAAATCCATCAGCCGTATCATCATTTACACCCTTCGTTCCTGCACCCTTATTGGAGTAAAGATGCTGGTAGGCGGTGAAATAAATATCCGGCCTCAAAAGATAGCGGTACAGTCGTGTGAAAATTTCATCGTGGTTCTTTTGGGAATTCTCTTGTAATTTTGTTAAAATCTCCATTGTTGATTTCATTGAGGCTTTCCTCTCTAATCAATTTCTGATTTTAATGCGCAAAAAACTGCTTCTCTTCGCCATGTGAGCGGCTTTCCCGCATCCGATTTTACGGCTTTTCCTGTCAATTCAGGATTCTCAGACTACTACAGAAGCTCCGTTGTCATGCCGGATTTTCAGTGTCATCTTTCTAGTATAGCTTTGAAATTTATCACATTGCTGCATTACACATAGCTTTTTCAAGCGTTCCGGTTTAGACAATCTCCAGTTGACGATAGTAGTAGGTCAATGTGAATTATCGGATATGCTTTTGTTCCGTTACTATCGGTTCTCCGACGTGCCGTACAGGGGATTAGCAACCCATAGGAAGGCATTTATTTCCTATGGTCCCTGTACCAAAGGTTTCAGACAATTTTCCTTTGCCCACACGTAACGAGGGCTTGGAACTCACCTTAAACAATTCAGTTTTATCCTTGTATTCACTTATCCTTGCGGTTCAGTCGTGCCTGATTGTCTTTTGGCAACTTGCCGCTTTCCTGCCGTGCTCTTTTCCCGTACATCTTTCGACTTTCGGTAAAGCAGGTGGATTCCCGCGTTGCTTTGCGGGGTAGTACCTTAGCCACAGCCTCCTTTCTCTACTTCTACTATCGTCCTTACTGGACGCACGATTCCAACGTAACTTTTTCCGGGGGTATCATACGTTCCTTCAAAGAAAACAAGATCACCGGGCTTTGCTTCGGCTTCGGAAATGTGCTGGCTTTTCTGCCATAATCCGTTGGCGGTGGTTCTGCCCACATCGTAGCCGTTCTGGTTGTACACCCAACAGACGTAGCCGCTGCAATCAAAGCCGGTTTCCGGGGTAGAGCCGCCCCAGACGTAGGGTGTGCCCACATACTTTTGCGCCTCCTTATAGATGGCGGCAAATTCGCTGTCCGTCAGGGCTTCTGCCGGAACCTGATAGTCGATGCCCGGTGCGCCGGAGCCATCCGAGCCACCGGGGGGCAAGCCGCCGTTGAACAGGTAAGGTCTGCCACCCAAGGTATCTTGAAAGATCTCGTACCGTTTCCATTGGTCAGCATCCAATTCTTCCCGAATGACCACCTCCAAGCCACGGTTCACCAGCTTGGTGTGGAAGATGCGGTACTCATAGGGCACCTGCGTAGGGATTGGGATGCCTGCCGGAGTCATGACCCAGACCGTCATATACCGGGTCTGCACCTCTACCCATGTGGTGAGCTTGTACTGCTTTTTGAAGGTCTCCTTTAGCTTACCCTGCACCTCCGACCGGGTGTAATCGTCATACAGAGTCGTGAGAAAAGAGGTCAACTGCCACGGGTCGTGCTCGATGGGGTCAAGGTGGTACTGGTACTCGTTGTAGCCGGGGTGGTCGGTAGGAGTGCGCTTGATTTTTTTATCCAGTTCCTTTTCCAGCTTTTTGTAGTCCTGCTCTGCGCCCCGGATGTCCCGATCCTCGGCGGAGTACATGGTCTGCCCGGACACCTGTGTACCGCCCGAAAAGAGGATGCCGCAGGAGGAAAAACCAGACATGACCATGAGGATGAGCAAAAGAAAAACGCCCACGATCACCAGAACGTGTGCGTTGCTCTTGGCGGCATTCGCCAGCCCTTTCACGGCAGTGCTGACGGCAGTTTTGCCCTTTTCTACCGCCTGTTCCATGCTGGACCGGGCGGCAGATGCACCGTTGGATGCTGCTTTGCCGCCTGCGGTCTGCGCCGCCGTGCCCGAACGGGCGGCGGCATAGTAGCTTTTGTGGATTTCTTGCCGCTGTTTCCAGCGTGAAAGCCAGTTGGAGCCATCCTCGCCGGTGCCGGATGCGCCTGCATATTGTGTCGTAGTCGGCCTCTGAACGGAAGATTTTGCGGTTTTGGCACCTTTCTTGCCCTGCATTTTGGCTTTCTTCTTGAGCTTCCGGGCATAGCGGCTCTTGGAAATATCCCGGACATTTCCAGCTGCTTTTTCGCCCTCGCTCAACGCCTGCACACCAACGTTTTCATCCTCGTATTGGTCAACCTCCCGGTGCACCGCAGACCGGGCGGCATGGGCGGCGTACATTTCCCGCTTCTGCGCCTTGCTCAACCGGCTCAGCTCGTCCGGGGTCAGTTCCGCCTTGCCAAACCGCAGATGCTGTGCCTTTTCCGCAGCTTTATCCGCATCGGTTTTCAGCTTTTTCTTTTTGGGCACCGACTGCTCCACCTTGGCTTTTTTCGGGGGAGAGCGGGTCTTTTTTGCGGACGGCTCCTCTTTGAGATTCAGCTTCGGATTGCTCATTTCTGCCCCTCCGAAACTTCACCCAACTTGGTGGTCATAATGCGGTAGAGTTCCAGATCGGTGGGGAAACGGTCAACGAATGGCAAAATCACATTGCCGAAAAACAGCAGCCCCTCGCCCTCGCCGGAGTGGGTCACATAGGAAAGCTGATGGGGCGAAATATTAAGCTGTTTCGCAAGAATCTGCCGGTCGCCGTTGGCCTGATTCAGTATATACACAAAGTCCGAGTTCTCGAAAATGTTCGATACTTCGGGGCTTGCCAGCAAATCTTTGACGTTCTGCGTTAGGGCTGTCGGGATGCCGCCCCACTTACGGAAACGTTTCCAGATCTCCACGGAATAGGCGGCTGTCTGCTCGTCTTTCAGCAAAAGGTGGAACTCATCGGCGTAGTATCGGGTCGATTTGCCAACGGAGCGATTGGCGGTCACACGCCCCCACACCTGATCCTGCACGATGAGCATACCGAGTTTCTTCAACTGCTTGCCCAGTTCCTTGATGTCGTAGCAGACGATGCGGTTATTGACGTTCACGTTAGTGCGATGGTTGAACAGGTTCAGACTACCCTTGACGTAGATCTCCAGTGCGGTGGCAACATGGTGGGCTTCTTTCTCGTCCTGTTGGAGTAGGGCGTTGTACAAATCCTCAAGGATGGGCATATTCTCCGGGCAGGGGTCCGCAAAATATTTGCGGTAGATCAGATGCACACAGCGGTCGATGACGGTTTTCTCCACCGGCAGCAGCCCTTCTTTGCCGCCCACCACCAGTTCACACAAAGAAAGAATAAAGTCAGCTTTCAGGGAAAGCGGATTATCTTCCTCCGAATAGTTGGCGTTAATGTCCATGGGGTTGATGAACTGGGTGCTGTTGGGGCTGATTTTGATGACCTGACCCTTCAAACGATTCACCAGCGGCGAGTATTCGCCTTCGGGGTCGTTGATGATAATATCATCGTCCGTCACCAGAAACGCATTGGCAATTTCACGCTTTGCTGAGAAACTTTTGCCAGAGCCGGGAGTGCCGAGGATCAGGCCGTTGGGGTTTTTCAGCTTCTTCCGGTCCACCATGATCAAGTTGTTGGACAGGGCATTCAGCCCATAGTACAGGCTCTCTTTGCCGGACTGATACAGTTCCTGCGTGGTGAACGGGATGAAAATGGCCGTGCTGCTGGTGGTCAGCCCTCGCTGAATTTCGATCTGGCAATCTGCCAGCGGCAGGCTGCTCATCAGTCCCTGCTCCTGCTGAAAGTCAAGGCGGCACAGGTTGCAGTTGTGCTTCTGTGCAATGCTGGATGCCTGAAAAACGTTGTTTTCCAGTTCCTGTTCCGTGCGCCCGGTGTTCAGCACCAGAAAGGTGACAAGGAACATCCGCTCGTTCTGGCTCTGCAATTCCTTCAAAAGAGCCTTGGCATCTCTGCCGTAGGTCGCCAAATCTGACGGAATGATGTCAATGTCATACCCGGAACGGATGGCTTTTTTCTGTTCCTCGATCTTGCTGCGGTCCAGTTCGGTGATGGTGCGCTTGACGGTCTTGATGGCACGGTTCTGATCGACACTCTGAATGTGCATGGTGACGATCTGGCTGGAATCCATGTCCAGAAAGTCCTTCAAAAGCTGGTCGCTGATGTCGGATGCCGTGATGCTCAAAAAGCTGGCGGCGCAGTAGATGCCGCCCATCTGGAATGTCCGGGAGTTTTTGAAGGCAAAGGCGGTGGGTGCAATAGCATCCTTCACCGAAAGCCCACTTTTTACGAGGTCTTTCCAGTCGAAATGAAACTTGCTGGCACCGTCCATGTTGAACATATCGTGCATGAGTTTCAGCCGCTGGACACCGTTCAGGGGCTTTGCCTGCACCCCCAGCCGGTGAAAGTTGTTGAGCAAATCGTTCTGGATGTGGTCGAGCCGGGGCTTGACCTGCGCCATGCTTCGCAGCATCTGGGAATACTCGGCACGAACATCGTCAAAGCCGTCCTTCTGGAACGGAATGCGGATGCTTTTTTCAAACTCGGTGCTATCGGTGGCCATGTTTACAAAGGACAGTTCAAACTTGATAGAGCTGTCGAAGAAGTTCAGAAAACTGCACCATTCCTCAAAAATGGCGGTCTTGTCCTCCTGCTGGGCGAGCTGGTAATTGATGTCCTGATACTGGATAGTGCGGGTGTAGTAGTTGGGCTTCACCCGGCAGGTTCCATCCTCAAACATCCGCTGCATGGGGATGGACTGCTGGGCGGTCCGGGGCACAGCAGGCTTTGCGTTCTGCCTGCGCTTCTGCGCAGACTGCGGCTTGCTGTGCTTACCGGTCTTTTTCCAAAACGGAATCATAGGTCACGCCTCCCTTCATAAGCAGTGCATAGTAGTTGTTGGTCTTGTAGGGGCGAATTTTCGGGCGGAGAAATCGGGACTGCACATAGTACGACAGCAGCTTTTCCATGGGCTGACCGTTTTTCTCGTACATTCCAAGAAAGAACGCCGGCAGCATCACCGCCATCATGCCGAGGGTGGCGGCAGTGTTGCCGCCAGAATCCCGGAGAACAAAAAACAGCGGCACTCCAATGAGAGCCGCTGTGCCAAAGCAGACAAGCTGCCGTTTGGTCAGGTTGAACGCCACTTTGGATTTGACCTTGGTCAAATCGCGGGGAACGGAAATATACGCAGCCAATCAAACACCTCCTTTAGTGCGCTCCGAGGACGGATTTCGTTACGGAGCTGGTCTTGAACAGGCTGAAACAGAGCAGAACGGTGTAGCCCACAATGCTCCAAATGGAGTTGATGGCATCCCCGGAAATCGCCACGCTCTGTATCAGCACTGCGTAAATCGCTACGCAGATGAGGATAAGAAAGCCCTGAAAGCCCAGTGCAAACAGGCATTTCAGGTAATTCTGCCCCATGTGGCTCTGCTCGTGGTTGCCGAAGGTCGCCATGGGGATGGGCGCAAGGCTCACCATGCAGTAAATTTCAATCATGCGCCCGTAGACGATGACGAAAATAATGATGCTCAATATCCGCATGGTGATGCCGATGAAGAAACTTTGCAGGAACAAGCCGAACAGGGGGCCGACATCCATCTGCATCAGGCTGGATTGCAGCATGGAAAGCCCAATGTCGTTGACACGGGTATTTCCGGCAATGATGCTGCTGGAATCGGATACCACCTTTTGGGTGACATCGAACACCGCCATCACGATGTCAAAAGTATTGCTGATGAGCCACACCGAAATAGCAGTCTTAAAAATCCAGCGCATGATGAGGGCAGGCTCAAACTGTGCCATATTGTTGTGCTGGGTAATCATCTCGATCAGTTCGTAACAGGCGATAAAGGTCAGGATGATGCCTGCAATGGGCAGCACCACGTTCCGGGACAGCGATTCGATTATGGCGAACACCCGTGGCTCAAAGCTGGAGGGCTTGGTTCCCACCTGCTGGGCGATGTTGCCCACTTGGGTGTTCACATCATCAAACAAGCCGGAGAGATTGGACATAATGCCTGCCGTCAGGATGCCTTTGATCCAGTCGGCAATGGCTTTGAGAACGGTTTCCATTCAGTCACCGTCCTTAGCTGAAATGGTTGATAAGGGTCTTGAGGAGATTCAGGAGAAAAATAATGTGGGTCAAAAACTGCATAATAGCACCGCCTTTCATGGATGGGTGGATAAAAACACGACTTGGAGCACGGACATTCGATAAAACTGCAAACAGCAGAGAGCTATCCGCTGTTACTCAAGCCGCTGTATGGAACAATGACCTCATTTCATCTATCATTTTTTCAAAATTTTGATTGATGAATGATAGATGAAATGATATGATAAAAGAAATGATATGGGAGGTATACACCGTGCGAAACAAGAAACCGCCGTTTGAAATCACAGAAGCAGCTCTTTCAGATGTTATGGAGATCAGCGAACTGGTAGGCAAAATCAGTTCCACCCAGAATCTTTCCACAAGTCCGATTCTGCGCCGCCAGAATCGCATCCGAACGATTTATTCTTCTCTGGCTATCGAGCAGAACACACTCTCTTTGGAGCAGGTGACGGCTGTTCTGTCTGGAAAACGTGTGCTTGCCCCTCCAAAAGACATTGCAGAAGTAAAAAACGCCTACGAAATCTACGACCATCTCGCAGAGTTGAATCCATATTCGATGGATGACCTCCTGCTTGCACATCGGACGATGATGCAGGGGCTTGTCCGGGAGGCTGGCGAGTTTCGCTCCCGTCCTGTCGGCGTAGTAGACAACAAGGGTAATGTCCTCCATTTCGGCACCCTGCCGCAGTACGTTCCCTCATTGATGGAAGAACTGATTCAATGGACGGAAAGCAGTTCACTCCCCATCCTAATCAAAAGCTGCGTGTTTCACTATGAATTTGAGGTGATTCATCCATTCGCAGATGGAAATGGTCGCATCGGGCGGCTCTGGCACACGCTGTTGCTTTCTCAGTGGAATCCGCTGTTTGCATGGCTCCCGGTCGAATCCATCATCCATGACCATCAGGCCGAGTATTACGCAGCAATCAATCAGTCTAATGCACAGGGGGAAGGAACTGTTTTTATCGAGTTCATGCTGGGAATCATCAAAGAGGCTTTGACCGAAGCAATCAATGAACAGCCTGTTGCACAGAGTAAGGAAGAAGTGCGTTGGATGAAGATTGCAACATTTCTCCGCACAAACCATATTATCCAGAACGTCGATGTACAGAATCTTCTCGATGTTTCTCCTGCCACTGCAAGTCGAGTTCTGAACACCTTGACAAAAGAAGGAAAGCTCGTCAAAGTGCGAAATGGTCGCTACTGGGCATATAAATTTGCAGATTGATTATGTACAGGCGGGATAAACCCGCCTGCGGCTCTTAGCCGAACAGACCGCTCAGCAGAGGAATCAGGGTGATGCCCACCAGAGCAACGCCGCCGCCAGCCATGAGCTGTTTTATCCCCAATTAGGTGTAAAACTCTGCTCGATGGCGGGCGGCGGCGTAC
>ERZ826016.2087-NODE-2087-length-16445-cov-3.787126_pt1 | contig 16445 bp, 9 predicted proteins | sample MGYA00519872_ERZ826016 | MGnify/ENA primary metagenome ERZ826016 (study PRJEB31778, sample SAMEA3449218) | human gut metagenome | biome: human gut; feature: human-associated habitat; material: faeces | place: United Kingdom | collected 2010/2012 ... | reverse complement strand
TTAAATCTAATACTATGAAAAACACATTGCAAAGATACGGACTTTCCGGTTATCTGCAAATTATCCAAATAAAAAAGTATGTTTCATAACATGATTTAAAACTTTCTGAGAAATAGCACTTGTTTTATTAATACTTTTTCAAGATTTGAATCCCTTCACGGCTCTTTCCAGTCTTTCCAAAGTCAGTTCGCCGGATTGCCGCCAAAGTTGTTGTCCTTTTCTTAAAAGGATAAATGTAGGCGTTGCTTCGATGGTGTAGAAATCCGTAAGGGCAGTTTCCTGGTCTACATCTACTTCCACCACTTCGATCGTGCCTTCCATTAATTTCTTAAATTCCTCAACAACAGGTTTCATACGCTGGCAATGAGGACACCATGTTGCATAAAATTCCGCCATTACCCAATCGGCATTAGCCAGCTTCTCTTGATTCCGTTCCTCACGGGCTGCTTTCTTCTCTTTCATAATTGATTACTGTTTGATTAATAATTGCTACTTCAACAATGCGAAAAGAAAGAAAGTTTAAAGGGTAAACAATAATACACACAGATTTAACTATTAAATCCACTTACATTTACCTTATTTCGTTTCTGATATCCGAACAAGCGTCCATTGCACAAAAAAGCAACTTTCGTGCAAAAAGAGAACACTCTATTCAAAATTTATTTATCTTTGCCGCCGAAATGGTTCGGAATCCGTAGCCAACGGACGACGATTAATAGGGAATCGGGTGCAAATCCCGAACAGTCCCGCTGCTGTGAAGCTCAGTTCAATGTCTTATAAATGAACTAATTTGATGCCACTGATGTTCTATCGGGAAGGCAAATAAGACAAGAGTCAGTCAGAAGACCTGCCACTTCACGTAAAACGTTCTTCCGCCTCGTGGATTAGGAGAAAGGACATCGTTTGTTAAGCCCCAAATCAGGAAAATACTGTGTTTTCATCAGGTGGAGTATGTCCGCAAGGTGGGAAGACACAAAATAAGTATGTACTTAATTTAGAAAAGTATGATAAAAAGAATCTTAGTAGCCAATCGCGGTGAGATAGCCGTGAGGGTGATGCGCTCCTGCCGGGAGATGGAAATAACGAGTATCGCGATATTTTCCGAGGCAGACCGGACTGCAAAGCATGTGCTCTACGCAGACGAAGCATATTGTGTAGGTCCCGCCGCATCTAAAGAGAGTTATCTGAATATAGAAAAAATCATCGAAGTGGCGAAAGCGAACCACGCAGACGCCATTCATCCGGGATATGGATTCCTGTCCGAGAATGCGGCTTTTGCACGACGCTGTCAGGAAGAAGGCATTATCTTTATCGGTCCCAATCCGGAAACAATGGAAGCAATGGGCGACAAGATTTCCGCCCGCATCAAAATGATTGAAGCCGGAGTGCCCGTTGTGCCCGGCACACAAGAAAACCTGAAAAGTGTGGAAGAAGCTGTGGAGCTTTGCAATAAAATCGGTTATCCGGTGATGCTGAAAGCCTCTATGGGTGGCGGTGGAAAAGGGATGCGCCTTATCCACAGCGCAGAAGAAGTGGAAGAGGCCTATACAACCGCCAAAAGCGAATCTCTTTCTTCTTTCGGTGACGATACGGTTTATCTGGAGAAGTTCGTGGAAGAGCCTCATCACATCGAGTTTCAGATTCTGGGTGACAAACACGGAAACGTAATTCACCTTTGCGAACGCGAATGTTCCGTGCAACGCCGCAATCAGAAGATTGTGGAAGAAACTCCTTCGGTTTTCGTCACTCCGGAATTGCGGAAAGATATGGGAGAAAAAGCGGTGGCTGCCGCCAAAGCCGTCAATTATATCGGTGCGGGAACGATCGAGTTTCTGGTAGACAAGCACCGCAACTATTACTTCCTCGAAATGAATACCCGCCTGCAAGTGGAACATCCCATTACGGAAGAAGTAATCGGTGTAGACCTCGTAAAAGAGCAGATTAAGGTAGCCGACGGACAAGTTCTCCAACTGAAACAGGAAGATATCAAACAGCGCGGACACGCTATCGAATGCCGTATCTGTGCCGAAGATACAGAAATGAATTTCATGCCGAGTCCGGGAATCATCAAGCAGATTACAGAACCGAACGGTATCGGAGTGCGTATCGACAGCTATGTGTACGAAGGATACGAGATTCCGATCTATTATGACCCGATGATTGGCAAACTGATTGTGTGGGCAACTAACCGCGAATATGCTATCGAACGGATGCGTCGCGTGCTCCATGAGTACAAGCTGACCGGAGTCAAGAATAATATCAGTTACCTGCGTGCTATTATGGATACGCCCGATTTCGTAGAAGGTCATTATGATACCGGATTCATCGCCAAGAACGGCGAACACCTGCATCAGTGTATCATGCGAACCAGCGAACGTGCCGAGAATATTGCACTGATTGCCGCCTACATGGATTATCTGATGAATCTTGAAGAGAACAGCGGCGACGCTACCGACAACCGTCCTATCAGCAAATGGAAAGAATTCGGATTGCATAAAGGCGTACTTCGTATCTAATTAAAAAAAGCAGTTAATTATGGAAATTCATATAGGTGACCGGGTGGCCGAAGTGGAACTGGTCAGCAAGGAAGATAATAAAGTGGTACTTACCATTGACGGAAAGCCGTTTGAAGCGGACGTGGTAATGGCAGAAAACGGAACCTGCAACATCCTTATGGACGGTCGCAGCGCAAACGCGCAGCTCATCCGCAAGGAGAACGGGAAAAGCTATAAAGTGAACACGCATTACAGCAGTTTCAATGTTGAAATCGTAGACAGCCAAGCGAAGTACCTGCGTATGCGCAAAAAAGGCGAGGACGAACAGAACGACCGCATCACTTCTCCCATGCCGGGAAAAGTAGTAAAAATTCCCGTAACGGCAGGACAGGAAGTAAAAGCGGGAGACACCGCTATCGTTATCGAAGCCATGAAGATGCAGAGCAACTATAAAGTGACTTCGGATTGCCGTATCAAAGAAATTCTGGTTCAGGAAGGCGATAACATCACCGGTGACCAGACATTAATAACATTAGAACCGATTGCATAACACTAAAAAACGGATTGCATCATGGAAGAAATAAACAAAGCATATGCCACGTTCCGGGAACGTGACCGCATCGCTTCCCTCGGCGGGGGCGTTGAGAAGATAGAGAAACAACACGAAAGCGGCAAGATGACTGCACGCGAACGTATCGAGATGTTGCTCGATAAAGGGACATTTGTTGAACTGGACAAACTAATGGTTCACCGTTGCACTAACTACGGCATGGACAAGAACAAGATTCCGGGAGACGGTATCGTATCCGGCTACGGAAAGATTGACGGTCGCCAGGTATTCGTTTACGCCTATGACTTCACCGTTTGCGGCGGTTCACTGTCCGCTTCCAACGCGAAAAAGATTGTGAAGGTGCAACAGTTGGCTTTAAAGAACGGTGCTCCGATTATCGCATTGAACGATTCAGGCGGTGCACGCATACAGGAAGGTATTGAAAGCCTTTCGGGATATGCCGACATTTTTTATCAGAACACAATGGCAAGCGGCGTGATTCCTCAAATCTCCGCCATTCTCGGTCCCTGTGCCGGTGGTGCCTGCTACTCTCCCGCCCTCACGGACTTTATCTTTATGGTGAAAGAAAAGAGCCACATGTTTGTGACGGGGCCTGACGTAGTGAAGACCGTTATCCACGAGGAAGTAAGCAAGGAAGAACTGGGTGGTGCCATGACTCACAGCAGCAAAAGCGGAGTGACTCATTTTATGTGTAACACCGAAGAAGAATTGTTGATGAGTATCCGCGAACTGCTTTCGTTCCTGCCGCAGAATAATATGGACGAAACTAAAAAGCAGAACTGCACGGATGAAACCAACCGTGAAGATGCCGTTTTGGACACTATCGTTCCGGCAGACCCGAATGTTCCTTATGATATGAAAGATATCATCGAGCGAGTGGTAGACAACGGCTATTTTTTTGAAGTTATGCCGAACTTTGCCAAGAATATCCTCATTGGTTTTGCACGTCTGGCAGGTCGTTCGGTAGGTATCGTCGCCAATCAGCCTGCCTACCTTGCCGGAGTGCTCGATATTGATGCCAGCGACAAGGCGAGCCGTTTCATCCGTTTCTGCGACTGTTTCAACATTCCGTTGATTACTTTCGAAGATGTTCCGGGCTTCCTTCCGGGATACACGCAGGAAAATAACGGTATCATCCGCCACGGCGCGAAAATCGTTTATGCATTCGCGGAAGCTACCGTTCCCAAACTGACCGTTATCACCCGTAAGGCTTACGGCGGTGCATACATTGTGATGAACTCCAAGCAGACAGGCGCAGACGTAAACTTAGCCTATCCAAGTGCGGAAATCGCAGTAATGGGGGCAGAAGGTGCGGTAAATATCCTATTCCGCAAAGCGGATGCAGAGACTAAGGCGAAAGAACTGGAAGCCTACAAGGAAAAGTTCGCCACTCCGTATCAGGCTGCCGAGCTGGGATTCATCGACGAAATCATCTATCCGAGACAAACCCGTAAACGTCTGATTCAGGCATTGGAAATGACAGAAAACAAGATGCAGACGAATCCACCTAAAAAGCATGGAAATATGCCCTTATAACAACTAGATAGGTACTTGTCAAAGTACCACCACCCAAAACGGACTTACACAAATTCTGAAGAATATCATTCTGAGAATCTACGTAAGTCCGTTTTTTTATTACATTAAATAAGGAGTGAGATACTTCACCAGGAAATAACCGCCTACTACCAGCCAAATATAAAGAAGAAACGCCAGGACAAAAGGTTTCGCCCCCGCTTTTCTGAACTTGTCAATGCTTGTTTCTGTCCCAAGTGCAGTCATAGCCATTGTCAGCAGGAAAGTATCCAGTGTATTGATCCCCGCAACCAACTGCGCAGGCAGCAAATCAAAAGAGTTAAAAGCGATAACTCCCATAAAGCCGATTGCAAACCAGGGAATGGCAATCTTCTGAAATTTCTGCCCTTTCTGTACTTGTTTCTTTCTCGCTCTTGCCACCATATAAGTAGTAATCAAAAGCACCGGAACCAGCATCATCACCCGAATCATCTTCACTATTATTGCCGAATCCGAAATACCGTTTCCCATTGCGTCACCCGCTCCCACCACATGAGCCACTTCATGAAGAGTAGAACCTGTATAGATTCCCATTTGGTCGGGAGTGAGCGCACAAATTCCATTACGGTAGAGGAAAGGATATAAAAACATAGAGATAGTACCGAAGATTACCACGGTAGAAACGGACACTGCCGTCTTATAAGGTTTTGCTTTAATAGTAGACTCCGCACCGAGAATGGCGGCAGCCCCGCAAATACCACTTCCGATAGAAGTGAGCAACGCAATACCCCTGTCCATTTTCAATAACTTACCGAGATAAATACCACCACAAATAGTCACCACCACAATAATAACATCAATCAACATAGCAGGCAATCCGATAGCCAGCACATCCTGGAAAGTCAATCTGAAACCATAGAGGATAATACCGATACGCAGAATCTTTTTCGAACAGAACTGTATGCCCGGCACCCAAGTTTCGGGAAGATTATTCCGCAAGCTGTTAGCATAAAGCATACCCAAAATGATACCTACAATCATCGGACTGAAAGAGAGACTTCTCACGAAAGACATCTCACCAATGTAAAACGCCGCACAAGAGAACAGTGCTATCAACAAGACACCGTGCAACATGCTGCTTCTTTTTTCGTTGAACATAAATTACTAGATTTTAGTGATACTGAATTTATTACTCTGTTTATTACTCTGCAAAGGAAGCCATTTTTCATCAAACCGGTTCACAGTATTTTTTTATACCGGATAATCTCCGGTTATACCTATCCATAATAAAAAACGGTACCTCGATTCACATCGCAGCACCGTCACAACACAAACACAAAATAAAACACGACAAAACTACTATGCAATCTTCCTGTTATGCCGGGGAGGCATATCTTGCTTGACTTATCTATATTCACATACCCATAAGAAGCTTTATCAGGCGATTTGCATAATAAAAAACAGACTAATCCGGATTTTGTTCACAGAAGTTTAAAGAAAATGAGGCAGGAACGGGATTTTAACAAGGAAAACAGCAACCACACCTCTTTATTCCAACAAACAAAGACAGCACAAAACAGTAATCAGTTCTTCTTATTCTCTTCCTTAAATCGGGTAGGTGTCATTCCCTTGATCTGCTTAAAGGAAGTACTAAAATACCGAGGATAAGAAAAACCGACCTCATAGGATATTTCATTAATGTTCATATTAGTATTTGTAAGCAGAAAAACCGACTTCTCAATACGCAACCGATTAATATAATCATTAACTCCCAAACCGGTCAGGAACTTCACCTTATTATATAAAGAAGCTCTGCTCATAGCCAACTTGTCCGTCAGGAATTTAATAGAAAGTTCTCCACCCGCCATGTTCTCATGGATAAGCATATTGAGTTTATTGAGAAATTCTTCATCTTCCTTGCTGTTTTTCGCTTGAGTTTGTTGCCCAGTTTCCTCCAGTCGGCTATCATCCTCTTTTGATGAGATATCAGACAAAGGAGTTTCCGCAAAGTTATCTTCTTCACCTCGCTGTTTTTCTTCTTTACTACTGAGCATATCGTTTAATACGGCTTGCAGGAAATAGTTTACATTACCTTTCATATTGCGTTCTTTCCGACGATAATGAATATAACCTATGCTTGCAGTCATAATAATAAACAACACAGCAGCTACACCAATAAACCAAACTGTTTTATACCAAGGAGGAGTGACGATAATATGTATCAATTGTTTAGACGGAGTTCGGTTTCCATTCTTTGTATTGCACGAAACCCATATTGAATAATTGCCTGCCGACAAAGAAGACAAGTTCAACACCGGATCATAAGTTTCAATAGACTGCTTACCTCTGCCTTCAATAGTATATTGTAATAGGTATTTCTGAAACACATCTCTGTTCTTGATCCGGAAGTGAACAGAAAGAGAATTATAATTCCATGGTATTTTTATTGTGTTTTCCTTTACCTTCTTCAAAGAAGGGCTACCATTAAAAAGAATTTCGGACAGATATATTTCCGGAATTTGAGTTTCGGTATAAGGAATATCCGTATTAATTTTAACTAACCCTTCCGAACCTCCTAAATAAATATAATCCCTATTGGATTGCTTTTGGTACGCAAACAAAATTTCGTTAGGCGGGAAACCATCCGAACTGTTCCAAAGAATAAATCTATTCTCTTTAATGATATAAGAATATAAATGATTTTGGGCACAAATCCATAAACGTCCTTTTCCGTCAGCAATAAGGTAAGAAATACCATTGAAAAGTCTGGTACGGATACGGTGATACTTTTGACTTTCCAGATCAAAAAATCCAAGTCCTTTGTTAGTGCTGGTCCATATCATACGATTGTTATCGTAAGACATGGAAGTAATAAGTTCATCTTTCTCCAACTCAAACAACAGCCGGATACTATCACTTTTCTGATCGACCCAAAAGGCCTGGTGAGCACACTTTAACAGAGAAAACCTATCATTGGAGTATGACAGGCAAAGTGCATCATTGGAAAAATCATAATCACGGTCAGTTTGCATCCTCGAAAATGTATGGTCATGCGTGTGGTATACATAAGTGCCGCAACTGATTATGTATATCTTACCGTCCGCCACCTGATTAGCCAGAGGAAGATAACCGTAAAAACATTCTTTCTTATTAGTTTCTTCGTCAACGATAGTAAAAGGACGGTATTTATGTGTTTTCTTATTGAACAGGAAAATTCCTTTGGTATATAAAGACACCATTAGCTCAGTCTCAGACACTTCGGCAATAGAAACAACTTTATCACCATAAGTAGAGGGGAAATGGATAAACTTGTCAGTAGACGGATCATACAGATTAATTCCTCCGCCATCCGTTCCAATCCATACCTTGCCGTCCTTTTCTTCATAAAGGCTAATCACAGATTGCTCGCTAAGGCCGTTGGTATTGTTCAAGATAGCTTCTTTATAAGTCTTTATATACGTTTCTTTAATACTGAATATCCCTCCACGCACACTTCCAGCCCATAAATTATCTTTCATGTCCTTGTACAACAAGGTTATGGAATTGACCGGTAAGGAAGAATAGTCCCCCACTATGTGTTGTAATTGCGAAAACTGAAAGGTTCGGGGAGTAAATAAATTGATTCCGCTCCCGTCTGTTGCCAGCCATATATTACCATTATATTCAGCCATATCCAACACATAATTGTTTTTCAACCCGGAATTTTCTTTTGTGTAATGCTTCAGCATTTTTCCTGTCCGGTCATAACAGTAAAATCCATCTCCATAAAAAGCGGTATAAATGTGATGGTCTGCTGTTACGTATAACGATGTCAACAGATTCTGACTGCTTGGAATCAAAAGGGTGAATTGCCGGATGCGACAGTCATATAAATAGATTCCTTTCTTCCGGGTACCTATCAGAATCTTGCCATCTTCCAAATAAAGCATTTTCTGAATCCTATAATCCACCGGATTAATGCCTTTGCCTTCTTCTTTTTCGATATGAATCGTTTTTAGTTCTTTGCTTTTGTAATCATAACAATGAATGGCATTCTCGCTACCAAACCACATACCACCTTCAACCCCCACAGATGAATAAATAATGGAGGAATTAACAGTGTTAAACTGGTCTTGTTCATCATCATACAGAGCTAGTCCCTTTGAAGTCGCTATCCAGAAATTCCCTAAAGAATCCTCTGTCAAATGATTAATATAGTTACTCGGAAGAGAATGAGGATCTCCCGAGTGATGAAGGTAAGTCTTTATCCCTTCCTGAGTATAGCTATTCAATCCGCTTTTGGTACCTATCCATAAAGTACCTTTATGGTCCAATAAGATAGATTGGGCAGTGGATTGAGAAAGTCCTTGCTCTATGGAGAGTTGGGTGAATGAGTAATTAATGCAGTGTTCAGAAGAAAGCAGTTTTACCCCTGCCAGCAGAAATAATATTATGATTAAGGTACGGTACATTATAAATTCATTTTCTGCAAAAATACATTTTTTTCTCATCACTAAAAATCTGCACCTCATTTTTTCAGCAACTATCCATTAAAAAAGAGAGGCCTTTTCTAAAAAAAATCATCAAAAGCATCCTATTTAGACAAGATTTGACTCGAATTATACGATTCCTGAGTCATTTATAAAAGAAATAGAATACGTTTGCAATGTTAATTTTTAAAGTAAATTCTATGAACCAAAATTTAAGCGTATGAAAAAGGTTATACTTTTATTGTTATCAGCATGTAGCATATTTGCTTGCACTCATACTCCCAAATGGGAATTGGTGTGGGAAGACAACTTTGACGGTGCAGAGCCCGACACTAGTGTATGGAGCCGCATACCTCGCGGCAAACCTGATTGGCAAAACACCCAGTCTTTTGACGACCGTTGTTATGAAATGCGTAACGGCCTTTTAATCTTGAAAGGAATCGTCAATGACAATACAGAGGCAGACGCAGCCCAATACCTGACCGGAGGATTATGGACCAAAGACAAACGTGCTTTCCACGGAGGACGTATCGAAGTACGTGCCAGACTACACGGAGCAAAGGGAGCATGGCCTGCTATATGGACATTGCCTTATGAAACAGACAAATACTCATGGCCTATGGGAGGAGAAGTGGACATTATGGAACGTCTGAACCATGACTCTATTGTCTACCAAACCGTACACTCGCACTATACCTATACACTAGGAATAGAAAACAACCCGAAACACGGAAACACTATTCCCATTAATCCCGAAGACTTCAATGTATATGGAGTGGATTTTTGGCCGGACAGTCTTGTATTCCATGTCAACGGAAAACGAAACTTTGTTTATCCTCGAATTGAAACCGAACAAGAAGGACAGTTTCCTTTTAATATCCCGCAATATTTGCTAATCGATATGCAGTTAGGAGGAAGTTGGGTCGGTACGGTAGATCCGGCCGACTTACCCGTAGAGATGGAAGTAGACTGGGTACGCCATTACCAATGGAAATAAAACGATAAAAGTATTCTTAGTTACAAGAAAATAGATAATAAAGAACTTATTAACTTGCTTAAACTTTAAATTTATGAACGGACAAAAACAAAACTTTTTCCGCATTTTCTTAGCGGGCGTTCTTATACTGCTCTCTTTCGCAGTATATGCACAGGAAAACACAGTGACAGGTAAAGTGTACGATGTATCAGGCGAACCTATTATCGGAGCCAGTGTAGTGATTCAAGGTACGACACAAGGAACTATCACCGACATGGACGGTGCTTTTCAGTTGAAGGCACAACCTTCACAGACGTTGGTCGTTAGCTTCTTAGGATATAAGGATGTCATCCTCCCAATAGGAAACAAAAATAATTTTAAGGTTACTTTGGAAGAAGACTCCAAGAAACTCGACGAAGTGGTCGTGGTGGGATATGCCACCCAAAAGAAAGTGAATCTAACAGGTTCCGTGGCTTCTGTGTCATCCAAGGATATCCAGGACATCCCGGTAGCCAATACAGCTACTTTGTTGCAAGGTCGTCTTCCGGGTCTGGTACTGACTCAAAACGGTGCACAGGCCGGTAATGACAATCCGGAAATAAGAATCCGTGGTATCGGTACTTTTGGTAACAACAACCCGATGGTATTGATTGACGGCGTGGAAGGCAGTCTTTCACAAATTTCCGAAATCCCCTCTGCAGATATAGACAATATCTCTGTATTGAAAGACGCAGCATCTGCAGCTATCTATGGTGTACGTGCCGCCAATGGCGTTATCTTAATTACTACCAAACGAGGACAGGCCTCAAGTAGAGTGAAAGTATCCTACTCGGGAAGCTATACATTACAGACTCCGGGTATCGTTCCCGACTATGTAGACAGTTATAACTGGGCTCTTATGAAAAACGAAGTGAACCCTGACACTTTCTCACCGGAAGCTCTACAAAAACTGAAAGATGGTTCGGATCCCGATCATTATGCAAACACCAATTGGTTGGACGCCGTATTGCGCAATGCCAGTATGCACCAGCATCATTTGTCCGTATCAGGTGGTAGCGAAAATACGCACTTCATGGCCTCGGTAGCTTATTCAAACCAAGATGGTATCATGGTAAAAACAGGTGTAGAGCGTTTCTCTTTTCGTTCAAACCTTGACACCCGCTACAAACGTTTCACATTCGGGCTGAACTTGTCCGGTAACAAAAACAACGTGACGGCTCCCGCTGTTGCTCCTTCGGGCGAAGGCGGTATCATGCGTTTCGTATCTTGGTTCACTCGCCCCACCGTACCGGTGATGTACTCCAACGGACATTATGGCTATGTAGACGGTTCGTCAATGAGCGCCGAAATGGTGAAAAACCCTGTAGAGTTGATGTCCTTAGGACATCGCAGCAACGAATATTGGCGTTTCAACGGTAAGGCGTTTGCCGGTATTGAACTATGGGAAGGATTGAAGTTCCAAACAAGTCTTGCTTATGCTTTCGACCTGAATGCGACTAAGTCTTACACTCCCAAATCTCCTGCCCGCTATGATGCGGACGGAAACATTGTAAAGGCAGCAGGAGAGACTAATAAGGAAGAGGATTATTGGTACCGCAACGCAACATGGACAAATGAAAACTTGCTGACTTATAACAAGCAATTCGACAAACACAATATCAATGTACTGTTGGGGCATTCGGTCATCGGTTCACGTTTCTACAAAACAACAGCATCCATACAGGGTTTCCCAACCGAGAATATTTATGAGCTCAAAGGAGGTACAATCAATCCGGGAGCAACGGGGGAATCAGAAGAATATAAGCTCCAATCATTCTTCGGCCGTGTAAACTACAGTTATGATGACCGGTATTTATTCGAATTCAATATTCGTCATGACGGGTCCTCACGTATGCCCAAAGCCAATCGTTATGCCACATTCCCTTCATTGTCTGCAGGATGGGTATTCTCGAACGAAGGGTTTATGAAAGACTACAGAAACTTCTCTCTCGGAAAGTTACGTCTGTCATGGGGTAAATTAGGTAATCAGGAAATTGGTAACTACGCTTATGCAGCTACTTTGGGTGCAAGCGGAAATTACTTCTTCGACCAAGGTGCAGACAAGCAGGCAGGTATGGTACAGACATCCGTCCCCAATGAAAACATTAAATGGGAAACAACCCGCTCTGTAAACATAGCTCTCGACCTTGGATTCTTCAACAACAGAATACAAACCACCTTTGAATGGTTCGACAAGAAAACTTCCGATATCTTGATGCAACTGGCTATGCCCGGCATTTTCCTGGGTTCTCTCTCCGCTCCTTATCAGAATGTGGGTGCAGTCCGTAACCGCGGTTGGGAATGGACTGTAAATTACTCCGACAGTAGAGGTGACTGGGCTTGGAACGCCGGTTTCAACCTGTCACGTGTAAAGAATGAAATCCTTGAAATGGGTGAATTGGAGGAAAAAATTGACGGCAATATAATCAACCGTATCGGCAACCCTATTGGCGCTTATTTCGGATATAAAGCAATAGGCATCTATCGTACGGAAGCCGACTTGCAACGTACCAACTCGAAGGGTGAAGTTATCAAACAAAACGGTGTGGCTCCCAAATTGGGCGATATCATGTACGCCGACCTTGATGACAACGGTAATATTACTCCTGAAGATCGCGATATTATAGGTAATCCATTCCCGAAATACTCTTATAGTTTCAACCTGGGCGCATCTTGGAAAAACTTCGATTTGTCTACTTTCTGGCAAGGGGTGGGAGGTATCTATCGTTACAGTTGGGAGACTTCTACCGACATTCGAGGCAACCTCACGAGCCGTTGGGTGAACCGTTATTCGGCTGACAACATAAATGCTCCCATGCCTGCACTAGGTAACACCATGAACGATTCTTATTCTTCATTCTGGCTTGAAAAATCAGATTACCTACGTCTGAAGAATCTGGAATTCGGCTATACTTTCCGCCAGGCCGAACTTGCCAAAGTTGGTATTTCCAGCATCCGTGTTTACTTTGCCGGAAGTAATCTATTGACGTTCACACCGTTGAAGAACTGGGATCCGGAAAAGTCATCGGGTGATACAAGAAATGACGTACATCCCAATATGCGTACTTATTCATTTGGATTAAACATTCAATTCTAATTACAAGGAGGACAAATATTATGATTAAGAATACAAAAAATATATGCAGAGTTTTACTATTATCCGGAATGTTATTATCTGCCAGCGCATGTTCGGACAGTTTTCTACAGACAGATTCTCCGAACCAGCCTTCCCAAACGACCTATTGGCAAACCGAATCGGATGCATTGATGGCACTGACCGCTTGCTACGACGCCATGCAAAGCCAAAACTTATATGACGACAACATTGACGGCTGGAAATTCGGATTTCTGGGACGCGAAACCAGCACAGACAATGGTGACCACACATGGGGTAACTGGATGCTAGGTAGTTCCATTTCACAATGTACCTCGGCTACCACCGATGAATGTTTTTCAATGTACTGGAACGCCAATTATGAAGTTATCAAGCGATGCAATATGTTAGTGGAAAACGTAGAACGCATACCAATGGAACAAGAAAAAATAGAAGCATACAAAGCTGAAGCAATAGCATTGCGCGCCCTGATGTATTGCAATCTGACTTCTGTTTTCCGCGATGTACCCTATCTGACAAAACCTCTCACTCTGTCAGAAGCCCAAGCACCCAAAACGGAGCGTAGCCAGATTATCTCTTCTTTATTGGAAGATCTGAAAATATGGATTCCTAAGATCCCCGTGATAGGAAAAGCACAGACAGGACGTCTGACTCAAGAAGCAGCCTACGCTATTATGGGACGGATAGCCCTTTTCAACCAGCATTGGGACGAGGCTATAAATGCCTACAAAAACGTTGTTGGTAAAATACAACTTTTCAAATCGGGAGACGGCAGCGACCCGGCAGCTAACTTTGCAGACTTATTCAAGGAAGCCAATGAAACAGCTGGTGAAGTATTACTGAGTGTTCACTACAAAGGCCCGGGACTGGGTGAAGGTAATTGCTTTGGAGTTTGCTGGTCTGCTCCGATGAATGCCATCGAAGGATCAATGAATTTATGCGATGATTTTTATTGCACGGATGGATTACCTATTGACAAGTCTCCTTTATTTAAGGGTAGCCTTGACAAAGGAGCTCATACAAAAGAGAATCCGGATATGGGACGTTATGAGAACCGCGACCCTCGTATGAAGGCAACATTGATGCTTCCGGGAATGGAATGGAACGGAAAGTTGTACACTAACAACTTACCTGCCAGCTCCACATGCTGTATCCGTAAATGGTTTACTCCCGAAAATACGGCAAACGAATATGACGGTAGCTTAGATTTCTATGTCATCCGCTATGCAGAGGTACTATTGTCACTCTCTGAAGCTATGATTGAAAAAGGCGGTTACTCCCAAGCGGAAATTACCAAGTATATCAATGAAGTCCGCGACCGCGTAGGTATGCCTGCTGTAGAAGAGGTAGAAGGAACTAATCTGGAACAAGATGAACTACGCGCCATTGTACGCCATGAGCGCCGTGTGGAACTGGCCTTCGAAGATTTACGCTTTGCCGACCTTTATCGCTGGAAAGATTTTGAGAATGCTCAGAAACGTATGCAGGAAGACAAGTCATTCTATGGCTTCGGAGCAGTCGAACGCAATAATCTACGTGGAGCACAAGATTTAGTATGGCCTATCCCGCAAAGTGAGATTGATACAAACCCGATGTTGGAACAGCACAGCGAATGGAAATAGTACTGCCTGATTGCAGTATATAAGTAAAGAGTGAGCACGAAGCCGGAATAAATTATGGTTTCGTGCTTATTCTTTTTTTAATGCAGCCATTTACAATTTCTTTCTGTCACATACATAAAAACGGTACCCCGATTCACATCGCAGCACCGTCACAACACAAACACAAAATAAAACACGACAAAACTACTATGCAATCTTCCTGTTATGCCGGGGAGGCATATTGCTGCTCATATATATTCACATACCTACAAGTAGTGTATCAGGCGATTTGCACATATATAACATCCTTGCTCTTTCTTTTGTTCAAAGAAAAAGAGTAAAAAGTTTATTTTTTTGCTTTATAATCTTTTAAAAAGCCTTCCATCAGCCATTTAGAGAGTGCCTGTCGATTAGAGCTTATCACCAATCTACGTTGGTCGAAAGTGTTCTGGATATTTCCTAACTCTACAAAAACAGAAGCTGGAGTCGTATGCGAAAGTACATATAAATTACGTCCACCCACTGTCCCCGAAAATCCCCGGTTAGGCTGGTGCTTATCATACTTAGCTTCAAACATGTCTTTCATATTATTTGCCAAACGCTTGCTTTCCGGTTTTTGAAGAGCATGATAGAAAAAGACATCCGTCTGTTTGCCCTTGCTACGGCTGTCCACATGGATAAAGATAGCACGACAGTATTTATAGTGTTTACGGTCCTTTTGATAAAGCGTATTAATCTTACTACAACGCTGTTGTAGACGTTGAACTTGATTCAACGGAATCGGTGCCCCCATACAAGTTTCGCGTTTACTATTCGAAAGATAAGGATCATTCCGAATACCATCTTTAGCGTCTTGAATAATAATACGCACCTCTGCTCCCTCCTCCATCAAATTTCGTGCGAGACGAAGAGCAATATCATACGCATATTCATCCTCGTGAAGTTCATGCCTTCCAACTCTTCCGATAGCTCCGGGATCGGGGCCTCCATGGCCACTGACTACATAGAAACATGCACCCGCGAGCCTGTTAGAAGTAACTTTCACATTTGCTAGCGCTTTACCAAATAAGGGTTCATTGATAATAGCTCCTATTTTTGTGACTTTAGCCGATTGCAGTGCAGTACCGCTATTTGTATCGTTTGAGGAAGTATTATTTTCGGATGTCGATTTCACAGACGCAGAAGAAGCTGTGGATTTCTTCACCGGAGGAATGACATAACTAACCCCCATCTTCAACACTTTATTTTTTCCCAACTTTTTCTGATTCAGCTCAACAAAATCATCGTAATACTTTTTGGGAGAACGGTTATGACGCAACAAAAAAGTAGAAATGCCTTCACCTGCTTTCGGAGTTGCCTTCTGTTGCGCCCAAAGAGTAGTTACTGAAAAAAAACAAATAAATAACAAAAGAATATAGAATCTCTTTTTCATTTCAATACGGACTTAGTATGTCATCACAATCAATTATTTCCTCTGGCATATCCATTGAGAACAACGTGATAATTCCCTATTCTCAATAGTAAACTAAATACTTATGAAGGGAACAAAAATACAATTATTTTCCCTACTTTTGCGCCATAAAAACTTTTTTTGGGAATAAAACAATAAATCCGATAACATTATGGCAAAACAATTCAAGCCCGAAACCCTGTGTGTACAAGCAGGA
>ERZ826016.2081-NODE-2081-length-16468-cov-3.477305_pt1 | contig 16468 bp, 8 predicted proteins | sample MGYA00519872_ERZ826016 | MGnify/ENA primary metagenome ERZ826016 (study PRJEB31778, sample SAMEA3449218) | human gut metagenome | biome: human gut; feature: human-associated habitat; material: faeces | place: United Kingdom | collected 2010/2012 ... | reverse complement strand
TAACCTTACTCGTTGTTCCGTCAAACTTATTCCATACCTGTGCAACAGGATCATACATCACAGCCCATTTACCGTTCATTGACCACTTCGGCCTTGTCCGATAGCTACGTCCTACCAATTGCTTTTTTCCTGTATGCACATTCACAGAATAGATATCAAACGGCACTTCATTAAGCCATTCTTTCTGCATACGATAGGGAGTTTCGTCCGTATAAAGCACATAATGTATTTCTTCTGCACGGTCCGGTTCCAACAAATCAGCATGACCGGGAGCTACTTCCGTCAATTTTCCGGAAGCAATATCATAGATATATTTTGAATATTGAGGACGGAAATAACGACCACGAGTCTGCAACGTAGGAACTTCATATTCATCCCAAGTCCACAGCTCCAGTTCGAAACTCTTATCCGGCTTTACTTCCTCTTCTTTTTTATCTTTATTTACTTTCTCCTGATAAGGTCTGAGTTCCATTATCAGGAACTTCTGACTGTGTGACAGAGTGGCCCGCGCAAGTTCCATTCCTGCCGGTAGAATCACCTCTTTACGGTCGAAGACCAAATCGCAGGTATTCTTCTTTAAAGAGAAATTATACCATAGCGAATCCTTAATACTGAATTCTCCTGTCATCAGTTTTGTATCCAAACTGAAAGAAACAGGTTCTTTCTTTACAGCACTCTGATAGATAGTCTGATAGGGTCCCGTCAATGGGCCATAACACAATGCGTTTCCTTTTGCCTGCCTGCGTACAAAAATGATAGAACGTCCTTCATTGTATAAGGTATAATAGCCAATACTGTCAATCTGAAAAGCAGTACCGGTTTTCAGATGGCGAACCACCAAACAATTAAAAGACGGGACATGATTGACCGTATCTTTCGGAACGTTTGTCACTGAGACTGAATAAGGAGTTCCATTTACCGGCCGGAAAGATTCCTTATATTTCCATTCTTTCTTGATACCTGAAGGAAGTTCCATCAGGATCGTCTTCATATTTCCTGTAGAGTCAGCCTTCTGATAAGAAAGAGCTTGATCCGAATTATAAAACTCAATGTTTTCCACATCATCCAGCAGAATCTCCTTGCGGGTACGTGTATCAAACAGATGTACAGTTTTTGCGTCGGTGTTTTCAGGATTGTACTCCATAGGTGCAATCCGGTAGGTAACCCAACGTCCTGTCGGGGAGATATCCGGCGATTCAACACGCTTCCACGACATGCAGGCTTCAATGTCAACCGGCTTCTTCTGTGTTTGAGCATCGACACTCGGGACAAAACCGGCTAACACTCCCACTATTAATCCGATTCCCATTATTGTCTGCTTCATTTTATCTTCTCCTTTCATCTTTTATCATATCTTTATTCAAATCAATATCACAGTCTGCCGAGTTATCATGTAACAACAGACGTGCAAAATGACGCCACATTTTATGCTCAAAAAAGCTCTCGGACTCACCGAAGAATCCATGAGTACATTTAGGTAACACAAACATATCAAAGTCCTTATCCGCTTTAATCAATGCATCTACCAGACGTAAAGTATTGGCCGGATTCACAGTCTGGTCTATGGCACCGGTAAACAGCAGCAATCCATGTTTGTAATTCTTCGCCAACTCCTGATTCGGACGCACACGTACACTATAATCATACGTTTTGCTCTCTACTCCCAAACTGTCTTTAGTCGTTGTCACCTTCTCATCTACACCATAATGAATCTCCACGAAACCTTTATTGTAAATACGATTGTCATGGTTACCGGCCGATGAGACAGCAGCCGAATAAAAGTCCGGATAAGTGCAAATAGCGGCAGCCGACATAAATCCGCCGCCTGAATGACCGTAAATACCTACCTTGGTAGCATCTATAAAGGGATAACGGGCAGCCAGTTGTTCGATAGCATATTTATCATCCGCCAGCGGATAATCGCGCATATTATTGTATCCATAGGTATGATAAGCCTTTCCACGCATTGGAGTACCCCCTCTGTGGCCTACGGTAATTACAATGAATCCCAGTTGAGCCAAACGGGTGTTATAAACATCATTTATTGTGAAACGAGTCGGCACGTACTCGAAGAACGGCCCCGGATAAACATTTGAAATAATAGGGTAAACTTTCGTCGAATCAAAATCGGCGGGCTTCCACATCACACCATAAAGGTCGGTTACTCCGTCGGCAGCTTTTACTTTAAAACGTTCCGGAGCTTTCCAGCCCATTTCATAGACAGGTTGCAAGTCCGGTTTCTCCAATGTCATGATTACCTTCCCATTCCGGTTGCGAACCACGTTTACCGGCTCCTGCGACACGGTAGAATATGAATCTACCAGATAGCGACAGGAGGGAGAGATACTGACTTCGTGTGACGCATTCTCCGGCGTCAACAGACGGAGTGCATTCGGACGATCCAAATGAGCTTCATAAAGAATATAGTAATAAGGGTCAATTCCCTTCTCCCGTCCATAACCATAGAAATACATCTTGCGTCCGACAGTATCAATCTGCGCAACCGGGCCGGCTACCCAAGTACCGTCTGTCAGTTGATTCTTCAGGTTTCCTGTTGCTGTATCATACAGATAATAATGTCCCCAACCGTTACGTTCGGAACGGAACAGGATTTCTTTTCCGTCATTCAGGAAAGAAACATTACGCATCTGATAATCGAGATACGGCTTGTTTTCTTCATGAATCACCACACGCACTTTTCCGGTCTCTACATCCACTTCGCAAATATCCGACTGGTTCCATGTACGGTTATAGCGTTGGAAGTACAAGCGTTTTCCGTCTTTTGACGCATACAATACATCAATATACTGATCCGGCCAACGATTGATATCCACCTTCTTAACTTCCCGCTTGTCTATATCTCCCAACAGTAATTCATATTGAGTCACATTTTTATCACCGGCCAATTCAGCTTTATAAGTGATCAGTTCAGGAGAAGGCTTGGATAAAGAATTAATAACCCACAAGTCACGGACTTTCCGGTTGTCTTCACGGACAGCGTAGAAACGGTGGCTTCCCGGAATCCAGTGAGCCGATTCGGCTCCGAAACGGCCTTCCATCTTGCCTTCGTCTTCACGGTTGAATGTATAATCCGGCATACCGTCCGTCGTCAATTGAACCGGGATTGTATCCTGTCCCTTTTTCGGGTTTCCAACGAAATACAAGTTATCCTTACTGGCATAAAGAAAATACAAGCTATCCGGAGAATATTTCATCCAATACGGGTCGCCGGTTTTATACGTCGGCTTCTCATCGAGTTGCTTCAATTCTTTTGTATGGATATTGTATGTATAAAGTCCGCGGTCAAAATCAATACGAATGGTTTCGTTGTCCTTCATAAATGTGAAAGACAAATGCGGATCTGCCGAAGAATAGGCTTTCTTGGTATATACTGCAATTTTGCTCAATAACTCATCCGTATCAAACAACAATCGTTTCTCCTTTTTCTTCGGATTAACATAATAATATTTCTTTCCTTCACGTGTTGTAAAAGAGTAATAAAAGCAATCCGTATCGTTGATAAACGTCGGTCTGACTTCTGTAGAATACTTATCTATAGGATTTTGCTCCAACAAACGGAACTTTTCCGCTAACTGATAATTCGCTTTTTGTTGCGCACCGGCAAGGTTGCATGATACTAATGCAACCGCCAGGCACAAATATCTAAAGAGAGAGTTTTTCATAAAATCTTATCTATTGTCTTATTTACTACGGTTAATATCTCCCCAATAGTCTGCACGGGTATCACCTAGCAAATGTTTGGCAAAGAAACGGTACATTTTCTTCTCAAAATACTCATCGGCAGAGCCATATCCATGACCGGCTCCGGGAATGACAAGCATATCGAAATCCTTACCGGCCTCAATCAAAGCCTGAGCCATACGGTATGTATGTGCAGGATTCACGTTCTTATCCATATCTCCGGTTACAAGCATCAAGTGTCCTTTCAGATTCTTGGCTATCTCTGCATTCGACTTTACTCTAAACTTGTATTCATATTCTTTGGTCTCGTTACCCAGACTGTCTTTCACCACCTTCTCTACTTCTCTTACACCATTGTAACATTCTCCCCAACCACGATTATAGATACTATTATCATGGTTTCCGGAACAAGAAACGGCAGCCTTATAAAAGTCCGGATAAGTGCAGATAGCAGCCGCAGCCATAAATCCGCCACCGGAATGTCCGTAGATACCAACTTTCTTACCGTCAATAAACGAGTGGCGCTGAGCCAACTGCTCAATAGCATACTTATCATCTTCCAACGGATAATCACGCATATTGCCGTAACCGTAACGGTGATATGCCTTTCCACGCATCGGAGTATCTCCCCTATGGCCTACAGTGATTACAATAAAGCCAAGCTGTGCCATACGGGTACAATAGCTATCATCCAACGTAAAGTTAGTAGGAACGAACCCGAAGTATGGTCCCGGATAAACAACCGAAATAATCGGATATTTCTTTTCCGGATCAAAATTAGACGGCTTCCACATCACTCCATACAAATCCGTAACATTATCGGCAGCTTTCACCACAAAATTTTCCGGCTTCTTCCAACCGGCGGCATATACCTGACTTAAATCAGGCTTTGCCAACTCCATAATCACCTTACCCTTTCTATCTTTCAACATGATTTTGGGTTCCATGTCTACTCTACTATAAGTATCAACATAATAATTATGAGATTTCAAGAAACTCACATTATGTTGTCCGTCTTCCGTACTTAATGGGGTCACTCCTTCTTTATCAATATCAACTTCATACAGCATATAATAAAAAGGATTAACCTTCTTATCTTTTCCATATCCGTACAAATAAACCTTACGTTTCAATGTATCAATCGAGTTAATATAACCTGTTACCCATTCACCAGAAGTCATTGTATTTTTGAGATTTCCATCTCTATCGTAATGATAATAATGTCCCCAACCTGTACGTTCTGAACGAAACAGTATATCCTTTCCATCATTCAGGATTGCAACATTACGAGCATGCGGATCACGATATGGCTTATCTTCCTCATGAATAATTTCCTTTACTTCCAAAGTAGAAAGATTAACTGAGCATACATCCACCTCATCCCAAGTACGTTTCGTTCGCTCAAAGAATAAATATTTACTATCAGAAGTGACATATAAAGGCATAACATATTGATCTTGCCATTTGTCTATTTCAGCCTTTTTGGCAGTCTTTTCTATTATATCAATAATTGTCAAATCATTCTGAGTCACATATTTGTCACCCGGGAACTCATACTTATACGACTTTAATGAAGGATAGTCGCTCAAAGAATTAATAACCCAAAAGTTACGTAGCTTACGGTTATCATCACGTACAGCATATATATGCCGATTATCCGGGCACCAACGTGCCAATGTAGGCATCTCTCCCTCTTCTCCAGGTTCATAATCATCATCGCGTGCATAAGAAAAGTCTTTCATACCATCGACGGTCAACTGCACTTCGGTTGTATCTACCCCTAATGCTTTATTTCCCTTTATGTATAAATTATGATTCTTAGCATACAAAATATATTTCTTATTAGGAGAGAAATTCATCCATGTATAGGTCGGTTCTAACGACTCTTTATTTTCTTCTTTCTTCTCAAACAGCGTCAATTTATCCGTCAAGCGATTATAGCTATATTGTTTACCCTTATAATCAAACACAAACGAACGTTGGTCTTTAGAAAAAGTAACAGATGATATGTCCAATTTATTTTTATCTACTACACCTTTGGTGAATTCGCTCAACTGCATAGCCATTTTCCCCTTATCAAAAAGAGGTTCACGTTTTCCTGCAGCAGGCATCACATAATAATATTCTTTACCAACTGTCGTTTGAAACTCAAACCAAAAATTATCTGTATCATTAATTTCCCGTGGATATATCGATAGACTATTATGAGATAATTTACCTCCTAAAGTAAAATCATAAAACTTCTGTGCCAATTCATAATTAGCTTGCTGCTGAGAAAACCCCAACTGAAAACTCCAATACATTGACAGTATAGTAAACAATATTTTCTTATTCATACACAAGTTTAGTTATCATAAAGATAGGCCCACGCTTTTCAACGTGAGCCTGGTATTATAAAAAGATTCTATTGGAAAGTATAAGTAAACACTCCACTAGCATTACCAAACTTATACAAAGTATCCACTATTTTTCCAAAGTTATTATTATCCTTATCCTCTGTTTCCGGACTTGGATAAAGCTGATTCACGGTTATATTGTCCAACACTTTATCCTCCTCTACTACCTCATAAATAAAGAAATCACCATTTTCTAATGCAACCCCTAAATGACCATTATGGTATATATCACCGTCCCTTGTATACTCTTCTACATCATGACTGGATATAGAAACTATATTTTGATCAAACTTTTTCAACAATACAGCATTACTAGTAGAGCCGCCATATGGGCAATACCATATCTCCTTTCCACTGGCAAATACAACATACTTTTTATGTTGGAATACAGCCATATCAACATAACCTGCTGCAAACACTCTAGCATCAACCGGAACCTCTTTAAAGTCAGTGACAGTCACTATACCCCCACTTGTATCTCCCTCAAGTCCAAAATAGCGCATACTATATGTACCTTTTTCTTCCATTAACGCAAGCCATTTAGGAACAATATATGAATCTGTCACATCAAAACGATTATCACGTCCGCAGGTTGCAGGTATCATTGCTATGACATTTTTGCTCATTTGTTTAAAATGCTTCTCATCCGTATTCTCTGTGAGCTCAACAATATTTCCATCGTTTCTAGATGAATTCTCAGTGATTGCAGAAGGAGTTCCGTCAAGAGAATATTCATTATAACGACCTGCATCCCAAATACCGACCAAAGAATTGTCCTCTGTACAAGCAGGAATTACATAATAATTACGATTGTATAATTTATGAGCCTGATATAATCCCTTAAACTTTGTACTATTTGCTAATGGTACCGAAATATATGAACCTGCATGATAGTCATTAGCCAATACTTTTCTATGCAAATATATAAACCCATTTTTATCTCTAATTAGCTTTGAAGAAAATGTCATCGCTGCTTCTACCGGTTCAAAGTTTTCAGGAAGGTCATTTCCAAACTCTTCCTTTGTATAAACTTCATGCTCCATCGTATTTCCATTCAGTTCAACCCAATTATCCTTTCCTTGCATAACCACGATCTCATCATATACAGCATCCGAAAAGCCAAAATCATATTCCACTCCAATATGCTCCATTAATCCTTTCGGCTCTGTCCCCAAGTCAGGACGAAAATACTTTTCAACATCATAGAATATAATAGAATCACGCTCAACAGGATTCCCCTCCGCATCAATATCATCACGCTTCACCGTTCTCATTTTTATAAAGGAAAGAGCGGATTTTCCGTCCTTTTCCGATAGTATTAACCAGCCAACCAAATAAGGAGAACGCACCGTTATTTCCGCTGATTTAGAAAACTTCACACCTGTTTTATTATCCACAACTGAATATGTCACTTCATACTTACCTGTTTTTGCTGCATTAAATGTATAATCAGGAGTCTTTACATCTAGCAGTTCCCCATCTAAATACCACTCATAACTCACATCCGGATGAATACTATCAATTGTAAATTTAAATGTAGGTTTTAAATACAGATCCTCTTCCACAGATACTGTATACCATCCATTCATATTCTCAATCGATCCATTCAACTCATTGATTTGCCTATAATTAAAATCATTTTTATCATCCAAACAGCTACTGATACAACATAGCAATAAGAATAATACAGTATATAATAATATCCTTTTCATAATTATTTCCTTTCTTTTATCCAGCAATAGGAACTTCTATTATCACTCCGTTCTCGTCACGCAGCCACTTATCTTTCGGCTTATCTCCATTAATATTCTTCAAGGTATTCTTTAAACGTAGAGAATATTTACGTAGGATATTCATATCCTTACCATCGAAAACAACATCATCTTTCTTCAATTCATCTAGAAACATTAAATATTTCGTCTCTGAATATACTCCCAAATAATATTCTTCGGCAATATTAAATCGGTCATCTACATTGCCTATATTACCGACAGACCACCAAACAGGCTTAAAGATTCTATCAGTCACAGAGATTATAGCTCTAGTAAATTTAGCGGTTCCTTCACGTACTTCACCTTCTTCATTAACTTTTAAAGCCAGCAACTTGGTATTTTCTTTTAATATGTCATAGTTTTTTAGAGTAATAATAATCTCACCTTTCAATTCACCGGCTTTGATTACGCATTTTTCAGGCAATTCAAATTGAGATTCAGGTAAAGTAGTACGAACCGGATCAAATCCTAATGAGAATGTCAAATCATTCTCCTGCAATTTACCATATACCTTGACGCCTAATGCTATTTTAGCATCTTCTCCTTCATCATAAAACTTGAAAGATACAGCTGTGGTATCAGTTGTCATATCTTTATCAAAGATGACATAAGAGACATCATTCGCATTTGTCAATAAGTCATTCTGTTCGCAAGAAAAAAACGAGCATATCAGACAAATAGTAATTATTGTATAAAGAAATTTTCTTTTCATATCATTTCCATTTTTCATTATCTTAAATATTACTTTCTGAATCAGGCAGAGGCAATACCATATTTTCCTCTTTAGCTTCCACTTCTTTCCAACTATACCCTTCCATCCCCAACAGGTTCTTTTTTAGACGTTTATACATAAAAAAGGTTTGACCTTCACCTACAAACTCACGACGGGCATCACTAACAATCATATTGATAAATTCTTCCTCAGATGTCACTTGGGAATAATCAACATTTTTAATACCCCTTCCTTTTTTTACTGATGAAAGGTATTTTTGAGCTAAGGCAGGATCTGTTTTATAAATTGCCTCAGCAGCAATATAATATACCTCAGACATACGGATCATTGGTATCATCTCATCATTTACCTTGCTATATGTAGTTCCTTCTTTTTGTTTATTATACTTTAAGGTGCGATAATAATAATCATAGTATTTACCTTCCAACTGATATATCAGACGCCAGTCTGATGATTTCTCCGAACCAAAAAACTCATTCACCAATTCATCGCCTAAACATAAATAATGTTCATTATATTCATCTGCCGGATTATCTGATAAATGATTTATTTTTTGATCCCAATCAGTCAAATCTGTCGAATACAAAGAAAAAATAATATCCTCCATCATCTTCATATTTCCTTTGTTAAAACCAGAAGAACTGGTAGAAGCAGCAAACCATTTCTTTGACTCCACCACATCGATTACTTTTTTAGCTTCTGCATAAGCCTCATCAGCCTTTTGGGCATACAAATAGACACGCGCTAGCTCTGCAGTAACAGCATAATAATTCATCCTATAACCTCTATAGCCTAAAAAGCGTGACTCACCATTATAACTCTGAATAAAACGACTCTCCATACTGAAACTTGCAGATTTATCTACTGACAGCAAAATGGATTGAGCTTTCTTCAAATCATCAATTATATGTTGCAAACAGTAACTGACAGTCTGTCTATCACTCAAATACGACGGATATTTGTCAACATAAGGAATAAAAGTACGCTCACCAGGATTCATGAGCAAAGAAGGAGCATAAATTCGCAATAAATCAAAATGCATATATGCTCGTAATGCAATCGCTTCAGCAAATATCATATCTCGTTCATGAGTCCGATCATAAAACAACAGAGTATCTTCATTTTCAACTTGCTGAGCTAAATTATTACAATTAGCAATAATATTCCACGCTGCGTCCCACATTGCATCTGTAGTCGGAGTCAATTCCGAATGTTTAAATGAAAAAGTTGCTATTTTTTTCATTGCTCTTCCACCACCATCATCAGGAGCCTTATCTAAATTATAGACTAACCCCCAGCCGTCAATCAGTCCCCAACTTAAATTGCTGCCATACAAATCGAACGTTGCCAGTTTCCGGTAAATACCATTTAGAGCAGTACGGTAACCATTTCCTGTTTCAAACAAATATTCTTCTTTTATCTCGTCCGATGGCCGCACATCCAACCAATCGTTACAGGAGGACATAAATAAGCTTATAAAGCCAACTATAAATAATGTATTATATATTCTTTTCATCTCTATTTCCTTTTAAAATTGTGCTTTCACAGAGAACTCTACTTTCCAAGATCTCGGATAACTCAAGCCACGTTCTTGCTTGATAGATGTCCAGTTCAATAAGTCGCTTGTAGATGCTTCTAAACGAAGCAAATTCTTATGAAGATGCTTCTTCAGCCACTCACGATCGAAATCATAACTGAGTGTCAAACTATTCAGGCGAACGACTGCTTTATCTTGTACAAATCGAGAAGTTGGCAACGTTGTAAGACTTCTATCCTTAATATCTTTGAATTGAGCAATATCGCCAGGTTTCTGCCATCTATCAGTTAAGACACGCAGGTCAACATTCCTATTTGCCAAATCTGCATTTTCCACATTATCTACCAGAGTTTGGTTGTACTCCTGTCCACCCCATTCATACAAGAAAGAAGCAAACAATGTCCAATTTTTATATGACATATTCACACCAAATGCACCATTACATTTCGGTTCTGTATTTCCTACTACAACTTCTTGTGTAGCATCCCATTTATCAGCAACAGTGCCATCTCTATTCAAAAAGATTTCCTTACCTGTTGTAGGGTCAATCCCTAGAGAACGTACAGCCCAAATTGAAGTTAACGACGCTCCTTCTGCATACTGCGGAATAGGAACAGAATAATTTGCATCATCCAATGAAGAACCTGTCAATTCTTGGTTAAAAGCTTCTTTCTTATAAAACTCTGCAACTCTTTGATTATAGGCCTTCTGAGAATCCGATATTTTTAGAATCTCATTCTTATTGTGTGCCATATTTCCCCATAAAGAGACATTCCAGTTTCTATCACGATATATATCCGCACGTACTTCTACTTCCACTCCCTTGTTTACTACTTCACCCATATTATCTTTATAAGTCGAAAAACCGGAAGTATGAGAAAGCGTAACATCATTTACAAGATCAATAGTTTTATCATAGTAGTACTCAAAATCTATAGTCAAACGTTTATTCAATGTTTGAGTTTCGATACCAATATTGAACTTATCTGTTTTCTCCCAAGTCAAATCCTTGTTTCCCAATGCTTTCAAAACTGCTCCATATCCTGTTTTATACCATTCATCAAATAATGCTTCATAAACAGTAGAAGCTGCATAAGGAGCAAAATTGACCTTACCCGTACGTCCATAAGAGCCTCGAACCTTCAATTTATTGATATATGGATTAGTCTTTAAAAAATCATAGTTATGAATATTCACCCCTAAACCTCCAGAAAAGAAAGGTGCCCATTTTTGATTAGTTCCGAATTCGGAAGAACCATCAAAACGTACAGAAAGGTCAGCTAAATAAATATCATTATAAGTATAGTTGGAAGAGGCAATCGCACTAACCATACGAGTTGTATTTTCGGAACGAGTCGGCTTTTTATAAATCTCTGCCGCATAATTTAATGAATGGAATTCTCCTGAAGGAAAACCACGATAATGCGCGTTCGTATTTTCTGTTGTACCGGAAGAAGCCTCCCAACCTAAAGATACATTCAGATTATGTTTTTCTTTAAATGTACGGGTATAATAAAGGAATGCATTAGCATTCCAATTAATGCTTTCTCCCTTTGTAGTATATAGGTCACCGGAAAGATTCTTATCATCTGTCCCATACACGCTTGTTTTACTAGACAACGGATCTATGAATTTCTCTGCTTTTGAGTATTGCTTTGTTACACTAAATTGTCCTTTAACAGTCCAATAATTATCTATGTACCAGTTAAAACTCAAATTATCAATTAATTCATCATAGGCATTCCAATCATAATTACCTAAAGTAGCTTCATACAATGGATTATTTATGTCACGGTTTGAAGGTTTAGAAAATTTCAGCCCTTGTACTAACTTACCATTATCGTCATAAGGAGAATCATAGGGTTGTAAACTTGTATAATCACTAAAGGAACCATATGGAGACGCCTTTGATTTAGTATGAGTGAAAGATACGTAATTTTTTATTTGAAAGTTTTTCATTCTATAATCTAAAGAAAAACCTGCACTATATCGATTACGTTCTGTTCCTTTCATCACCCCATCCGACAAATTAAAAGAACCATCTACACCATAACGCAAATTAGGTGTACCACCTTCTAAATAAATACTATGTTTATGATTAAATGAATTCTGTAAAGGCAATGACATCCAATCCGTATCTACCCCTTTCTGAATTAAAGCATACTTTCTATAATAAGCATTTAATCCGGATCCTGTATTTATATTACTACCTGTACCATTTTCGAACAATCCGGCTAAACGTTCTATTTCCAATTTTTCTGCGGCATTTGCCAAGTTATAATCATGCAAATCCGGCATTTCCAAGGTTCCTGTAAAATTATAAGAGACACGAACTTCACCTGCTTTAGGAGCTACTGTAGTGATAACAACTACTCCATTTGCAGCACGAGATCCATACATTGCAGTCGCAGCAGCATCTTTCAATATCGTTAAACTCTCAATACGTGTAGGGTCCAAGTCATATATTTTTTCAATGCTTACTTCAAAGCCATCCATAATAAAAGTTGGAAGATTTGGGTTGTTTTCGAGATTTGAACGAGATAGATCTTTATCCAAGTCTTTAATTCCAAACCCTGAACGCCCGCGGATATACATTTCAGGAACAGTATTTGGGTCAGAACCAAACTGAGTATTATCTACTAAACGGAAAGAAGGGTCAAATGATTGAATTGCACCTAAAATATTCGTCTGTGACACCTTGCGCAATTCATCACCTGTTATTTGCGTAGAACTACCCGTAAAGCTGGATTTACGGACATTACTGTACCCCGTAACGACTACATCCTCCAATGTTTTCACATCGTCCACCATAGTTATTTCAAGCATCTTCTTACGGGTAGCGTCCACCTGAAGTGTTTGTTTTTTCATTCCGATAAAAGAGACCTCCAAAGTCACTTTGTCATTTTTCACATCCAGCGTAAACTCACCTTCAATGTTTGTTGAAGTACCTGTACGAGTACCTTTCACAATAATACTGGCTCCGGGAATCGGTTCTCTATTCGAATCAACAACCATACCGCGAATACGGTTTTCCCGTTTTTCCGCCTGCATTTTGCGAATCACCACAATGCCGTCCTTCACCACATAATCAAATCCCTGAGGATTAAGAATCAACTTAAGTGCGATCTCCCATTTCTCATTTTTCGCATCAATCGACACTGGAGGCACTCCTTTAAACATTTGTGAATTATACAACATATTCACACCTGTTTGTTTCTTCACTGCATCCAAAACAGTCTCGATAGAGACATTGTGCAGTTTCAAAGTTACCGTCTTGTCTTGTGACGGTAAAGCCCATGCACTAAACGTGCAGCACATTGCCACTAGAAAACATAGCAGCCATCGTTTTTCTCTCATAAATTAATGATTAAACTTTTGTGTACCTAATATTCTAACTATTCTATATTATTCCAATTCTTCTACCTTATCATATATCAATATGTTCCTTCCACTGATTTTATAAGTCAGATCTCCTGTCAGTTCCAGTGCATCCAGGAATGAATTTATTGTTCCATAGCGTTTCAAACTACCACTATAAGTAATGTCACGCAAATGGGGAGTCTCATAATAAACCTGTATGTCGTACCAACGTTCGAATGTCTGCATTATCTCTCCTAAAGGGCGGTTATTAAAGACATACCTCCCGTCTACCCAACCGACATATTCATCCAGATCTACCATACGTTTTTCCGAACCGTTGGCAGAAACCACAGCCTGCTCCCCCGGCGAAAGAATAATAGTTCCGATGCTTGATGAAGAGAACTGTACTTTTCCGTGTACCAACGTTGTGTAAACAGACGCATCGGTATAAGCATTGATATTGAAGGCAGTACCAAGCACAGTTACCTCTCCAAGATGAGTCTGCACGATGAACGGCCGTGTTTCGTCTTTTACGACATCAAAATAGGCCTCGCCTTCCAATGCCACAACTCTCCGCTTACCTGCAAAACGTACCGGATAAGTTAACTTGGAACCGGCATTCAAATGAACAGTAGTTCCATCCGCCAGGATTACGGTATTTTCACCCCCACGCGGTATAACCAACTCATTGAATTTAACCGGTTTTTCTTCGGTACTTTCTTCCTCATGTTGTGTTGTAACGGTTGGTTGATAAGACAGCACTCCTTTCTTATATTTTACTTGAACGCCATCTACTACCACATTCACTTCTTTTTTATCCACATCAATAATGCTACCGTCAGGTAACGTTAACTGCGCCTGTTGTGTACCCGGCTGAATAAGAGCTCTCTTCTCCTCTACTGCCGAATAGAAATTCGACATATAGAATGAAAGGCCGACAGCCAGAACTATGACAGCCGCAGCAGCATACCACCAAACCCGGGAAATAGAAGGCTTACGTTCCTTCTTCTCCATTCGTCCGATTTTCTGAAGGAAAGATTGATAAGCTTTCTTTGATGAATAATCTTTATATTCTCCAAACGCAGCCTTCAATGTTTCACCATTCTGCAACTGCTCATACACTTTCTTTAAGTCCGGGCATTCCGCCAATCGTTTTTCAAGCTCTTTCCGTTCTGCTTCATTCGCTTCTCCCAAAAGAAACTTTCTCATTAAAGCAGCATCTTGATATATATTTTCGAACTTATTCATCTTATTATCTATTTTTTAATTAAATTGCAATTTCATCCTTGCTTTATTATAACTATACATAACTCATAGAAAAGGGTGACAAAAAGATGATCTTTTTTTGGAGAAGGAATATCCAACGAGGGATTTTAAAGAGAAAGATATAGCATTATGCTATCAAAATGAAGAAATACGGTCACATTTAACAAAGAAAACAAATCTTAATCAATCAATAAAAAGACAAAGAAGTATCAAATTGACTTTATTTCTTTTTAGAAAAATAAACAGAGAATTATAGAATGAATAGAGTCTCCCAGCTTTTCACGAAGAAATTTATAGCTACGGCTCTTTTGAGTTTTAACGGTATTGATACTTATTTCCAGACGTTCCGCTATTTCTTCCCAAGTATACCCTTCGATTCTCAACAGAATGATCCGGCGTTGCTCAGGCGGAAGTTCTTCAATATGGAAATACAACTGACGGATGATCTCTTCTTTCACTGTCAATGCATAAATCACATCCTCGTCTTGCCGACATTCTTCAGCAAGGGAACTTAGAATACTGTCATGAATCTGATTATTGCGTATATATAATAAGGTATTATTATAACAGGCACGATAAAGATAATTGGTAAGCTCTTTAATATCAGAGAAGGTACGCTTACCCTCCCATACGGAAATAAAGACTTCCTGTACCAAATCTTCAACTGCATCGGGAATTGGCAATATCTTGGAAACATAAACACATAGAGCAGCATAAAAACGATCGTAGAAATCGCCCCACGTCTTTTCATCCTTCCGGTTAACTCCTGCTACTATGGTGTCAATTCTATCACTCATATTGTCACTCTACTCATCAAAAAAGAATACAGAATTCGTAGAAATCGCTATAACCACTTACTATATCGATATTTACGAATGCAAATATATTGTTTTTTTTCAAAAACACAGACTTTAAGTAGCCTACAAAATAGAAAATAAAAACGTTCTTTCTCTATATAAAAAACACAATATCATCTATCACCTATCACCGGCATCAAGCAAACCGTTTATTCATCGTACTTTCCGACGGTGATAGGTTGTTTCTTAACCTATCACCCAACCTATCACCTATCACCAACCATTTTCAAACAAATTAGTATATAAAACCAGCCGGTATCCACCTACTAAAAATATATCCCTTAGACAGGGCCAACAGATTATACCTTGGCAGCAGGTGTTTCACGCCGAGAAACAAATAGTTTCAAGTAATGGAAACCAAAGTTTCAAGGCTTAGAAACTCTAGTTTCGCACCGTTGGAACTAAAGTTTCAAGCCGGAGAAACTACTGTTTCCCTTGCAGAAACTTAAATGCCCCAATAGGAACAACTCCATGCTTATAGCATACAGCGATATAGGGGTACAAAAAAAGAGCGAATTATTCCGCTCCACCATTAAAGAATCCCCATAAATGGGATTCTTCTTTTTCATCATTCATTTACTCGTTTCCTGAAAACTACTTTTTACTAATACCTAATCAAAACAATCTTTTTCCTAAAAACTAATCTTAAAATCCAATACCTTAATTTTATAAACTAATATCCTTTAATATTACCTTGTTCTAATACCTAAAATCTTAGTAGTTTCACAACTACGCTGCAAAGGTATAGCTGTTTTAGAAAACAACAATAGTTAGTATGCTAAAAAACATATTTTCCCCTCTTTTTTTGATTTATGTCAAGAAAACAAGGAACGATTAGGTGTAAT
>ERZ826016.2080-NODE-2080-length-16471-cov-16.431287_pt1 | contig 16471 bp, 16 predicted proteins | sample MGYA00519872_ERZ826016 | MGnify/ENA primary metagenome ERZ826016 (study PRJEB31778, sample SAMEA3449218) | human gut metagenome | biome: human gut; feature: human-associated habitat; material: faeces | place: United Kingdom | collected 2010/2012 ... | reverse complement strand
TTATGCCGATAGCACCTGCTACGGTAGTGGCTACTGCGATGATTACTTTGATGATTACGCTCCAAACGGATTTCTTTTCTGTTGATGTTGACATGATTTTTAGTGTTTAGTGAATTAGTGATAAGTGATTAGTAAATGCAAGACTATTCCGCAGGTTTCTCTTCCGCGCTTTTGGCTTCGTCTTTCTTGTAAAGAGCATATTTCATTCTCTTGCAAAGATCGCGAAGCTCTGTACCGGCATAGAAACTGACACGGCTTGCACCGATTAAGGAAGTATTGAAATCAGCGGCATTGACGGCAGGATAAGACTTGCTAATGACGAGACGGAAGTTTCCCAAATCACCCATTTGGGCAATATTGCCTTCTTCGAGTACATTCTGGATTTCAATCAGGAACTCGCCGATGGCACCTTCCAGTTCTCCGCGCGAATAAGAGGAACGTTCAGAAACACGTTTGCAGATTTCTTTGACAGTGACCTTTTTCATGCTGCGCGACTGGGCATAGAACTTTTTGGGAGCTTCCGGATTCTGCGGATTCTTTCTACCGACAATGATGTAAGATTGTGACATGATTTTTAGTGTTTAGTGATTAATGATTAATACTCTCTGTAATCGATTACTTGTGCAAAGATAGGGCTTTGGGAAAGGACGCTTTAACGCTGTGACCGCCTATGGTTTTGTAATAAAACAATCAATCATTTACTTGCCTGTTCCGTTCAAAATGAGTATATTTAAAGGATAAAAACGAATATACGAAAATGGAAAATAAAGCATTTACAGTGAGGTGTTACAGCAAATCGGAGTTGGCGGGGATGTATTTCCCCACATTGAGGCGTGCCATAGCGGTGAGGAAACTCCGAAGGTGGATTATAGGTTGCACTCCGTTAATGGAGGAACTGGAGAAAGGGTATTACTCCCCTTTGATGAGAACCTACACGGCACGTGAGGTGAAGATTATCGTTCATCATTTGGGAGAACCGTTTGATTGAAATTCGGAGTAAAAGATTTATTTCTTTCTTTATTTCGTAATATAGCCCTATCTTTACCTGAAAAATCGGAATATGGCAAAAATAACAGTACAAGATACAGATATAACTATTATCACATTTGACGACAAAGATTATATTTCACTCACTGACATGGTGAGAAGTATCGAGAATGGATTATCTCTCATTGAGAAATGGTTACGTAATAAAAATACGATTGAATTTATCGGAATATGGGAAGAAATGTATAATCCTCATTTTAATTCCCCCGAATTCGAGGGAATTAAAAATGAAGCGGGACTTAATAGATTTATTCTCTCCGTAAAACAATGGGTTGAAAAGACTAATTCAAGAGGTATTATAGCCAAGGCAGGAAGATACGGTGGAACCTATGCACACAAAGACATCGCTTTTGAATTTGCATCTTGGGTGTCCCCACAGTTCAAGCTATATTTATTGAAAGAATTCCAACGGCTCAAAGAGCAAGAACAAGCTCAACTCGGCTGGTCTGCCAAACGTGAATTATCAAGAATCAACTATCAAATTCATACGGATGCAATCAAACAACATCTCATTCCATTGGAAATCACTCCGCAACAAGCTTCCGTGATTTATGCCAGCGAAGCTGATGTTCTCAATGTAGCTATGTTTGGCATGACAGCACTTCAATGGCGCAATGCACATCCCGACTTAAAAGGGAATATTCGTGATTATGCTTCCATTAATGAACTTATCTGTTTATCCAATATGGAGAATTTGAATGCAGTATTTATCAATGAGGGAGTATTGCAAAAAGACAGACTCATTAAATTGAACCAAATCGCCATACAGCAGATGAGCGTTTTAGAAAATATCAAGAATAAGAAACTTTTGAAATAGCCTTATTTCCATAACAAAGCCGCCGTGCTTTGGCTTCGAAGCAGCTATGCTTCGGAAGTAAAGCACAGGGGCTTTGAAAGAGAAAAGCATGACAAATGACAAATATGACAGCATTTCCTATAAACTATATATAGGTATAATATAAATATAATATATATCATCAACATTTATAATTAATAATATATTGCATATATAGTAGTAGAAAACCCTGTCATTTTTGTCATTTTGTCATGGATTAGAATGGAAGACTTTGATTATCAGCATCATTCACCCTATACCCACTCCTCCCCAATCTTTCTTCGGGAGTGAGTTGGACAACTTGGAAACCACGGCTGTTCATTGTCCGTATCCGTTCAAAACCTATTTTGTCCATCGCATTATTGATTTTTGTCTTCGACAAGTTATATTTGATGGCAATCCCTATAAGAGCCATTATCTCGGCAGTAGACATGAAAATCCCTGCTTCACCCTGCTTCGGCAGACGAAGATGGCTGCAAATAAGTTCCTCCTCGATATTGGGGGCTTCGAACTCTTTGTTGTGCTTGTTCAGTTCGGTGATTTCTTTGTCGGTATACCAATATTTAAATCCGCTCCGATAAAGGGATAAGGCTTGGGCATATAATTCCCCGTAGGGAATTTCCGTAGTATAAGGATTATCAATCCCGTCTACCTGAACGGGATACCAACGGCGGTTTCCCGTATCATCGTTGAGAAAGAAACGGTTGTTGCCCGTGGCACAAAACGAGGCTACATGCGGACGGCAGGTTTTGTTTCGCTCGAAAGCGGCACGCTCGTGCGTGGCTTTCATGGTAGTCATTGCTTTCAGTTGGTTCAGCTCGGATTGCTTCATGGCGTCTATTTCTTCGATGCAGACAAGGGCATATTCGGAAAGTACGAGTTTATCGTCTTTCGTAATGACACCGCTGTTTATTTTCGTATAGAAGTAACGTTGCAGATCGGGTGGAAGCAATTTGTTGAAAAAGGTGGTTTTATAAATCCCTTGTTGCCCGATAAAGGTGAGGATAACCTGATTCACCACCTCGGGATTGAGCAGTCCGGCAACAAATGCCACCATCCATTTGCGGAAGTGGTTGTTGAAGCCGGGCGCGGAAGTGTGAATCATGGCTGACACGCGGCCGATATAATCGGTTGTCCCGTCCCACGGCGGAAGGGAATCGAAATAATGAATGAAAGGATTGAAATCCGGCACAAACTCGGAACGCAATATACTGCGAAACGTGTTTTGCGGAGAGTGCAGCCCGGCTTTCTTGGCACGCAGCCAAAGGGTGTTTTCATCAGAGTCCGAGAGGTCGGAAAACGTCTCGCTGTCCGTCCAGCAGATTTCCCTGCGTGCAAGGATAACGTTGTTGCGGATGCTTGCTTGTGTGGCAATAAACTGTTCCAGTTCTTCCATGCCGGCATAGTTGAAAGCCTCTTTTTTTCCGGAAGGAAGTCTCCGTTTGCCATGCTCGTCCGTATTTTGATAAACGGATTGCACGATGCTTCCCAACCCGGCGGCATCATAATCGGGGAACTCACCGGCAGCCCATTGCAAGGTATCTTCTTGAGGAACACCGTAAGAGTTCATCAGGTAGAAAGCAGAGGACACATATTCGTTGTAACGTCCCTCGACATACTCTTTGCCTTGTTGCTGCAATTCGAGGGCAACAGCTTGTGAAACAGCTTCGACAGTGGTGTGATGTACTTTGCGGGAACGTCCGGCAGCTTTCTTTGTCTCTTTTACAGTTTCCTTCGCAGTGTCGATGTGCATCACCTGTGCATCGGGATGAAAAAGGGCATCGGGAGCATAACAAAGATAGGCGGGACGGGTGCAATCCTTGCATTGCGAATCGTAGCCTTTCCCCAACAGGCGGGCGAAATATTCGTTCACCACGGTATAGGCAAATTTATGAAAGCGCACATCGGTCACGTCCGTGTGGCAGAAGATGTGAATACCTTCACCGGAGATGGTGGGGTGAGCAATGAAAACATAAGGATCGGCAGCGAGCAGCTTCATCAATGCAGGAATCTCGGTGGCAGGAAGATGGTCGAAGTCGGCCATTTGTCCGCCGTTATATGTCACCATATTCTTCTTGGCATGACCTCCTTCCCAAATGGCGGAGAAAGTGATGCAGGCGGAAATATCCTTGACACTCCGGGCTTCTTTCATAAATCCCTGTGAGAGAAAGTAGCGATACTTTTCGGTGCTTTCCTTGAAACGCTCGGATACAAGAAGATCGTAAATCTGTTTCGTCGAGATAATTACAGGATTCGCATCCTTGTTGCTCTTGAAAAAAGAGCATGAATCTTTGGAATTTGTTTCTTCCATGTTAAATAATTTAGTTAATACTTGCCATTCGTTGGCGAGCACAAAAGTAGACAAACACAAATTATACTTTGCTACCGAATTGAGTAACAAGAGTATCAAATTAATTCACAATACGCATAAAATGAATAAGGTGGTAACACAGCATAAAGCATTGGAACAATTGGCATTATTCTTCAAGAAGCAGATAAAATGGTCGATCCGCGCCATCAGTTGCGAACTGGATCATTCGGATAACACGACTTCGAACGTGCTTCACGGGCACAGCCATAATTTGGAGCATTACATAGAGATTCTGTCTTTTCTAAGTCGAACGAATGGATGGGAGTGTGATCTCTCCTGTCTCAGCGGGATGGTGGAAAGAACTGTGAGTGAGGGAAATGTGCTGGTTGTTGGGAGGAAGGATGAAAAGAGTGGGAAGATGATTGAGGTGAAGAAAGTGTTTTTTAAGGGAGAAAGGAAGTAAGAGATGGGAGAATCGCGTACAAGTAAAAGCATAAAAAACGCTAAGGTAGCTCTTATCTTTTATTTACTTAGTTTAATTATTGTCTTCTTCTCAAGACGGCTGTTCTTGCAATATTTGGGAGATGACTTTGTCGGACTTACAGGAACACTGACTAACATATTAGGCTTTCTAAACTTAGCGGAACTGGGTGTTAGCAGTGCTATCGCCTTTTTGTTATATGCTCCTTTACAAAATGACAATCATCAAAAGATAAAAAAGCTGATTTCTGCTTTTGGATATCTGTATAGACGAATAGGTTTTATAGTATTAGCGACAGGTGTTGTTTTCAGTTGCTTTATTCCCCTTATTTTCAAGAATGCGACTATTGATTTATCTGTAATCTTTTTCGCTTTCTATTCTTACTTGTCTTCTTCGTTAATCAGTTATTTTTGTAATTATAAACAGACCTTATTAACAGCAGATCAGAAGAATTATATCGTTGTTTCTTTCTATCAAACAGGCATACTGATAAAAACCATTATACAAATAATTTTAGTATATTATTATAGAAGCTATTATTTATGGATTGGTATTGAATTGTTCTATGGCATTATATACAGTTTCATATTGAATACCCGTATCCGCAAAGAATATCCATGGTTACAAGCCAATATAAAACAGGGGGGAAAATTACTGAAAGAATATCCGGAAATTAATTCATATACCCGCAAAATTTTTATCCACAAAATAAAAGATTTTATGCTGGGGCAGGGAGATCAGATTTTCGTCTTTGTTTTTGTCTCTTTAAAAATGGTTGCTTATTATAGTAATTATGTTTTAATTACAGCTAAACTCGGTCAGTTAGCGTCTACTGTTCTTGACAGTGCTACGGCAAGCATTGGCAATCTCGTGGCCGAAAACAATAAAGAACGGATAAATCAGGTATTCTGGGAATTGATGTCTATTCGTTATTATTTTGCCGGCATAATGGTGTTTTCACTCTTTTTTTTGCTTGAGCCTTTCATTACCCTGTGGCTTGGACAAGAATATGTGTTGTCTCAAACCGTATTGATACTGTTTTTGATCAATGTGTTTATCGCCCAGTCTCGTGGAGCGGTTGACAGTTTCAATACCGCTCATGGATTATACGGGGATGTATGGGCAGCTTGGGCGGAAGGAATTATCAATATCATTGTCACCATAAGTTTGAGTTTTCACTATGGCATTATCGGAATATTGCTTGGAAAAGTAATAAGTACGTTTTTTATTATTGTCTTATGGAAACCTTATTATTTATTTTCCCAAGGCCTGAAACAATCTATATGGATTTACTGGAAAGGTGTCGGCAGATATTATGTCGCTTTTATAGTTTCATTCATTATCATGTTCTTTTTGTTAAAAAAACTGGCAATCAATCCCTTTAGCAGTTTCTTGAACTGGATGTTTTTTTCAGCTGCCACCGTTATTCCTTTTGCTTTGCTTTATCTGTGTTTCTTGTTGCTTATTGCTTGGGGGATGAAAGAAACTCTTTTACGTTTTTCGTTATTCCGCAAAGTGGCAGGATTTATATGTAATTCCAAATAACATTAATCATTTTTTGTATGTGCAAGTATAAATTGTCTGTAATTACAATTAATTACAATAATCGTGAGAGCTTAAAAAGAACCATTGAGAGCGTTATAAATCAAAGTAATAAAGATTTTGAATTTATTATTATTGATGGCGGGTCTGTTGACGGGAGTGTAGAGGTTATAAAGGAATATATTTCTCAGTTGAGCTATTGGGTATCAGAAAAAGATCACGGCATTTACCATGCAATGAATAAAGGCGTTGCCGCAGCTAATGGCGAATACTGCATCTTTATGAATTCAGGCGACATGTTTTATAGCAATAATGTGATAGCAGACGTTTATAACAATGGATTGTCGGCTGATATAGTGACAGGTATTATTGTCTCAGGAGTAGATAAATTTCCTTCAAAATGGTTTCCTCCTTTATCTGTCAGTTTTGCTACTTTCTATTTGGGAACATTGAGCCATCAAGCTTCTTTTATTCGTACTTCCCTATTGCTCACAACACCTTATGATGAAAATCTGAGAATTGTATCGGACTGGAAATTCTTTTTGCAAGTTTTGGTTATACAAAATGTTTCATATAAAGCAATAGGAATAATAGTCGCTCAATCCGATAATACTCCGGGGGTAGGTGCTACAAATCGAATGGAGGCTGAGGTGGAGCAAAAACAAGTTTTAGCAGATATATTCCCCAATAGGGTTTTGATAGACTATGAAAAAATGAATAAAAGCATGTTTTCCTTTAAAAAGAAAATTCTAAAATTTACTCGTCGTTATCGTTTGACTAACCAATTGACGGAAGCTTATCTTCGCTACAAGTATACCCCTACCTCTTCTGCTACATCGGATACTTAGTTGAGAGAGCTCTTTTAATTGTATCAAGTCACTTATTTATGAATACTGTTTCCTTTTATAAAAAGATAAATAATGAATATTTCTGTTATTATTCCTGTATATAATGTGGAACGATTCGTTGGGCGTTGTGTCACCTCAATTATGAATCAAACTTATACAGAAGACGTAGAGTGCATCATTGTTAACGACTGCACCCCCGATCGAAGTATGGAAATTGTTGAGGAACTTGTGGCACAATACAACGGTCCGATTCAATTCAAGATACTGCAACATGAACATAATCGGGGAGTTGCAGCTGTACGTAACACCGGCATAGATGCCGCCACAGGTAATTATGTTATTTGTATTGACAGTGATGATTATTGCGAACCGGATATGCTGGAAAAGATGTATACCAAAGCTGTAGAAAAAGATGCGGATATTGTAATCGTTGACCATTGGGAAACTCATGAAACTTATGAGACCTATTTTCAACAAATAATACCTTCTACTATTACGGATAGATTAAAAGCATTACTAACTGATTCTTTATCAGTAGTTGTGTGGAATAGAATGTATCGCAGGAAATTGTGTGTAGACAATCATATTAAGAGCGTAGAAGGTATTGATTTTGGAGAAGATCTTTTATTTAATATTTATTTGTTTTATTATGCGGTGAGAGTGGAGCATATACCTCATGCTTTTATTCATCATATACATTATAATACATCATCCTACACAAAATCAATGTCTTTAAATTCTTTACAAAATATTCTGAAGGGAGAAAATGCAATGATGCTTTTCTTTGATAACTTAGAAATAAAGAAGATATTGGCTCCCTATTTATTGGAAAGGAGAATGAAGAATCGATTTACTTTGCTTTTTCACGCTAAAGGTGCATTGCAAAAGGAATGGAATGCTCTTTATTACGACATTCCTTTTAATTTTTCTCTTAAATATTTATTTACGTCAAAATCCCGAAAATTATATTGGCGGCTTCCTTTATTCTTTGCTTCATTAAAAATACTATGGCCTTTTAATATAGCGAGAATGATATGGCGAACCCTCAGAAAAAGCAATTCTACTATATATCAAAAATTAACAAAATGATAAATATTATTTGCAATATAGACAATGTTTATACGCAACATTGCGGAGTGATGTTAACTTCTTTATTTGAAAATAATAAAGAAGAGAAATTTCATGTTTATATTCTATGTGGAGAGCTGGAAGCAGATAATAAAGAAAAACTGCTTCATTTGGCGAACTTGTATAATAATCAATTATCCTTTTGTCCGGTAGATTATTCTTTACTCAAAGATTGCCCGATCCGAAAGCATGATGTTCTCACTTTAGCCACTTATTTGCGTTTATTTATTTCTCAAGTTCTTCCTTCTTCTGTGCTGAAAGCCATTTATTTGGACTGTGACATGATTGTTAATTCTTCGATCCGCGAATTGTGGGATATCAATGTGTCCCATGTGGCAATGGGAGGGGTAGAAGATTGGAGCGTAATAGAGAAAGGGGCTTGTCAGAGATTAGGATATCCACAAACCTACTCTTATGTTAATGCAGGATTACTTTTAATAAATGTAGACTATTGGCGAAAGCATGATATTACACAACTGGCACTACAATATATTTCAACTAATCCGGATAAGGTATTGCATCATGATCAAGATACATTAAACGCTCTACTTTATGATAAAAAAATAATGTTACCGATTAAGTGGAATATGATGAATTTCTTTTTTCATAAAGGGATAAAGTTACCGGGAGAATATGATGAAGTTTTAGAGAAATACATTAAAAATCCTTGTATTATACATTTCACGGCTTCTGTTAAACCATGGCACAGAGAAGACAAACACCCTTATAAGTATTTATATTATAAGTATCTGGCACTGACAGGATGGAAAGAATATGTACCGCCTTTTCATTATATGTATTATATAAAGAAAATAGTCCGCCCTTTTTTTATTTGGCTCGGATTGAAATCCGCATTGCCATCCTATCGCCGTATTTAATAAAAGGCTTTTTATTTACCGACAAATATATTAAACAAATAATATCACAATACATAAACTAATGAAACTGGTATATATGATACAAAGTACTTTCAATTCGGGAGGTACTGAAAGGGTATTAGTGAATAAGGTAAATTATTTAGCTGATAAGTTAAAACATGATATTACTATCATAACCACAGATCAGCAGAATAGAAAACCATTCTTTGAATTTTCAAAAATAATTAAACATATAGATTTATCCATTAATTATTTGGAATTAAAACAATGGGGTCCCATACCACGTCTCTATCATTTCATACTCAAACAAAAACGCCATAAAAAAGAACTTTCCAAACTATTGACACTAATACGAGCTGACATTGTTATATCAATGTATGGTTCGGAAATGCGTATTGTTCCTTTTATACAAGACAATAGCAAAAAAATATTAGAGCTTCATTTTTCAAAAGATTTTAGATTACTATATGAAAAAAGTTTAAACAGGGGATGCGTTATGCAAATAATGAGCATAATTCGTGATTATTGGGAGAAAAGAGCAATAAACAAATATGATAAATTTATAGTACTTACAAAGGAGGATAAAGAAGCATGGGGAAATAAAAAAAACATAGAAGTAATATATAATGCATGTTCATTTAAACCATCCCGGAAATCAAAGTTAGAAGCAAATTCAGCAATAGCGGTAGGCAGACTCTCTGCACAAAAAGGATTTGATATGCTTATTTCCGTATGGTATAAAGTTATAGAAAAACATCCAAACTGGAAGTTAAATATATTCGGTTCCGGTGAAGATAAAAAGAAACTCATACAACAAATAGAAAGTCTGAATTTAAATAATAATATTCAGATACTTTCTCCTACCCCTAACATACAGGAGGAATATCTAAACTCATCCATTTTTTTATTTAGCTCAAGATATGAAGGATTTGGCTTAGTATTAGTTGAAGCTATGTCATGTGGATTACCGGTAGTTGCCTTTTCATGTCCATGTGGACCTAAAGATATTATAACAGATAATATTAATGGATATTTAGTTCCCAATGGCAATATCAATGAAATGGCAGATAAAATCTGCAAATTAATAGAAAACAAAGAACTTAGAAATGACATGGGAATAAAAGCTATAGAAAATTCTTACCGATTCTCACAAGAGGTGATTATGGAGCAATGGAATACGTTATTTGACTCATTGATAAAATAATAATATGGAAATTAAAATATTCTTCTATGAGCCATCAAAAAGAAATAGTAGCATGAAAATTATTTATTTTATTACCGGATTAAAAATAGGTGGAGCAGAAGCTATTACAATTGATTTAGCTAATGCCATGTCATTGCAAGGACACAATATAAGCATTATTTATTTGACAGGAGCTAACGAGTTATCACATAGAATACTACCCTCGGTTCAGGTGATAGGCTTAAATATGAAAAAGAATTTAAGAGGATTTATAAAAGCACAAAGTATGGCCGGAATACTACTGAAGAAAGAAAAACCGGATGTAGTACATGGCAATATGTTTCATGCCAATATGTTTGTTCGCTTATTGCGCCTGCACTCTTCGATCAAATTATTGATAACTACAGAACATAATAAATTTATAGGGGAAAATAGCCGAATGTGGCTTTACAGAATAACAGATTTTTTATCGGATATAAATACTAATGTATCTGAAGAAGCTACCGGATATTTCTTGGCAAAAAGAGCATTTTCAGTAAAAAAATCGTTAACAATGTATAATGGTATATGTCTCTCTAACTTTCAGAGGAATCCTATTGCTCGGAAACTAATAAGACAGCGGTATGATATTGAAGATACTTCTTTTCTTTTTTTAAATGTGGGAAGACTGACTGATGCGAAAAATCAAATAGGCTTACTAAAGGCTTTTACAACTGTATCCGAAAAAAAACCGAATGCGAAATTAATGATTCTTGGTAATGGAGAGTTGAAAGATGATTTGCAATGTTTTATTCGTGAATATTCTTTGGAGCAAAGAGTAATTCTTGTATCGGCTCAACTGAATGTTGCTGATTATTATAACGCAGCTGATTGTTTTGTTCTGTCTTCTGCTTGGGAGGGTTTCGGCTTAGTGCTCGTTGAAGCAATGGCATGTGAATTACCTGTGATAACGACAGATGCCGGCGGATGTGCTGAAGTAGTAAAGAATCGTGATTATATTCTCCCTGTTAATAATAAGAAATTATTAGTAGAAAGAATGCAGATGGTATATGATATGTCCTTAGAGGAAAGAAAAGCGTTGGGCGAAGAAAATAGAAAGTTATCCGAACGATTCGATATGAAAAAAATAGCTTCCCAATGGATAGAATTGTACATAAATAAGCATTATTAATGCATAAAGTAAATAAATTTTGGTTCACATATTTCCTCATCCGATTATTTTATCTTCTATTTACTATACTTATTTACAATAAATTTACCAATATAGGAGATACATTCCGCTATCTTGCTGGCAGTGTCAGCTTTACCCCCAATATATTCATAAATTCTACAAATCTAATGGACTTTACGGGGGGAATTTTAGGAACAATATTAGGTCGGTCAGGTATTTTACCTAATATTCCTTTTACATTATTGTCATTTTACACCATAAAATGGGCAATTGAAAAATTAGAGTATAGAAAGTATATTAACAAATACATACTACTAACGATCATTAGTCTGCCAAACTTTTGTATCTGGACATCGGTCTGTTCAAAAGAAACAATAGGCTTGGCCTTTTCTTCCATATTGGGAGTATTACTTGTCAATTATCTGAAAGGAGATTATAAAATAAGAAAACGGGATTTTTTTGCTTTTTATTTATGCCTACTATTTAAACCACAGTATTTACCTTTCATTTTACAGGGGCTTGTATGTATCTATTGGATGCAAAAATATTGTAAAAAAGCTATAAGCCAATTCTTATTCGGATTATTTATTATTTCCATGAATGTAATCGTGTTATATCTAATCAGTGATATAGTTAACCAATATGCCGAAATGATTCCTATTCATTTTACCTCCTATGACGGAAGTTCAAATAGAAATGAAAATATATGGATACATGAAAACGACTTTTTTATAAAAGCACCGATAGGAATGTTCACGGCTTTCTTTGGACCAACATTAAATGAAATGTTATCAAAACCGACACATTTAATTGCCGGAATAGAAAGTACATTTATGCTTATTTTATTTATCTATCTATGTTGGAAGACGATTAGCCATTTTTACTACACATCAAGATTTAATGCAACAATCATCCCTACATATTTTATCATTTTCTCAGGAATCTGTTTGCTACATTATCCTTTTGGAATATTCAATCCCGGCTCCGCTATCAGATACCGAACCAATTTCATTTTCCTATTTATCATATTGCTGATGTACTTATACGCACGATACAAAAAACAAACATAAAATGTCATCAAAAATCTTATTTGTAGATAACTCCTCAAGGTGTTTCTACATCTTTCGCATGCCCGTTGCTAAAGCATTCAAACAAGCAGGATATGAAGTGTATGTCATGACACCTACGCCCGACGAATACTCCATGAAAATAAAGAAAGAGGGTATCGACCATATTTCTTATCCGCTAAAAAGTAAGTTTTCACCAATGGAGGACATGAAACTACTTTTGTTCTTACGAAAACAATATAAAAAATTACAACCTAATTATGTTATTCATTATACCATAAAACCTAATATTTATGGTTCAATAGCAGCCGGAATAAACAAAATTCCGTCATTAGCCGTAGTTCCGGGTACCGGTTCAGTGTTTAGCAAAAAAAATATTATTTCTTTTATTACTACAATGCTGTATAAAATAGCTTTCCGCTTTCCACAAAAGATATGGGTATTAAATCAAGAAGATAAAAAAGCATTTATACAAAAAAATATTTTAAAAGAAAACAGAATAGAAATCTTACTGGGTGAGGGAGTAGATATTAATTATTTTTTTGTACAAAATGCATATAAGAAAAAATCTCCTTTCGTCTTTCTTTATATGGGACGAATGCTTAAAGAAAAAGGAATTACCTATTTAGCAGAGGCTTCATCAATTCTAAAAAAGAAAACAAATGAGAAATTTGAAGTTCATTTACTCGGATTGGTGGACGGACTTGCAAAAGATATTATTTCTTTGGAACAAATCAAGGAATGGGAAAAGGGAGGAGTTGTAAAATATTTAGGTTCTATATCCGATGTAAGGAAAGAAATTGGAAACTCGGATTGCGTTGTCCTTCCCTCTTATTATGGAGAAGGAGTTCCCCGTTCGCTAATGGAAGCCAGTGCCATGCAAAGAGCTATAATAACGACTGACAACGTAGGATGCAGAGATGTTATTGAAGATGGAAAAACCGGTTTTTTATGTAAAGTAAAAGATGCAGAAGATTTATCTGATAAGATGTTTCAAATGATGTCACTAAACGAAACCGAAATTCAACAAATGGGTATTTGTGGCAGAAAAAAGATTATTGCAGAATTTGATAATAGAATCATTATAAAGAAATACATGGATTTTATTATCAGACAAATAAATGATGATTATCAAAACTAATTCGTATCCTTGCTTAAAATCATCATTTGTAATGAGCAAAAAGGAAGAGAAGAAGAACTCAAAGCAATACAAAATCATAGAAGAACAACCACAAGTGGTTGGGTTACCTACTATGGAATATTCAGTCGAAAGAGAAAGTACAAACTATTTACCTGATGAAATACTTATCGGTGCAATGAAGTATGCTAAGATTGCTCGGGAAAGAAGACAAATGATTCCTAACAATGAAGTTTACAATCTATTATCGGAAAAATTGGGATGGAAGTAATTTGGTCGGATTTGGCTTTCGAATCTTTCCGTAATATTGTGCAATATGTTCAAGAATTCTTTGGCAAGGATATAGCAGACAATACTGCTATTAAAATAATTTCTTTTGTAGAATCTCTAAAAAATTCACCTCAATTAGGGAAAAGGTTATTGCATCTGTCCCAGCATGGAGAGATCAGATGTGCCTTTTACAAACAGAACCATATTTATTATCAAATGTTAAAATACATATATAAAATATTTGAATTGAGATAAGAATGCTCTAAAAGTTAAGACAAACAAATATATCACATGAAAAAGATAGCATTAATCACAGGAATAACAGGACAAGATGGTTCTTTCCTTGCCGAGTTTTTAATAGACAAAGGATATGAAGTGCATGGAATAATCCGTCGTTCTTCCTCTTTCAATACCGGACGCATAGAACATTTATATTTGGATGAATGGGTGCGTGATATGAAAAAAGAACGTTTAGTGAATCTTCATTATGGAGACATGACTGATTCGAGTTCTTTAATCCGTATTATTCAGGAGGTACAGCCTACCGAAATATATAATCTGGCAGCTCAAAGCCATGTGAAAGTGAGTTTCGATGTTCCGGAATATACGGCAGAAGCCGATGCAGTGGGGACTCTCCGTATGCTGGAAGCGGTACGTATTTTAGGATTGGAGCAAACAAAAATCTATCAGGCATCTACTTCCGAATTATTCGGCTTGGTTCAGGAAGTTCCACAAAAAGAAACAACCCCTTTCTATCCACGTTCACCATACGGGGTAGCCAAACAATACGGCTTTTGGATTACAAAAAACTATCGTGAGTCCTATGGAATGTTTGCCGTAAACGGAATTCTTTTCAACCATGAGAGTGAAAGACGCGGAGAAACATTTGTCACCCGTAAAATCACCTTAGCAGCAAGCCGCATAGCACAGGGTTTTCAGGATAAACTATATATGGGTAACCTTGATGCTCGCCGTGATTGGGGATATGCCAAAGATTATGTGGAATGTATGTGGTTGATTCTACAACATGAAAAACCGGAAGATTTTGTAATCGCTACAGGCGAGATGCATACTGTCCGTGAATTTTGTACTCTCGCTTTTCGAGAAGTAGGTATCGATTTGAGATGGGAAGGAAAAGGGAAAGACGAGAAAGGTATTGACAAGAAAACCGGAAAAGTTTTGGTTGAAGTGGATGCCAAGTATTTCCGTCCATCCGAAGTTGAACAATTATTAGGTGATCCGACTAAAGCAAAAACGTTACTCGGCTGGAATCCAACTAAGACTTCTTTCAAAGAATTGGTAAAAATCATGGTACAGCATGATATGAAGTTCGTTGAGAAACTGCACAAAAACTGATTTTCTAAACAATCATAAATGACCATCCTAATAACCGGAATCCACGGTTTCGTGGGTTCCAACCTCGTTATGGCTCTAAAGAGTCATCACACTCTTTATGGCTTAGACATCATCGCTCCACAGAAAGAAGGAGTAATCAAAACTTTCTCATGGGAAGATTTGCAGGACAAAGATGCATTGCCATCTTTCGATGCAATCATTCACTTGGCGGGGAAAGCACACGATACGAAGAATCAAGCTCAGGCTCAGGTGTATTTTGATATAAACACCGGACTTACCCAAAAGATATTCGATTTCTTCTTAAACTCATCTGCCAAGAAGTTTATTTTCTTCAGTTCGGTGAAAGCAGCAGCAGACAGTGTTACCGGAAATATGCTGACAGAAGATGTTATCCCAACCCCGGTTGGACCTTATGGAGAAAGCAAAATCAAAGCGGAGGAATATATTCTTGATAAGTTGAAAGTTGAGAATGGAGAGTTAAGAGTTACCAATAAACAAGTATATATTCTTCGTCCGTGCATGATTCACGGTCCGGGAAACAAAGGGAATCTGAATCTGCTTTACGGAGTTGTAAAAAAAGGAATCCCCTGGCCGTTAGGTGATTTTGAAAACAGACGGTCTTTTACTTCCATTGACAATCTTTGTTTCGTAGTTAATGGCTTGATAACGAAAGATGTTCCGTCGGGTATTTACCACATGGGAGACGATGAAGCTCTTTCTACCAATGAACTGATAGCCGTCATGTGTGAAGTGATGGGCAAGAAGCCTCATATATGGAAGCTGAACAAAGGCTTGATGGAAAATTGTGCAGGAATTGGAACTTTACTCCATCTGCCACTCAACACAGAAAGACTCCGCAAGCTGACCGAAAACTATGTGGTAAGCAATGCCAAGATAAAGTCGGCTCTCGGTATTAATAAAATGCCGGTAACGGCAAAAGACGGATTGATAAAGACAATCCGGTCGTTCGAAAAGCAATAAGAAACCATGTACTATCTCATCATCCTAATTCTGTTATTCGTGGCAGAGCTTTTATATTTCCGAATAGCAGATAAATTCAACATCATAGACAAACCCAACGAACGAAGTTCGCACATCCGCATCACTTTACGCGGTGGAGGAATCATCTTTTACTTCGGTGCATTGGCATTCTTTCTGACCAACCACTTGGAATATCCGTGGTTCATTCTGGGGCTGACATTGATAACCTTTATCA
>ERZ826016.2079-NODE-2079-length-16479-cov-3.023989_pt1 | contig 16479 bp, 8 predicted proteins | sample MGYA00519872_ERZ826016 | MGnify/ENA primary metagenome ERZ826016 (study PRJEB31778, sample SAMEA3449218) | human gut metagenome | biome: human gut; feature: human-associated habitat; material: faeces | place: United Kingdom | collected 2010/2012 ... | reverse complement strand
CCGCAGTATCCCATAATTTTATATATATATGGCATTGGTCTTTGGTCAAAGTACCCGGAATGCTTCCTCCATTATTTATCGGTTCAGGCTTATACTTATAATATCCCGTCATCTTTGTGGGACGCGCACCCGTATAAGGCCGTCCAAAAGTGACACTGGCAGAAGGTTTCATCATATTCGTTTTATACTTCCCAATAAATAGATTACCTGCTGCAGCACCAACCAAGGTAACTCCGGTAATACTACGTAAACGGGCAGCTTTTCCTTTGTAAGCGTCACTTCCTTCTACCGGAACAGTAATAGGATCATTGCCACCAGCCAAAGAAGAAGTAACACCCTCATTTCCCGTAGCCCAATAGGCTCCGGCAGCTTCATAATCATCAGCAATCGAATTTGCAAACCAGTTCTTTCCACTCTGTATCCAAGTATCGAAGTTTAGATTGGGAACCACTGTTATCTTCTCTGTAGTAAAAGATGCCACACTGCCGGCAGCACCATCTACTAAAATGCGCCACTGATAAACCGTACCGTCCTCCAAACCTGCAATTGTTGCTTTAAAGGAAGTAGCACTTAACATATTTACAGCAGATGCGTCTAACTGACTCCAACTGCTATCCAACGCTTTCTTATATTCAATGATAGGCGTACTCCCAGCTTTCACTCCACCGCTCACAATTGCTTTTTTCGCCCAGATCTCCACCTCTCCAACAGAAGAAGTAGTCTCAGTTTGGACAACATCCACAGTCCACAAACCAAGATATTTTTCTCCGCGATAAACAGCAAACTGTTGCGGACGTCTGAAATCCTTCACACCGCTTGGGTCAGGCACTAATCTCCCATTGCGTCCTCCTAATTCCAATGCGTTAATCTTCACATCTTTCAGCGATTGAGAAGCTGACACATAGATCAAGACAATATGGTTCAGTTCATCTATAACTGGCTGTCCTACCTGATTTTCTACATTTATAGTACGGTTAATCACTTGATTGACCGTAACAGTCCACGGATAATCCTGATAAGTACGTAATAGAATCTTAACCGGATTCGTGAAGTTTATCTTTGTATTGGCATTACTGGGCAAATCACTCAAAGAGGTAAAACTAAAATCAGGAAACTGCTTGGCAGAAGCGCAAACAGCTTCATCCGGAAGAATTTTTGCTTCAGAATTAGCCACCAACTTTGTGACTTTCAATTCTTCCAGTTCCACCAACTCGTCCACAGTAAGTACAACGGTACGTTTGGTTGCATCAATCTTTGTATCCTCAGTCTGCCCTTCTATTTCAAACTCTTGAATTTCACCCGGAATATAGGGATAAGGAATATCATTTTCAATACAAGCTCCCAATAGAAAAGCTAGTAAACCGATGCCCAAAATATGTATTCTCATTTTTTTCCTCATTTGAATTAAAGATAAAAACACATTCCGATATTCAGCGAAAATATATCAATCTTAAAATTCGCAGAACTATTCCTGCGATATCCACTCTCTACCTGATTGGTTTTCTGGTTTATCCATTTAAAATCAAGTCCAACAAGACCGATGGAAACTTCTACTGCTATATTATTTGTTACAAAAGCTGTTAATCCGGGGGCAGAGCCCAACTGCAAGCGATGTATATACTGATATGTACCTGTCAGATCATTCTCTACTCCGGAAGTGTTTTTCCCTTGTCCGTAACCATATGACAAACGAAGTTCATTGAAGAAGCCGAAAATTTTGCTGTTTCCCAACCCCATATAGGTACGCAGAAATCCGGAAGCATAGACAGTATGTTCCAAATATTTATAATCTTTTATATCAAAGGTAAGATCGTCTCCCAGATCCAAATCGAGATTGCCGATGTCAATGTAAGAGCGTGAATAATTGAGTCGTGCTCCTGCCGCCATATTATCAGCAAAGAAATATCCGGCATACGGGCTGACTTTGAAATTATATCCGCTTGCTTTGACATTATCCAGAACTAAGAACTTGTAATTGTCATTTGTTTGCTCAGAATAGGAAAAGGAGCAGCCACCCATCCAAGTGCCTTTAGGAACAAAAAGAGAGGATTTTATTTTACGGTCAAATCCCCGTTGTGCGCAGACGGTTGCCACGCACAATAGGGAAATGAAAAAGATGACATATCTTTTCTTCATTCAGTTAATTATTTATAGTATGACAACTCAAACTCATCTATCCAGAGTGTACTACCATTTCCAACCTGCCCTACAACAGCAGAGCCGCTAAAATCTCCACCATAATGACTTGACGTTGCAACAATTGTAATCGTTGCCGGTTTTGCCGTCATATCCGTATAGGTAATATCAAAAGAAAATCTCGTATAAGATGTAACTGTCTCTGTTCCGACAAACTCTCCAAAACCAATCTGGTTACCGGAAGCATCCCACAGTTTTACATAAATATTGCATTCATCGGTAGTCAATGTACCCGGCTTGGAACCTTCGTTAATAGGCTGCGGACTATACTTATAATATCCTGAAAGTGAAACAGGACGAGCTCCCGTATAAGGACGGCCGAACGTAACACTGGCAGAAGGATTAGACATATTCGTTTTATAACTTCCGATAAATAAATTACCAGCAGCAGATTTTACTAAAGTAACCCCTGTTATCGTTCTCAATTTGGCGGCTTTACCCGAATAAGCATCATCTCCTTCTACAAAAACAGTAATTGGATCTTTAGAACCTGCCAAGAAAGAAGTAACACCGGTATTGCCCGTAGCCCAATATGAGTCACTGGCATCTGCGTTTGCAAAATAGTTCTTTCCACTTTGCGACCAGGTATCAAAGTTTAAATTCGGTATTTCCTGATACACCTCGGTAGTGAACATATCGGTAGCTCCTACCTTTGTACCACAAGCAAGGCGATAAACATAGCTCGTTCCGAATTCCAATTCTTCAGTTTTCGCGCTATATACTCCGTTCTCTACTGTTGTACTTACACTTTTCCAAACTCCTTCTGATGATTTTTTATACTGAAAAACAATAGGTTCAGTTTCTCCGGTCAAAGTGGAAGCCCCATACATATAAGCAAACTTACCAAATGCGTTTGAACCTGTCACCTTTAAATTCGGATCGGCATCAGATGTCATAGGAACAGTTATATTTACCTCATACTCATGAGTCGTTTCATCTACTGTAAAATTAAAGCTACCATTACCTTCATTAGTAACATCGTACTTAACCTTATAATAATAACGTTTTTCAGCCTTTTCTGTTATCACTTTATTAAAAGTAAAGGAATTTCCATCGGTATTTATCACTTTCAAAACAGCATTCAAAGATTTCCCAGTACGACAATAAGCAGGACGTGTTTCCTGAGATGTAAAATCTATGCTTCCATATTCATTGGAAACCACACAGTCATATGAAGAGAAAGCATTTTTAAAGTTTTGTGAATAGCTGACAGCTACCATGCTTTGAACCATAGAACAAACAATTTCCACCGAGCGAGAAATGTCTTTCTCTATCTTCACAAGTGTTTCACCGAGATAATAGGGTGCAACCTCAAATCCTTGCTGCGTGGAATCCTTATCCATTGAATATGCCCGCAAAAAATAATTGCCTACAGGAAGCAACAGACTTTCACTTTGTAATAGCGTCCAGTCATCTACGTGCTTCACTACTGTTCCCTCTTGCAAAATGTCCAGTCCCATCTTCTCTACAGCTCTTGCCTGTGGTATTACATTTTTATCTAATCCCACAGAAGAAACCTGAAGATAACCGTAACCATCACTCAAAGAAGTCTCATCCTGACAAGCTATCATAATAGCTAACAAGCACAAAGTAAATGTGCTAAAAATAAATCGTCTCATTATGATTATAGTTTAGGTTATTCTTGCGCTGTTACATTCACTTTCAAATCACCTTGGATATCCGAATTGATACCATCAGATACAGTAATAGTAAAAGTATTCTCACTTGCACCGTACAATCCCAATAAGGACATAAAAGAAGTAACATCAAACGAATAACTTGTTTTATCTTTGATAGGGTCATTAGCATCAATTAATCCTATTCCTTCCTGTGTCTCCAAAGAGCCGGACAATACTCCCAGTAAATCACCCGGATTGGCCAAATCGAATTCACCACCTAAGCCAAAGACTTCTAAAGTCCCCATAAAGCCTTCGTTATCAGAATTAATCCTTACCAACAGCTTCTTAATTCCATTAGGAACCGAGAAATCAACTTTTACAGTAGGAACATCTTCTGACAAAGCTACAAATGAATATGTTTTATCTAAGCCGACAACATTCATTTCTCCTTTATTTGTATCTCCTCCTTCTGAATCTCCTCCGGGATTAAATACAATATTTTCCGTTGGAATCTCCACAGTCGTTCCGGTCTCAGTCCAAGTTAAATCAACGGTAATCCCCAGATTTATCTTCGTCACAGGATCAATGACCGGATTATCTCCCGGATTGATTGTCACTTTAAACGAGTCCCCGTTTTCCAACTTGCTACTATTTTCAGAGTTCTCCGGTTTAGTAATTGTATAAGACTGTGCAATATCCGTACCATCTGTAGAAGTAGTCGCTTTCACACTCATCAATATGCTAGATGCATTTTCCGGTACATTAAAATAGATTTTCTTACCCACGTTCTCCTTTTTAAAAACGTAGTTGCCCGCACCACCGTTCGTAATGGTGATCGTATAATCATCTTTGAAGTATTCTTCGAAACTCTTAGCCAGAATCAGATTCACCTCCACACAACTTAAACGACAAGTAGTATTAACCGTTGTTGTCTTTCCCGGCAATATCTGAAAATCAGTCTGTCCTTTAAAATACGGACGTTCCGAGGCACCTACATTTTCACCATTATAATTGTAAGCCCTCACACGATACTTCCCGGCAGTCAGCTTCACTGAACCTCCCTCTGCTCTTAAATCGCCATAGGAAGTCTCTTTTACCACACCGTCAGTAGATGCATTAACAATTTGAACCGTATAATTTTCCACATTCACTTCCTCGTCAGGAAAAGCTCCACGAGAAGTTATGATATTAGAATAGTCCTGAGCCAATAAATCCAGACTTACTAACCCTTCATTATCATTCAATGCATTTTTTCCTTTCAATTCATCGCGCATTTCACAAGCGCTCAATCCAATCACGAGACTAATTCCCGTCAATATATAGGTAATTTGTTTCATGCTGCAATCTTTTAATTATTAACAGTGATATCCTCGCCCGGCATAAACTCATCTGGTAGAGTAACATCTATATTCTCCTCTTGCACTCCATTATCTATTGTTACAGTGATACCACTGATTTTTCCACCCTCAATATCTATCAATTTAGGTTTTACTGTAATAGTCAGAAAATCACGTGGTTTGATGGTCACAGTCTGAGCACCGAAATTAGCAGGCGTAACGGTAATACCATTTTTATCCTTCAAAGCAAAAGTCAAAGAAAGATTTTCGTTACCGACTGCCTTCAAAAACAAATCTTTATCTACATCAGCCTGCGACATCTCAAAAGCTTCCGTCAGATATTGGGTTTTCAATCCCACCGTACAATCAGAATAGAATGTGTAGAAGTCATCAGAATATTTCAGATTCACTTTAACATTTGCCGGAGTACAAGCAAAAGAAACAGTTTTATTATCTCCTTTCACTACCGTAATGGTTTGTGCACCTTCCATATACAGCTTATCATATCCGGCATTTACGTTTTCACCATAATACGCACGTACTGTATAAGTACCGGGAGTCACTTCCTGAGTCAATTCCATTTCGGAATAAAGTTTTGACTGAAGAACATTTCCCGAAGCGTCTTTCAACTCCACCGTATAATTCGCTACATTCTTATACGGGGTCAGATCCATAGCTCGTGCCTTACTCCCTTTTGAAGCATATGACACGTCAGAATTTAAGTCAATCATCATTTTTCCCTTTGCTGCTGAAGCATCGTTCCCCTCACTACTTTCACAAGCGATAAAAAACAAAGAAGAGAAAAACGTGAAGCATAAAATAAAACTTTTCTTCATAATAACCTCTCATTATTTAATATAAAGTTATACACTATATAACTTAACCACTAATATTTTATACAAAACTCAGGCAAATATAATAGTTTTCAATATTTAATAAATAAGCCTTCACCTTTTATTCCTCAAAATCTGAAAATAAGGCCATAAATAGTTTTTAAGATATTAAAAATAGACCATCTATAATGATAATAACAAAAAAATTCTGTCTTTCATATGAAAAACAGAACTTTTTTTTGTCATTACTGGTATTAAAATTAGAACCTACTTATCCTCTCCCGGCATCAATACTATTCCCAATTTTTTCTTGCCATCCATCTTGACGACAATAGGTTTTTCGAAGCGTACATGACGGAGAAACTTCGTCTCTTCCACAGCAGGAAGTCCGTTCAGGAAGTCCTGATTATAGACCCCATCATTCATAAAAGCATTAATTGTGAAATAACCGACACCAAATGAAGTCAGATTCTGGAAGAAATGTGTTCCCTGACTTGGATCTATCCGGTAGTTCGTTAATCCGGCTTCCACAATCACGCGAGCAGCAGAGATGTGAGGCCACTTCACAGGAATGCCCAGCCATGTATCACTGCTTCCCCAGCGTCCCGGACCAACCAACACATAATTTCTTCCTTCATTCAGAAAATTCTGATTCATCTTCTCAATTTCCCATGCAATCGCCTGATTGTTAGAAGCGCTATACCCATCCGTCTTGACATAAACAATATCATAAATCTCATTCATAATACCATGACCTAATGAATTGTCAGAACGGAGAATCACTTCTTCATCTGAAATCAAAGACAGATCTTCATCCAACATCTCTTTGCTGTCCACAATCGGACGAATTTGCAGCAAGTAGAAAGTACCTGTTTTATCCTGATCGCGACTCAAAGTCGCAGCAAATTCAATTTCAACCGGACGACGCATTTCCTGTTCACTATATTTCAATACAAGTTGCAGAATACGTGCTAATGGAAAAACGTCGTGTTGCAGAATATTTGCGAAAGTGATCACTTTACGTCCACCCGGATACAGACCGTCACGAATTATCTGGTCATATGGATCATAGGTAGAAGCAATGTAACGCAACGAACCATCACTTTCAGCCTCTTTCACATGGAGTTTCAGCAAGTTAAAGCCATCGTCTATTGAGAAGTCCTGACCGACATTTTTCAAATCCAACGCATAGAAACGGGTCTGAGTCTCTTTAAGAGCAATTTCCATTTCACTCGTCTGAAGCACCTGATTCGGATGATAAGGAGAGAAACGAAGAGTCATTCCCCCATCCACAATATATTTGCCAAGTCCTAAAGCCAGATTTACAGTACCTTCTTCCGCTTTTTCATCACCCAACGGATAGTAATTCAACGAACGTGCCACACCCGACATTGAAGGATAGTAACGATCGCCATACTGATTTCCAACCACCTCCTGCAAGATAACCGCCATCTTTTCCTGATCAATCACATTTGATGTGGCCTGCATATAGGCTTTACTGTCCCGGAAATACACAGAAGCATATACTCCTTTAATCGCATCGGAAAGCATACGGAGCATTTCATACTTATCATCCAGATAAGGAATCATATATGTACTATATATTCCCGCAAAGGGTTGATAATGCGAATCTTCCAGCAATGAAGAAGAACGAATGGCAATGGGAGATTTCACCACATCAAAGAAAGTAAAAAAGTCCTCTACCAAACGGTCCGGCAACTTTGCCTTCAAAAAATATTTCAAGATCAGATCATCATCTGCGTCCGACAAAGCTATCTGATACAGATTGTTCGTATCCATAAATTCATCGAACACATCCGTACACAAAACCACCGTTTTCGGAATAGCTATAGACGCATTTTCAAACTCCTCAAACTCAGGATGGCGTTTCACCATATTATCGATGAAAGCCAAGCCACGTCCTTTTCCTCCCAGCGAACCGTCACCAATACGGGCAAAGTTTGAATAACGGTCAAAACGGTCACGTTTGAATACTGCCACCACTCCCTGATTCTTCATCTTGCGATATTTCACAATGGCTTCGAAAATGATCTTTCGGTGAGCATCTACATCCTGAAGGCTACTCCAGGTGATCGGCTTAAGAAATTCCGCCACAGGAAACATAGCCCGCGAATAAAACCAACGGGAAACGTGATTACGACTGATATGGTATAAAAAGGACTCTGCAGGAACAGCAAACAGAATATTTTGGAGTTCCTTCAAGTTCCGTACGCGGGCAATCTCCTCTCCTGTCTCCGGATTACGGAAAACGAAATCACCGAAACCAAAGTTATCTGAAACAATACGGCGCAAATCGACATCCATCTTTTTAGAGTTTTTGTCGATAAAGCTGGCACCATACTTAGCTGCATACGATAAGTTTTCTGATTCTGAAGACTGAATAATCAAAGGTACAAACGGATCGTTTTTTCGTATTTCGGCACAAAGCTTAATACCTGCCAGACTATCTTTCTCTCCCCGTTCTATTTTTGGGAAACGTACATCAGTGATGACACCTAATATATTATTTTGATATTTCCGATAAATGGCCATTGCTTCCTCATAAGTACGCGCCAACACGATTTTAGGACGTCCACGCATACGAAGAGTACGCTGATGGGCATTCAGTGCTTCCGTAGAGAACTCCTGGCTCTGCTTCAACACAAACTTATAAAGATTAGGCAATATGGAAGAATAGAAACGGATTCCATCTTCTACCAGAAGGATTAACTGTACACCGACCTCTTGCACATCATGTTCGAGATTCATTTTATCCTCTATCAACTTAATGATAGAGACTAACAAATCAGTATTACCCAACCAACAGAATACATATTCAAAAGCGCTCAAGTCTTCATTAATAATTCGTTTCGTTATCCCATGGCTGAAAGGAGTCAGGATGACTATTGGAATATGTTCATATTTCTCCTTAATATGGCGGCCAATGTCGAAACTATCATTATCTCCTGTACTTGGCATACAAATCACGAGGTCGAACGGCATATTTTCCAACTGTGCCAAAGCCTCCTCTTCGGTAGAAACCTGAGAAAAACGAGGTGGATAACGAAGAGACAAAGAGGTATATTCATTAAAAATCTTCTCGTCGATACGCCCATCATCCTCCAGCATAAACGCGTCATATGGATTTGCTATTAACAACACATTAAAAATTCGCCGGGTCATCAGATTGGCAAACTGCGTATCTTTGAAATAAAGTTGATTTAATTTATATTTGCTGAGCATAAAGGTCTTCTGTCTATTTAGTACATAAACTATCCACAAAATTAGCGAAATTAATTCATACTATAACAGTTGTCATTCATTTCTTTTAGGAAATCCTGCGTTACAAACCTCAGTTGCACACCAAAAGATGAAAAGGTGATCATATTCTTTCCGAATGATTAGACTGAAAGTTCTACATCTTCTACTTCACTTCATATATATCTTTTATACAACTCTTGTACTTCTTTCAGGTAACTCTTGTACATCTCCCGGATAGTTCTCGTACACCCTTCCACCTTTTATCTTCATCATTTATTTGACTGTGTTCTATATATTGCGTAGATTTGTAACTTTAAGTTATATTTCGAACAGACTTTATTCAAATGAAAAAAGTAATTTTATTAATGAGTGGAATCATGGTTATGTCATGCACCCCCCAACAGAAAAAGCTTGTTTACCCTGAAACAGCAAAAGTAGACACAGTAGATGTGTATTTTGGTACACCAGTTCCTGATCCTTATCGTTGGCTAGAAAACGATACCAGTGCCGCTACTACTGCTTGGGTAGAAGCCCAAAACAAAGTTACCAACGAATATCTGAATCAGATTCCCTTTCGTGAGAATCTGCTGAAACGACTCACAGTACTGGCTGACTATGAAAAGATCAGCGCCCCTATTAAAAAACATGGCAAATATTATTTCAGCAAGAATGACGGATTACAGAATCAAAATGTGTTCTATGTACAAGACTCGCTGAATAGTGAACCGCGTGTTTTCCTTGATCCAAACAAATTATCGGAAGACGGAACTGTTGCCCTCACAGGCCTATACTTTTCACACGATGGCAAATACACTGCCTACAGTATCTCACGTAGTGGTTCAGACTGGTCGGAAATCTATGTAATGGATACAGAAACAGGTAAATTACTTGAAGACCACATCGAATGGGCCAAGTTCTCCGGTGCTTCTTGGCAGGGAGACGGTTTCTATTACAGTGCCTACGATGCCCCTACAAAAGGAAAAGAGTTTTCCAACGTCAATGAAAACCACAAGATTTATTATCATAAGATCGGTGAGCCACAGTCAAAAGACCGACTCATCTACCAAAATCCATCTTACCCCAAGCGTTTTTACAGTGCCAGTGTAAGCGAGGATGAACAAGTTCTCTTCCTCTTTGAATCCGGAGCCGGCAGGGGAAACAACTTATTCATGCGTGATCTGAATAAACCAAATTCTCCCTTTATACCATTGACCACCGATTTCGACTATCAATATTCTCCTATTGAAGTAATCGGCGACAAGATGTACATTTACACTAACTACGGTGCACCGAAAAACCGAATCATGGTGGCCGACATCAACCAACCGGAACTGGAGAACTGGAAAGAACTTGTCCCGGAATCAGAAGCCGTTTTATCAGGAGCCGAAGTAATTGGCGGCAAACTGTTCCTTACCTATGATAAAGATGCCTCCAACCACGCTTATGTTTACGATCTTGACGGTAAGCAATTGCGAGAAATTGAATTACCCTCACTCGGTTCGGTAGGATTCAGTGGAAACAAAGACGATAAAGAATGCTTTTTCGGCTTTACTTCGTTTACCATCCCCGGGGCGACCTATAAATACAATATGGACACAAATACCTATGAACTCTACCGCGCTCCCAAAGTACAGTTCAACTCGGATGACTTCGTTACAGAACAGATTTTCTTCCCGAGCAAAGACAGTGTAAAAATCCCGATGTTCCTTACTTATAAGAAAGGATTAAAGAAAGATGGTAAAAATCCGGTATTCCTTTATGGATACGGAGGATTTGGAATCAGCCTCAACCCAAGCTTCAGTGCGATGCGCATTCCATTCCTCGAAAATGGTGGTATCTACGCACAAGTCAATCTACGTGGTGGAAGTGAGTACGGAGAAGACTGGCACATAGCAGGAACCAAAATGCAGAAACAGAATGTATTTGATGACTTTATCTCTGCCGCCGAATACCTCATTGACCACAAATATACCAATAAAGATAAAATCGCCATCGTAGGTGGCTCTAACGGCGGATTGCTGGTTGGAGCTTGTATGGCACAACGTCCTGACCTGTTCCGCGTAGCCATTCCGCAGGTAGGCGTTATGGATATGCTTCGCTATCATAAATTCACAATCGGATGGAATTGGGCAAGCGATTACGGTACAAGTGAAGAGAGTAAAGAAATGTTTAAATACCTGAAAGGGTACTCTCCGCTACACAGCCTGAAACCGGGAACAAAATATCCCGCCACCCTAGTTACTACTGCCGATCACGATGATCGTGTTGTTCCTGCCCATTCCTTTAAGTTTGCCGCTACTCTGCAAGCCAATAATGACGGAACCAATCCAACGCTCATACGTATTGACAGCAAAGCCGGTCACGGAGCCGGCAAACCAATGGCAAAAGTACTGGAAGAACAAGCAGATATCTACGGATTTATAATGTATAATTTAGGTATGACTCCGAACTTCTAAAGAAGAAAACTTTCTATCTGTAAACCATATCGAGCCTCATCAACTATTTTTCACCCAATAGTTGATGAGGCTCGATAATTTTCCGCCGAAATACTATCATTTTATTATTATTTAATCAAAATATAGGAATAGAATTAACCATGATTGAAAAAAATTCCTATATTTGCAGTATACACAGTTTACATTTTATCAGAATAACCTTTTTAAAGCATACTATTATGAACATTCAAAAAATCATGTCCTCTCTGGAGGCCAAACATCCCGGTGAATCAGAGTATCTTCAAGCAGTAAAAGAAGTACTTCTTTCCATTGAAGATATCTACAACCAACATCCTGAATTTGAGAAAGCCAAGATCATAGAAAGATTGGTGGAACCTGATCGTATTTTCACTTTCCGCGTGACTTGGGTAGACGATAGAGGTGAGGTACAAACAAACCTCGGTTATCGTGTACAATTTAATAATGCAATTGGTCCGTACAAAGGCGGTATTCGCTTCCACGCTTCCGTAAACCTCTCCATCTTGAAGTTCCTGGGCTTCGAACAGACTTTCAAGAATGCGTTGACTACTCTGCCTATGGGTGGCGGTAAAGGTGGTTCAGACTTCTCTCCACGCGGAAAGAGCAATGCTGAAGTGATGCGTTTCTGCCAAGCCTTCATGCTGGAATTATGGCGTCATCTGGGTCCGGATATGGATGTACCTGCCGGTGATATCGGTGTTGGAGGACGTGAAGTTGGTTATATGTTCGGCATGTACAAAAAGCTGACTCGTGAATTCACTGGAACATTCACCGGAAAAGGATTAGAATTCGGTGGTTCATTAATACGACCTGAAGCTACCGGTTTCGGTGGATTATACTTTGTCAATCAAATGTTACAAGCCAAAGGAATCGATATAAAAGATAAAACAGTAGCCATTTCCGGTTTCGGCAACGTAGCCTGGGGAGCCGCAACGAAAGCTACCGAACTGGGTGCAAAGGTCATCACCATCTCCGGTCCGGACGGGTACATTTACGACCCGGATGGTATCAGTGGCGAGAAGATTGACTATATGCTCGAATTACGCGCTTCCGGCAATGATATCGTTGCTCCATATGCAGAGAAATATCCGAATGCTACCTTCGTTGAAGGTAAGCGTCCATGGGAGGTAAAAGCCGATATTGCATTACCTTGTGCAACTCAAAATGAATTAAATGGAGAAGATGCACAAAATCTGATAAAAAATAACGTACTTTGTGTCGGAGAAATTTCCAACATGGGTTGTACTCCGGAAGCAATTGATTTGTTCATTGAACATAAAACGATGTATGCTCCGGGTAAGGCAGTCAATGCAGGTGGTGTTGCTACCTCCGGTCTGGAAATGTCTCAAAATGCCATGCACCTAAGCTGGAGTGCAGCCGAGGTGGATGAAAAACTCCATGCTATCATGCACGGTATCCATGCACAATGCGTGAAATACGGCACAGAACCCGACGGGTATATTAATTACGTAAAGGGTGCTAATATAGCCGGTTTTATGAAAGTAGCTCACGCAATGATGGGACAAGGCGTTATTTAAAAAAGACTTTGTTTAGTTGTATTTGTATTTGTGGTTTGCGCTGCTCGTCCCCTGTGATAGGACGCGGGTAGCGCTATTTTTTTGAAATTCATATTATTTTCAGTTGAAATAATTACCTTTGTACTCTCACAGGTGTTATATCTAATATCTGTAAAGATCAAAATAGAAAACAATAAATTGAAAATAATTCTATGCTACAACCTGAATTAAAACTCCGCCGCGACAAAATTCGCAGTTTAATGGCGCAACAAGGTATTGAAGCTGCGCTTATCACTTGCAATGCTAATTTGATTTATACCTATGGATGTGTAGTTAGCGGATATCTTTATTTACCCCTCCACTCACCGGCACTACTCTTTTTCAAACGCCCGAACAACATTACAGGAGAGCACTCCTTCTTTATCCGTAAACCGGAACAGATTACTGAGTTATTGAAAGAACAGGGACTGCCAGTGCCAACTAAATTAATGCTGGAAGGTGATGAACTTCCTTATACGGAATATGTACGTTTAGCTGGCTTATTCCCAGACACAGAAGTAGTAAACGGAACCCCACTCATTCGCCAAGCTCGTAGCATAAAGACCTCCATCGAAATAGAAATGATACGCCGTTCCGGAATGGCTCATAGCAAAGCTTACGAACAGATACCAAGTGTATACCGTCCCGGAATGACCGATATCGAGTTTTCTATTGAAATAGAACGTCTGATGCGTCTGCAAGGAAATCTGGGCATTTTTCGCGTCTTCGGCCGTAGCATGGAAATCTTCATGGGTAGTGTACTGACAAGTGACAATGCCGGTTATCCATCACCTTACGACTTTGCATTAGGTGGACAAGGTCTCGATCCGGCTCTCCCGGGCGGTGCCAACAAGACTCCATTAAAAGAAGGGCAAAGTGTCATGGTAGACTTAGGAGGAAACTTTAATGGCTACATGGGTGACATGAGCCGCGTATTTTCCATTGGCAAACTATCTGAGGAAGCTTATGCAGCACATCAAGTTTGTTTAGAGATTCAAGAAAAGATTAGCTCAATTGCACGTCCGGGCATAGCCTGCGAAAATCTCTATAATACAGCTGTCGAGATAGCAACTAAAGCTGGATTCGCGGATAAATTCATGGGAACTAACCAACAAGCTAAATTCATCGGTCATGGTATCGGATTAGAAATCAACGAAGCCCCCGTTTTGGCTCTACGCATGAAACAGGAATTAGAAACGGGGATGGTGTTTGCCCTGGAACCCAAAATCGTTATTCCGAGTGTAGGACCTGTCGGAATAGAAAATACATGGGTAGTAACCAATGAAGGAATAGAAAAGCTGACAAACTGTAATGAAGAAATTATCGATTTGGAAGCCTTTTACAAACAAGAAGAATAAAAATCAGACCATTCGGGTTACAATTACAAAGAGGAATACTTAAAAAGAAACTGTTGTAAAACAGTATTCCGGAAGTGAATATTATATAGATAAAACCTCTTAGAGAATCCCCTTATTTTCCCTTTATATAAAATAAAGCTGAAATAGGGGGATTACTATATCCAGACTTAAGATTATAAACGAAAATACCTATAAAAGATACCGAACATATATTCTCCCCAAGAAATAGCTCAAAATTTATCTATTCTACTTTTGAAGAAGTCTGTGAAGGAACTAATCCCATCTTCTTTGCCCGCTCCAACATAAATGTATACGCCGCCTCATATTCATTGGGAATAACTCCATCTAAGATAGCATCTTTAATAGCACTTTTCAAAGCACCTACCTCGCGACAAGGGTGTAAATCGAAAATCTCCATAATTTCTTCTCCGCTTACAGGTGGCTGGAAGTTACGGATACGATCCTTCTCTTCCAGATCCTTCAATTTTTGACGTACCAATTGAAAGTTATTCAGGAAACGCTGTTTGCGCTCCATATTCTTAGAGGTAATATCTGCTTCGCAAAGCATCATCAGATCATCAATATCATCCCCAGCCTCAAAAAGTAACCGCCGCACAGCCGAGTCGGATACTACATCATCCGCAATTACAATAGGGCGCATATGCAGGCTCACCATCTTCTGAACGTACTTCATCTTTTCATTCATTGGCAACTTCATCTTACGGAAGATATTCGGAATCATCTTCTCACCAATAAAATTGTGATTGTGGAAAGTCCAACCGACTTTAGATTCCCAGCGTTTGGTTGCCGGCTTAGCTATATCATGCAGTAAGGCCGACCAACGCAACCATAAGTTGTCTGTTTTCTTACTTATATTATCAAGTACCTCTAATGTATGGTAGAAGTTATCTTTGTGTGCCTTCCCATTTCGAGTTTCCACTCCTTGCAAAGCAGCCAATTCGGGGAAAATCAACGGTAACAGTCCACTTCGTTCCAACTCAACAAATCCTTTTGACGGAACAGATGACAAGATGATCTTATTCAACTCGTCTGCGATCCGTTCCCGGGAAATAATCTCGATCCGTTCTTTATTTCGGCAAAGTGAATCAAAAGTAGCATCATCAATATAGAAATTCAGCTGAGTGGCGAAACGTATACAACGCATCATGCGCAACGGGTCATCGCTGAATGTAATATCAGGATCAAGCGGCGTACGGATAGTCTTTTCCTTCATGTCCGCCATGCCACCGAAAGGATCAACTAACTCACCAAAGCGGGATTTATTAAGACAGACAGCCAATGCATTAATTGTGAAATCCCGACGATTCTGGTCATCCTCCAGTGTACCATCTTCAACGATTGGTTTTCGTGAATCACGTTGATAGGATTCCTTGCGTGCACCCACAAATTCCACTTCCGTTCCTTTATATTTTACTTGTGCCGTACCGAAATTCTTAAATACAGAAACATGCGCCCCACGTCCCAGATGTTTCCCCAACGTTTCCGCCATAGCGATTCCACTACCCACCACTACTACATCTATATCTTTAGAGGGACGTTGCAGAAAAATGTCACGAACATAACCGCCAACCACATAACATTCCAATCCGAGCGCATCAGCAGTTTCAGCAATTTGGCCGAAAATAGGTTCGCTAAAATACTGCTTCAATTCCTCCTGAGTCAATTCAATCATTCTTTCAATTATCAGTTATCAACTATCAGCTATCAACTTAATAAGTTTTAAAGCTGCAAAAGTACAAAAATAAGGGATAATATTTGTATTTTTGCCACCAGAATCATCGAGATTCAGCATTATTCAAATAGAAACAGTACAGTTTTATAAAA
>ERZ826016.2078-NODE-2078-length-16484-cov-6.474283_pt1 | contig 16484 bp, 12 predicted proteins | sample MGYA00519872_ERZ826016 | MGnify/ENA primary metagenome ERZ826016 (study PRJEB31778, sample SAMEA3449218) | human gut metagenome | biome: human gut; feature: human-associated habitat; material: faeces | place: United Kingdom | collected 2010/2012 ... | reverse complement strand
TAGAGCGTATCACCATTGTCCGTGATGTCTTTATCTTTGCAGCGTTCACTGGATTAGCCTTCATAGACGTGCAACAACTGGCACCGGAACATATCGTGGAAGATTCTAATGGCAACCTATGGATTCGCAAACCTCGGCAAAAGACGAAGAATATGTGTAACATTCCTTTACTTGATATTCCATTGGAGATTCTCCGTAAATATGCGGAACATCCAGCTTGCCAAAAGAAAAACAGACTGCTGCCAGTCCCCTGCAATCAGAAGATGAACAGCTATCTGAAAGAAATCGCAGACTTATGTATGATAAACAAGACCTTGACCACACATGTAGCCCGGCACTCGTATGCGACCTCTGTATGTCTCGCCAACGGTGTGAGCATAGAGAATGTGGCAAAAATGCTCGGCCATTCCAATATAAAAATGACGCAGCACTATGCACGTGTGTTGGATTCCTCCATTTTGCGCGATATGAATAATGTAAAGAACGTAATGTCTAAAGTTATGCGATAGATATGGATAGAGGAATAATAACAATCAGTGAAACAGGTGTAGTCACCATACCGACTACACCCGTGTGGATGACCAAGTTCGAGATAGCCGACCTGTTCGGGGTGTTCTCATGCGATGTCCGCAAGGCGATCCGTTCCATCTACAAGAACAAGGAACTGAACGAACTTGGCACGATGAAGTATCTCAAGCAACCGGATGGCATCAGTTACGATGTCTATAACATTGAAGTGATTATAGCCGTTGCATTCAGGATATGCAGTAAAGAGAGTGTCTTGTTCAGACGGTTTATAATAAATGAAATTAGCACTATTAAGAAAGCTACACCGATTACACTATTTGTTACCAGCGTCAGAGGTAATAATCGATGGTATAGTTGAGGCTCATTCCGTCAGCCACTCGTTCCCGATGCACGGATGCAAAGGTAGCATATGGCTTGATGGCAGCGGCAAGGTCGGGCGGCAGAGCCGTTTCGGGCAGAATCTTCCTCCTGCGGAGCGTATTCAGCCCGAAAACCTTGCCTCTGCCGACCATACGCTCGAAAGGCATCCGGCTACGGAAACAAGCGACTGACGGGAAATCAGAAGACAAAGAAAAGGAACGGCTAACAGACGAAGCGGAATCTTGATGCTTCATCCGTAAACCGTTCCTTTTTCTTTTTGCTGTCAAGTCCATTACTACCGCAAATTATAGGGCAGACGGCAAACTGCACTCTTTCAAGAAAATCAGATTGCCTTCTGTCGGTAGGCGGAGCGGTAGCCGTCAGTTAGCATCTTCTCTATGTCGGATTCACGGTAGAGGATTTTGCCACCTAATTGGATATAGGCTATCCGTCCTTCGTTGCGGTAGTCTTGAAGTGTTCTTCGACTTACCTTCAACCGTGCTGAAACCTCCTTGTCGGTAAAGAAACGTTCTCCGCCCAATGTCGGGCGGTAGTTGGCGGTCAGGCGCTCGTAGTTGTCCAGCAGACGGTCAAGGCTGCCCATGAAGTGGATTATCCACTCGTTGTCTTTGTTAATCAATTCGTTCATGTTACTTTGAATTTAGTGGGTATTGTTATTATACTTTATTTATTGCACTGAGATTATATCGTCCGTCCTTTGAATCTCGCTTCTTTTCGTCTATCCTCCACAACGGAAACGATACGCTGCACATCTTCGGGACGGTAATACGTCTTATGGTTTATTTGTGAGTAGGCAAGCGTACCGTTGTCCCGCAGAGTCTGTAACGTGCGAGGACTGATGTTCAGCATCCGGCACACGTCCTGATTGTCCATCCACTCACTTATTCTCTTTTCGCCGTGCCGTTGGCAGATTGCTTCCATACGGTGGACGAAGCGGTCGAACTTGGCGACCATCGCCTCAAAGGTCTTTCTTTCGATAGATACGATTTCCATATACATTCTTCTTTGCTGTTATTGTTTCTTTTGCCGCAAAGGAATATATAATCAGTTATCCGACAATGGATTTTCTAAAAGTGGAAGCATGTGGCACCGGTATGGCATAGGTTGTCCGGGGTACTATTTATCGTTATCATCTTAATTGGGGATTTTAGCAAGAATGCCAAGAACAAAATAAGGGCTTAATTCAAATTTACCCGTAAATACATCTTTGTTCTTCCTGTGATTCATATCCGGCAAATCGAAGAAGTCTGCACCATTGTTCATACCGCCATAAGGCAAAATTACACAAAATTGCCTAACAGAATCCAAGTCCTTGACTGCCTGAACTAAAGCCTCTTACTTTGCTCCCGACAAACGGTCAACTATGCGCATACAGACCAACAAGTATTCACTTTAACAAGAAACAACAATGAGCAAGAAATTCAAAAACATTGAGAACGATGAAGCGTTCAAGAACTTCAAGTTGGAAGACTATATGCCTTCCATGCCCAAACACGAACCGGAAGAGAGTTCTTCCGTAACAGAACAAGAACCTGTTGTGGAAGCGGGCAATCTCTTTCCTGTATTGGACGAGCCGGAAACAAGCGAGGGATCAGACAACGAGACAAAGAGAATAGAGGCGGATAACGTTAGCGTGGAACGGACAATCGCCAGACGTATCAGCAGCAAACAGCGCAGACTGTCATTGGACGAATACCGTGCCACCTTTCTGCGGGTACCCAAGATTGCCGACCGCAAGCCCGTGTTCGTCAGTGGGGAGGTCCGTGATAGGCTGGACGAAATCGTGCGCCGCCTCGGTGGACGTGGCATGAGTGTATCAGGGCTTATCGAGAACCTCGCCCGTCAGCACATGGAAGCCTACAGAGAATACATCGAGCAATGGCGTAAATTGTAGGAATTAAGACGAGACTAACCGGGTACTTTTAGGGCATCTTTCAGAGTTGCTCTAAATCACTTGTAACGATGTTTGGAGGGGCAAGTTTATGTTTCGGGCAGACCGAAACCACTTGCCCCGCTCCAAACATCGCAGGGAAGGCACATCCCGTTGGTCTATCTACTGTATAACTACTATAATCAGTAATCAAATCAAGAAACAGAAAATCATGGACAACGAAAAAAGGAAGAATAATGTAAAAGGCAACAGACGGGAGCGAGCCAACAAGGGAGGCCGTCCCGTCAAAGGAGCCACCGAGAAACTGAAATACCGTGTTACGGTGAAAATGGCAACAGAGGACTACTACCTGTTGAAATCAAAATCGAAGTCGGCAGGCGTTTCTGCCAGTGAATTCATTCGTGGTTGCATTACAGAGGGTGGTGTGAAGGAACGGCTCTCGAAAGAGCATGGCGACCTTATCCGCAAGCTATGCGGTATGGCGAACAATCTGAACCAGCTGGCACGGAAGGCGAATACGGAGGGGTACACCTCCGTGTTTATGCCCTGCCGCACGCTGATGATAGAGATAGACAATCTTGTAAATCGGATACGCTTATGATAGCAAAAATCATGAAAGGCTCGGACTTCAAAGGTGTGGTTTACTACATCCTGAATGATGAGAAGGGCACTCAAATCATAGATGCGGACGGCTTATTTCTGGAAAATAACGACACGATAGTACAAGGATTTATCGGGCAAGCACAGATGAATCCGAGGGTGGCAAAGGCTGTCGAACATATCGCTTTGAGTTTTTCAAAGGAAGATGCGCCACGACTGAACAACGTAGTCATGGCGCAGATTGCCCGTGAGTATATGGAACGGATGGGTATCAAGGACACACAGTACATTATCGGGCGGCATTTCGACAAGGAGCATCCGCACGTGCATATTGCCTTTAACCGTATCGACAATAACGGTAAGACCATTTCTGACCGTAACGACCGCTTCCGCAGCGAGCGCATCAGCAAGGAACTTACCAAGAAGTACGGTTTGCATTTCGCCAACGGCAAAGAAAATGTGAAGACAGAGCGTTTGCGTGAGCCGGACAGAACAAGGCATGAACTGTATAACATCCTCAAGACGGAAGTCGGCAGGTGCAGGGATTGGGACACCCTGATTGAAAGATTGAAACGGCAGGGTGTGGAAGTGCAGTTCAAGTACAAGGGACAGACGGATGATATACAGGGCATCGTGTTCTCCATGAACGGTTACTGTTTCAATGGCTCCAAGGTGGACAGGAGTTTTAGCTATTCCAAAATAGATGCGGCGTTAAGGCGTAACAGCTACGAGGAACGGCAGATGCAACCTCAATCGCAAGCCAATCGGGAAGAAATAAACTCTATTTCAAATATCAGTGGCGACCTTATCAGCGGTTCTTTAGGCTTGTTCACACCGGGCAATGTGCCGGAGGAACAGCAACCATACGACCCATATTTGAAAAACAAGAAAAAGAAGAAACAACGTAAAATCAACTGGTAATTATGGCAGACAACAACAATGTATTCATCCTCTTCGAGGAAATCAAGACCATGCTTGAAGGCATGGCAAACAGATTGGAAGCACTTTCAAAAGTGATAGACGGACAACAGTCGGACGGGGATAGCAAGTGGGACTTGTCCCCAATTAAGGACGCGATGACAGAAGCAGCAAAAGCCAATGCCGAACGGATTAAGGGCTTGTTGGCAAGGCAATGGGAAGCTTATTCAAAGGCATCCAATACAATCATTAGAAGAATTGACTATTTGGAAGAAGAATTGAAAGTACCGAATATGCAACAGCAACCACCCCAGCAGGAGCATATCCATAAGCACAGCTTTGACATTAAATCGAGCAAGGTGTTCTCTTTCGTTGTGGGGCTTGGCGTGGTATGCGCGTTCTCATTGTGGGGCAATATCGAACAATGGAAGTCTAAACGTCAGCATGTGGACGATGCCTTGAAGTTCCGAGCTATCCGCGCATGGGGAGGATGTGATGCCAACGATGTGCTTTGGCTCAACAAGGTGTTCGACATCCATCGAGACGAGAAAGCCATCGAGTGGGTACGGAAACTGGCGGAAGGATATGACACATCCTTGAAAGCCGTTTCCGATAGCCTGCTACTACATGATTTGAGCATCAAAAGATAATAAAAATAAGATTAAATTATCCCTCAACTTCAAGAGCATTTCAAAGGGTAAACTTTGAAATTGCTCTTGAAAGAATAAACTGAATTAATTGTTCCCAATAGTCCAAAAATTAGGCATCTGAACTTTAAATTCAGGGTCAATATTATGACATTGTTCTTTAATAATACCCCTGCGATGAATGGCTGGCTGTAAACAATAGGTATCAAATTCTTCACGGTTTACATCTTCAATTGAAGTCCAATGAGGAAACAAAAGTTTCATTGAAGCTACCGTTATACGCTTCACTGCATTAAAGTCACGATTGTCAGCTTGCTTTTCATAGCCTACCAACTCATCAAAGAGTTGTCCGTAAATCGTCTGTGTACGCAATGTATGCAATGCCTCCGAAAAATATTCCACATTGACAGTCCATCCTTTAAATATCATTTCTTTGTTAATACGGGGTAAATACCAACCTTCTATGAAGCAATGAAAGCGGTCGAGCAAAGCGGATTCTCTAAAACTTTCGGGTAATTTATCAAAATATTTTCTTGACATAGGACGACGATTGTCATCTAAGTCGATATTCCCCATCAGCATCAGCCCACAATCAGCAATAAACTCAAAATTGTCAATTGTTGTTTTACCTTGTTCCAAGTAGGCTTTTAATGCAGCTTGTATTTCAGAGCGTTCTTGGAAAACAATGGTTTGTATTTCATCAAAAGCTGTAAAATCGTGGTTCTTAACAATACCAGTTTGTTGCTTTTGTTTGTCGTAGAACAGTTTGGCTCGTGATACTTTTCCACCACTAACTAACCATCCATATTTAGACAAGTTACCAAATACGTATGATTTTCCTGTTCCTTTAGGGGCTAGTTCTATCACATTGAGTCTGGGTTCTACAAATATCAACAAACGAGTAAGGAATTCTACCTTTTCTTTCATTGTCGAAAACCCATCAGCATTATATTCCATAGCAGATAATAGTACATCAATCCATTCGATGGTTGTGAATTGTTTTCGAGCGTCCCGATAATAACTCATATCAATGGATTTATAAGGTTTAAATGGTTTAAAGTCGAGCATTTCCACATGATTCTTTTTCCCGTCATCATCAGGCATCACGCACATTTTTATAATGCCCCACTTTTCTCCATCCACCAATTCCCCTTGATGCTTATTGTACACATAATCGGGAATGATGCCTTCTTTTAATTTAATGCCCATATCAGGAATGGCGAAACGGCGCACCCCTTTTACTAAGTCAATATAGATTTCAAAACGAGTGAGTAATGTCAATTCTTCTCCACAGCCTAAGCGGTCTTTTACTTCCGAAGTATGTCGTGGAATGACCTTGTCAAGAAAATTGGTCAATCCGCCTTTATCAACCTCACCATTTGAGTTAATGTATTTTTTTAGCAAGAAGTCCTTGACGAACGAAGGAAGAGTACGTCCATCAAACAGACTGCCGGATGTGGCAGAGTCTTTATAAATGGTTTGTGTTCCAAATGCTTGACGTATCTTGTTGCTTAATTCTTCTGTCATATGTCAATATTTATTATAAGTCACCGAAAAGGTCTTCTTCTTCAGCACCCAAGTTAATCTTTATTTTAAACTTTTGTGAATAGCTGCCAATGCGTATTTCCACTTCATCAACCTCTTGTGTTAGCTCCAATCTGTCGCTCTCAAAACGGAAATTTCCTTGGTTGTTTAGATTGTACCCTGTGTTATTATAAATCAACTTTGGCATTTCCAAGTTTGTAACGCCTTTGATACGGAACATCAGAATCGGATTATTTCCGTTCACTGCATCATCAATAAGGCTTATTGAGTATTCAGAAGGTTGCCGCTGCGAAGATAGAATTATGATAGGAACCAGCACTTCTTCTGGAGTACATCCACCATGGCATCCCTGTCCATCGGGTATTTTACCAGCAAGTGAATTATGGCGAAGCGAGCAAATAGTTTGCCCATCATCTAGTATGATGTATTTGTCATCTTGGGTATTAGTTCCTAGTTTACGTATGGCACATCTCCCATAATGGTCTGATTTTATACCTCCTAAGTTATATCCAGTCCGTAATTGTGAGAGATAAGACAGACCGTGGTCCGAAATGATAGCAATCTTTTTGCCAGCATGTTCTGAAATAATCTCTCTCACAGCACTTTCCACAATTTTAATTTCTTCAATAATATATTGAGGGTAAAAAGTGCATTTATGGGCAAAGCCATCTAAATCGCCTTTTTTCGATAATTCACCGTTGGTTAGCTTTAACAAGTCGGTCTTGTTGTTTTCTGTTTTTGAAGGCAATAAAGAACGGGCTATCATTATCTCATTAAGAAAGATGCCCTCGCTTTTGTATTGCTCCACAAGTTGCATAATAAAAGGAATCCAATCAATGCCTAAGCCGTCAATCCAATAAAAAACGTCAATATCCTTTCTTCCATTTAACAATGTACGAATAGTGCTGAATTGATTATACCACGAGTTGAACGTTACGGAGTTTGCGTTTCTCTCATCTATTGATGTGCTTATTAAGTCTGTATATCTATTAGACAATTTCGCTTGTTTGTAAGCATCCATGTAATCTAATACCCATTTCTGATGAATATCAGAAGTGCCGCAACTCTTCTCCATATAGTTATAAAGCTGTGGATATAGTTTAGCCAGTTTATTTATTGGAACACGGCCATTGGCAACCCACCGTATCATCAGTTCTTTTTCTCCGTCAGACAATCCTGTAACATATCGCATGGCGGTCTCATACCCATCTTCCAGTGCTATATTCTCCAACTTTCGGCACAATTTCTCATTCGTATCGTCTGTTAGTCGTATCTTGTTTTTATGGGCATAATTTAGGATTTCCGTGCGCTCATTCAGGCACTCTTCCGGATTGTCCATGTCAAAAACGGATAGGGCGGCTGCCGACACAAACTCTTGGTTGTTGTACAATCTACAATTACGGAGCAACTGGCAAATATACCCTTTGTTACAGAATCGTTTGGAATAGTAAGTAGCCAGCAACCAGCGTTTGAAATGTTCTGTATTTTCGAACCAAGTCTTAACAAATACAGTGTAGTCTGCCAAATCGAATATGTCGAAATATTTATTGAAGAATTTCTCAAAAGAAAAATTCTTGTATTCTATTTCTCCTGCTAATTTCTCCCAATTACCGGCATCTTCCCTTTGATATTTTATCTCGCCAAAATCGAGGTGCAATCCTTTTGTTAGGAATTCATACGCATTGCTACAAGTGGTATAACTCAAAGCATTGTCCGGCTGGGCATTGTCCGCCAATGCGTAAATTGATTTGGACGTACTGATAATTTCCGGTCTTGCATTCTCATCACGCCACACTTTGAGCCAATCTGTAACAGAGCGTACTATGGTAAATTCTCTCTCCAATCCGGCTACTTGGTAAGTGTTTTGGGCAAGCGTCAGGTGGTATCCGTTTTCTTGCTTGGAGCCTACCAAATGCCAAATGACAGACTGGGAATCTGAAAAGAATTTCGACATTTTGCCATATTGACCTATCATCGGGATATAGACGCGCTGTCGATTATTAAAGCCGGAAGTTGCAGACTGTATTCCCTTGATGTCGCTAACCAAAGTTTCAAATTCCTTCGCTGTATGATTGTCGTAGAATCGTGCCAATTCCGAGAATGGCACAATAATGCAATCGGAGTCGCTATTATCTTCAATATATTGTTTGATACAATTAGCCAAGCAACTATGCGTCAAGATTTGGTCAGGATGTTCTTTATCCATCCAATCCACTATTTTCTGCATTTTTGCCACTCCTAACCCTATCAACTCGCTGACAAAATCTTTGGAGTCTGCAAAGTTATCAAATAACACAAAACGTACAGGATAGCGATTCAGTATTGAGGAATTGGCACCATCAGCTGCTTTGTCCTTTTTTACCTCCTCTATAAGACGGTCAATATGCTCGAAATCCTTATTCATACATCTAATTATCTAAAATCATGTCGAGTATGTCTTCATATCCCAAATCACAAAGCTGTTCCAATAAGCGTTGAGCGGTAGCAAGCGAAGGAATGTTGCCAATATGCTCCAATGCTTGCTGGCGTTTTGTCGAAGAACAGGAGTTCAAGCCTTCCGATACTTGCCCAAACTTTGTTTGTGGTTCTTCATGCGCATTATATGATTGCCCCGATGTAAACGGCGTATATTTTGAGGGCTGTGCAGAGGGTAAGGATGTTGGCGCAGGCATTGGAGTAAGCGACAACTTCCAATCCTTTAATTTGTCGTTCACCTCTCTTTCTGTCCAAAGCCCTACTTCTCCTTGCAAGTGTTGCTTGATATATGTCTTCGCATCCGGCAAATGTTCATTATCCAAATTCACGATTTCATTAGATTTGAGGAAATTATGATAACCTTCCTCGAAAGCTCCACTGCGATTGAGGAGCATAGGGAACTCAAATTCATAACGTCCCAACAAATCAAGCGCATCATTCATCAATGACGGATTTTTGTTAATGTTTGGGTCAAGAGATATTGTCACAATCTTATCAATGAGAGATGACATTTCCTCGTTTGTTCCATCTACATACTTCAATGTCCATAGTGGATAACCTTTTTCTGCTGTATATTCATGAGAAATAGCCCAACGAGCATCTTTCAAACTGCTGATATCCGAATAGGTCTTCAATGACTTCAACTTGAATACCTTTATCAACAATTTACTCAGTTGTCCTGCTTCTTTCGTTTCGAACGTAAAAGTGATCTTGTTACTTGGCTTTCCGTTCTCCCATGACTTGAACGTTTCCATCACATCATCCACCAAGTGCTGTGCCAATCGGGGCTTGCCATCTACCGAATAAATTTTGTTTATCCAAGGTCGCATGGCAAATGACAGCATGGCGATACCCGCATACGAAGGGAACAAACCGTAAGGCGCGCGTGTCAATTCGATGAATTTCTCCGCCAAATTAAACTCTTTTGCCTTGTCTGCGTTTTTTATTTTTCGGCCGACGAATTCACTTACCAAATAAAGCGGATGGTTTTCTTTATCTACATTTTCTTTCCAGCGAAGATTATCATCTACTGCATCTTGGAATAAGAACTTTAGAGGTAAAGCCGGACCTGTTGCTTTGCCTATTATTTCATCATAGGTATTGAACATTAATATGTTCTTGGCCGTTTCTTTGGCTTGCTGATTTTTCCAGAATGTCTTAGGCGCACGAGTACGTAGCAAATCAAGCGTTTCCGCTCCACGACTAAACACTTTAGGGGATATGCCTACATTGACTGCTGTTGCCAGCTTCATGGTGGAAAAGGTCTCGCTTTCCCCTTTCACATATACAGAAAAATTGCTACGGCGAACTTCTTTCATCCAATCTGAAATCATGGCTTGTGCATTCTTGTCGTGTGCTGCACGTTGGTCTGCCAAGTTATGGCGACTTGCGCATTGGGCATTAGCCATGTACTCTATGAAACGCTCGTAATTGTCGTCACCGAAAGTAGCATCAAACACCATAAAGACAACATTGGTAAAACGTTCATCGTTTGAGGCATGTGAAACTATAGTTTTCAATTCATTCATCTCTTCATCGTTTCGCCCCAGCATTACAGCAATGAACAATTCATAGCTTTTCGCTTTTTCTATAGCATTCTCTATCTGATGGAGCAAGGCTGCTTCATTCACATAGAGGGAAAAGAAATTGATACTGACAGGACGGCTGACATTAGAAGTAAGCGTATCGAATGCTTTGCGTACTTCCTGCCCATACGTAACCAGTTGTGAGGTATATTTGAATTGAGCTTTCATTTCCAATTTAATCTCCTCAATCTCTTTGGGAGGAAGTGCGGAGAATTGGATAGAGAACAATCCGCCCGGAGCACGTTGGATGATACTACTATCATTCAGCCAGTTCAATATTTCGTCTATGTGAGGCTCTATTTGTGTACCTGTAAAAAGACTTTTCACATTTTCTTCGCTGGGGGTTACGGTTTCGTTTCCGGCGACATTATTTAAAGCATTGAGCAATAAGATACCCTTGAATACTGCATAGGTGTTTACTCCTTGGTTTTTCACTTGTAGCCTATAAGAATTGTAGCGTTCAGTCACAGCCCCGTAACGAATATGGTCTTCGTTGAACACTTCCATAACGTAATCCCAAAGATAATCAGCCGTAATGGTTTTATGCTCGGCGAACGCTACCTCACTCTCCAAGAAGTCACGTATAGCTTGGTTTGCACCGATAAATTCGAAAACACTTCGTGAGGAAGAACCCACCACTCGTGCATAATAGGTGGCAAGATTGGCTGTAGCAGGATGAATGGGATAGAGATTACGCAAGTCTTTTATCGTATCTTCTACATTATTGCTTCCCTTTGCATAACGAGCCAACATTCCGGCATGGCTATTGAAAAAAGAAGTAGTTAATGCTTCATACCCCTCAATATCAGCAATGCGGAACTTGCGTGACATGATTTTAAATGCCGACACCGTTTCCATATTATACTTCATATAATGGTAGCGACCTGTAGTTTTGGTACGTTCTTGCGCATCAAGTTTATTCAGTGCCGAAGGATGGGAGATAAAGAAGAAATAGCTGTTGTTACAAGTTTCCATAGCTTGCTCAGTTATCTTTTGTAGCTCAACCAACAATGACGACCCCATGTCTGATTTCATTAAGTCGGTAAATTCGTCCCAAATAATCAATAATCCGCAGTAGTCAGTATTTTCTGCCAACTTGTCTTGTACCTCAAAAAACCAATCGCAAATATTGGCACTATTCAGACGTATATCCATGCGCCGTTCTGCTAATGCCCTCTTTACCTGCGTGAGTATGGAAGTGTCAGTTGTACGCAACTTGCTTGCCAAAGTCTTCACATCTGGAGCATAGGCTTCCAGTTTGGGACTTTGGCTGATGATGTCTTCCCAAAAGGCAGGTTCGCTTTCCACATGGTCAGCATAATCATCAAAGTCTGTTTTTACAAAGAAATTGGTCAATCCTGCTGCTTTTAATGCCCTTTTTATGGCACTTTGCAAACGGTGTGAAAAGTCTTCTTTGTGTGCGATGGATTCTGTACCATATAGATTAACAGGGAAAAGACGTTTACAGTTCCTTACATCATAGACTGACTGGCGTAACAAATCGTATTGCCGGGATGCATATTCGGTGTCCAAATATTCACGAATGTCGTCCACTTCATCACAAAGTAAATGCTTGATTACTGCGGCTGCATGACTCTTGCCCGTACCATACGTACCGTCAATCCAAAATGACTTGTGTGCATCTTGGTCATTATTACGAACGGCACTTACCACCTTGCGCAATATGTCGTTGAATTGTTCATTGGGAATAAAGGATTCCCATTCTCCTTGTTCTTCCCTACCTATATTATAAGCAGGTTTCGATTCACGTATCGTGATATAGTCTGAATATCTTGTTGCCATTGCATTAGTTGTTTCAGAGAGGTAAAAATCCTACCTACATTATAAATGATTTGAGTATACTTATTTCACTCCATTCATCATGAAGCGTAATATTATCTAACCCCATATTTAATTCTGCAGTCAGAAATCTTGGGATAGAAGTATCAAGAACTCTTAGAACCTTTTCAAAATCAGCCTTATTAAGTCCAAATTCAAAAAAGATTCCTGTTCCATCATTACTATTATACAAATCGTCTATTCTGAATGATTTTATATAATGTGTTTTACCATACTTATAAAGAGAATAAGCAACGGCAATGTCACTTATGTCATCATGGGATTTCCTAATATCGTCAGTCTTGGAGATATCTTCTTTTTGATGAAAACTATTACCAATCGGAGAAGAGAGTAATGTGTTGTATAGTGCATCCAAAGAATATTTGAATGTAGTATATCCTTCACTATATTGCTCTTCATAAATACTTTGCAAAATTTTCTTCGAATAGACAGTCCCTACTTTTATTGTTCTAACAAACCATTTTATTAAAGGTGAATTATAGGTCAAATTAATCCATATAACCTCCCATACAATGTCCGGCATATCTTGATACATTTGGGCAAGTACTTCTCCTAATGGAGTGATTTTGTTCTTAGTATCAATGATTTCGGAATCCTTTAACCAGCTTTTAAAAGAAGGGACCTGCTTCTTCCCAAGAGAATTGTTATTCCAAAAATCTCCAGGATTGATAAAGAACTCGTTCAACCATTCATCACGAAGACCGAATGTACCATAAGCACTGATGCCATTCAGCTTTTCATTATCATTTTGTGTCATACTTAATGAGTCTGCTACAATGCAGCCTTTATTATGAAAATTCAAACATTTATAGCAATGGATACACTTTTGTTCATCTACATTTACGGTTGGATAGACACTTAATGCTCCTGAAGGGCATTCAACTTCACACGCTTCACATTGAATGCAATAAGTCGTTTTATACATTGCCCTTTTCAGTAAGCTACTAAAGGTTATATCTGTCACATTGTAAAAATGAACCGTATAATTTGATTTTGAAGAATCAAGGTAAGAAATATCAAACTTGTAAATATTATCTTTATATTTCAATTCTCCTACGATAGTATTCTTCTCTCTTCTTGTGTTTATCTTTCCAATGGTACTTATCCAAACGAAAAAATCTTGTCTTGCACTTTCAATTGTTGCAATTAAATCATTTTTTAGTTGTTTAAACGCCACGGAAGACATTGATTTTACGTGTTTCCCACTTGCCCTCAGTTTCCATTTATGTCCTTTTATGTATTCGTTTTTGTTTGGGATATTCCTCAAATCAGCCCAGTTTTCCAAGCGAGTTAAAAACGGAGAAAGTTCTTTTGGAAACATCTTATTTACAATCATGTCGTCCCATTCCGAAGAAAATGGGCAAATCAAACATCCTACGCGCGGTTTTCCTGCACGATATGCGATATTTATGGGAAGATTATGCTTGAGTATGTATAAGAAAACTTCTGTTGTATTCCATTCTAAGATAGGGCGTGCGTTAATGACAACATCATGCTTAACGCCTTTTCCTATTCGGGCATATTTTGAGCGGCGTACACTTTCTTCTGAACGTGTACCTTCATAAGCCAATACTTTTGCTTGTTTATTAGTCCCCTCAATTTTCAACATGCGATAGAGAGGGGCGGTCTTCATCACCGAGCAACACCAACGATGCGTGTCACTGGGAGTGCCTATCTGATCCCAATAGTTTAGAACGGATTCATGATTACGAGCTACGGAAAATTTCAAGTCGGGATATAACGATGTATAGTGCTGTCGCACTTGTTCGTAAAGGTTAAGTGAAGTAGGAAGCTCATAGCCGGTATCGCTATAAATCACTTCAAAGTCTGTAGAAGGAATGGCACGAGTGCAAAGGTCAAGTACTACTTGACTATCTTTCCCGCCGGAGAAAGAAGCGAGAAAGCGGTCTATTTTGGTGGAATGGAAAATACGTTTGCCACTCTCTTTGGCTGTGTCGAGAGGTACAATATCGAAGCTATCGCAATCTTCCTTTACAATAGCCATTTTCTTTTTATAACGCTTTTCTGCATTTTCGAGTAACTGGTTATAATCAAGTTGATTGGAAGCTACTTGTGCAGTACTACGATTAGCAGATGTGTATTGCAAATATGTGTCCCGGATAAATTCAATGGCTTCGCTTTCCAATAGAAAAAGGAAGTCTTTGTTACGGTGTAGCATTTTTGCCACATCCACACATTGTAAGGTTGCCTTTTCTTTCCCTTTCTGAAACAGGACGATAGGAGAATCATAAATATTCGCTCCTTTTACCTCAAACATCAATTTCCCACGATAAAAGTATTGCTTGTTGCAAGCCCACATCAAAGGCTCTTCTGTGTAGGGATATTCCCAACCTAATTCGTTCAACTTTAACAAATTAAGCTCTTCCCAGAATACAGGACGTGGCGTTATCCCCAAAGTGTCTGAAGTAACGTGCGAGTGAAGCAAAACTCCACCAGTCTCATAGTCCCAGGAAATCTTGTACATAGATTAATTCTGCTTTCTGAAAATTCCTTGTATGGCAGAGTTCCCGATACCATGATTATACAAAGCATATTTGAACTAAACAAAAAAAGCGTGGGAATCTTGCCTGTTGCCCATCCCACACACCAAGGCCTTCGCATTGCCCAACAGTCAGAACGGACAACGCAGAAAGCCCACGCATGGTATATATTAATCCCATGCGTGAACGAATCGAAATATGCAATAATGTATATTTACGACAATTCACGGCAAGGCATAATATACCTACCGTGAACATCTACTGTTGTCTTGTCCTTTGACTGTTGTTGTAAGTTGCGAAGTTACGGTGTGTCAAAGACAAGCGTCAAGTAAACGCTCTTTATGTAAAGTTGCACCCACCCACTATCCCTCTTCGGGCTTCTGCAAGTGTAATGCGGTTGCAAAGTTAGCTATTTTCTTTTAGATTTCCTCTCAAATGCCGATTTTTATGAGTCTATGAAAAATAAATCTAATATATGAGAGTGTTTATCAGAGATTTTTTGTATATTTGCAGATAAACAAAGCGTTCTTTTGTTTTAATGCAAAACAATGTAAGATACGGAACTTCGCTCGTTTCCAAATCGTTAGCATTCAAGCCGCAATTCTTTGTAAGTCGTTTGTTCTCAGCAAGAAAGAAGATTGAAAATGTCTTCTGCAATGAAATGATATTGACTTGGTTATGCCACATTCCCTTATCATCCGTTTCAACGGTTTGCAGATAGACCAATAGTTCAAGTCGGGGAATATACGATTGTCTTTCTGCATCGGTCGGTAGCGTTCGACTATCTGCAAGGGTATATCCAGCAGCTTCACTTGGAAGGCGACTTTTGTCTTGTGGCGTTTGGACAATATCCACTTCTCGCCGTTCACCTCCACGATGTTGTCATTCGTCAGTTCCTGAATGTCCACGAACGACAAGGCGGTGAAACTGGCAAAAACGAAGATGTCACGGATGTATGCGAGCTTGCTGTCTGCAAACTCATGTGTCATGACCGCTTTCAGTTCATCCTCCGTCAGATATTCCCGTTCTTTCACATTGGGGCTGATATGAAACTGGATGAAAGGATTGCGCGGTATCAACCCGTTATAATGCGCTTTCATGACCACGCCTTTCAGCCACATACAGTTTGCCCATATCGAACCGTTCCGCAATCCGGCTTCAGTCGAGAGGTATGCGGCGAACTCCTTGATGAAATCGGGAGTAAGTTCCAACATGGACATATCGCTGCGTCTGTAAAACGACTTGATAAAGGCGGCTACATGGTTTCTTGCCCGTACACGTGCCCGATAGGTAGCCATTACCCTGTCTTTGCCTACCCGTTTCTTGAACACTTCGTTCTCACGGTCGAATGCTTTTAGCAGCGTCTCATACTCGCTGCCGATTCCCTGATAGGCGTTGCGCACCATCTCAGCCGTAACAAATGCCTCGCGGTCTGAAATGCGCTGGTAATGTTTGATGATTTGCGCCTTGATGTTGTCAAGGGCAAGGTTGATGTCTCGTGCCTCGCGGCTCTTGCCTTTCGCCTTGTTTCCTTTCACGTCCCAAAGCGTTT
>ERZ826016.2075-NODE-2075-length-16499-cov-3.356057_pt1 | contig 16499 bp, 16 predicted proteins | sample MGYA00519872_ERZ826016 | MGnify/ENA primary metagenome ERZ826016 (study PRJEB31778, sample SAMEA3449218) | human gut metagenome | biome: human gut; feature: human-associated habitat; material: faeces | place: United Kingdom | collected 2010/2012 ... | reverse complement strand
CAGCCATTGCCCCTTTTATCGAAGCGGCCAAAACTGCCCGTAAACTGGGTATCGGATTGAACGCCGGACACGACTTGAGTCTGGTTAATTTAAATTATTTCTATAAAAACATTCCTTGGGTGGATGAAGTCTCCATCGGACATGCGTTGATTAGCGATGCATTGTATCTGGGACTCGAACGTACCATTCAGGAATATAAAAACTGTCTACGCTCATGAATGCAATGATCTTGTTAGCCCAAGGGGCTATGAATATGGCCGATTCGCTGGCTACTGCCAACCCCGTATTGACGGAGGTGAACGCTCCTGAAATGAACATGCTTGATATGGCTATCAAGGGTGGATGGATTATGATTGTACTAGGGGTACTGTCGGTTGTCTGTTTCTATATCCTGTTTGAACGTAACTACATGATTCGCAAGGCAGGAAAAGAGGACCCGATGTTCATGGAGCGGATTAAAGACTATATTCATAGCGGTGAGATCAAAGCGGCTATTAACTATTGCCGTACGATAAACACCCCTTCGGCACGTATGATAGAAAAAGGGATCAGCCGTTTGGGACGTCCTATTAACGATGTGCAGGTAGCTATTGAGAATGTAGGTAATATTGAAGTTGCGAAGCTGGAAAAAGGATTGACTGTAATGGCAACTATTTCCGGAGGTGCTCCGATGCTCGGATTCCTCGGTACGGTGACCGGTATGGTGCGTGCTTTCTACGAGATGGCCAATGCAGGAAGCGGCAACATTGACATTACACTGCTCTCCGGTGGTATCTACGAAGCTATGATTACCACAGTCGGTGGTTTGATTGTAGGTATCATTGCCATGTTTGCTTATAACTATCTGGTGATGTTGGTAGACCGCGTCGTAAACAAGATGGAATCTCGTACAATGGAGTTTATGGACTTGTTGAATGAGCCAACGAAATAACTATGGGATTAAAGAGAAGAAATAAAATATCGCCCAATTTTAGTATGGCATCCATGACGGACGTCATTTTCCTGTTATTGATCTTCTTTATGATTACTTCTACAGTGGTATCGCCCAATGCAATAAAGGTGTTGTTACCTCAAGGAAAACAACAAACCTCGGCCAAACCGCTGACGAGAGTGATCATTGATAAAGACCTTAAGTTCTACGCTGCTTTCGGTAATGAAAAGGAGAAAACACTAACTTTGGACGAACTGACTCCGTTCCTGAAATCATGTTCGGAGAAGGAACCTGAAATGTATGTTGCATTGTATGCGGATGAAACAGTACCTTATCGCGAAGTGGTGAAGATACTGAATATTGCGAATGAGAATCATTTTAAAATGGTGCTGGCTACCCGCCCACCGGAAAATAAATAAGAATGATGGACAGAAGAAAAAAGGGTGAATATATCGGAGCGTTGGGTGCACTGTTGGTGCACGTGGCAGTGATTGCTCTTTTGATTCTGGTGAGCTTTACGGTTCCCCAGCCGGATGAAGATGCTGGTGGAATACCTGTCATGATGGGAAATGTAGATACTGCACGAGGCTTTGAGGATCCTTCATTGGTGGATGTGGATATATTGCCGGAAGAACCGGCTGTTGCCGAGCCCGAACCGACTCCGCCGGAAGTTCCTTCTGAACAGGAATTGCTGACACAAACGGAAGAAGAAACAGTGGCTATTAAACCAAAGACGGAACCAAAGAAAGGAACCGTGAAACCAAAAGAAGTGACTAAACCAAAGGAACCAGTAAAGAAACCGGAGAAGACGGAAGCAGAGAAAGCGGCAGAAGCGAAACGTTTGGCAGAAGAAAAGGCAGAACGTGAGCGGAAAGCAGCCGAAGAAGCTGCAAAGAAAAAAGTTGCAAATGCTTTTGGTAAAGGTGCTCAGATGGGAGGAAATAAAGGAACTTCTGAATCCGGAACCGGAGTGGAAGGTAGTAAGGACGGAAATTCTTCTACAGGAGCGAAGACTGGAGTTGCCGGTTACGGAACATTTAACCTCGGTGGACGTTCTTTAGGTGAAGGTGGTTTACCGAAGCCTGTCTATAATGTACAGGAAGAGGGACGTGTGGTTGTAAATATTACGGTGAATCCTGCAGGTTTGGTTATTGCTACCAGTATAAACCCTCAAACAAATACGGTGAATGCCGTTTTGCGTAAATCAGCGGAGGATGCCGCAAAAAAGGCTCGTTTCAATTCGGTAGATGGAGTAAACAACCAGAGTGGAACGATTACTTATTATTTTAATTTGAAATAGTATCACTGATCAAAATATTAAGATTATGGGAACTGTATATGCTTTTTTTGCAGATGGTTTTGAAGAAATAGAAGCCTTTACTGCCGTTGATACACTGAGACGTGCCGGGTTGAACGTAGAAATCGTATCTGTTACTCCGGATGAAATTGTAGTAGGTGCACATGATGTATCTTTGCTTTGTGACATTAACTTTGATAATTGTGACTTCTTTGATGCCGATTTGTTGTTGTTGCCGGGTGGAATGCCGGGGGCAGCTACTCTTGATAAACATGAAGGATTACGCAGATTGATCTTGGACTTTGCAGCCAAGAATAAACCAATCGCTGCAATTTGTGCCGCTCCGATGGTATTAGGAAAGTTGGGCTTGTTGAAAGGTAAGAAAGTTACTTGTTATCCAAGCTTCGAACAATACTTGGATGGAGCCGAGTGTGTTAATCAACCAGTTGTTCGTGATGGAAATATTATCACAGGTATGGGGCCGGGAGCTGCAATGGAATTTGCTTTGACTATTGTTGAATTGTTGGTCGGTAAAGAAAAAGTTGACGAATTGGTAGAGGCAATGTGCGTTAAACGCTGAACTGCTTATGAATCGATATGTGATTATTGTTGCCGGTGGCAAGGGGTTGCGGATGGGAAGTGATTTACCTAAACAATTTCTTCCCATCGGCAACAAACCTGTATTGATGCGTACTTTGGAAGTCTTTCGGAAATTTGATGCGAATCTTCAGATTATCCTGGTACTTCCACTTGCACAACAGGAGTTTTGGAAGCAACTCTGTGAAAAGTATTGTTTTACTGTGGAGCATGTTGTTGCCGATGGTGGTGAAACTCGTTTCCATTCAGTGAAAAACGGATTAGCACAAGTAAAAGGTCCCGGATTGGTCGGCGTACATGATGGAGTTCGTCCATTCGTGGCAGTTGAAGTGATTCGTAATTGTTATATTCTGGCAAAGCAATACAAAGCTGTAATTCCGGTGATTGATGTTGTCGAGACTTTGCGGCATTTGACTGATGCAGGAAGTGAGACAGTCAGTCGTAATGACTATAAACTTGTACAAACTCCTCAGGTTTTTGATGTGGAACTTCTTAAACAGGCTTATGCGCAGGAATATACTCCGTTTTTTACCGATGATGCTTCTGTAGTAGAAGCTATGGGTGTTTCTGTTTATCTTGCACCCGGTAATCGTGAAAATATAAAAATAACTACTCCTTTCGATTTGAAAATAGGGAGTGTTCTCTTGTAAATGTTCGATTTAGTTACACGTGACATAAAATATATCTCCGGTGTAGGTCCTCAAAAGGCAACTGTATTAAATAAGGAGTTAGGAATCTACTCTTTGCATGATTTGATTTATTATTTCCCCTATAAATATGTAGACCGGAGCCGCATCTATTACATTCACGAAATAGATGGTAATATGCCGTATATCCAATTGAAAGGGAAAATTCTCGGCTTCGAAACAGCAGGTGAAGGACGGCAACGTCGTTTGACAGCTCATTTCTTTGATGGTACAGGCGTAGTGGACTTGGTGTGGTTTCAGGGAATTAAATATATATTGGAAAAATACAAGCTTCACGAAGAATATATCATATTTGGCAAGCCAACTGTTTTTAATGGACGGATCAATGTGGCACATCCTGATATCGATAAAACGGATGAGTTAAAACTTTCTTCCGTGGGATTGCAACCTTATTATAATACAACGGAGAAGATGAAGCGTTGTTTTCTCAATTCTCATGCTATTGAGAAGATGATGACAGTGGTTATTCAACAAATACAGGAACCTCTGCCGGAAACACTTTCTCCTAAACTGCTGGCCGAGCATCATTTGATGTCTTTGACGGAAGCTCTTCGAAATATTCATTTTCCCGCAAATCCTGATGTGTTGCGCAGAGCACAATATCGTCTTAAATTTGAAGAGCTGTTTTATGTGCAATTAAATATTCTCCGGTATGCCAAAGACAGGCAAAGGCGTTATCGGGGATATGTCTTCGAAAAGGTGGGCGATATATTTAATACCTTTTATACACAGAATCTCCCTTTCCAACTGACGGGTGCTCAGAAGAGAGTGCTGAAAGAAATAAGAAACGATGTCGGAAGTGGAAAGCAGATGAACCGTCTTCTACAAGGAGACGTAGGTAGTGGAAAGACTTTGGTCGCGTTGATGAGTATGTTGTTGGCGTTGGACAATGGTTTTCAAGCTTGCATGATGGCTCCTACTGAGATTTTAGCAAATCAACATTACGAAACCATCAAAGAGTTACTCTTTGGCATGGACATTCGTGTGGAACTTTTGACAGGTTCCATCAAAGGGAAAAAAAGGGAAGCTATTCTGGCCGGTCTATTAACAGGAGATGTGCATATATTAATAGGTACACATGCTGTTATTGAGGATACGGTAAACTTCTCTTCTTTGGGATTTGTGGTGATTGATGAGCAACATCGCTTTGGTGTGGCACAACGGGCCCGTCTTTGGAGTAAGAATGTTCAGCCACCTCATGTGCTTGTGATGACTGCAACCCCAATTCCCCGTACGTTGGCGATGACTTTATATGGCGACTTGGATGTTTCTATTATTGATGAACTCCCACCAGGACGAAAGCCAATCGCTACGATTCATCAGTTTGATAATCGTCGTGAAAGTCTATATCGTTCAGTGCACAAACAAATTGAAGAAGGACGCCAGGTATATATCGTTTATCCTCTGATAAAGGAAAGTGAGAAGATTGATTTGAAGAATCTAGAAGAGGGATATCAACATATTCTTGAAGAATTTCCCGAATGTAAAGTTTGCAAAGTACATGGTAAAATGAAGTCGGCTGAGAAAGACGAGCAAATGCAGCTTTTTGTTTCGGGACAGGCACAGATTATGGTGGCTACTACTGTGATAGAAGTGGGCGTAAATGTACCTAATGCTTCTGTGATGATTATAGAAAATGCCGAACGTTTCGGTCTCTCACAATTGCATCAGTTGCGGGGTAGAGTGGGGCGTGGTGCTGATCAGTCTTATTGTATTTTGGTTACTACTTATAAACTGACGGAAGATACCCGAAAGCGGCTTGAGATTATGGTACGTACCAATGATGGATTTGAAATTGCTGAGGCCGATTTGAAGTTGCGTGGTCCCGGTGATTTGGAAGGTACGCAACAGAGTGGTGTCGCTTTTGATTTGAAGATTGCGGATATTGCTCGTGACGGACAATTGTTGCAATATGTTCGTTCGATAGCTGAAGATATTGTGGAGCATGATCCTATGGCAGAGAATCTGGAAAATGAAATCTTATGGCGTCAGTTGAAGGCACTTCGGAAGTCGAACGTTAATTGGGCTGCGATTAGTTGAAAACGGTTAAACATACAGTTTATTTACGTAAATGTGTTGCAAAACATGTTTTTTCTTTATTTCTCCTATTCATAGGCACTTACAGCATGTTTTTAGTCTTTCTTTAGTCCTGCCTATCTGAAAAATAGTTAATAATAAACTTGCTATTTCATTGGAAAATGCTATCTTTGGGAGAATTTTTAGAAAATGTATTGTTTAACCGTCTGAATATTGCATATTATGCTTGAAAAAACATTGGTCATTTTAAAGCCTTGTACCCTTCAACGGGGATTGGTTGGTGAGATTACTCATCGCTTTGAACGTAAAGGATTACGATTGGCTGGAATGAAGATGATGCAATTGACTGACGCTTTGTTAAGTGAACATTATTCTCACCTGAGCAGTAAACCCTTCTTCCAACGGGTGAAGGATTCAATGATGACAGCTCCTGTTATTGTTTGTTGCTTTGAAGGTGTGGACGCTATTCAAACAGTCCGTACATTGGCGGGACCAACTAATGGACGCCTGGCAGCACCAGGAACCATTCGTGGAGATTATAGTATGAGTTTTCAAGAGAATATCGTTCATACTTCTGATTCCCCGGAGACTGCAGCTGCTGAATTAACAAGATTTTTTAAACCGGAAGAAATATTCGATTATAAGCAGATTACATTTGACTACTTGTATGCAAATGACGAATATTGATTGAACAATTGACGAGAACGAATGAATTTTAATTGTATTATTAAAACAGGATTGGTTGCGGTAGCGGCTATGGTCAGTTTGAGCTCCTTTTCGCAAGATCTGATTGCCCGTCAGGCACCAATAGATAAAAAATTAAAAACAGTAGACTCTTTGGCATTGCAAAAGCAAATTCGTATTGAGCAGTCTGAATACCCTGCTCTTAGTCTATATCCAACTTGGAATAACCAATATGTACATGCATACGGAAAAGATGTTATTATTCCTGATTCTTATACTATTGACTTGACAGGTTTCCATATGCCGACTCCAAGTACGAAGATCACTTCACCTTTTGGTCCGCGTTGGAGAAGAATGCACAATGGTCTGGACTTGAAGGTAAATATCGGTGATACTATTGTAGCTGCTTTTGACGGTAAGGTACGTATTGTAAAATATGAGCGTAAAGGATATGGTAAATATGTAGTGATACGTCATGATAATGGTTTGGAAACTGTATATGGCCACTTGTCTAAACAACTCGTAGAAGAAAACCAATTGGTAAAAGCTGGTGAAGTGATTGGTTTGGGTGGTAACACCGGACGTTCTACAGGTTCACATCTTCATTTTGAAACTCGTTTCTTGGGGATTGCTATCAATCCGGTTTATATGTTTGATTTCCCAAAACAAGATATCGTAGCTGATACTTACACATTCCGTAAAACTCAACGTAAGAATTCGACTCGTGCTGGTTCTCATGATGCGGAAATAGCTGATGGAACGGTTCGTTACTATAAAGTGAAGAAGGGGGACTCTTTGTCACGTATTTCTAAGTTGACGGGAGTCTCTATTACGAAACTCTGTGAGTTGAATCGTATTACTACTAAGAGTACTTTGAGATTAAATCAAGTTTTGCGTTGTTCGTAAAAAGTAATACAATATAATCTTTTGCAGAGGGCACTTTAATATAATTTAGAGTGCCCTCTTTCTGTTTTTACTTAATTATTGTTACCTTTGCGCACTATTTGGAAGAAGATGAAAGATACCAAGCAACAATTTGAACATGTCATCGCTTTGTGCCGTGACTTATTTTCCAAGAAGCTGCATGATTATGGGCCTGCATGGCGCATTTTGCGTCCAGCTTCGGTAACTGACCAGATTTTTATTAAAGCCAACCGTATACGTAGCATTGAAATAAAAGGAGTAACCTTGATAGATGAAGGGATTCGTTCTGAATTCATTGCTATTGTTAATTATGGTCTAATAGGATTGATTCAATTAGAATTGGGATATGCTGAATCTGCGGATATAAGCAATGAGGAAGCATTGGCCTTGTATGATAAATATGCTAAAGAAACTTTGGAATTAATGCTTGCCAAGAATCATGATTATGATGAAGCTTGGAGAAGTATGCGTGTTAGTTCTTACACAGATCTGATCCTGATGAAAATCTATCGTACCAAACAGATTGAGAGCTTGTCAGGAAACACTTTAGTGTCGGAAGGTATCGATGCCAATTACATGGATATGATTAATTACTCTGTTTTCGGACTGATCAAAATAGAATTTGAAGGATAAGCATTTACATATCATTCAGCAGATAGGAGCGAATGTTTGCCGTTTTTTGATGGCAGCAGCATTTATCTTTTCCGGGTTTGTGAAGTCTGTAGACCCGCTAGGTTCGCAGTACAAGATACAAGATTATCTTTCAGCGTTCGGGATGGCTTCTTGGTTTCCTTCCTTTTTCCCGTTGTTAGGGGGAATTATTCTATCTGCGATTGAGTTCTCTGTTGGTATTTTCCTGTTTTTCGGTGTCAGAAGATCAGTAGCTTCTACTTTAGCATTGATCCTGATGATTTTCATGACTCCGTTGACTTTATATCTTGCACTTTTTAATCCGGTTTCAGATTGTGGCTGTTTTGGTGATGCATGGGTATTGACCAACTGGGAGACTTTCGGAAAGAATGTGATATTGTTGATCGCAGCAGTCATCGTATTTAAAGAAAGAAAGCTGCTCATTCGGTTTGTAAGTCAAAAAATGGAGTGGTTGGTATCTCTATATACTTTGTTTTTTGTATTTGCATTATCATTTTATTGTCTAGATCGTTTGCCAGTTTTAGATTTCCGACCTTATAAGATTGGAAAGAATATCCCGGAAGGCATGACTATTCCGGATGGATCTAAACCAAGCGTATATGAAAGTATATTCACTTTAGAGAAAAACGGAGAAAAGAAAGAGTTTACATTAGAGAACTATCCGGATAGCACATGGAAATTTATAGATACCCGTACGGTTCTTAAAGAAAAAGGATACGAACCTCCTATTCACGATTTCTCGATGTTAGAACTGAATACGGGAGATGATATAACAGATGATGTACTGACTGATATGGGGTATACCTTCCTGTTAGTGGCTCATCGTATTGAGGAGGCTGACGATAGTAATATCGATCTGATTAATGAAGTTTTTGATTATTCTGTAGAACATGGTTATAAGTTTTATTGCCTGACTTCTTCACCGGAAGAACAAATTGAGTTGTGGAAGGATAAGACAGGGGCTGAATATCCTTTTTGCCAGTTAGATGATATTACATTGAAAACGATGATACGTTCTAATCCGGGATTGATGTTAATAAAGAATGGAACCATCCTGAATAAGTGGAGCGATGAAGATATCCCGGATGAGTATGTGCTGACTGATAAGTTGGAAAATCTACCACTGGGACAAGTGAAAGTGGAGAGTGATACTCATACTATTGGATTTGTCGTTTTATGGTTTGTAATACCATTGTTGTTGGTGTTAGGAGTAGATATCTTAATCGTTCGTCGCCGGGAACGCAGAGCTACTAAGAAACGACAAAATAATGTAAATGAAAAGAATGAGAAAACAAGGGAGGATAACGGAGAGAAATCTTCATTCTAAGTTATCTGCTTGAAGATTTATAAATAGATAGTAATTTATTAACCCTTTAAATAAAAAGACAAAAATGAGAAAGAACATTGTTGCAGGAAACTGGAAAATGAACAAAACCCTTCAAGAAGGTATTGCTTTGGCAAAAGAACTGAATGAAACATTGGCTAACGAAAAGCCTAACTGTGATGTAATTATCTGTACTCCGTTTATTCACCTGGCTTCTGTTACTCCCTTGGTAGATGCTGCTAAGATTGGCGTAGGTGCTGAAAACTGTGCTGATAAAGAATCAGGTGCTTACACTGGCGAAGTTTCTGCTGCTATGGTAGCTTCTACAGGTGCTAAATATGTAATCTTGGGCCACTCTGAACGTCGTGCTTACTATGGTGAAACTGTTGCTATCCTTGAAGAGAAAGTGAAATTAGCTCTGGCTAACGGTCTAACTCCGATTTTCTGTATCGGTGAAGTTTTGGAAGAACGCGAAGCTAACAAGCAAAATGAAGTAGTAGCAGCTCAATTGGCATCTGTATTCTCTTTGTCTGCTGAAGATTTCTCTAAGATTATTTTAGCTTATGAACCGGTTTGGGCTATTGGTACTGGTAAAACTGCTTCAGCAGAACAAGCTCAGGAAATCCATGCTTTCATCCGTTCATTGGTAGCAAATAAATACGGTAAAGAAATTGCGGACAATACTTCTATTCTTTACGGTGGTAGCTGTAAGGCTTCTAATGCAAAAGAATTGTTTGCTAACCCTGACGTAGATGGTGGTTTGATTGGTGGGGCTGCTTTGAAAGTTGCTGACTTCAAAGGTATCATTGATGCGTTTAAAGCATAATTAAAATCTTCTAGACGCGGATTGCATGGAGATACCATACTTTATAAGTAACAGTTGATCTGTGAAATTCGTGTCTATTTAAAAATTCACTGAATGAAAAAGCTATCTTTATTTATTCTATTGTTTGTTTTTACAGGCGTTGGTGCACAAGCTCAGAATATCGTAAAGAGTTTGGAACGTAACGTACCAGGACAGGGAAAGGTGACTATTCATCAGGATCCTGCAATAGAAGCGTTGATTGGTGTAGAACGTATTGGAACGGGTGAGCAAAAAGTATTAAAAACTTCTGGATTTAGAATTCAGGCATATGCCGGCAATAATACTAATGAAGCTAAAAATGAGGCTCGTAATGTGGGTGCACGTATAAAAGATCATTTTCCAGAACTGACAGTATATACTTCGTTCAATTCTCCTCGCTGGCTTTGTCGTGTGGGTGATTTCCGAAGCATTGAAGAAGCGGATGCCATGATGCGTAAGATGAAAGCAACTGGTGTGTTTAAAGAAGTCTCTATTGTTAAGGACCAAATTAATATTCCTTTATAATCTGATTATGTTAGAAAAAGAAGAAATAGACTCTCCGAATCTGGAGGAGTTGAAAAGTCATTATCGTAGTATCATCACTCTTTTGGGAGAAGATGTAGAACGGGAAGGTTTATTGAAGACTCCGGAACGTGTGGCTAAAGCAATGCTGAGTTTGACAAAAGGTTACCATATGGATCCTCATGAAGTGCTCCGTTCGGCTAAGTTTAAAGAAGAATACAGCCAGATGGTGATTGTGAAAGACATTGATTTTTTCTCTCTTTGCGAACATCATATGTTACCGTTTTATGGAAAAGCACATGTGGCGTACATTCCTAACGGCTATATTACAGGACTGAGTAAAATTGCTCGGGTAGTCGATATCTTTTCTCACCGTCTCCAAGTGCAGGAACGTATGACACTGCAAATCAAGGAGTGTATTCAGGAAACACTTAATCCATTGGGAGTAATGGTTGTAGTGGAGGCGAAACATATGTGTATGCAAATGCGTGGGGTGGAAAAACAAAATTCTATAACTACTACTTCCGATTTTACGGGTGCATTTAATCAGGCTAAAACTCGTGAGGAGTTTATGAATCTGATTCAGCACGGATACTTGTAACGGTTTTCTGCTTTGAAACAAGGGGATTATCGCAGAACTACGCGATCCCCTAGGCGTTTAGCCATAATACTTTGTACTCCTCTTAATTCATTGTAACGTTGCATCAGTGAGTTACACTTTTCATTGTCATTAGCGAGAGATGGATCTTGCAATGCATAAAGCATGTGTTTTAATTCTTCTGTTACAATTGCATATTTGAAGTTTATCATTAGCATGGGAACTAATTCATAAAGACGTTCCTCATCTGTCACAATCTTCTGTGATTTCGAATGATATTTACTGAGTTGATAACGTACATTAATCAGATCGACACTTAGTCTGCTGATAGTCGGATCTGAATGTGCCAGGAAATAGCGTTCTGCCACAAATCCTGAGTCGTGAATATGTGTTGCTGCTTCCGATAGAATCTGGCGATGTAACGGATTATGGAAAGCCAGATCATCTTCTTTCAAATCATTAATAATGTATTCTATGACAGTTACAGGAGTCTCATTCCCTTCTTCATCAGTCAGATTACACATAATCTTTTCCCCATAACGGACTACCGCTTGTAAAATAAGTCGTTCAAATTTGTAGAACTCTTGTCCTTCTTTTCCTTCCTGAGGAATAAAGGAAGTATAGCTATCCTCTTGCAAGGTAGATGGAACCTTCGAATATCCAGCACCTACTTCGGGTGGCATTGGAATATCTCCGTCAGGCATTGGGATATTTTCTCCAGGTACAGCCTGAGACATATTAGCTGCTCTTTCGTTAATTCTACGTTCCCGTTCTGTTTGTTCAACTCGTTTTTCCGCTTGTGCTTCCCGTCTTTTAGCTACCTCGGATACAAGTAGTTTATCTTCTACATGTAGTAACTGAGCACATTCTTTGATATAAACATCCCGTATAATAGCCTCCGGAATAACGGAAATACTTTGTACCAGATTACCTATCAGTTCTGCACGCTTGATTGGATCTTTTCCAGCGTCTTCTAACAATAAGTTTGTCTTGAAACGGATAAAATCACTTTCATGCTCTTTAATGAAGGCTTGGAATTCAATGGAGTTATGTTTACGGGCAAAAGAGTCTGGGTCATCACCGTCAGGAAGCAAACATACCTTGATATTCATTCCTTCTTCAAGTAACATATCGATTCCTCGGAGAGAAGCTTTGATACCTGCTACGTCACCGTCATAAAGAACAGTGATATTATTAGTGAAACGATGGATCATACGGATCTGTCCCGGCGTTAAGGCCGTTCCAGAGGAAGCAACTACATTTTCTATACCCGATTGGTGCATGGAAATAACATCCGTATAGCCTTCAACTAGAAAGCAACGATCCTGCTTTACGATCGCTTGTTTCGCGAAGTAAATACCATATAATTCGTTGCTCTTATGATAAATCTCAGATTCGGGAGAATTGACATATTTTACTTTGACTCCCTTTGTTGCATTGGCAAGTACACGTCCGCCGAAAGCAACAACTTTGCCTGATAGTGTATGAACAGGAAAAATAACTCGTCCCCAGAAACGGTCGCGTAATCGGTGGTCATCTGTTTCGTAGCAAAGTCCAGTTTTAACAAGATATTCTTTTTTATATCCTTTTTGTAGAGCTTCTTGTGCAAAAGCGTCATGACTGTCGGTACAATATCCTAATTGGAACTTCTCAATAATGTCATCCCGAAAACCACGGTTACGGAAGTATGCCATACCAATACTACGACCGTCTACATGATTTTTTAAAATATCTTGAAAGTAGTCACGTGCATAGTTATTGACGATGAAAAGACTCTCACGTTCACTTTGGACCAGTTTCTCTTCATCACTTAACTCCCGTTCCTTAATTTCAATATTGTACTTTTTGGCAAGGTATTTTAGAGCTTCCGGATAAGACATTTGTTCATGCTCCATTATGAAATGTACAACATTTCCCCCTTTTCCACAAGCGAAGCATTTACAAAGTCCTTTGGCAGGAGAGACATAAAAAGAAGGTGTCTTATCACTATGGAACGGACATAAACCGACATAATTCACTCCACGTTTACGCAAAGTGACAAAATCAGATACAACATCTATTATCTGTGATGCATCTAATATACGGTCTATTGTTGCTTGATCAATCATTGTTCTTATCTCCTGTGAATCCGTTTTTGCGGATACAAAGTTACACATAAAAAAATCCTCTGCAAAAAAGATTTTTAGCAGAGGATCGTTAAATATTGCCTACAGACTAAAGGATTATTTAATTTTCTCGCGAATCTTCGTCAGATACTTCTTCATTCCTTCCGCATCTTTGTTTTCAATGATTTCAAGCAGATTTTTTAGCTCTGTCCTGATATTGGCTACTTGTGACGGGGTACGGGGATTGAATAAAATTTCCTGAAGCAGGTAGTCATCTTCGTTCAAAAGTCCTTTGGCGATAGCCATATGCTTTTTGAAAGTAGTACCGGGTGCTTCCTGATGTTTCATTACTGCTGCAAACACAAAAGTCGATACAAATGGAATAGACAATGAGTAAGCCACTGTCTCATCGTGTTCGTCAAATGTATACTCAAAAATATTTAGGCGTAATGTCTGGTAAAGGTCTTTGAAGAATATCTTTCCCAAGTGGTCACCTTCGCTGATGATAATTGCATTTTCGCTGCTCAGATTGCTGAGGCTGGCAAAAGTAGGACCAAACATCGGGTGAGAAGAGACATAACGGAAACCACTTTCTTCATAGAATTTCTTCAGTCCGTTTTTTACCGAGGCGATATCACTTATAATACAGTCCTTGGGTAACACTGGCAATACGGTGCGGAAGGCATCAAGAGTATACTTCACAGTAGCAGCGTTGATGACTAATTCCGGTTCAAATTCTTTAATCTCCTCTAGTGTAGTGAAACGATAGGTGTTATAGACAAAACGTAACTGGTGCGGATTGACGTCAAACACGGCCGTCTCGTGCTGGAAACTTAATATATCGGTAAAGAAGGAACCCATTTTTCCGGCTCCAAGGATTAATATTCTCATATCTTTATTTATCAGTTTATTACGTGGTAATTCTCCTATTACTTATTAATGATTTCCATCTGTTGGCGAACAGATTCTTCGTGGATGGCTTCGAATATCTTTTTCATGAATTCTCCATCCATACCGCAATGCTCACCTTGTGCACCACGCTTTTCCAAAATTTCGTTATAACGTCCTGCTTGGAGAACAGTGATTCCATGTTCTTTCTTATAAGTACCGATTTCACGTGCTACACGCATTCTTTTCGATAATTCCTGGATGATGTTATCGTCACATTCATCAATTTGCTTGCGCAGTTCTGATAGGTTCTCTGTTGTTTGAGTTTCGGTACGGATCACTAATAAGTTGAGGATGTAATCCAGTACATCTGGAGTAACCTGTTGAGATGCATCACTCCATGCACAATCCGGATTACAATGACTTTCTACAATCAGGCCGTCGAAATTTAAATCCATTGCTTGCTGGCAAAGAGGAGCTACCAATTCTCGTTTACCTCCAATATGACTAGGATCGCAGAAAATAGGTAAGTTAGGAATACGACGGCGTAGTTCGATTGGAATATGCCATTGAGGAAGATTGCGATAAATTTTCTTATCGTAGCTGCTGAAACCGCGATGGATAGCTCCTAGACGTTTCAAACCAGCGTTATGAATGCGTTCCAAAGCACCGATCCATAATTCAAGATCCGGATTTACCGGGTTCTTTACGAGTACGGGAATATCTACACCTTTCAGGGCATCCGCAATTTCTTGTACGGCGAAGGGATTGGCAGTAGTACGTGCACCTATCCAAAGAATATCAATACCCGCTTTCAGACATTCATAAACATGCTTAGCTGTAGCTACTTCGGTAGAAACATACATACCTGTTTCTTTTTTCACTTCTTTCAACCAGGGAAGGGCTTCTACTCCGATACCTTCGAAGCCTCCCGGTTTGGTGCGTGGCTTCCAGATTCCGGCACGAAATATTTTTTGTCCTTTAGCAGCCAGTTGTTTGGCTGTATCCATAACTTGTTCTTCAGTCTCTGCGCTACATGGACCGGCGATGACAATCGGTCTTTTCGCTTCAATGCCCGGTAATAAAATTGATTCGAGTTCCATATTCTTTCTTTATTTTTATTTTATTCTGATATTCAGTTTTTATCAGGAGATTTGTTCTATTCCTTTTGTTTCTCTCTTTAGATGATTAGGAAAGTTTCTTTATTCTCTCCAATGCTTCTGCCAGTTTGTCGTCTTTGCAGCAAAGAGAGATACGGATATATCTGGCTCCATTGCTTCCGAAGATAAATCCAGGGGTAATAAATACTCTCGCTTCATGGAGTACTCTTTCTGTCAGTTCCTCCACATCCCTACAAGAAGCAGGAATTTTTCCCCAAAGAAACATTCCTACTTGTTTTTCATCGTACGTGCAACCTAGAGTATTCATGATTTCACCCGCTAGATGACGACGATTCCGATAATTCAGGTTGTTACCTTCATACCAACTCTTCTCTGCTTCTAAAGCGGTGGCTGCCGCCAGTTGCATGGCACGAAACATTCCGCTGTCGATATTGCTTTTCACTTTCAAGATCCATTGGATAAAGTTTGAATTCGAAGCTATCATTCCGATACGCCATCCCGGCATATTATGGCTTTTACTCATGGAGTTGAATTCGATGCAACACTCTTTAGCTCCCGGTACACTGAGAATACTAATTGGCTTTTCGTTTAGGATAAAGCTGTATGGATTGTCATTGACAATCACGATATGCTTACGACGTGCAAAGTCTACCAAACGTTTGTACAGTTCCGGCGTTGCATTGGCACCTGTTGGCATATTGGGATAGTTGGTCCACATTAATTTAACCCGGCTTAGATTCATCTTTTCCAATGCTTCGAAATCCGGCATCCATCCATCCTCTTCTTTCAAATCGTAATTAATCACCTCTGCACCAAGTATTTTACTCAGAGAAGTATAAGTCGGATATCCTGGATTGGGGACTAGAACTTGTTCTCCCGGATTAACGAAAGCGAGTGTGACATGAAGGATACCCTCTTTTGAACCAATAAGCGGTTGTATTTCAGTATTTGAGTTTAGTTCTACTCCATACCAGCGCTGATACCAATTGGCAAAAGCTTTACGAAGTTCAGGAATACCTACATACGGTTGGTAACCATGTCCATTAGGGTCGTGTGCATTGTTACACAATGTTTCGATCGTCTTCTCTGAAGGTGGCATATCAGGACTTCCGATTCCCAGACTAATAACATCTTTGCCCTCAGCATTCATTTGAGCTACTTCTTTTAGTTTTTTGGAGAAGTAGTATTCACTGACACTACTCAGTCTATCGGCTGGAGATATCTTATATGTTTGATTTTCCTTCTGCATATTTGCCTAATAATTTAAGT
>ERZ826016.2074-NODE-2074-length-16499-cov-16.942471_pt1 | contig 16499 bp, 15 predicted proteins | sample MGYA00519872_ERZ826016 | MGnify/ENA primary metagenome ERZ826016 (study PRJEB31778, sample SAMEA3449218) | human gut metagenome | biome: human gut; feature: human-associated habitat; material: faeces | place: United Kingdom | collected 2010/2012 ... | reverse complement strand
TCTTGCAGCTACGCGGGGTGCGCCCGTTCTTTTCGGACAAATTCGACATAACGAAACACCCGAAATACAAGTACCTATCCGACGCAGACCCGAAGAACGCCTTTGACATGGAAAAGCACCTTAAACGCCGCCCCGCCATTGTCAAGCCCGACGAGGTTTTTGACTATTACGAGATTGACGCAGCAGACTTACAGGAGGACGCAGACCATGAGGAAACGTAGCGCAGAGGAAAAACAAAAGCAGCTTGAACGGTTTTTAATGAATGTTGCGGAAGCCGCCGACGCTGCATTATGGGAGTATTGGCGGGAAAAGGAAGCGGAACACCGCCGTTTTGCAACGGAGTATGTCACGCGCCGGGGGCTTATCCCTCAACAGTGACAGCATGGCAGACCGCCGGGGAGGGGGGGACAGGGGAAGCTACACTTCCCCTACGCTGCCTTGCGGCAGCTACCCCTTTGTGAACTTGCGGGAAGCGAACACCTTGCTATGCAAGCTATTCACTTCCCGCAAGTCTGAATAATACCCGTCCGGCAGCACAGCGGGACACCGAAAGGAGGAATCGAAGCAATCACATATATCAATATCGGCTACATGATACGCGCCCCTACTTTCCGGCGCAGCACACAGCGGCAGGAGCCGCACCCCCCTACAACTGAATACCGCCGCGCCGCAGAACTTACGCAGCGCGGGGACAGCCGCCTTTACCAGAGGGCGGTTTTTTTATGCGGCGGCATACGCTGACCGCCTTTTGTCCGCTTGCCGGACAGCCGCAGACGCGGCAGAAAGGATATATTTATGGCATTTTTCAATAGCGCAGTAGACGTTTTGCAGACCCTTGTTGTAGCACTTGGAGCCGGGCTTGGTATCTGGGGCGTTATCAATCTCATGGAGGGCTACGGCAACGACAATCCGGGCGCGAAAGGAGCGGGCACAACGCTGCTGATCGCACTTGTTTCTACTGCGATCGGTTGTGTGATCGGTTTTGCGGTCGGTATCGTGCAGACGATACCTGTGGATAAAAAACGGGATGGGATCGGCAAACGGCTCCTGCTGGGGCTTGTCAAGGTGATACTGAAAGCCTATGTGGAGATTTTCCGTGGTACACCGATGATCGTGCAGGCAGTCTTTATTTACTTCGGACTGTCACAGATGTGCAATATCCAGCTTGGTATGTGGCAGGCAGCATTTCTGGTTGTTTCCATCAATACCGGTGCCTACATGGCGGAATCCGTCAGAGGCGGTATTATTTCCGTTGATCCGGGACAGATGGAAGGCGCAAAGGCAATCGGAATGACACATGTGCAGGCAATGCTCAAGGTCATTCTGCCACAGGCATTTCGGAATATCATTCCGCAGATCGGCAATAACTTTATCATCAATATCAAGGATACTTCAGTACTGTCAGTCATCAGTATTGTGGATCTGTTCTTTGTTCATAAAAGTGTGGCTGGTGCTTTATATACCTATTTTGAATCCGCGACGATCGTCATGTGTATTTATCTGACGATGACACTTGTATCTTCAAGACTGTTGGCTCTCTGGGAAAGAAAGCTGGACGGAGATGACAATTATGAGCTTGTGGATGTCATGGATATCGGAAATCAGATGCGTGTTTCAGGAAGGGGGAGAGCATAATGGATACGGAAAAAGTGTTGCAGATCTCTCATCTGGAAAAATCTTTCGGAACACATGAGGTTTTGCGGGATATCGATTTTACGGTCAACAAAGGCGAGGCAATTTCCATCATAGGGCCTTCGGGATCGGGGAAATCTACGTTGCTGCGATGCGTCAACCTGCTGGAAACGCCGACAGGCGGCAATATTTACTACCACGGAAAAGATATCACGGATGCAAAAATGAACATCCCTTCCTATAGGGAACATGTGGGAATGGTTTTCCAGAATTTTAATCTGTTTGCCAATATGACGGTGCTGGAAAACTGCATGACAGGTCCTGTTACCGTTGCAAAGAAGAGCAAAAAGGAGGCCAGAGATCTGGCAATCAAATTCTTGAAAAAGGTTGGAATGGAGCAGTATATCAATGCCAAGCCAAGGCAGTTATCGGGCGGACAGAAGCAGCGTGTTGCCATTGCGCGTGCACTTGCCATGGAACCGGAAGTGCTCTTATTTGATGAGCCGACTTCTGCTCTGGATCCGCAGATGGTCGGAGAAGTATTGTCCGTTATGTCTACGCTTGCCAAAGAAGGAATGACGATGCTTGTCGTCACACACGAAATGGCATTTGCAAAAGAGGTTTCCGATAAGGTCATCTTTATGGCGGATGGTGTGATCGTGGAAGAAGGTTCAAGCAGCGATATATTTGAGCATGCGAAGAAGGAACAGACAAAGGAATTTCTGAACCGTTTTCATACAAATCTTTGATTAAAAAGCAGAATAAAGAATTTATGGAGAGGAGCCTTACCGGACAGATCAGTGTGCGGTAAAGCTCCTTTTTTCGCGTGCTTATCTTGTGCGCATGCGTGTTAGGTGGTATACTGAGGATTGATATATTTCGGACTTTTTGATGGGTAGAAAGGGAATGGCATGGGGCAGTTTTTGATCGTATCAAAAGCAGACAGGCTGGCTGACTATTGTCAGATCGCGCAGTCTTATCAGGTGGGATTTGAATATAATGATTTTTACGATCCGGTTGTGCTGTCAGATGAGGAGCGTCTTGACGGAATCTGGCAGCAGTATGACGCCTGTGGGAAACCATCCATTTGTACGATGCACGGTGCTTTTCTGGATGTGACGGTATTCAGTGCAGATCCGAAGATCCGGGAGGTTTCCGAGCTGCGTATGCTGCAGAGCATGCAGCAGGCAGAAAGAGGAAAGGTGTCGGGTGTGGTGTTCCATACCAATATCAACCCGTTTTTAAATGACTCATCTTATATACAGAATGCAGTTTCCATGACAGGTGATTTTGTGGAAAAGCTGCTATTACAATTTCCGGATCTGTCGATTTATATGGAAAATATGTTTGATGACGATCCGGATATGCTTCGGATGCTTTCCGAACGTCTGATAAAATATCCGAACTATGGCGTCTGTCTGGATTATGCGCATGCATCCCTTTCCCGGACAAAGATCGATATCTGGGTGGAAGCACTGGCTCCTTATGTCAGACACGTACATATCAACGATCATGACGGAAAACATGATCTGCATCTTGCCGTTGGCAGTGGTGTGACAGACTGGAAAAAGTTTGCGGTATTTTATGAGAAATATTTCAGCAGTCTGACTGTGCTTGTAGAGACAACCAGACCGGACTGGCAGAAGCAGTCCCTTGATTATCTGATGCGGCTTGGAGTGAAATAATTATGAAGAATCAGAATGCAGATGAATTGTTAGAAAGCATTTTTTATTATATGAACCAGCTTTTTGAAAAAAGAGATTTTACAAGTACAATAGAGATTCTTACAAATCTGGGAAGGACGCTCGTGCAGTCGGACAGAGCTTCTTTCTGGTTCTGGGATCGAAAATCACATCAGTACTGGACCCTGGCAGCAGTTGGTAATGAACGGATCGTTGTACCGGAAAATACCGGAATTGTCGGTGTGACAATGCAGGAAAACCGTCCGGTCGTGCTGAATGAGCCTTATGAGGATTCCCGCTTTAATCCGGCGGTCGATATGGAAACAGGCTATCGGACAAAGTCGATCTTGTGCATTCCCGTGACAAGTGAGCACGGTGAGATGCTGGGTGCTTATCAGGCGCTCAATAAACAGGGAGAGGATGGCGACTGCGCCTTTGATGAAAAGGATGTGAAAAGATTGTCACTGGTTGCTGTTTTCGGTGCCAAAACACTGGAATCCTATCTGTTGCACAATAAAGCCTTTTTCGATCAACTGACCGGACTGAAAAACAGAAGTGGTCTGTATGAGGCATTCCATACGCGGATACTTTCCGGGCAGAAGAAGACGTATTCCATTGTCATGGGAGATATCGATTATTTCAAAAAGGTAAATGACACTTATGGACATAATGCGGGAGATGCGGTGCTTGGGCATGTGGCAGAAGTCCTGCAAGAAAATGTCGGACTGGATGATGAGACTGTTCGTTGGGGCGGCGAGGAATTTATCCTGCTTCTGTGCGGAAAAGATCGTCAGCAGGCAAGAGAAGCAGCGGAAGAGATCCGCCTTAAAATGCTGCGGGAGGTCTGCCTTTATGAAGGAGAGGAGATCCGGGTAACGATGTCATTTGGCGTGGAAGAGATCGATACGGCGCTCTCTGTGGAAGAAAATGTCAGACGTGCGGATGAAAAGCTGTACGAGGCAAAAAAAACAGGAAGAAATAAAGTGGTATGATCGGAGGCTTTGGGAAGTGAAGGAATCGGTTTTTATCAGTTACAGCTCCAAAGACAGTAAAATAGTGGAAAAGATCGTTGCGATGCTGAAGGAAGCGGGTATCAGCTATTGGAAAGCACCGGAAATGATCCCTGCAGGCTCTAATTATGCCCGCGAGATTCCGCGTGCCATTGCACAGTGTCAGGTGTTTCTGCTTGTGATCTCCTCATATTCCCAGGAATCCATCTGGGTGGAAAAGGAGATCGACTGTGCGATCAATGACCGGAAGACGATTGTCCCGCTGAAGCTGACAGAAGATGACCTGAGCGACATGTTCCGCTTTTACCTGAACAATGTCCAGACGATCTCTTATGCGGAAAACCCGGCAGAAGCACTCAGGCTGACAAGAGAGCGGCTGAACACGCTGTTATCTTTGCCGACAGATGTGTCGGCAGAACAAAAGAAGGCAGATAAGCCGGAAAAACAGGAACAGCCAAAGCCTGCAGGCAGACAGAAGAGACCGGTGCAGGAAGGGCTTGCACCGCATCTGAAGCAGGCAATGCGGGGGAATGCATTGAAAATGAATAAGACCCCGGTCGTATGCGAAAACTGTGGTGGAGAACTTACCATGGTATCGCGTGGTACTTATAAGTGTAAACAATGCGGAAATTACTGTTATGATACCTATCAGACGATCCGCAATTTCCTGGATGCGAACGGGCCGAGCCAGATTACGGTGATCGCAAGGGAGACAGGTATTCCGCGGAAAACCATTGAATACTTCCTGTGGGATGACAGACTGGAAGTACCGCTTGGATCATCCTTCCGGCTGAAGTGCGAGAAATGTGGAATGCCGATCCGTTCCGGGCATTTATGTGAGGCATGTAAGGAAAATCAGAGAACAGAAAAAAATATCGATCAGAAATATCATTATTTCGGATCACCGGAGAGAAGAGGGTAATGAAGAAAAATATCTGGGTATTGTCCGGCAACAGAACAGTACTGGTTCAGGTGCAGAGACAGATCAACCGGGGCGGAGGAATGCGCGCGGTCTGTCTGTTTTCCGATGCGGCAGTTGAGAAGGCAATGGCACATCTTGGCGGAGAAGATACTGTGGAAATGCCGTCACTTTTTCTGGTAGATTATGAAGATGGCAGGAAAAACGGTTTTACGACGTTTTCCCGTATTAAAAACAACCCTGCTTTTGCGGGTATTCCGGTATTTTTTCTCTGTGAGAGCAGAACGCAGGAAACGGATGAGAAATGCTATGAGCTGGGTGGCACGGTTGTTCTTGTGCTTCCCTTTTCCGATGCGGCGCTGCTCCGTATGGAAAAGGCGGCGTGGCAGCATGAAATGACCAGAAACTACGAGAAGCTTTTGCAGAAGCAGGCAGCAGAGCTTGCGACAGCGAAAGAAATCAAGCGGCTGAACGAACAGCTTGCAGCCAGAAATGAACTGTTGCATCAGGTATTCGGCAAATATTTTTCCGATGAAGTGGTGCAGGTGATCTTAGAGCACCCGGAGGGAGCTGCGATCGGTGGACAGAAGCGGTATCTGACTGTTATGATGGCGGATCTGCGTGGATTTACTTCGCTTTCGGACAGACTTCCGGCGGAAATTGTTATTGAAATGATCAATCATTTTCTGGGTGAAATGACAGAGGTGATCCAGCGTTATCGGGGAACGGTCATTGAGTTTATCGGAGATGCCATTCTGGCTGTATTCGGTGCGCCGCTTGCTTCCGAATGCCCACAGGCGGATGCTGTTGCGGCAGCGGTCTGTATGCAGAACAAAATGCGGGACGTCAACGCCTTTAATCAGGAAAAAGGATACCCCGCAATTGAAATGGGGATTGGCATTCATGCAGGGGAGGTATTCATCGGAAATATCGGTTCGGAAAGCCTGATGCGGTATAACGTGATCGGACAGGCGGTCAACCTGTGCTCCCGCGTGGAAAGCTACAGTGTTGGCGGGCAGATTTTAGCATCAATGGAAACACTCAGACCGATCGAGCAGATAGTTAGCTTTCGCCGCAGCTTTGAAATTGCCATGAAGGGAATCCGTGAAAAAATACCGGTCTGTGAGATTACGGGTATTGCGGGTGCTTATGAATGCGGTCTTCTGCAGGAACAGGAAGCTCCGATGACAATTCTGGAAGACAGATGTGTTCTCAGTATGTATGTACTGCTGGATAAACAGATACTGGGCAGTGCAATCCCCGCAAGCGTACATGCTATTTCCGAAAAAGAGATCGTATTACAGATGCTGCCACAGGAAAAAGCGGAATATCCGGACGTGTTCACGGATGTTGAACTGGTACTTGATACGCAGGAAAACGCATATGCCAAGATTGTGGAAGCAGAGGGTAACAGATACAGGCTGCACTTCACATTCCTTTCCGGGGATTTCCTGCAGCTTGTAATAAAAGAAAATGCATACAAGGGATGAGATGTGGCATGGGAAAATATGTATTGGTGCAGGAAAATGTGCCGCAGAACGGAATCAACCGCATCTATCAGGATGCGGAAACCGGTGTGATGATCATAGATGCGATCAGAGGTTTTTGCTGGGAACGGGAGCAGATGGAAGTGCTGCTTCATACATTTGAAAAAAAAATACTTCTGATCGTGAGCAGACTGACCGATTGTGTACATGTGTGGTGCATGAGCCGGGCGGAACAGATCAGAGCGCTGGAATTTCTGGATGCTTTGTTTGCGGATTACGGAATGCTGCGCGGAGATGCAGTATATGCAGAGGGGGAAATGTCGCAGGTTATTCTGGATGTGAGCATGACCGAGCAGGGAACGACAGATCTTTTGTCTTATTTCATGGAACAGACAGACGCATATTTTTCTAAAACAGCGGTTATCTATGCGGACAAAGAGGCTGCGCGGGAAGAACAGATCAGACAGCTTCCCATCTACTGTAAGAAGCAGGTTCCATGGGCAGTTGTCGAGACACTGGACATTGCAAAACCGGGAGAAAAGATCTGCATCAAAACGCTGGAAAATGATACCGGTCTGATCATACATGCGGATGCGGATCTGCTGATCATGATAGGCTGTCTGGGTGAAGTGTATGAGATCACCAGACAGAAGTTTGAAAACAGCTATGAGAAAAGCGATGAGCAGCTTGATATTTTCTCACAGCTTCTGGACTTTATCCCTGCAGTAGAGCTCCCGCGGACGGGAGAATATAAAACGATCGATGAACTGGCGTATCTGTGCGTGCCAAAGCCGGGCGGGATATACGCAAAACAGCTGCAGGTGCGGACAAAGGTATTCGGCAAGGGAAGAGGGGATTATTTTATTGGCAAGGCGGGAGATTATCTGGCGATCCGTTTAGATGATCTGCAGGATATGTACATCATCCGCCGGGAAGTATTTGAACGGACTTATGAACTAAAAACAGGAGAATAATATGGCAACCTATTTAATTGATTATGAAAATACAGGCGTCAAGGGACTGGTTGGGATCGAACAGCTGAAAGAGGATGATCTGATCATCATTTTCTACGGACCGAAAACAGGAGCGGTTCCGTTTGATGAGCACGTGAAGATCTGTCAGGCAGCTTCGCAGGTAAAGTATATAAAAACGACAAAAACAGCGAAGAATTATCTGGATTTCCAGCTGACTACCTATCTGGGCTATCTGGTCGGACAGACCGATGTAAAAGAATATTATGTGATCAGTAAGGATAGCGGTTATGACAGCGTGATTGATTTCTGGAAAAAGTGGGGCATCCGCATTGTCAGAAAGGAAAATATCGCAGGACAGAAAATAGCCGCAAAGGCTGCAACTGGGAAGACAGCGGGTAAGCAGAAGACAACTACTAAGGCAGCGAAGCAGACTTCCGGAACGACTGGCAGAAAGAACCGGACTGCACAGGAGGCTAAGCAGGCAGTGCAGGGAGATAATCAGGCAGTCGGGGGAGAGGATCAGAAGATACATGGAGAAGATCATGCGGCATTAAGCGAGAAACAGGTGACGCAAAATACAGATGCCGTGACACAGAATTTTTCAGATTCTGCGGCAGATAATAACGTAGCAGATAACGGTATGACAGATCAAAATGTGGCAGTTTTGGCACAAAAGGAGCAGATGACGGTACCTGCACATGATGTAGATAATGCAGAACAACCGGATCAAGAGGTTGGCAACGAACAACCCGATATAAAGCCGGAGCATAACCGGAAAACTGAAAAAGAAATCGCGCGGGAGAGTGTCACGCCGGAAAAACCGGTTCGTACAAATGTACCGGAGTCTGTGAAAAAGAAAGTGCGCCAGAAGCTGAAGGGGGAGAACCTGCATGCGGGTGTATACAGACAGATCTATGGCTGCATGCTGCAGGCACAGGACAAACAGACATTGAACATGGCGCTTGTTAAAACATTCAAGCAGGAAAACGGCAATCATTTTTATAAGCTGATCCAGCCGGTGTTTACAGAGTGGCTCAAAACATTGTAGAGAAAGATGCAGATGGTATAGCATAGCATACGAAAAGTGCGTTATGCTATTGCGAATACGGGGGAAATGGGGTAAGATTAATATGTTTGTGGTCTGCGCGGAAAATGTTCTTTTAGATGCAGGCGCAGGATCTATATGATCCCATAGGAAAAGATATAAGGAGTAAATTATCATGGATTTAGTGAATATCAGAGATTTATACCGGGAGCAGAAGGAATATCTGGAAAAGGAAGTTATGATCGGCGGATGGCTGAGAAGCAAACGTGACAGCAAGAACTTTGGATTTCTTGTGATCAATGACGGTACTTTTTTTGAACCGCTTCAGGTTGTATATTCTGATCAGCTTTCTAATTTTGAAGCAATCAGCAAGTTAAATGTAGGAGCTGCCCTGATCGTAAAAGGCGTTGTAACACCGACACCACAGGCAAAGCAGCCCTTTGAGATCCAGGCAACGGAGGTTGTGATCGAAGGACAGTCTGCACCGGATTATCCGCTGCAGAAAAAGAGACATACTTTTGAGTATCTGCGTACGATCTCTCATCTGCGTCCGCGTACCAATACATTTGAAGCGGTATTCCGTGTCCGTTCCCTGATCGCATATGCGATCCACAAATTCTTCCAGGAACGCGATTTTGTGTATGTGCATACACCACTTATCACAGGCAGCGACTGTGAGGGAGCGGGAGAAATGTTCCAGGTAACGACAATGGATCTTGCCAATGTACCGAAAAAGGAAGACGGCAGTATTGATTATCAGCAGGATTTCTTCGGAAAACCGACCAATCTGACAGTCAGCGGACAGCTAAACGGTGAAACGTATGCAATGGCATTTAAGAATATTTATACGTTCGGACCGACCTTCCGTGCAGAGAATTCCAATACAACAAGACATGCGGCGGAATTCTGGATGATTGAGCCGGAGATTGCTTTTGCGGATCTGAAGGATGATATGGTACTTGCAGAAAGCATGATCAAATATATTATCAGCTATGTACTGGAAAATGCACCGGAAGAAATGAATTTCTTCAATCAGTTTGTGGATAAGGGACTGATCGAAAGACTTGAGCATGTCCTTCATTCAGAATTTGGTCATGTGACATACACAGAAGCCATAAAGATATTAGAGAAGCACAATGATGAATTTGATTACAAGGTATCCTGGGGCTGCGATCTGCAGACAGAGCATGAACGCTATCTGACAGAAAAGGAATTCGGCAGACCGGTATTTGTAACAGACTATCCGAAGGAGATCAAAGCCTTCTATATGAAGCTGAACGAAGATGGCAAGACTGTTGCTGCTATGGACTGTCTTGTACCGGGCATCGGCGAGATCATCGGCGGAAGCCAGAGAGAAGATAACTACGAAGTCCTTCTGCAGAGAATGCAGGAATGCGGACTGAAACCGGAAGATTACCAGTTCTACCTGGATCTGCGTAAATACGGCTCTGCAAGACATGCAGGCTTTGGACTCGGCTTTGAACGCTGCGTCATGTACCTGACAGGTATGGGTAACATCCGCGATGTTATCCCATTCCCACGAACCGTAAAAAATTGCGACTTGTAGGATATGTAGTAAGGAGGGACCCACGAAGTGGGAGGATGCCTTACTACTCTGTGCAGCCCCATTCGAGCGGAGCGAGAATTTGAAATGGCTGCACATCCCGAGAGAGGGACCCACGAAGTGGGAGGATGCCTGTTAAGAAAGTAAAGAAGAGGAGCTGCACATGAGCATAATCATTCCAGAGGGTTACAAATCCGCCCTCAACATCAAAGACACCGAAAAAGCGATCAAGCGCGTCAAAGACTTCTTCCAGCGTGAGCTGATCACACAGCTGAACTTAAGCCGTGTATCCGCACCGTTGTTTGTAGATGCTTCTTCCGGTCTGAATGACAACTTGAACGGCGTGGAACGCCCGGTCGCATTTGATCTGAAGGAACAGAAAAACAGAGAAATGGAGATCGTACATTCCCTGGCAAAATGGAAACGTATGGCACTCGGACAGTATGGCTTCTCTGTCGGAGAAGGACTGTACACCGATATGAATGCGATCCGCAGAGATGAAGATACCGACAATATCCATTCCATTTATGTCGATCAGTGGGACTGGGAAAAGATCATTGCCAAAGAGGACAGAACCGAGGAAACACTGCGTGATACGGTAAAATCCGTATACGAAGCACTCCGCGTGACTGAAAAGTTCATGGCAAATGAATATGACTATATTGAATGTATCCTGCCTGAGGAGATTACCTTTGTGACAACACAGGAGCTGGAGGATCGTTACCCGGAGCTTACTGCAAAAGAGCGGGAAAACAAAGCTGCAAAGGAATACGGTGCAATCTTCCTTGAGCAGATCGGAGATAAGCTGGCGAGCGGCAAGCCACATGACGGCAGAGCACCGGACTATGATGACTGGAAGCTGAACGGTGATATCATCGTTTACTATCCGGTTCTGGATATGGCACTGGAATTATCTTCCATGGGTATCCGTGTAGATGAGGATTCCTTAAAGGAGCAGCTGAAAAAGGCTGGCTGCGAAGAGCGTATGGAGCTTCCGTTCCAGAAAGCACTTTTGAACAAAGAACTTCCGTATACGATCGGCGGCGGAATCGGACAGTCCAGAATCTGTATGTTCTTCCTCAGAAAAGCGCATCTGGGAGAAGTGCAGGCATCTGTATGGCTTCCGGAAGATCTGCAGAAGGCAGAAGAAAAAGGCGTTGTATTCTTATAAGGCAGTCAGTTCTCACAGAAAACAGAAAAACAGAGCAGGCAGGTGGAATTATGAAGTTTTCCTTTACATCCAAAGCTGACAGATCACAAAGAGACGTAGATGGACGAAAGAGAAAAGCATGCTTCTGCCTGCTTTTTTTCACTCTTTCAGTGGTATTTTTATACTGGCAGAATAATGGTCTGACGATCACGGAATATGATATAGTAAATAAAGATTTGCCACAAAGCTTTAATGGGTGTACAATAGTGCAAATATCAGATTTGCATAATAAATCGTTTGGCAGGGAGCAGAAAAAACTCGTCCGCAGGATCAAGGCGTGTGAGCCGGACGTGATCGTGCTCACAGGAGATCTGGTAGACAGTAACCGTCCGGATGTCGATACGGCACTGGAGCTTGTTTCTGCCATGGCGGATCTGGCACCGATTTATTTTGTGACAGGCAATCATGATAACTGGCTGTCCGCAGAGAATACGGATCGCCTGATGCAGGGCCTTGAAGCTGCAGGCGTTCATGTATTAAAGGATGAAGTGCGTATCCTGACGATGGGTGAGCCGAAGGAAACGATCTATATGGCAGGGATCGATGATGCCTCCCTTGCTTCTACAGCCGAATGCGATAAAGCACTGAAAAAGCTGACTGCCCGGAAAAATCCGGATGATTTTATGATCCTTCTGGCGCATGAGCCGCAGAGACTGGAGCAATATGCAGCATATGGGGTCAGTCTGGTTTTGAGCGGGCACGCGCACGGCGGACAGTTCCGCATTCCGTTTATCGGCGGATTCGTGGCACCGGATCAAGGCTTTCTGCCGGCTTATACAGAGGGTGTTTTTCACGAAAAGGACACGGATCTTGTGATCAGCCGGGGGCTGGGTAACAGTGTGATCCCAATCCGGCTTCTCAACAGACCGGAGCTTGTAAAGGTGACTTTATATTCCAAAAATCAGAAACAGCAATAAAGAAAGGGAAAGGGAAACGTATATGAATTATGAACAGGCGCTGGACAAATTGACAAAATATGGACAACAGCACTTGCTGCATTTTTATGGGGAATTAAATGAGGCACAGAAAAAGAGACTTCTTTCACAGATAGAGGCAACAGACTTTGAAGTGCTTTCAGCAATGGACGCCATGCATAAAGCAGAACGTGGCAGAATTGCACCACTGGAAGCCATGCAGCTTCCGGAAATCGAGAAAAAGAAAGAACAATTCCGCAAAACCGGACTGGATGCGATTCGCGGTGATAAAGTCGGAGCGGTTTTGCTTGCCGGCGGAATGGGGACAAGACTTGGTTCTGATGCTCCAAAGGGTGTATACAATATTGGCGTGACAAAGGATCTTTATATTTTCGAGTGTCTGATCCATAACCTGATGCAGGTAACTGCGCAGGCGGGGCATATGATCTACTTATATATCATGACAAGTGATAAAAACCATGATCAGACAGTGGCATTTTTTAAGGAACATCAGTGTTTCGGATATCCGCAGGATCATATTTTCTTCTTTATGCAGGAGATGGCGCCTGCTGTAGATCATGACGGTAAAGTCTATCTGGAGGAGAAAGACAAGATCGCAACTTCTCCGAACGGAAACGGCGGATGGTTTGTTTCTATGGCGAAAAGCGGTATTTTGGATCAGGTTCGCAAAACGGGTATTGAATGGCTGAATGTGTTTGCTGTAGACAACGTATTACAGAAGATCGCCGATCCGGTTTTTGTGGGGGCATGCATTGAAGAACAGTGTAATGTAGGTGCCAAAGTGGTAGCTAAGGCTAACCCGGATGAAAAGGTTGGTGTGATGTGCCTTGAAGACGGAAAGCCATCGATCATTGAATATTATGAGCTGACAGAAGAAATGCGGCAGGAAAAAAATGACAGAGGAGAATACGCATACAATTACGGCGTGATCCTGAATTACCTGTTCCGTGTCAGCGAGCTGGAACGCACGATGTCCCACAAGCTTCCGCATCATAAAGTAGAAAAGAAGATCGCACATATTGATGAAACAGGTACAAAGGTAAATCCGCAGGAGCCAAACGGCTATAAGTTTGAGCAGCTTGTATTGGATATGATCCATGATATGGATAAGTGCCTGCCATTTGAGGTCGTGCGGGAGCATGAGTTTGCACCGATCAAGAACAAAGAGGGTGTGGACAGCGTGGACACAGCAAGGGCGCTGCTTGTTCAAAATGGGATACAGATATAAGAAGGAATGAACTGACAGACAACAGGAGGAAATGAAAATGGCAATTTTAGTAACAGGTGGAGCAGGCTTTATCGGAAGCCATACAGTCGTAGAACTGCAGAATGCAGGCTATGATGTGGTGGTTGTGGACAATCTGATCAATGCAAGCAAGGAAGCTCTGCGCCGCGTAGAAGAAATTACGGGAAAACCGGTTACTTTTTATGAAGCGGACATTCTGGACAGAGATGCAATGGAAAAAGTGTTTACCGAAAATGAGATCGAATGCGTGATCCATTTTGCAGGACTGAAGGCGGTCGGAGAATCCGTACAGAAACCATGGCTGTATTATTACAATAATATTTCGGGTTCTCTGATCTTATTTGATGTTATGAGTAAGCATGGAGTAAAGAATATAATCTTTTCTTCTTCTGCAACCGTATACGGAACACCGGACAAGGTACCGGTAACGGAAGACTGCCCGAAGGGTGAGATCACAAACCCATATGGACAGACAAAGAGCATGCTGGAGCAGATCCTGACAGATATCCAGAAAGCAGATCCCGAGTGGAACGTGATCCTGCTTCGTTACTTTAACCCGATCGGTGCACACAAGAGCGGTAAGATCGGTGAAAATCCGAATGGTATTCCGAATAACCTGATGCCGTATATCACACAGGTTGCTGTTGGCAAGTTGAAATGCCTTGGTGTATTTGGAGATGACTATGATACACCTGACGGAACAGGTGTCAGAGATTATATCCATGTAGTGGATCTGGCAATCGGTCATGTGAAAGCAATTGAGAAGATCAAAGAAAACCCGGGACTGAAGATATACAATCTGGGTACAGGTAAGGGCTACAGTGTTCTGGATATTGTTAAAAATTTTGAAGCCGCAACAGGTATTAAGATACCGTATGAGATCAAGCCGCGCCGCGCAGGAGACATTGCAACCAATTATATAGATGCCGAGGCCCGGGTTTACCGCACCCAGTCTTCCATGGCTGATGCCATGGCACTGCAATGCCGGGTGGAGATCCAGGTGACCATCATGGCGTTTGAGCGCAACCGCTTGCAGATCCCGGATGATCTGGTGGAAGAACCTCTGGATCTGGAAAAATTACAGAAAGAGCCGGGCATGATCGGTTATGTCGTGCAGGAGGGGGATGATCTGTGGTCGATTGCCAAACATTTTCACACGACCAGACAGGAATTGATGGAAACCAACGATCTGACGCAGGAGACCTTGCAGAAAGGACAAAAACTGCTGGTGATGAAACATATTTATCTGATGTCTTAAGATGGTTTTCTAGTATTTTCCGGTTGCAAATGCTTGCGCTTTTTTCTATTATAATATAAGGAACACTGCGTCTGTAAAAGAATGGAAAGAGGCGCAAGCATAAGAACAAATGAGGTGCACATGAAAAAAATTACTTTACATAAAGGGGGACGGGGAGTGCTGGCGGTATGTCTGGCAGGATCCATGCTTTTCACACGTCCAATGCAGGTGAGCGCTGTCCGCAGTATCTCCGAGATCGAGGAAGAGCAAAGCAGTATCCAGTCAGAATTGAACGGACTGGATGCAGACATGGTTTCCCTGGTTACAGACATGACCAATCTGGAATCCCAGATCACCAGCAAAACACAGGAGATCGCAGATGCCGAGGCTACCCTTGCCGAGGCGCAGGCAGCCGTAGATCAGCAATATGCTTCCATGAAAGTCCGTATCCAGTATATGTACGAGAACAGTGACGAAAATATCATGACGGTTCTTCTGGAGTCCGGCAGTATTTCGGACTTTTTGAACCGTCTGGAAAATATCAATGCGGTCTATACCTATGACCGTACGGTCCTTGGAAACTATCAGGCGGCAAAGGATGAGGTGGAAGATCTTAAGGCTTCTCTGGAGGAAGAAAAGGCTTCCTTAGAGGCAAATAAGACACAACTTGCCAACCAGCAGGCACAGTTAAATGCCATGATCTCAGAGAAGCAGGGAGAGATGGCAGACATCAAGTCAGAACTTGCCGATGCCAAGGCTCTGGCAGCCAGACAGGCAGAACTGGAACGCCAGCGTCAGTTGGCGGCACTGACCAACAATACCAACAGCTCCAATAATGGAGGCAGTGGAAATACGGGAGGCAATACAGGGGGCAGCACCAACAGCGGCGGCAATCTGAATCCGTCAAATACAACGGGTGTCAGCGGAAGCGCCGTGGTAGCCTTTGCCAATCAGTATGTCGGTTATCCTTATGTATGGGGCGGAACAGACCCGAATACAGGGGCAGACTGTAGTGGATTTGTATATTATGTTTTCAAAAATTTCGGTATCAATTACGGACGTCTGACCTCTTACGGATGGCGTAGTGTCGGACAAGAAGTCAGTGTCAACAATATGCAGCCGGGAGACATTGTATGTTATGCAGGACATGTGGCGATCTATGCCGGCGGCGGTCGTATCGTTGAGGCACAGAGTACCTCTGCCGGTATCACCAATAACCGGTCTGTCTATTGCCATAATATCATTACCGTTCGACGTGTGTTATAATACAAAGGCAGGATATGGGGAGAAAGGCGCATAAGATGAAACGGATGGCGAGAAATATTATCATTGCGATCATCATAGTGGCTGTCATCTGCGGTCTGGTATATTCCTGGCAGAGCCGTCAGCAGTTGGACTATCGGGATTGTCTGGAAGAAACGGCATTTACGGTAGACGGTCAGGCGGTGCAGATGAAATGGCTGGGATTTTATGTTGTCTATGAGGAGCGCGAGGTAGAAAAGCAGGCGCAGATCTATCATGCCGACAATACAGCCGATTACTGGAATCTCCATGTGGA
>ERZ826016.2067-NODE-2067-length-16562-cov-3.841582_pt1 | contig 16562 bp, 10 predicted proteins | sample MGYA00519872_ERZ826016 | MGnify/ENA primary metagenome ERZ826016 (study PRJEB31778, sample SAMEA3449218) | human gut metagenome | biome: human gut; feature: human-associated habitat; material: faeces | place: United Kingdom | collected 2010/2012 ... | reverse complement strand
TGATAAGTAACAGCATGATAAAAGCGAGGTTCCCGATCAACATACATATTAAATACATGTTTATCAATTTGCGGTTGCTTATAGGCACAGGGGTTTGCTATATCTGAAAAACCGGTTTCATCATGCTCAGGGTCTTCAAAAATATCCAGCCCATTTTTAGTAAAAAAGGCATCTACCGCTTGTTGAGAAACCCCGATACCGCTCAGCCCTCCTGTTACAGGAACTGGACGGCACCTACGATCTAACTGTTCACCGCTATTTACGTCAATCATATTGGTTTTGCCGGTAGCCCAAATAATTTCGTTATTATATACCTGAAATAACTGATACACAGATTGGCTATGATTTTCCTCCCCGTTTTTATCATATACTCGGAAAAGATCATATTTATTTTCTTTTGCAAAGCGTAAAAAGGTTTCAAGATGTTTTTTGGCTATTTGCCATTTACCTTTGTCTTTGTCAGGGAAAAGACGTTTACCATCCTTGTTGGTCAAACTCAACGCCTCCTGATATCCTCCATTAAATAACTTGCTCGCAGCATATACCCATAACTTAGCTCGCAATGCTAAAACTACAGCTATAGTGGGACGAACCATTTCATTCATATTTTCCACCGATTCGCCTGCAACATTCATGCTCCTATTTGTCATAGGTAAATAATTTTCATCTAAAACTTCCTGATAAAGCCCGTCTATATAAGCTACCATCTCATCAACAGAAGCACGGGAATAATCATATGAGGGAGCAGATGGGTCAGCCATTTCTTCCAAAATAGGAACAGGCCCATATAATTCAAACAAAGAAAAATAAGAATAAGCAATAAAAAATTTTGCTTCTGATTTCATTCTATTAATATCTTCTTCTGTTAATTTTTCCTTATCTGTCTCTAAATCGATTGCTTTAGCATTTTGCAGAAAAATATGTGCTTGTCGAATATATCGATAAAGTGGAGTAAAACGATGAAAACTGGCATTAGTTGCATTAAAGCCATTGGTCATTTCCGTTTTACCAGCAGCCCAATTGACAGATGTTTCTCCACAAAGTGTACTCCATGGATTGTTAAAACCTGTTGGTTCTTGAAAATAAAGCGAATATTCAGAAATACAATTAAAGATATTGATATGCCATTGTTTTGTATATTTCACATTATTAAAGACTTGTTCAATTGTTAAATTACTTGCAAGTTCATCAGATACATCAAGATAATCACTACATGCTGTTAAAGACAAGTATATGCAAGCAATAATAGATAGTATACTTTTTTTCATATTTATAAGTTTACAAAATTCAATAGTTCATTAAAAACTTAACTCTAAACCGACTGTCCAAGTCATATTTATCGGGTATTTAGCACCCGAACCTGCAGTTCCTAATTCAGGGTCCCACATTTTAATATCATCCCAAACAGCTATATTATTACCTTGTACATAAATCCGCGCGTTTTTGATAAATGCTTTTTGTAGCATATCCGGTTCAAACTGATAACCGAACTCCAAGTTTTTCAAGCGTAGAAAATTTCCACTTCTATACCACCATGTACTATTAAATTCATTATGGTTAAACATAGATGTATGAAGACGTGGATAAAGCACCTCTTGATTTTCAGGATTTCGACTACTCCAATGACTAAAAGCTTCTTTACGTAAAGGTCCATCTTGTGAGCGAGTAAATGGAACAAAGTTATTACCTTTCAAATTTATAGAAGCATTAGCAACACCTTGAAAGAAAATTCCTGTATAAAATCCTTTATATTCAACATTCAATCCAAAGCCATATACCCATTCTGGATTCTGAGAATAATAGCCATGATTGTATGTACGGTCATAGTTATCAATTTTGCCATCATCATTCAAATCAAAGTATTTAATATCGCCGGGTTTTACTCCTGCACTAGGCCGAGCTAATCCTTCTTTCAACTCATAAGATTTACTTCCATTCACAGGATTTTCCGTTATAACAAAGTCATCATTGGTGTATAGACCATCCGCAACATATAGTAGAGGTGTGTTTAGGCTATGTCCTGTATAACGTTGATACGCATAACGCGGTTCGACTTCATCGAATTCAATTATTTTATTTTTTGCATAAGTGACATTACCACGAAAAGACAAATTCACATTCTGAATATTCTGCTTAAAAACAATATTTCCATCGAATCCTCTATTCGTTACTTTACCAAAGTTTTGCCAAGGCATTTTTCTAAATCCGGTTACAGAACTTACGGTTTTTCTTTGCATTAATATATCTCGCCGATCATTTTTAAAGATATCAATACTCAAGTCTATTTGACCACGAAATAACCCTAAATCTAAACCAATATTCTTTTTCTCTTCTACCTCCCAGCTCAAAAACGGGGAAGCAAATGTATCTTCAATAATTCCATTACCGGGATTATTTGTTCCTCCTCCATTAGCTCCTTCAATAAAACCTAATGGGTATCCCGCTGCACCTTGTGATAAAGCTTCGCGATAGGGAAATCGACTTCCGCCTATATTATCATTACCTGTCAAACCAAATGAAGCACGAATTTTTAATTTATTAATAATTCCATCAATCCCTTTCATGAATTTCTCATTACTAATATACCAAGCAAGACCTACAGCTGGAAAAGTTCCATAACGATATCCTTTTGCAAAATTTTCACTACCAGTCAAACCAAAGCTTGCTTCTATCATGTAACGACTATCATATCCATACGAAACACGACCAACAATGCTCTGTTTTTTGTAAGGTAGCCCCTCAGATTGTGTCTGTCTATCCTTTTGCATATAAAGTAATGTTCCGAAGACATCATGAACATCGTTAAAAACACGTTTATAATTCAATGCTCCTTCTAAATAAATGCGTTTCTCACCTCCTTTTGAAGTGTTTGAAAAGTTAGTCAAATTGGGAGATCCCTCATTTACTTGGATATATTCTTTTTCTCCTTCCTCATTAAGCTGTAATCTGTAAGTAGTAGGGGTTTTGGTACGTTTATTTGTTGCATTATAGTCAGCGTCAAAACTTCCTGTCAACTTAAGGCTTAGTCCTTTTGTTATAAAATCCAAGTTCTGATTTAAAGAAAATTTAGATTGTATATAAGCTTTCCAAGTTTTTTGATATCCAGATTCATTTAGCATATTATATGGATTTTCATTAGATGAGCCATTATACATCGGCGATTCTGAAAATCTGCCGTCAGAAAAGCGTAAAGGGAATATATGAGGAGAATACATATATATATGAGAGAATATATCACCTGTATTTTTGCCAGGATAACTTGATTCAACATATTGTCCACTTATATCAACACTCAAATCTGTTGTTTTTGTAACTGCTATATCAATATTAGAACGAATATTATATCGGCTTAAACCAATATTCGCATCATAATCATCCATTGCTTGCGAATCAAAGATTCCATTTTCATGATAAAAAGCTCCAGATACAAAATACTTAACTCGACTTGAACCGCCGCGAAGGTTTAAAGTAACCCGCTCATTCATCGTAAAGTCTTTTAATAAACTTGTAAAATCAGTATCGGGGTACAAATCAGGATCAGCTCCAATTCGATATAATTCCATAACATCATCCGAATAAGGGAATTCGAAAATTCTAGGATTTCCCGCATCTTCCCAAGCCGCTTCATTATAGATTGATAAATAATCATACGAACCTAACATTTTAGGAAGTCTCGTTGGTTTGGCAACACTAAATTCCGCCCTGATATCTAATGTCGTTTTTTGTTCCTCACCACGTTTTGAGGTTATTAAAACAACACCATTTGCTCCTTCTGCACCATAAACAGCAGTAGCAGCTGCGTCTTTAAGTACTGTAAATGATTCTATTTCATCAACAGTAATGTCGTTCATGCTTCTAGGGATACCGTCAACCAAAACCAAGGGTGAAGTTCCACCGGCAAAAGAACTAATACCACGAATCCAAAATTCAGCATCATCTTTGCCTGGTTCACCTGAGCGTTGGACAGCTAAAACACCCGCTATTTGTCCAGCCAAATTATTTCTTAAGCTCCGCGTTGGCATAGATAGTTCCTTAGCCGAAATCGCATTAATAGATGCAACCACACTTTCTTTCTTTTGTTGTCCGTAACCAATGACTACAACCTCTTCCAATGTTTTAGGATCTTCATAGAGTTGGATATTAATATTACGTCTTTTTGATATTTTTACATCTTGGGGTACGTATCCTAAATATGAAATACTTAAAATTGCATTTGAATTCGAAACTTTGAGTTCATAACGTCCATCCATATCAGTAGTAACACCATTTGTTGTCCCCTTTTCCACAACGGAAGCACCAATGATCGATTCACCATTAATATCAGTCACTATTCCTGTTACTTTCCATTTCTCTTGCTGTGATGTCTCTAGGACCTGAGCGGCTTTCTTAGTGATAGTAATTTGTCGATCATTAATCCTAAAAGTATTGTCCGTACCTTTGAATATGCTATTCAAAATAGTCTCAACGTTTTGCTTTTTCACATTTAAAGTTACTTTTCTATTTAAGTCGATAACATCTTCCAAATAAAAAATAATAAATTCACTATTACTTTCTATTTGTTCGAAAATCTCTTTAATGGATTTATTATTTGCGTTGATAGACAAAAGAGTTCCTTGTGAATAAGAGTTCGAGGCAAAACTGACGTTCATTCCAAGAAACAAAAATAATACGATAACCTTCATTATTCGGCAATATTTCACTTGTTCAGTACTTTTTATACTGAACTTCAATTTTAAATTCATATCTTTGTAAATGATTTAAGTTAGTATTGTGATTAACAGACTAATGTTAAGGAGCCGGATAATATCGCGAGTATTGTTCGGCTCTACTCTAAATGTAGATTTAAGGGTCCATAAGTATTTTTTTTAAGGGATTACACTAATTTTTATACACTCTCCGCTATAAGCAACTTGAATAGGCGCCGCATTTTCCAAATTACTTAATACTTCATTCAAATCATCTTTAAAATCTAATTTTCCGCTACAAATAAGTTTACCGACAACTTCATCCCACTCAATCTGAATGCCATAATATCTAGATAACTTTTGGAAAACAATATTTAAAGGTTGTTCTTTAAACTGGTAATAACCACTTTTCCAAGCAATATAACTATTCACATCTACGGCTTGTACAATTGACTTATCTGTTTGAAAATCATAATTAAACTGCTGATTTGGAGATAATATTTCAGAATGATTATTGATTGTATTTACTTTTACTTTTCCTTCAACCAAAGTAACCTGCAAATTTGGATCGTCTTTGTATGCCGACACATTAAAGCTTGTACCCAAAACACTGACATCCATCTGTTGTGTCTTTACTATAAATGGCCATTTTTCATCATGCATGACATCCAAATATACTTCTCCTTCAACAAATATTTCCCTCTTTTCTTTCCCAAAAGCGACTGGATATACAACCTTAGAACCTGAATTTACCCATATCCTAGTACCATCCGAAAAAGTAATTGAAGAACGTTTTCCATAAGGAACAATCAATTGATTTAATGTTTTAGTATGATCTTTTTCTTTAATCACATCTGCTACTTTCTGAGAGTTTACGTTAATATCACCTTCTTGTCCATATTCCACCTGACTTTCTTTCTCTGATATGGCTATCTTTTTATCTTCCGATAATACGAGTTCAACTTCCTTGGAAAGATTATTTGCCGATTCAATGGATTCTATTATTGACAAGTAATTTATTTCTTGTTTGTCTTTTAGATAAAATTCCCATGTTCCCCAAAAACACAGACAAACCATAGCCGCAACTCCAGCCGCTATTCTAAAAAGATGATATGACGTCTTCTTTTTCTTACTTTCATCATTCCGGATATTTATTGAATGCCACAAATCAACCTCATCTTCTAAAGTAAAATCCGGTAATTTTATATCATGCTGCAAATGCCTCACAAAAGAACGGGCCTCATCTATTTTTTCTTTCAGCGCCGGATCTTTCTCCCGAAGTTCAGCCCAGAACTTTTCATTCTCAACGTCAGGTGACAACAACCATTCAATAAAATAATCATCACTCAGTAGCTGTTCTACATCATATCCTGTATAATCATTTTGCATAGTATTCTCTGTTTTTTCTAGTAAAAGTCAACAGAGGTCATTTTATACTCACTAAAAATTGTTTTTTTTCAGATAAATCAAATAAATCTTATCAAAGGGTACTTTTTAATGTAGTTTTATACAATAATGACATGTTTCTAACTAAAAACAATCATTATATATACTGGAAATGTTTGTATGAGAAGAACTTTTATAACCAATAGAAAATTATTGTATGGACAGCAGCAAAAATAAAAAAAAGTCTATGTCGGCTTGAGAGGCCTTCATTTTTTTTAATGAGCGCTGAATTAAATTTTGTGCAGATTGATAATTTAGGTCCATCAATCCACATATTTCTTCCATACTCATTCCTTGAATAAATCGATAATAAATAATCTCTTTTTGCCGCGAAGTTAACAAAGAAAGTAAATTCTCTACTTTCTTGCTTTCGGTTACATATTGTTCATTTTGGATAAACTGCTCTTCTACTGTCAGCTCTATTTTAAAAGGTATATCTTCTGATAAATTACTAAGGACAGCTTCTTTATTAATCGCTTTAATTAAATTATTTTTAAAAGCAGCCAACAGATAATATTTGATATTATCACATGACTTTAGTTTTGTTCTATTACTATACAAATAGATGAAGACATCCTGTATACAGTCCTTCACAAGCTCTATATCAGAAGTAAAACAGAGACCATACTGAAGAAGCTTTCGTACATATTTTGTATATATCCAACAATACGAATTCTCATCGCCAGATACAAACTGCCGCCATTTCATTTGACTTTCATCTATAAGCATAATATTAACATACAAGTTTTTTAAACTAAGCACACAATGTATAAATAACAAAAAAGCACTCAACTGCAAATCATTATTATAGCAAAAATTAGCGCATATTTTTTGTTGAGTTATTTCGTTTAATATTATTTAATTATGACAAAGATACAAAATTTTACAAATATATAATATACATCAGAGGAGATATTATTAAAAAACTTCATTTCAATCCCATATTAGAAAAATTACATTCAGCAGAAAATGTAGAGGAATATGATGCATTGCAGAAACGTCCTCTCCTCACCTATGAAAACTGTATAAAGTAGTGGAAGAACGGAAAAATATAATTATCGCCATAAAAAACCGGCTATGGAACGAATACCCCAAATACCTATCTTTAAGACTAAAGCAAGATATGTTAATTTTAAGTTTCTCCCTTCAACCCAATAAAGTGCCAGTTTACTTGTATAACCCTTTGTATATGATGATGTAATATCAACTTTCAATCCACTCTGACAGAACATTAGCCGCCCATTCATCCGTACTGCTGCCTACAAAGATAAAGTTGCCCTCACCTAAACCCTCTAGATTCGAAGAATAGGGGCTCAAGATTGCATTTTTCCCAATTTCGAACTATATAATTCAATTGAGATTTTTATCTTCGCCTTTGGTCAGAGAAATTGGATTAAAATCAAGTTTCTAACACATTTTTCATAAACAACTGATAATCAAAGCACATTACAAATGTATTAGTTTTATTTGAAACTATTGCTCAAAACGACTATCTTTGTGCAAAGATTAAGATATAGATAAAAGATTTGACTATGAAATATGATATTTCCTATATGACAACAGAGGCTGTAAGCCTGCTTAAATCACTGATTAGCATCCCTTCCATCAGCCGGGAAGAAACCCAAGCTGCGGATTTTCTGCAAAACTATATTGAAATGGCAGGTATGCAGACCGGGCGCAAGGGAAATAATGTGTGGTGCCTCAGTCCGATGTTCGATTTGAAAAAGCCCACTATCCTGCTTAACTCTCACATTGACACCGTAAAACCTGTCAACGGTTGGAGAAAGGATCCGTTCATTCCCCGCGAAGAAAATGGCAAATTGTACGGGCTGGGAAGCAACGATGCCGGCGCCAGCGTTGTTTCGTTATTACAGGTGTTCCTGCAACTATGTCGCACTTCGCAGAAATACAACCTCATCTATCTTGCCTCGTGCGAAGAAGAAGTTTCAGGTAAGGACGGAATTGAAAGTGTATTGCCGGGACTTCCTCCTGTCTCATTCGCCATAGTGGGCGAACCGACGGAGATGCAGCCCGCCATTGCCGAAAAAGGCTTAATGGTGTTAGACATCACTGCAACAGGTAAAGCCGGACACGCGGCACGCAATGAGGGAGACAATGCTATCTACAAAGTATTGGATGACATCGCCTGGTTCCGTGACTATCGTTTTGAAAAGGAATCTCCGCTACTAGGCCCGGTGAAGATGAGCGTCACGGTGATTAATGCAGGTACTCAACACAATGTCATTCCCGACAAATGTTCTTTCGTCGTCGACATCCGGAGCAACGAACTTTACTCAAACGAAGAACTGTTTGCGGAAATCAAGAAACATATTTCCTGTGACGCCAAAGCGCGTTCATACCGCCTCAACTCTTCACAAATTGATGAAAAACATCCGTTTGTTCAGAAAGCAGTAAAGCTTGGCCGTGTTCCTTTCGGTTCTCCAACTCTGTCCGATCAGGCATTAATGTCCTTCCCTTCGGTAAAGATCGGTCCGGGACGCTCTTCACGTTCGCATACAGCAGAGGAATATATCATGCTGAAAGAGATCGAAGAAGCTGTCGGAATTTATCTGGAGTTATTGGATGGGCTTCTGATTTAGTTACATCAATGTATATACAAATTACTTTCTATAAAAATATCCTATCGGGCGTATTCAATCTCGCATATAAAGAAGAAAAAAGCGAACGTTTCTTGCACAAACGTGTTCCATGTTATTAATAAACTTTTGAGGGGTTTATTAATAACGGTATCTAAGTTTATTATAAACTCTCAAATCCAAGACAAAGGTTATTCCTGTGATTTTTAACAACAAAAAAGGCTGCAAACCCTACAAAGATTCGCAGCCTTTAGTTTATACCAAGGTTCTTACAGCTTAACTACTGTAAGGAGTTTCTATTCCACTGTTGCAATATTGCACTATTTTCTTTTCCATTCTTCTTTAGTTCCGTTCTTTACTCATCACTATTCTCCTACAAATATACAAAATAAAAAGAGCTTTTCCAAAAGTATCCGGCCCAATAAAAGAACAGCGGACAATTATTATGCCGATTGTGTTTACCGTAAAAGCAGGATATATTTAGTCCATTATCAGTCATTGCGATTTCAATACCAGTTATCTTGAACTAGAAATAGACTTTTTTATTTTTCTTCCCGGAAGAAACTTGATAATCCTTCACTCTTATATTAAAATATGATTTAGCCTTTCCATCATCATTAGAAGGCAATAGTTCCTTATCCTTTGCATGTGGCAATTCAAGGATATCAATTTCCTTCACACTTTTCTTCAATTTTGGGAATAAAAGACTGATATAAATGTATTTATGATTAAATCCTTCAACGGTTAACAGCCTATCCATAGATGCTCCGCCATCATATCCTCTCACATTATATTCATCGCCACTTTCTTTATCTATAATCTTGAATCCCGGACTATAATACAGCCATTGTGAATCCCAATAAACAGGTTGCACGAATGTCACTTTTGTATCCTTTTTTCTTCTTTCAATCGAATATAATGAAGGAGTTGTAGACATTCCGTTCTCATAAACTTTTCCAGGAACTACAGCGATACTGTCTTTCGGAAGCAAATAAGCTTGTGCACACAACTCTCTATCACGTTTCTTTTTTTGCTCATATTCTTTCATTGCTTGTTCGTGCTCAACCATTTGTTTATCCATTCCCGGTCTCACCTCTCTAAACATCTCTGTTTGGAGTTCCTGTACCAACAATGGCATTGCTTCACGCATCACAGCCAATGAACTTTCTTTATATTTCCTGCCGACAGGAGATTCATAAAACGCGGCAATTGCTTTCAAATCTTCCAATGTCAAATGTTTCTTATAAGCAGGCATACACAGTTCAATCACCCTATTTTCTATTTTTTCTTTCCAGTCTTTAGCAAAATCGTTCCAGTAGGCATCATCTTTTCCCGGTGCATTAAGTTTCATCACAGAAAGCATTTTCGGATAAAGATCGTCCGTAGCAGCCGAAGCACCGGAAAGCTTCATCATCTTCTTTAATGTCTCTTCATATTCATCTGTCGCATTCGTGGTTTGTGCAAAGACCGGAAAAGTTAGAGTAAGCAGTGTAATTACACACACAATTACTCGGGAAGGAAATAAGTTTTTCATAAGCATCAAATTTTCTTTATTAAACAAATGTTCTAAACATATTATCATATTTTCTATTCTTAGTCCAGTCGTATCATGAGTTTCTTTAGAATCATACCACCAGAATAATTAAATACGCTTCATATTTCATTAGTATGCAATTTTAATAACCAACAATATCCGCCAAACGATCCTCAAAAGAATAGTTCTTATAAAGATATGCAATATTTAATTATTACGCAAGGAAATATTATATAGTTTCCATTTACACGAAATATTTTACAGTGCCGATGAAAGAAATGAAAGAGAATTAAAAGAAAAAGTAAGAACTTCGAAACAGCTATCCGCTTACTTCTTTTATCGAACAGCTTTACAGAAACAATCTTCCAAATGATCATTCACAAAACCGGCAGCCTGCAAAAAAGCATAACAAATAGTTGATCCAAAAAACTTGAAGCCTCGCTTTCTCATGTCTTTGCTCATAGCGTCCGATTCGGGAGATGTAGCCGGAACCTGACTTAAAGTTTTAAAATTATTGACGATAGCCCGTTGTTTGGGGAAGAATGATAAGGTGTATTTATAGAAACTACCGTACTCTTTCTGAATAGCTATAAATAGTTTTGCATTATTGATTGTACTATTGATCTTCAACCGATTTTTGACGATTCCATCATATTGCATTAACCGTTCGATATCTTCCTGTGTCATTTGTGCTACTTTCTCCACATCAAAATGATGAAAGGCTTCCCGGTATCCTTCACGCTTTCGAAGGATAGTAATCCAGGATAGTCCTGCCTGAGCACTTTCGAGTACCAAGAACTCAAATAGAGTTCTGTCATCAGTAACGGGTTGGCCCCATTCTTCGTCATGGTATTTTATGTATAATTCATCTGTTCCGGCCCAGCCGCAACGTGCATTTATCAGATCTTCCATACTCTTTTATATTATTATTAAGCAGTCAATATCTAAAACATCAGATATTGACTGCTCACATTTAACGGGATTATTTCTGTTATTACAAATACCCCTATAACGAAACGCTCGGAACTAATCTGTATTACTTGTCCACCGAGAATTTAAAAATGCACTGGCTCATGTATTTCTCGCCCGGACGCAGAACAGCCGAAGGCCATTCAGGCTTGTTCGGAGTATCCGGATATTTCTGTGTTTCAAGACATACGGAAGCACGTTGATTATAGGTAATACCTTTCTTTCCGGTCAGCGAACCATCAAGGAAGTTTCCGGCATATACCTGAACTCCCGGTTCATTGGTATATACATCCAATACAATACCTGTTTTCTGAGATTTCAATGAAGCAGCCCTACGGTTAATATCGCCTTTGGCATTCAATACCCAGTTATGATCATAACCATTACCGTTCTTCAGTTGCACAAAGTCGAAATCGTTGATACGTTCTCCCACCGGCATTGGTGTACGGAAATCCATTGGAGTATCTTCTACCGGAACTATTTCACCGGTAGTCATAAAGGTGCTGTCCACCGGAGTATAATAATCTGCATCAATAGTCAGCAGATGCTCTGCGTTGCTGCCCGCATCGCCATCCAGATTAAAATAAGAGTGGTTGGTCATATTGACAATAGTCGGTTTATCCGTCTCCGCTTCATACTGAATATCGATTGCATTGTCGTCAGTCAGTTTCATCAGCACTTTACAAGTAATGTTTCCCGGAAAACCTTCTTCACCATCTTTTGCCACATAAGTCAGTTGCAATTCCTGCGGATTCAATTGTACGGCGTCATACACCCGATACTGGAACCCTTGCGGACCTCCGTGCAGGCAATGGCCGTAGTTATTACGGGGAAGCTGATATTCTACGCCGTCCAACGTAAACTTACCCTGATTGATACGGTTAGCATAACGTCCGATGCTTGCACCGAAGTCGGAAGGTTTGCTGATATAATCCTGAATGGAATCGAAACCAAGAACTACATCACGCATCTGTCCGTCCTTATCGGGAACCATGACAGAAACAATGCGTCCGCCAAAGTTCGTGATGCAAACTTCCATATTGTTCTTGTTGCGCAGAATGTAGAGATCGGTTTTCTTTCCGTCTACTTCCGTACGGAAATTACTCTGTAATAGACCGGAATCCGTAGCTTTCTCGGCTTTCGGTGTACAAGCTGCCATTAAAAGGGCGGCAACTGCCCATACACATAACTTTTTCATGGTGTTTTATTAATTAATTACTATTAAACAGACTTACCAAAAGAAATCTAAAATTCATTCTACAAAGATGAGAAAAAACTAATTGTTTTTTTAAAACAAATTGTTCAATAAAGGATAAAAATTAATCATTAATTCAACTTTTAGGATAATACATTAGAAAAAAGATGCCAAATACGCCCTTCATTTGCAATAACTTACCTAGAAAAGATTTAGTTTTGACATATTTCTTGTATACGTATACCTTACATTGTTTGACTATCGGTTCAGCCAAGGTTCCGGATTCAGTTTCTCTTTCTCCCGGCGTAACTGGAAGTGCAATACCGTTCTTCCATTATCAGTGCCGTCAGAGAAAACTTGTCCGATAGATTGCTTGGTCTTCACCATGTCGCCGGACTTTACAGAAGCCGATGATAAGTTACAGTAAACGGAAATATAGTTGCCATGGCGGATTAGCACATTAAATAATCCATTCAACTGGAATACTGCTGCGACTTTTCCGTCAAAGATAGCACGTGCCTGTGCTCCCGGCTTTCCTTGGATATCAATACCTTTATTATCCAGTTTCACATTACGAAGACCTTCCACAGCATATTGTCCATAATGGCTGGTGATAATATAAGCACCGGATATAGGCATAGGAAGTTTTCCCCGATTGGCTGCAAAATTGCCGGACAATTCCCGGTCGGCTTTACTCATTGTATAAGTTTCCAGAGGCTTCGAGTTCGTTTTAACGGTTGTTCCGGTTCCGGCAGTTTGACTTTCTTTACCCTCCGCTTTCTTACGGGCGGCAGCCTCGCGTCGGGCTTCTTCCTCGGCACGCTTGCGGGCACGTTCTATTTCTTCTGCAATCAACTTGTCAATGCGGGCATTCAATTGGTTAGCTTCTCTCCGTTTCTTATTGATCTCACCTTGCAACCCTCTCTGTTTCTTTTGCAGATTGGCCACAAGCGTACGTTTTTCCTTCTCCTGCGCTTCCAGTTTGGTCTTCTCGCCTTCACGCTCTTTCAACAGACTCTCTTTAGCGGCTTTCACCTGTTCCCGTTCCACCTTTTTCTTCCGTATCTGTTCCTGTTTCTTCAGGATTTCCTCACCTTGCAACCGTTGATAAGTAGCATATTCACGAACATAGCGCATACGGCGGTAAGTCTGCCCGAGATTCTTGGCAGAGAAAATAAACATCAGTTTTTCTTCAATCGACTTGTTCTTATACAAGTATTGGACAGAAGCCTCATACTTTTTCTTCTTATCCTTCAAATCCTTTTGCAAACCGTTCAACTGACGTTGCAAGGAAGTCAGTTCACGTTCTATCGCTTCCACGTCATTATTGATAGCAATGATATAACGTTTCCGCTCCTCGATCTGGCCGGTCAATACCGCCAGACTATTCAACTGACTACCCACATCTTTCTTTGTATCCTTCAAGATTGATTCCGTCTCGGAGATCTGCTTTTGCAGCGCACCACGTTTGCTTTCCAACTCACGAATCAGCTTGTTCGACTGAGCGAAAAGAGGAATTGCCAACCATAGGCAACCAATCAGAATTACAAAGAAATGTTTCATCATAAGAAAGCTACCAGCATTTTTACTAATTCTTCCAAGGGAACTTGCCGATATTTAGAAGTAAGTTCCGTAGGAGTCATTGAAAATTCTTTTGTCGAGAACTCATAAAGTTGGACTTTAGCCTTTTCCAACGAGGGAATACCTATATCTTTTCCGGACAATTCCGTCTTCCCACCGGGCAAAGAGGCATCCAACAATATCTTCTCCAGACGGGAAAATTCTGCATTCTTCGGCAGCATGCCCTTCAATTCATCTTTGGTGGCACGGACAAAACGTTTGTTCATCCGGTCTACCAATAGCACACCGTCAGGAGTAACTTCCACACGCGCTACTTCCGTACGCAAGATAGGCATTAATAAGGATATTTGTACCCGCTCATGGGTTTTCATCTTCATAGTTCCCCCAACAGACATACTTCCCCCCTTTTTACCGGGAATAGTCAATTGAAGTTTGGAAGTCAGATAGCTGGACACCTGAACATTCTTCTCCGAAGTCGCCAAATGCTTCGAGCTCTTACACCCGGCCAGCACAACTACAACCAACAATAGAAAAACTATTCTTTTCATTCTGCAATATATTTCTTCTTTTCTATTTTCTCTTTCAGTGTTTTCGATTCACTACCCATTTCCAATGCTTTCTTCCAGTATTTCAGTGCACCTTCCACATCACCGGTCATAAAATAGATATCACCGCAGTGTTCCACAACCACATCACTCTTTTCTTCGTCACTCTTCATTGCATTATCAATGTAGATACGAGCTTCTGCATAGTTACCCTTCTCAAAAAGAATCCAAGCGTATGTGTCGAGATAAGTGGCATTGTTAGGTTCGGCCTTCACCGTCTTGTAACTCATTTCTTCCGCCTTATCCAGATCGCGGCGTTCCACGGACAAATAATAAGCATAATTATTCAATGTACCAATATTGGACGGATTATACACTAAAGCCGAATCATAGGCTGCGTATGCTTCCTTCATTTGTTTCTTGGTATGATAGATATCCCCCATAATTGAGTAGAAATTCGAGACTATTTCTTTCCGCGTGTCAGTCGTCACACGTTCCAGCGCCTTGGTACAAACGCTCAACACACTGTCCGGCTGTTCTGCCTGATGATAGGCAATGGCTAGATAATAATAGAAATCCAATGCATCCGGAGTAGCCTCAATACCCGGTTCGCAGACTTTTATAATCTGTTTATAGTCTTCCTTCTTTATCGCCGCACTTATCAGCATAAGACGGGCAGCTTTATTAGTCGGATCCAAATCAACAACCTGTTCCAGTACCGGCACCGCCTCTGCTTCCATACTTTTCGACAACAGATATTGTGCATAAAGCATCGGAACCTGCGGATCATCCTGATCTTGTTCCATCATCCGGTCAAACAAGGCGATCACTTCCGTACTATCTTTTACCGATGATTGTTCATTCTCCACAATCACCTGACGCATGACACTGATTTTTGTATCCGGAGTAACTTTCTTATTCAGCAATAACGTATCGAGTTGTTGCTGGTATAGTTCCTTCTGACCCGTCTGTTCATAATAAGATGCCATTGAAAAGAGAGCCATTGGATTATCCGGTTCTACTGACAATACCTTCTGATAAGCCTCATATGCTTCCTCTTTTTTTCCGTTCTGAAGATATACATCCCCCAGTATCACTTGATAACGCATATCTGCCGGATATTCATTGACAAGACTCTCTATTTCCTGAAAAGCCTTCTTGTCATCCTTCATCTGGAGATAAATACGGAATTTCTCCATCGACAACTGTTCATTCTTACCTAAGCGTTTTTCCAGCCGGTTCAGCGTAGAAATTACATCACTGTACTTCTCCTGTCGTCCATAGATATCGAGAAGATTGAACAGAGGATCTTGCTTGGTCGGGAAACGGGTTACCATTTCTTCAAGCAACGTAACAGCTTTATCCAACTCATTCTGTTGTTGATACAGACTCACCAGCCCTTGACTATACCAGTAATTATCAGGTGCATAAGTCACAGCCTTTTCCAAGGCTGCCTGCCCTTGCGGCACTTGACGGAGAAACATATAATACTGGGATATTTCGTAAAGCGCAGAAGAAGCATTCGGATGAATGTCCAGACAATGTTCCAACAACCCGAAAGCCGCGTCATACTCTTTCTTTTCTTTCATCCGCATGGCTTCCAGAAAAAAATAGTCATACTTACGCTGTTGCTCCTCTGTTAATTGAGAAGCCAAAACTTCTTCCTTCTGAACTTTTTTCTTTTTATCCTTCTTTTTCTTAACCTTCTTTGTAACTGCATTCGCGCCAAGAGCATACCCCGACACCATAACCGCACCTCCTGCTACACTCCCCACCACTTGCACAGCCATGCAGGAAGTAAGCAGCAAAGTACTTAACAACGAGAATAATAGTATCCTTTTCATTTTTTTCCTGTGTGACCGAAGCCGCCGGCTCCCCGTTCCGTTTCATCCAATACTTCCACTTCCTGCCATACGGCCTGTTCATGTTTTGCTATCACCATTTGTGCAATACGTTCACCGTCTTCAATCACAAAAGTTTCCGATGACAGATTAACTAAAATAATACAAA
>ERZ826016.2060-NODE-2060-length-16622-cov-3.019678_pt1 | contig 16622 bp, 9 predicted proteins | sample MGYA00519872_ERZ826016 | MGnify/ENA primary metagenome ERZ826016 (study PRJEB31778, sample SAMEA3449218) | human gut metagenome | biome: human gut; feature: human-associated habitat; material: faeces | place: United Kingdom | collected 2010/2012 ... | reverse complement strand
GTCAGTGCCTTCTGAAAATAGTCTTTTACTACCTTGATAGCTACCTGTGTGTCATGCAGGTTCAAAGCGGAAGCGTAATCTTCCGGAATGATCAAATTGTTCATGTCCATATCCTCCTCATATCTGTTCAGCAGTTTCACTGATACGAGGTTAAAATGCCTTCGGGACAGTAATTTCTGAACAGTTATCTCACATTTCCAAAATCTTAGTATAACAGATTCTGAAAAATATACAAGCATTCTTATAATGCTTTCATACGTTCGATTGCCTCGACAGTATTATCATAGCTGCCAAATGCAGTCAGACGGAAGTATCCTTCTCCGCTTGGTCCGAATCCTGATCCTGGTGTTCCAACGACGTTAGCATCTTCTAACAAATGATCGAAGAATTCCCAAGATGTCATGTTGTCTGGTGTCTTTAACCAGATGTATGGTGCATTGACACCACCAGATACTGTGTATCCTGCATCCTGTAATCCGTTAAAGATTACTTTTGCATTGTTCATATAGTATCCAACCTGTTCTTTTAACTGAGCTTTTCCGGCTTCAGAGTAAACTGCTTCTCCAGCTCTCTGTACGATGTATGGAGCTCCGTTATATTTTGTTCCGTGACGTCTTGCCCATAACGCATGTAACTGTGTATCTCCACATTTTAAATCTTTAGGGATAACAGTATATCCTAAACGAACTCCTGTAAATCCTGCGTTCTTAGAGAAACTCTTTAATTCGATCGCACATGTTCTTGCACCTTCACATTCATAAATTGTATGTGCAACGTTATCTTCTGAGATATATGCTTCGTATGCTGCATCATAAATGATCACGCATCCGTTTTTGTTTGCATAGTCTACCCATCCCTGTAACTGGTCTTTTGTGATTGTTGATCCAGTTGGATTGTTAGGGAAGCAAAGGTAAATGATATCTGGCACTTCGCTTGGGAAATCTGGTGCGAAGTTATTCTCTGCTGTACATGGCATGTAGATAACATCGCTCCATGTTTCTGTTGCTTTATCATATGTTCCGGCTCTTCCTGCCATAACGTTTGTATCTACATATACTGGGTATACAGGGTCACATACGGCAATCTTGTTATCCTGTGCAAAGATTTCCTGAATATTTCCAGAATCACATTTTGCTCCATCACTTACAAAGATTTCATCTGCTTTGATATCTGCTCCACGATCCTGATAATCATTCTTTGCGATTGCATTTCTTAAAAATTCATATCCAAGGTCTGGTGCGTATCCGTGAAATGTTTCTGCATGTCCCATTTCATCTACTGCTTTGTGTAAAGAGTCAATGATCGCTGGTGCCAGAGGCTGTGTTACGTCTCCAATTCCTAAACGAATAATATTTTTGTCAGGGTTTGCCTCGGAATATGCATTTACTTTTTTCGCAATTGTAGAAAATAAATAACTTCCAGGCAGTTTCAAGTAGTTGTCGTTAATTTTAAACATAAATTCCTCCTAGTTTTGATATGTTAATGATTCTTTAATCATCTTTGCCATTTCGATAAGACCCACTCCACTGTTCATGCTTCTTTGTTGTATATATGCGTGGGCTTCACTCTCTGTAATCTGATTATTCTGCATCAGTAATTCTTTGACTTCTTCCAGAAGACGGACTTCTTCTCTCGTACGTTGTTTTGGACGTTGTTTTCTTCGTCTTTGCTTCTCAGAAATTTCGGTAACGATCTCTCTCGTTTTCTCGACTAATTCATACCCTTTTAACGGCATCGAAAGTCCTACGACATTCGGATACACGCAGTCATCTAAATATTGGCGAGAAGCGATCAGCAACATCTTGACCTCTTCAGAAAGATATTCTCTTAATTCACTGTAGATCATATCGGAACATTTGTATCCGCAGACGACTAGTCCTTCTTCAACACCTTCCATACGCTGGACTACCTGTGCACCCGTTGCACATACAGCAGTCACTTCAAAACCACTTCTTACCAGAAGATTCCTAATGCTTCTGGCGACTTCTTGTTTCGGGAATAAAACGATGACGTTTACCAAGCTTCTCACCTCCCGTATCATGTATATATCAATCATTAGATCTTGTATAAATAACGATCGACTTCCCATTGTGATACGAACTTCTGATAAGACTCCCATTCAGCACTCTTAGCTTCAACATACTTGTTAAAAATATGATCTCCTAAAAGTTCTTTCATATAAGTGCTTTGTTTGAAAATCTCAAGAGCTTCTTTCATGTCTCTTGGCAGTGTATTAATCCCTGCTTCTTGTTTTTCTCCCTCAGCCATCTCATACTGATTCTTCATGGAACCTTTTCCTGGTGTTAATTTGCGCTTGATCCCATCTAATCCTGCTGCAAGGCTGACTGCCAGTGCAAGGTAAGGATTCGCAGCAGAATCAGGGCTTCTAAATTCAAGCCTTGTTCCGCTTCCACGGGCTGCTGGTACTCTGATAAGTGGACTTCTGTTCGATGGTGACCACGAAACATCCACAGGTGCCTCATATCCTGGCACGATTCTCTTATAAGAGTTTACCAGTGGATTTGTAATCAGGCACATCTCATTTGCATGTTCCATAACTCCAGCCATGAAGTGAAAAGCCTCCTCACTGATTCCAAGATTATTCTTAGAATCAGCAAAAATATTCTTTCCATTCTTCCATAAAGACATATTAAGATGCATTCCTGAACCGTCCACTCCAGTGATCGGTTTTGGCATAAAACTTGCATAAAGTCCATGTCTTTTAGCAATATATTTTACGATGAATTTAAATGTGAGGATGTTATCGGCCGTTCTTAAGGCATTGTCATACTTAAAGTCGATCTCATGCTGTGCTGGTGCAACTTCATGATGAGATGCCTCGATCTCAAATCCCATATCTTCAAGATTCAAGATCATATCTCTTCTGGCACTTTCTCCTAAATCTAACGGAGCTACATCAAAATATCCGGCTTTCTCATGAGAAACCGTCGTTGGGCGGCCTTCTTCATCTGTGTGGAATAAGAAAAATTCACATTCCGGACCGACGTTAAATTTATAACCCATTTTCTGGCACTCAACCATCACTCGTTTTAATACATTTCTTGGATCTCCAGCAAATGGAAGTCCATCTTGTCCGTATACATCACAGATCAATCTTGCCACGCGGTTTCCTCCCGCATTCCACGGGAAGATTGCAAAGCTGTCAAGATCTGGATATAAATACATATCTGATTCTTCAATACGGACAAATCCATCTACACTAGATCCATCAAATGTACACTTATTATCCAACGCTTTCTCAAGCTGTCTTGCGGTGATCGCGACGTTCTTCATTGTTCCGAACAAGTCAGAAAATTGTAGTCTGATAAATTCGACATCATTTTCTCTGACGAGGTCTATCACATCCTGTTTTGTGTATCGACCCATAACATCACTCCTTCTTACTTCTTAATTAAATCTGTGCGATATCAACTACGCTGAGCTGATCTCTGTTTCCTGTTTCCAAACTAGTCAGTAGAGCATCTGCCGTATCAAGACTTGTAAGGCATGTTACTCCTGTTTCAATCGCGTAACGGCGGATCAGGAATCCATCTCTGCTTCGACCTACACCCTGAGATGGTGTATCAATGACTAAATCAATTTTATCATCTAAAATGAGATCTAGCAAGTTTGGAGATTCTTCTTCTAATTTATTAATCTGTTTTGCATGAACTCCAGCTTCATTTAAGACTCTGCAAGTGCTCTTTGTTGAGAAAATCTCATATCCTAATGCTTCAAATCTGCGTCCAATATCAATCGCATCAATCTTATCGGAGTCTTTCACTGTTAAAATCATCTTCTTGTATTTTGGAAGATTTACTCCAGCTCCTAAGAATGCTTTGTATAACGCTTCATGGAAATTCTTAGAAATTCCAAGACATTCACCTGTAGATTTCATTTCAGGCCCAAGGCTGATCTCTGCTCCTCTTAATTTTTCAAAAGAGAATACTGGTTTCTTCACTGCATAGTATTCAGATTCTTTCTGAAGTCCTGGTTCATATCCAAGATCTCTGATCTTAGCTCCAGTGATCACTTTCGCTGCTAACGCTACAATCGGAATACCTGTAACTTTACTGATGTAAGGCACTGTACGGCTGGATCTTGGGTTTACTTCGATAACATATACTTCATCATCTGCTACGATAAACTGAATGTTGATCAATCCGATAACATGTAATGATTTTGCAAGTTTTCTTGTATATTCTGCAATGATTCTCTTAATTCTATCTGTTAAATTGATAGATGGATATACAGAAATACTGTCTCCTGAATGGATTCCAGCACGTTCCACATGTTCCATGATTCCTGGGATCAGGATATCTGTTCCATCACAAACAGCATCGACTTCGACTTCTTTACCAACCAGATATTTATCGATCAGAATTGGATGTTCCTGTTCGTAACGGTTGATAACTTCCATGAATGCCGTAATATCTTCATCAGATACAGCAATCTGCATTCCCTGTCCACCAAGTACATAAGAAGGTCTTACAAGAACTGGATATCCAAGTTTATGAGCAACTTCTAATGCTTCTTCACATGTAAATACTGTTGTTCCTTTTGGTCTTGGAATACAGCATTCTTCCAAGATCTCATCGAATAATTCTCTGTCTTCGGCTGCATCGACATTTTCAGCACTTGTTCCAAGGATTGGTACTCCCATCTTCATCAGTGCTTCTGTTAATTTGATCGCTGTCTGTCCACCAAACTGTACAACCGCACCATCTGGTTTTTCAAGATCTACGATACTTTCTACATCTTCTGCTGTTAATGGCTCAAAGTAAAGTTTATCAGCAACGTCAAAGTCTGTAGAAACTGTTTCAGGGTTGTTATTTACGATGATCGTCTCGTATCCTTCTTTACTTAATGCCCATACACTGTGTACAGAACAGAAGTCAAATTCGATACCCTGACCGATACGGATCGGTCCAGAACCAAGTACCATGACTTTTTTCTTTTCGGATGTTTCTTTCACTTCGTTCTCACCATCATAGCAAGAATAGTAGTAAGGTGTTGCTGCATCAAACTCAGCTGCACATGTATCTACCATCTTATATGCTGCATGGATATTATATTCATTTCTTAATTCTTTGATCTCACGCTCTGTCTTACCTGTTAAGCTTCCGATCACCTTGTCTGGGAATTCTAAGCGTTTTGCTTCCTGTAATAATTCTTTGTCTAATGTATCAGCTTTGGCTAATTTCTTTTCCATCTCAACTAAAACTGCAATCTTATCTAAGAACCAACGATCGATCTTTGTAATATTAAAGATCGTATCGTAATCAAATCCACGACGGATCGCTTCTGCGATCACATAGATACGAAGATCATCGATCTTTTCAAGTTCTTTTAATAACTCATCGTCTGTTAATTTATCGTAATCACCGAAGAGCAAGCTGTCCACATGCTGCTCTAAAGAACGGATCGCTTTCATTAACGCCCCTTCGAAGTTTGTTCCGATACTCATAACTTCTCCAGTTGCTTTCATCTGAGTTGTCAGAGTACGTTTTGCATGAATAAACTTATCGAATGGAAGTCTAGGCATTTTAACAACACAGTAGTCAAGCATTGGCTCAAAACTTGCATATGTTTTCTTCGTTACTGCATTTTCAATCTCATCTAATGTATATCCGATTGCGATCTTTGCTGTTACTTTCGCAATTGGGTATCCTGTTGCTTTGGAAGCTAAGGCTGAAGAACGGCTGACACGAGGGTTTACCTCAATAACGCAGTATTCAAAGCTGTCTGGATTCAATGCGTACTGTACGTTACATCCACCATGAACATCTAATTCTGTGATGATGTTTAATGCAGATGTACGAAGCATCTGGTATTCTTTATCTCCTAAAGTCTGAGATGGAGCTACTACGATACTGTCTCCTGTATGAACACCAACTGGGTCGATGTTTTCCATGTTACAGATTGTAATACATGTTCCATTTTCATCACGCATTACTTCGTATTCGATTTCCTTCCATCCACCGATGTAACGTTCTACTAATACTTCACCTACACGGCTTAGACGAAGACCATTCTCAAGGATCGTCTCTAATTCTTCCTGGTTATGGGCGATTCCTCCACCACTTCCTCCAAGTGTATATGCTGGACGAAGTACTGCTGGATATCCGATCACTTTAGCGAATTCCACACCATCTTCTACTGTTTTAACAACCTGTCCTGCGGCGATCGGTTCCCCGATCTTTTCCATTGTCTGCTGGAATTCTAAACGGTCTTCTGCTTTTTTGATCGTAGATGGAGATGTACCGATCAATTTCACTCCGGATTTTTCAAGGTATCCGCTCTCTACTAATTCCATGGCCAGATTTAAGGCTGCCTGTCCACCAAGTGTTGGAAGGATGCTGTCTGGTTTTTCTTTTTCAATGATCTTTTCGATGACAGAAGCTGTTAATGGCTCGATATATACTTTATCTGCAATGTCTTTATCTGTCATGATCGTTGCAGGGTTTGAGTTTACTAAGACTACTTCCACTCCCTCTTCCTGAAGTGCTCTACAAGCCTGTGTTCCTGCATAGTCAAATTCTGCTGCCTGTCCAATAACGATCGGTCCTGATCCGATTACAAGTACTTTCTTTATATCTTCTCTCTTAGGCATTTTTTGCTCCTTTCATTCTATCCATAAATTCATCAAATAAGTAAGCTGTATCCTGTGGTCCAGGGCATGCTTCTGGATGGAACTGAACTGTTCGAATGTTTTTATTTTTATAGTCTAATCCTTCGATTGTTTTATCATTTACATTAATAAAGGAAACTTCTGCAACATCTGGATCAATTGTTTCTTCCTTGATCACATATCCGTGGTTCTGAGAAGAAATATAAACTCTTCCGCTCTTTAAGTCTTTCACCGGATGATTTCCTCCACGATGTCCCCAACGCATTTTTTCTGTGTCTGCACCTGTTGCAAGTGCCATCAACTGATGTCCTAAACAGATTGCAAAGATAGGTACCTCGCTGTCATATAATTTCTTGATCTCTTTGATGATCTGTACACATTCTTTTGGATCTCCAGGTCCGTTTGATAACATGATACCGTCTGGCTGATCTCCTAAGATTTCTTCTGCTGTTGTATCTGCTGGATAAACTGTTACATCACATCCACGTTTTTCTAAAGAACGAATAATGTTATTCTTTGTTCCAAGGTCTAATAATGCAACTTTAAATCCATCTCCATTGAAATGTTCTTTTTCTGTTCTGGAAACAGTTTTTACTGCATCTGTTACTGTATATTCTTTTAATTTTGGAAGGATTTCATCTAAATTGAAATCAGGATTTGTGGTGATCATTCCACCCATGCATCCATGTTCTCTTAAGATCTTTGTGATAGCTCTTGTGTCAACACCACAAATACCTGGAATGTCATGTTCTTTCAGATAATCTTCTAAGTCTTCTTCTCTTCTGAAGTTGCTTGAAGTTCTTGAGATTTCTCTTACGATAAAGGCTGAGTGCCAAGGTTTTTCAGATTCGATGTCCTCTAGACATACTCCATAATTTCCAATCAGTGGGTAAGTCATTACGACTCCCTGTCCCTGATAGGAAGGGTCTGTTAATACTTCTAAATAACCTGTCATGGAAGTATTAAATACGACTTCACAGATCACTTCTTTTTGGGCTCCAAAACTTTTTCCCTCAAATACGTGTCCGTCTTCCAATATCAAAAATGCGTTCATGTAATTTTTCCTCCTAAAAAGTCTCTTTCATAGGGTTGTATTTTGTCAGGAAGAACTAACTTCCTATTTATAAAATAAGAGTTTTGCCAAAACCCTTGATTTTATATAAAAAAAAGAAATACCCTAAAATAAAAATTACAAAGCTAAGTATTGGAAATTCAGCGATCTTGCCCTTCCAATACCCAAGTTATTTTTTATTTCAGAAATATTTCTCTACAAATTGTAAAAATTTTATCATATATTTTTTGTCGTTGCAAGTACTTTTTTGTATTTTTATATGTTTTTTTCTTTATGCATCCGCTCTTCACTCTCTCTTTTAGAAAAAACACATCCGCAGAAATTCTGACGATACAAATTATATTCTTTCGATAATTGAATAGATCTCTGATAACCACCTTTCTTTTTAAAATCAGATGGAAGAAATCTGACTCCTGCTAATTCTCCTGCTTTCTGTCCAAGTTCATTCAGCCATGCAGCATTCTTTAATGGACTAATCGTAAGGGTTGTTGTGAAATAATCATATCCACCTTCTTGGGCAAGTTTTGCCGCCTGATCCAATCTTAATTTGTAACAACGATAACATCTCTTACCACCTTCTGGTTCCTGTTCATAGCCCTTTGCCATATCAAAAAAAGTCTGCGGGGCATATCCAGCATCGATCACTTTAATAGGAAGATTCATTTCACTGACCAGACGCTGTTGTTCGTGGACTCTTTTTTCATACTCTTCTTTGGAGTCGATATTTGGATTGTAGTAGTCAATGGTGATATCAAAATATTGGGAGAGATATTCCATGACATAGCTGCTACATGGCGCACAGCAACTGTGGAGTAATAGGGTTGGTTTGGTTTCTCCTAAGTTTTCGATTACTTTATCTAATTGTTTTTGGTAGTTTATTTTGTTCATTGGTTGTCTCTTTCTGATTTTGTTTTTTACTGTTTTCTTTCTATTATACTAGTATTTATATAAAAAGAAAACACCGGCAGTTAATTGTTAGCACTCTTTTTTCATGAGTGCTAATTTTTACTTGACTTTTATCAACTTTGGTTCTACAATACTCTTTGTAAAAGTTCTATTTGACATAGAACACTTGATTAAGATCATAATATTTTTAGATAAAGGAGTGTACAAATTATGGCAGAAAAAAAGGGAACTCTTTCCATTAACAGCGATAATATTTTCCCAATCATTAAGAAATGGCTTTATTCCGATCACGATATTTTCTTCCGTGAATTAATCTCTAACGGATGTGATGCCATCACAAAATTAAAGAAATTAGATATGATGGGAGAATACAATTTCCCAGAAGGACATAAAAACAAAGTTGAAGTTATCCTTGATCCTGAGAAGAAAACTTTAAAATTCATTGATACTGGTCTTGGTATGACTGCTGATGAAGTTGAAAAATACATCACTCAGATCGCATTTTCTGGTGCAACTCAGTTCTTAGAACAGTACAAAGACAAAACAGAAGGTGACCAGATCATCGGACATTTTGGTCTTGGTTTCTATTCTGCATTTATGGTAGCGGACGAAGTTACGATTGACACTCTTTCTTATAAAGAAGGAGCAGAACCTGTTCACTGGACTTGTGATGGTGGTACAGAATACACAATGGCAACAGGTACAAAAGAAACGGTTGGTACAGAGATCACTTTATTCTTAAATGAAGAAAGCACAGAATTCGCAAATGAATACCGTGCAAGAGAGATCATCGAGAAATACTGTTCTTTCATGCCAACAGAGATTTTCTTATCTGTAGAAGGTGCCGAACAAGAATTTGAGACAATCCCAGAAGATCAGGTAAAAGACGATGATGTCGTTGTAGAACACATCCATGAAGATGCAAAAACTGAAGAAAAAGAAAACGAAGACGGTACAAAAGAAACTATAGAAGTTTCCCCTGCAAAAGATCTTGTTAAGATCAATAAACGACCTGTTTCTTTAAGTGATACACATCCTCTTTGGAATAAACGTCCAAATGAATGTACTGATGAAGAATACAAAAACTTCTATCACAAAGTCTTCCATGACTTTAAAGAACCATTATTCTGGATCCACCTAAACATGGATTACCCATTTAACTTAAAAGGTATCCTTTACTTCCCTCAGATCAATACAGAATATGATTCTATCGAAGGAACAATTAAATTATATAACAATCAGGTATTTATCGCCGATAACATCAAAGAAGTCATTCCTGAATTCTTAATGTTATTAAAAGGTGTGATCGATTGTCCTGACCTTCCACTGAACGTATCAAGAAGTGCTCTTCAGAACGATGGATTCGTGAAGAAAATTTCTGATTACATCACAAAGAAAGTTGCTGATAAGTTAACTGGTATGTGCAAGACAGACCGTGAATCTTATGAAAAATACTGGGATGATATCAGTCCATTTATCAAATTTGGATTCATCCGTGACCAGAAATTCGCAGATAAGATCAAAGATTACATCTTATTTAAGAATATGGAACATAAATATGTAACATTAAGCGACCTGGTTCCAGCTCCTGCAAACGATGATGATGTGACAACTTTATACTATATCACAGATGAAGTTCAGCAAAGCCAGTATATCAATATGTTCAAAGAACAGGAAATTGATGCCATCTACCTGACACACCAGATTGATACAACATTTATCACTCACTTAGAGCAGAGAAATCCAGAAGTAAAATTCCTGCGTATCGACTCTGAACTGACTGATAACTTCAAAGAAACAATTGATGAGAACGAAGAAAAAGAACTCACCGAAAAGCTTTCCGAGAAGTTTAAAAAGGCAACTGGTGTTGAAAACTTAATCGTAAAAGTTGAAAAGCTGAAAAATGCCGATATGCCTTCTATGATCACCGTTTCTGAACAAACACGTCGTATGTCCGAAATGATGGAAATGTACGGAATGAGCAACAGCTCCACAGGACTTGGTGCGGAAGGTGAAACTCTCGTCCTTAACATGAACAATGACTTAGTTCAGTATGTTTTAAACAATGACGAAAGCGAAAATACTACTACGATCTGCCAGCAGCTCTATGACCTTGCACGTCTGGCAAACCATCCGCTGAAACCGGAAGAGATGACTGCATTTGTTGCACGATCCAATAAGATTCTTGCAATTCTGACTAAGTAATTTCTAATTTGCCGCAGGCAAGGGAGACGCCCTCCGTGAATGAAATAAGGATTATTTCATTCACGGAGGGCGTCTCTTTTGCTGCACGATCAAAAGTTAATAAAATCCATTATATTCTTTGTCGTTTTTCTTTAATTCCTGATTAATATATCCTCTTCCTAATTTCTCTGGAAGTGTTTTTTGACCAGAGAACAGATTCGTTCCTAATCCCAGGCGATTTCCATCAATCTGTACTCCCAGGGCTGCTAATGTTGTTGGAAACATATCCATTGTAGAAAAATCTCTGTTTTCGGTCACATTTTCTTTATAAGTACAATCAGCGTTGATAATTGTATTATACACGGTTCTTTTATAATTATTATTTAAATTACTCCATATCGGATCGGACGTATCGACCATTGTCGTATGATCACCAGCTATAACAATTGTCGTATTTTTGTAAAAATCCTGTTTTTTTATCCATTCTACAAAGTCATATACCTGCTGGTCTGCACAGGCAATTACATTAGCATATTGTCTGTTATATTTATCTTTACAAAGTCGGCATTTATAACCTCGTGGAAAATGCGTATCCACCGTCAGCATTGTAAGATTAAATGGTTTGTCAGACGAAGAAAGCTGTTCGAGCTGCTTCTTCGCACGTTTATATAATATTTCGTCTTCATGACCCCAAAATACTTTGTAATCCGGCGCAATGAATCCTTCTTTTTTCGCTGCATTATAATCTTCTATATGAAAATCTTTGTGGCTTGTAAAGTATGTATCTCTTCCGGCAAAGTCTCCCTCACTTCCACACAAAAACACCTGCTGGTATCCTTCTTTATTAAGAATATCTCCCATTGTTGTTAAATTAGGAAGAAAGTTTCCAAACATAGATCCCGAATTATGAAGCTTTAAATTAATTGCTGCTGTCTGTGCAACCATTCCTCCAACCGTATAAGCCGTTGCCTCTAAACAAGTTGGCCCACCTAGCTTTCCATCCGCCTTATCTGAAAAATTTATATTTTCCTTCGCCAATTTTGTCAGATTCGGAATATAATTATCATCCATGATACCGCCATCTTCCTGATCGGCATAACTACTTTCCATTGATTCCATAAATATATAAATCAAATTTCTTTTTTGAGATGGAAAATCAAGTTTTGTCTTAGCTGGGTTTACATAATATTTTTCATAGAAATCCGTTTTCTCCTGAACACTTTTTATATACTCCCACATACCTACTTTTGTTCCCTGAATTTGTATTGTTCCAACCAGGACAATGAGCAGAATAATTTCCAGACAGATTTTAGTCCATGCAGGAACCTTTTTTACAGGTAAATCTTCAAGATTGTATAATACTCTTACCATAATAAGATAAACTATGCTAATCGTAAGCGTAACAAGGAGCGGCGGAATAATTCCTGTTTTTATAATACTGTTTATTACGCCACTGTCCGTTCCTTTTATCGGACTGGTAAGCTGCAGCACAATAATGGAAAATGAAACATCCCCACATGTACTTTTAAGCCATGCAACCATACTACATGCCAGCAGTGTTATAAATAAGGCTATCGGAACTAATAAACCAAACGGAAATGATAATACTTTCAATATTTTGTTCTGATTCGTCCTCTTCTGAAGTTCAACCGCATGAGATAATAGCAAATAGCAAGCCGGCATAAGCAAAAACATCATAAAATAAATTATCATTGTTATCTGTTTTTTCTGCACACGCTCCCTGTAATTTGCATTTAATTCTATATGATCTAATACAAACTGCTGCCCTATCTTGCTTCCAAAACGAACTTTTATCCTTGTTATTCCAGTAGCATCTACCTCTCCAAATGCTATTTTTTCTCCTTTTTTTATATTAGCCCATACTCTTGGGTTCTGTTCATAAGTAGGCTTTTCTTTGGTCTGGTAAGAAATTTTTACATCTGTATCCTGCGCCACTGGTTCTGCAAAATATACTTTTACATTGACAATTTTCGAGGACTGCATCTTATACTTTATAAAAGGTCTTGCTTCTTTAATAAGAAAATGATTTCCATTTATCTCATACCCACGAAATTCTGCTTTTTCCAGATTCACATTCTGCGGTTTTAATGCTTTTTCCTGCGGAATTCCAGAAATATGCCATGCAAAAAATAAACTAAGAAGCACAATAACTATTATCCCTGCTACTTTACTAACAGATTTTTTTAAAAAATGTCTCCAACACACAGTAAGGCCAAAGAGCAAAATGCCTGCAATCAGTCTTTTTAATACTGGTGCCATCAGGTTTTCCATTCCTTTTTCTTCTCTCATAAGATAAAGGGCAGTCATGATTCCTGCACAGAGGATTATTGCAGCCAAAACAAATCCTACTACAGCTTTTATATAATTCTTTTGTTGCTTATTCATCTGTTTCAATCTTCTCCTAATAAAACTGATTATACATTTTATCGTTTCGTTTCAGTTCTTTATTAATATAATTAGCACCTAATTCTTCTCTCAACGTCTCTTCTCCTGAAAATAAATTAGTTCCTAATCCAAGTTTATTCCCATCAATTTCTACACCAAGAGCCGCCAATGTTGTTGGGAACATATCCATTGTAGAAAACTTTCTCTTTGTCGTAACTTTTTTCTTATATGCACATTGCGGATTAATTATTGCATTATATACCGTACGCTGATAGTCATTGCTTAAACTTTTCCAGAACTTACTTCCTGTATCTACCATAGAAGTATGATCTCCGGCAATAATAATTGTCGTGTCTTCATAGAAGTCCTGTTTCTTTATCCACTGTACAAAGTCGTAAACCTGACGGTCTGCACAGGCTACTGCATTCCCGTAAGTGGTATCGTATTTGTTCTCACATAAATCACAAATATATCCATTAGGGAAATGTGTGTCTACCGTCAGCATAGTAAGATTAAAAGGTTTACCTTCCTTAGATAATTTTTTCAGATTCTTTTTTGCTCTTTCATATAGAACTTTATCCTCATGACCCCAGTACACTTTATAATCTTTTGGGATATCTCCTTCTTTTATTGCGGCTTTATAATCTTCAATCTGATAGTCTTTATGTGTTTTAAAATAGGCATCTCGCCCTGCAAAATCTCCATCACTTCCACACAAAAACATCTGATTGTATCCCTGTTTGTTAAGGATATCACCAAGTGCTGTCAGGTTAGGAAGAAATGAGTCAGATACTGCCCCAGAATTCATTACTTTTAAGTTAATTGCAGATGTCTGTGCTACCAATCCACCGGCAGTATACGCTGTTGCTTCTAAACAGACAGGTCCACCCACTTTTCCATCTTTCTTATCAGTAAACTGTACATTTTCTCTTGCAAGCTTCGTCAGGTTCGGAATATAATTATCATCCATAGTTCCACCATCTTCCTTATCTGCGTAACTGCTTTCCATAGATTCCATAAATATGTAAATCAGATTTTTCTTTTCCTTAGGAAATGTCATCTTTACCTTTGCAGGATTCACATATTCTTTTTCATAAAAATCAGAACTCTCCCTCACACTTTGTATGTAATCCCACATACCTATCTCTGTTCCCTGTACCTGTACAGTATGCAGAAAAAATACAACCATAACTACTTCTATACAAATCTTACTCCATCTTGGAATTTTCTTCACTGGAAGATCTTCTAATGCATACATTCCCCGCACAATGAAAAGATAGCACAGTACAGCTGCTACGGCAAGAAGTACCGGAGGAACTACTGCAGTCTTGATGATACTGTTTATAATTCCGCTATCTGTTCCTTTTATCGGACTTGTAAGCTGTAAAAGGATAATGGAAAATGAAACATTTCCACATGTCATCTTCACCCATTCTACTAAATTCACTACAAGGAAGGTGGCAAATAATGAAAGAATTGTTATAAATCCAAATGGAAAAGATAAAATTCGCAGGCAAATATTTTTATCCGTTTTCTCCTGCCACTTCTTTCCTGCTGCTAATATAAAATATCCTGCCGGAATCAGCATGAAAAGCACAAAATATTTCGCCATGCTGACTTTCTTTTGATGCATGCGTGCTGCATAATTTCCATTAATTTCGGTATATCGATAATCAAACTGTGTTCCAATCTTTCTTCCGATACCAATTTTAATTCTCGTAACATCTTTTACTTTCATTGAAACACAGCCTACTGTCTCTCCCTTATGAACTTTTACACGCATTTTTCTTGTTTTATTATCAAATCCATGCTGTGTCTTTGTCTCATACAGAACACGCACAATAACTTTCTGTGTAACTGGTTTTGAAAAATGTACCGTAACATTATCAAGATAATCTACATTAATTTCTTTTACAATATTTGCGTTTGCCTCTGCCACTGTAAAATGACCATCTTTAATATCATAACGATCAAATTCACTTTCCGGTGTTTCTAATCGCTGCGGCTTCAACTGGCTTTCCTGCCAGATTCCAGAATTCTGCCATGAAAAAACTCCCGCAACAAAAAGAAGAACAATAATACCTGCTATCTTTCTATTCCTTTTCTTTAGCACATGACGTACTGCTATTGCAATTCCTAATAATACTGCTATTTGTACAGTCAGTTCCACTTTTTTTACTAATTCTTCAGCAGAAAGGCCAAGCTCTCCTTTTAAATAATTGGCCCCTGCAATTCCTATGCACGCAATAAAAAAAGCGGCCAGAAAATAGATTACTGCCGCTTTTTTCCTGCTCTGCATGTTCCCCTGATTTTCCATCTTTTCCTCCTTATGTATTTTATGTAATTTGCTATATTACATTTTTTAATCTTGTTTTTGTTTTATACTTCTCAAACGTATTTCATAAATTCTTTCTGCAAGATATGAACCACACACGCTCTCTAAAACAAACCAATCAAGAATTATAGCATGAAAAGATAGAATTGTAAATGCAGGTACTACATAAAACAGATACTATTTGAAATATTTATCTACGCCATTCGCAATTCCCTTCGCAAGTTTCTTCTGGTAAGAAGAAGAATTCAACTGACGATCCTCTGTTGGATTTGTGAGGAAACCACACTCTAAAATCATTGTAGGAATCTTTGCCCAGTTAATAGTTGTATAATAATCTGAGCGGATCGTTCCGTGACTTTTCTTATTCACAGCTTTTGCTACGGAACTTAACAGGCAGCTTCCAAGACGACGTGAACTGTTAAATATCTTCTTTCCAACATAACGTGAACTTCCCGGAACACAAACCAAAGGACCTCTCGCACTTGCTCCTGATGCATTACAGTGAATACAGATATGGATATCCGCACCACTCTTATTCGCCTTCTTTGTTCTCTGCTGGTTAGAAAGTGGACAATTATTGGTTGTTCGGAGCATGATTACTTTATATCCTCTCTTCTTCAGCTCTTTTTTTGTCGCTTTTGCAATTGCAAGATTAGTTTTATATTCCGGGATATGCGTACGTACACCAGCAGTACCAGATGTCAGTTTTGCTTTTCTTCTGGAAGAACCTGGCGCTAATCTTTCTGTAGAAGAGATTCCTCTCTGCTGGTGTCCAGCCGCTATAAATACAGTTCTCTGCTTCTTTGCTTTTGTCTTTTTTTTCTTTTTTGCTGTCTTTGTTGTTGCTTTCTTTGCCTGTGTAGTCGCTGCCGCTGCTTTAGCAGATACTTTCAATGTACTTGTCGGAATCATAGTAAAAATCAGCATAAAAATCAGCAGCAAGCTAAACGTTTTTTTCATCATTTTCTTCACTTTTTATTCCTCCCTGTAAAATTTATAAGTCCATTATACACTCTGCAAAAATATACGTCCACTGATTTAATTTACTATTTAATTCATTAAGCAAACTACAGACGAAGCCAGTGAAC
>ERZ826016.2045-NODE-2045-length-16715-cov-13.827131_pt1 | contig 16715 bp, 17 predicted proteins | sample MGYA00519872_ERZ826016 | MGnify/ENA primary metagenome ERZ826016 (study PRJEB31778, sample SAMEA3449218) | human gut metagenome | biome: human gut; feature: human-associated habitat; material: faeces | place: United Kingdom | collected 2010/2012 ... | reverse complement strand
CTGTGTGGCCTTTGAGTGGCTGTACTGCAAGCTGCTCAAGAAGCCCAACCCCATCGGCGACCTGTCCGCAGTCGTCACCGGCATCATCCTGGCGCTGAACGTGCCCGTCGGTATGCCTCTGGGCCAGCTCATCGTTGGTGACCTGGTGGCCATCGTGGTGGTCAAGCAGCTGTTCGGCGGCATCGGCATGAACTTTGCCAACCCCGCACTGGTCGGCCGTATCGTGCTGTTCATCAGCTTTGCCGGTTCGATGAACAAGTGGGTCTACCCCGACGCAGCGGTGGACCAGCTGTCCAGCGCGACCCCGCTGGCCGTGGCAGATACCTCCAAGCTGAGCCTGCTGGACCTGTTCATGGGTGTGCACGGCGGTGTTCTGGGTGAGACCTGCGCTCTGGCCATCGTGCTGGGCCTGATCTATCTGGTGGCCACCAAGACCATCAGCATCGCCATCCCCGCTTCTTACATCGGCAGCATGTTCGTCTTCTACCTCATCTCCACCGGCAGCCTGCACGGCGCTCTGGTCGGCATCCTGTCCGGCGGCCTGATGTTCGGTGCCGTCTTCATGGCGACCGACTATGTCACCAGCCCCTTCACCCTGAAGGGCAAGCTGATCTACGGCCTGTGCCTGGGCATCGTCACCTTCGCCATCCGTCAGTGGGGCAGCTACGCCGAGGGCGTTTCCTTCGCTCTGCTGTTCATGAACCTGTGGGTCCCCTTCATCAACGACTGGACCCGTCAGACTCCTTATGGCTATGTCAAGCCTGCCAAGAAAGCAAAGGAGGGTGCTGGCAAATGAGTAAGAATTCTACCTGGGAGAGCACCGTCAAGCCGGTCGTCGTCCTGAGCGTCATCGCTCTGATCGTCAGCCTGCTGCTTGCACTGGTGAACTCCTTTACGGCTCCTATCATTGAGGAGAACCTGAAGGCTGCGACTCTGGCAGCCTACGTGGATGTCATGCCCACCGTTTCCAGCGCATCCGACCTGGACGAGGTGACCGACTTCAGCACCGAGAACGTAACGGGCGTGGTCAAGGCCACCGATGGCAGCATCGCCATCAAGGCAGAGGAAAAGGGCTTCGACGGCGGCATCCTGTCCGTCATCATGGGCTTTGATACCAATGGCACTGTCACCGGCATCTGGGTGGACGCTTCGACCCAGACCAAGGGCATCGGCAGCAATGTCGCAACGGACAGCTTCCTGGCGCAGTTCGACGGCATGGACGGCACCCAGAACATCACCCTGGGCCAGGGCTACGACGCTTACAGCGGCGCTACGATCTCTTCCAAGGCTCTGTTTGCTGCCATCAATGACTGCATCAACTGCTACAATGAGCTGGCATAAAGGAGGTTGGTAAGAAATGGCAAACGAAAACAAGTCCAAGGTAAGCATCCTTACCAACGGCATCATCAAAGAGAACCCCGTTCTGCGTCTGGTTCTGGGCACCTGCTCGTGCCTGGCCGTTACCACGGCTGTTTCCAGCGCACTGGGCATGGGCGCGGCCTTCACCTTCGTGCTGGTCTGCTCCAACATCCTGATCTCGCTGCTGCGCAACGTGATCCCCGCAAAGGTCCATCTGCCCTGCTACATCGTCATCATCGCAGGCTTCGTGACCATCGTTCAGATGGTGATGCACGCCTACATGGAGAGCCTGTACACCGCACTGGGCGTCTTCCTGCCCCTGATCGTCGTCAACTGCATCATCCTTGGCCGTGCCGAGATGTTCGCCTGCAAGAACAGCGTGGTCGATTCCGCTCTGGACGGCATCGGCATGGGCATCGGCTACACCCTGACCGTCACCCTGATGGCCTCCATCCGCGAGATCCTGGGCAGCGGCACCTGGCTGGGCTTCACCGTCCTGCCGGAGAGCATGGCCAAGATGAGCATCATGACCCAGGCCCCCGGCGCATTCTTCTGCTACGGTGTCCTGATGGCCGGCTGCATCTGGCTGGAAGGCAAGCTGGACGCCCGCATTGAGCGCAAGAGCTGCTGTGACCTTGACAATCTGAAGAAGGAGGCGGAATAAGATGCTCGTTAAACTCGCTGCGATCTTCTTCAGCATGATCCTGGTCAACAACTACGTGCTGGTGAAGTTCTATGGCATCTGCCCGTTCCTGGGCGTTTCCAAAAAGCTGGACTCCTCGCTGGGCATGTCCGGTGCTGTTATCTTCGTCATGCTGGTGGCAACGGCTGTCACCTTCCCGCTGCAGATCTTCATTCTGGACCCCGCTGGCCTGAGCTACCTGCAGACCATCGTCTTCATCCTGGTCATCGCCGTTCTGGTCCAGTTCATCGAGATCTTCCTGAAAAAGTACGTTGTCGCTCTGTACAACTCCCTGGGCGTTTACCTGCCCCTGATCACCACCAACTGCTGCGTGCTGGCTGTCACCATCCTGGTCGTGGACGACTACGGTGCTGACGTTGCCACCCTGGGCTTTGCAGCCGCCTACGTTGAGGCTCTGGTCTGCGCTGTGGGCGCAGGCGTCGGCTTCATGCTGGCCATGGTCATGTTCAGCGGTGTGCGCAAGCGCGTGGAAGCCTGCGATCCCCCGGCACCCTTCAAGGGCCTGCCCATCACGCTGATCGCAGCGGCCATCACCAGCCTGTCCTTCATGGGCTTTGGCGGTCTGGTCGAGAACCTGTTCAACGTGACGCTGTAAAGGAGGAAACAGAACTATGAATATTGCATCGGCTGTTATCCTCTGCACCATCGTGGGCGCGGTGGGCGCGATCATTCTGGTCGCTGCCGCCAAGTTCATGGCCGTGGAGGAAGATCCCCGCATTGAAGAAGTTGCCTCCTGTCTGGCTGGCGCAAACTGCGGCGGCTGCGGCTACGCAGGCTGCTCTGACTACGCCAAGGCCGTCGTCATGGACGGCGTGGCCTGCGACAAGTGCGCACCCGGCGGCCCCAAGGCTGCTGCTGCCATCGCCAAGATCATGGGCGGTGAGGCCAGTGCGGTCGAAAAGAAGGCTGTGGTCCAGTGCCAGGGCAACTCCGAGCACTGCAAGCCCAGCTACGATTACACCGGCATCCAGAGCTGCGCTGCGGCTGCGGCTCTGTACGGCGGCCCCAAGACCTGCACCTTCGCCTGTGTCGGTCTGGGCGACTGCACCAAGGTCTGTAAGTTCGACGCCATCCACATCGTGGACGGCGTGGCAAAGGTGGACAAGGACAAGTGCACCGGCTGCGGTGCCTGCGCCAACATCTGCCCCAAGAAGGTCATCATGATCGACGCTGGCGGCCCCCGCAAGCCGGTGGTCATGTGCTCCAACCAGGACAAAGGCCCTGTTGCCATGAAGGCCTGCACCACTTCCTGCATCGCCTGCGGCATGTGTGAGCGCACCTGTAAGTTCGACGCCATCCATGTTGTGGATGGCGTGGCCCGTGTGGACTACGACAAGTGCAAGGGCTGCGGCATGTGCGCCCAGAAGTGCCCGAAGAAGATCATCCTCTTCCCGCTGAAGGACGATCCGTATCCCCCGAAGCCGGTCGTGAAGCCCGCAGCACCTGCGGCTGCAAAGCCTGCTGAGGCTCCCAAGGCTGAGTAACTCAAACGTGATAAACAAACAAAAGCTGGACTGCAAACGCAGTCCAGCTTTTGTTGTTTTCTCTCTTCGCAGGCGTTTCAGGATGCAGGGTGTGTTACTTCCCGCAGCTCTCGCAATGCTCGCAGTCCTCTTCCAGCTTGCCGACGATGGGTTCCGGGTCGATGCCCTGACGGCGGTAATAGTCGGCCAGAGCAGCCTTGACGGCCTGCTCGGCCAGGACCGAGCAGTGGACCTTGATGGGAGGCAGACCTTCCAGAGCTTCCACAACGGCCTTGTTGGTCAGCTTGAGGGCCTCTTCGATGGTCTTGCCCTTAATGAGGTCGGTGGCCATGCTGCTGGTGGCGATGGCGGCACCGCAGCCGAAGGTGAGGAACTTGACATCAACGATGACGTTGTTCTCGATCTTCAGGTACATGCGCATGATGTCGCCGCACTTGGGGTTGCCGACCTCGCCCACGCCGTTGGCGTCGGGGATCTCACCGACATTGTGCGGATTTGCGAAATGCTCCATGACCTTTGCACTATACATACTTGCCATTTTTACTGCTCTCCCTTCAGGCTGAACTGACGGGCCTTGTTCTGGCCCTGCAACCACATACAACTCATTGCGCGGCGGCGGGGGATGACCTCCTCCAACACGTCACACAGATACTTTGCTTCTTCCATGGTATTCTGCGGGCCAAACGTGAACCGCATGGAACCGTGGCCGATCTCTTCCGGCACACCGATGCTCAGCAGAACATGGCTGGGGTCCAGGCTGTCCGAGTTGCAGGCAGAACCGGTCGAAGCACAGATGTTGTGCATATCCAGGTCCAGCAGAATGGTCTCGCCCTCCAGGCCGGGGAAGCTGATGTTCACGTTGCCGGGCAGGCGGTGCTCCAGACCGCCGTTCAGGCGGGCTTCGGGGATGTTCTTCAGGATGCGGTTGATGACGTAGTCCCGCAGCTGCTGCTCGTGGGCCATCCGCTCTTTCAGATTGGCCGTGGCCATCTCCAGCGCCTTGCCCATACCGGCGATGCCGGCGACGTTCTCAGTACCGGCGCGGTGGCGGGCCTCCTGGCTGCCGCCGTCGATGAGGTTCTGGGGCCAGACGCCCTTCTTACAGTACAGTGCGCCCATGCCCTTGGGGCCGTTGAACTTGTGAGCGCTCATGGACAGCATATCCACGCCCAGCTCCTTGACGTCCACAGGGATGGCACCCACAGCCTGCACCGCATCGGTGTGCATCCAGACGCCATGCTTGTGGGCGATCTCCGCGATCTCCTTGATGGGTTGGATGGTGCCGATCTCGTTGTTGGCCATCATGATGCTGACCAGAGCGGTATCGGGGCGGATCGCAGCCTCGACATCCTCCGGGCGGATGTAGCCCTCGGCGGTGGGTTTGATATAGGTGACTTCAAAGCCCATGCGCTCCAGAGAAGCCATGCTGTGCATGATGGCATGGTGCTCGAAGGCGCTGGTGATGAGGTGTTTTTTATTCTGGCGCGCCTTGGTGAAGGCGGTGCCCTTCACAGCCCAGTTGTCGGCCTCTGAGCCGCAGCCGGTGAAGAAGATCTCGGCCGGGGCAGCGTTGATGGCCTTGGCCACCTGTGCACGGCCGGTATCCACAAACTCTTTTGCTTCGTAGCCGACGCTGTAATGGCTGCTGGGGTTGCCGCAGGCGCCGCTCAGCGCCTTGGTCATCACAGCCAGCACTTCAGGAGCGCAGGCCGTGGTCGCAGCGTTGTCCAGATAGACAACTTTTTCAGAAATTTCCATAGGGATCCTGTCCTTTCCTCGGATAACATCGGGCCAGTTTTCGCCCGAATGAATACTTCGCTCTCTATTTATACCCTAGTATTCCCACTATGTCAATATGAATTGCAGAAATTCCGGATTTTTTTACAATTCAGCCTTTTCCTTTGCCGGTCAGCCTGCCCAGCAGCACCTTCCAGCGGGGGTAGCCCCAGCGCTTGTCTTCCTCAAAATCATCTGCCAGCTTCCACGGAAATTTCGAGCCATCGAAGTAGAGGTTTCCGGCTTCGTCCACGCGGTCCAGTTTTTTGGGCAGATACGCCTCGTCGTAGTAGCTCTTCCGGCGGTCAGGCAGCACCCAGTGCAGGGTGCCGTCCTCGTCCATGCCAGACGCCCAGACGCCGAACACGAAGGTCGCCGCCTCGCCGTAGCAGTGCTGCTCGAAGCGGATGGCACCATCGTAGTAAAATTTGATGACCTCCAGCGTACCGGACTCCTTTTTGCCGTCCCGCCCCAGCGTCGGGCGGTAGTCCTGCTGATACCGGCAGCCGCAGTGGCTGCCGGCAAAATCTCTCGCTGCAAAAGACATCGCAGCACATCCCCTTTCTCTCCGTTTCCTTCGTACAACCTCTCCGTCATTGCTTCGCAATGCCACCTCTCCTGGTAGGAGAGGCTCTGGCGGGGCGGAGCGGGCGCTTTTCTGGTACTCTTTTGGCGCGCAAAAGAGTACTGTTTCCACAGTTTCCTTAGAAGTGTCCCTCAAAATCGCCTTCGATCTCATACGGCCAGCTCAGAATGCCGCCCAGATCGTAGAGGTTGGTGTAGCCGAGGCTGTCCAGCTTCTGCACGGCATCGGCGCTGCGGCGGCCGGTGCGGCAGTAGATCAGCCAGGGGGCATTCTTGTCGGGCAGGACCTCTGCCGCACGGCTCAGCACCTCGCCCAGCGGCAGGAGCTTCGCTCCCGGAATGTGCCCCACCGCAAACTCGTCCGGTTCCCGGACGTCCACTGCAGTCGCTTTGCCTGCATCCAGCAGGCGGATGGCTGCGGCCGGTTCGATTTTCTCTATCATAGGTTCATCTCCTGATCTCATACTTTCTCTATTATATGATACCAGACCTTTTTTGTTTCGACAAGAGAAAGCCGCGTTTTCACTTTTCAAAATCGGTTTGGCGTGTTATACTAAGAAAACGAACAAGGAGAGATCGCTATGAAGTTTTCGACAAAAAGCCGCTATGCGCTGCGGCTGATGGCTGAACTGGCCCGCTATGCGCCGGGCACCACCGTCCCGCTGAAGGAGATCAGCGAGCGCCAGAACCTCAGCCTGAAATATCTGGAACAGATTGTCACGCCGCTGGCACGGGTCGGCCTTGTCAAGAGCGAGCGCGGCAGCCAGGGCGGCTACCGCCTGACCAAGGCTCCCGCCGACTACACCGCCGGGGAGATCCTCCGCGCCATCGAGGGCAGCGTGGCCCCCATCCCCTGCCTGGGCAGCGAGACCAACGAGTGCCCCATGTCCGAGCAGTGCTTCACCCTGCCCTTCTGGAGCGGGCTGGACGATGTCATCAACCAGTATATCGACAGCGTAACGCTGGAACAGCTGGCCCGGAGCCTGCCCTCTGCCAGCGACGGCTGCTGCGGCTGCAATTCAAAAAATTGAAAAAATGTGCTTGACATTTTACGCTGAATCTTATATAATAATCAAGCATTCAGAAAATGCAGCACAGATCTAGGGGTATAGCTCAGTTGGTAGAGCAGCGGTCTCCAAAACCGCGTGCCGTGAGTTCGAGACTTACTACCCCTGCCACAAACGTCCGGAGCAATCGTTCCGGACGTTTTGTTTTGCCCATTTTCGGCCTGCGGGCGGCCTTTTCTCTTCTCCCGAAAAGTTTTTTGCGGTTTTTGTAGATTTCTGCTTGACAAGAAGTCATTCTTCGGGTATAATAAAGCACGTTCCGGCGGTGAACAGCCGCGAACTTGAGCGATCATGGCCCGGTAGCTCAGTTGGTTAGAGCACCAGCCTGTCACGCTGGGGGTCGTCGGTTCGAGCCCGATCCGGGTCGCCATTTGCTGCTATAGCTCAGTTGGTAGAGCGCATCCTTGGTAAGGATGAGGTCTCCAGTTCGAATCTGGATAGCAGCTCCACAGCGAAGCCACTTGAATCCTTGGGATTCAGGTGGTTTTTTTGTTTTCCCCAGTTCATCAAAATGCCCAAAACACGGCGCTTCTTTCTCCATTCCGCTCATTGAAATTTTTAACAGTTTGCGGTATAATTCGTTTAAGCAAACTGGTTATTTTCATAACGATTTCAGAGCAAATTGATTTGGAGGTAGATTCCTATGGCACGTTTCACTCTTCCCCGCGATCTGTACCACGGCAAGGGCGCGCTGGAAGCCCTGAAGTCCTTCACCGGCAAAAAGGCCATGATCTGTGTGGGCGGCGGCTCCATGAAGCGGTTCGGTTTCCTGGACCGTGCGGTCAGCTACCTGAAGGAAGCCGGCATGGAAGTCGAGCTGTTTGAAGGCATCGAGCCGGACCCCTCGGTCGAGACCGTCATGCGCGGTGCCGAGGCCATGCTGAAGTTCGAGCCGGACTGGATCATCGCCATGGGCGGCGGTTCCCCCATTGACGCCGCAAAGGCCATGTGGATCAAGTACGAGTACCCGGAGATCACCTTTGAGGAGATGTGCAAGGTCTTCGGCATCCCGCCGCTGCGCCGCAAGGCACACTTCTGCGCCATCTCTTCCACCTCCGGCACCGCCACCGAGGTGACCGCATTCTCCATCATCACCGATTACCAGAAGGGCATCAAGTACCCCATCGCCGACTTCGAGATCACCCCGGACGTCGCCATCGTCGATCCCGACCTGGCCGAGACCATGCCCAAGAAGCTGGTTGCACACACCGGCATGGACGCCATGACCCACGCCATCGAGGCTTATGTCTCCACCGCACACTGCGATTATACCGACCCGCTGGCCATCTTTGCCATCCGGATGATCCAGGGCGATCTGGTGGACAGCTACAACGGCGACATGGCCAAGCGTGATTCGATGCACAACGCACAGTGTCTGGCCGGCATGGCCTTCTCCAACGCACTGCTGGGCATCGTCCACTCCATGGCCCACAAGACTGGCGCTGCCTTTGCAGACTACGGCGCACACATCATCCATGGTGCAGCCAATGCCATGTATCTGCCCAAGGTCATCGCGTTCAACGCCAAAGACCCCGAAGCCAAAAAGCGCTATGGCGTCATTGCCGACGAGATGAAGCTCGGCGGTGCCAATGACGACGAGAAGGTCCAGCTGCTCATCGCACACCTGCGCGGCATGAACGATGCGCTGAACATCCCCCACTGCATCCAGCACTACGGCCCGGATTCCTATCCCGCCGAGCAGGGCTTCGTTCCGGAGGAAGTCTTCTTGGAGCGTCTGCCGGAGATCGCCAAAAACGCCATCGGCGACGCCTGCACCGGTTCCAATCCCCGCCAGCCCAGCCAGGAGGAGATGGAGAAGCTGCTCAAGTGCTGCTACTACGATACCGACGTTGATTTCTGATCCCGATCTTTTCTGAGATTCCTCTTTCCCATAAACGCAGAGCCGCAGACCCTCACCGGGCCTGCGGCTCTTGCGTTTCAGGCGTTCCGTCTGCTCTGGGAGCAAAAAAAACACCCCAAAGCCAAACGGCTTCAAGGTGTCCTGAGCTGGAGCTGCTATCCAGATTCGAACTGGAGACCTCATCCTTACCAAGGATGCGCTCTACCAACTGAGCTATAGCAGCACAATCACAGCTCAATTAGTTTATCATAAAACGCACCGCTTGGCAAGAGGTTTTTGCAAAAAAGTTCGATTTTTCTCAAAAAGAGGTCGTCACGCTGCGTGACGACCTCTTTTGGGTTTTCTTTCTTACTCGATCAGACCGTTCAGCAGCGCCAGGCACTTGCGGCTGTGCAGCTTGCGGATGGCCTTGGCCTCGATCTGGCGGACACGTTCACGGGTAACGCCGAAATCGCGGCCGACCTCTTCCAGCGTGCGGGGGCGGCCATCGTCCAGACCGAAGCGCAGACGGATGACCTTCTCCTCACGGGGGGTCAGGCTCTTGAGGGCCTGGTTGATCTGCTGGGCCACCATGGCGCGGTCGGCTGCCTTGCCGGGAGCTTCAGCGTTTTCGTCGGCGACGAAATCACCCAGCGAGGAATCTTCCTCCTCACCGACAGGGCTTTCCAGGCTGGCCGGCTCCTGCGCCATGCGCTGGATCTCACGGACGCGCTCGACGCTCATATCCATGGCCTTTGCCAGCTCTTCCGGGGTGGGCTCGTGGCCGTTCTGGTAGACCAGCTGGTTGGTGGCCTGCCGCATCCGGTTGATGGTCTCGACCATGTGCACCGGGATGCGGATGGTGCGGGCCTGGTCTGCGATGGCACGGGTGATGGCCTGACGGATCCACCAGGTGGCGTAGGTGGAGAAGCGGAAGCCGCGGTCGCAGTCGAACTTTTCAGCGGCCTTGATGAGGCCGATGTTGCCCTCCTGGATCAGGTCCAGGAATGCCAGATTGTGGCCCACATGCTTCTTGGCGATGGAAACGACCAGACGCAGGTTGGCTTCGCTCAGGCTGCGGCGGGCATTCAGGCCGTCGCGGCGGGTCTTCAGCAGCTCCTGACGGCGCTCCTCGGTCAGAGGGCCGTTCTCGATCTCTTCCTCAGCCTTCTCCTCCGCTGCCTTTTCCTCGGCATCCTCGGTCGACTTCTCGCCGCCCTCGTCGTCCAGATCCTCGTTGTAGCTGCGGCTGTTCTCATCCTCTTCGAACGAGAAGCGGGCGCTGTTCTTCTTGATGTACTCCGGCGCACCGTACTTGATGCGGTCTGCCTGAAGGATGTGTGCTGCTTCGGCACCGGCATGGATACGGCGGCTCAGCTCCACTTCCTGCTCTGCGCTCAGCAGCGGGATCTGACCGATCTGCTTGAGGTAGTTCTTCACGGGGTCGTCCAGCAGCTCATCCATCGCTGCCTTCAGGTCGGCCGGGTTCTCCTCGGCCTCCTCTTCCTCGTCAACGCCCAGGCCCAGCTCATCGCTGTTGGCCTCAGCGTTCTCCACCTCGGCAAGGATGCTGTCCACGTCCAGGCTGGCATCCTCTTCCGCCTCGTTGTCCAGAACTTTGATGCCGCGCTCCTCCAACAGGGTGTAGAGGGTCTCCACATCCATCCGGCACTGCGAGGCCAGCGTTTTGGCCTCCTGTGCGCTCAGGGTGCCTTCGCCTTTCGTCAACAGTTCCTTCAAAGTCATGCCCATTTCGCTCTCTCCTTTTCACGCCGGACGTGGTTCCGCCCGGAAGTGACGTTGTATCATAGTTTTGTCCGCTGTCAGGCCGGTCAAATCACCAGGCCGCCGTTCACGCCGAACACCTGGCCGGTGATGTACCCGGCATCCTCTCCGGCGAGGAACACCAGCAGCTTTGCCACCTCGTCCGCACTGCCCAGACGGCCCACCGGGGTCTCCTCGGCCAGTGCCGCCTTGTCCTCAGCGGTAAAGGCAGCCATCATATCGGTGTCGATGACACCCGGAGCCACACAGTTGATGGTGATGCCGCTGGGGCCCTCCTCTTTGGCGAGGGCCTTGGTCAGGCCGATGAGGCCCGCTTTGGCAGCGGAATAATGGACCTCGCAGCTGCCGCCGGTCTGGCCCCACATGCTGCTGACCGTCAGGATGCGGCCCGCCTTGCGGCGGATCATCCCCGGCAGTGCCAGCTGGCACAGGTGGAACGCACCGGTCAGGTTCACGTCCAGCATATGCTGCCATTCGTCGGGGGTGATGTCGGTGAACAGCTTCTGCTGGGCGATGCCCGCATTGCTCACCAGCACATCCACCCGGCCCAGCGCCTGCTCCGCCGCATGGAACGCGACCTCGCAGCTGGCGCGGGATGCCACATCGCACTGGATGGCGATGCAGCCGGGCAGCTCCTGTTCCAGAGCCGCCGCCGCGTCGGCGTTGGTGTGGTAGAACACCGCCACACGGTCGCCCGCCGCGTAAAACGCCCGCGCTGCCGCTGCACCGATGCCCCGGTCGCCGCCGGAGATCAGCACACACCGCCCGTTGGCAGGCCGGGGCGGTGCCTCCGGCTGCGGTTCGGGTGCTGCGGGTGCTTCCGGCTGCGGCATATCCGGCGCTGCCGCTTCTGCGGCTGGCTCCGGCCTGCGGTCCGGCAGCACGATGGTCGGTTCCTCATCGGCTGCGGGTTCCCGCGTTTCAACCGGGGCTTCCGGTCCGGCCTCTTCCGCCGCCTTAGGCAGCTCCACCGGTGCGGCGTCCTCGTCCTGCAGATTGAATGTCAGCTCAAATTCGTCATCGTACAAGAGTCAGCCCTCCTGTCGCTTGTTCTCTGCCCATACAAAAATCCGCACAGGCAGGAGGAACTGCCGTTCCACGCTCCCCAGAACAGCGCTCTGCTCACTTCTTCCGGTCAAGTCCGGTCCTGCGGCGTGCCTGGGAACGATTGTGTGTGGTTTCGACAAGTTTCCATTGAATAATATAGCACAATTTCTCGAAAAAAGAAAGTGGGAACCGCAGACTTTTTCACGCAGTTCCCACTTTTTTCAGTTTTCACTTCGTCACAGGCGGTCTCCAGCGGGGTTTGCCGGCCCGCTCCTCCCGCAGCCGGAGGAAAAACGCCTGCAACAGCGCCTGTGCTTCCTCGGCCCGCAGCCCGTTTTCCACCGCCGGGTGGTGATTGAACGGCAGGGCGAACAGGTCGGTCACCGACCCGCAGCAGCCCGCTTTCGTGTCTGCCGCCCCGTAGACCACCCGCCGGATGCGGCTGTTGAGGATGGCCCCGCTGCACATGGGGCAGGGTTCCAGCGTCACGAACAGCTCACACTGCCACAGCCGCCAGCCGCCCAGCTTTTTGCAGGCCGCGTCGATGGCCAGCAGCTCGGCATGGTGGAGGGCATTTTTCTCGGTCTCCCGCGTATTGTGGGCCGACGCGATGATCTCGCCGTCCTTCGCGATGACGGCCCCCACCGGTACTTCGCCCAGCGCAGCGGCCTGTTCGGCTTCGGCCAGCGCCGCGCCCATCAATTCATAATCGGTCATGGTGTTCCCCTTTCTGCCAGGCAGCGGGCCAGCACGGCCCCATTGTTCAGGATATGCAGCAGGATGCCGGGCAGAAGGCTTCCCGACCGGTCTGCCGCCCAGCCGAAGAGCAGCCCCATCCCCAGCGCGTACGCTTTGGCCCGCAGACTGCCGTGCAGCGCAGCAAACAGCACCGCCTGCCCCAGGATGGCCGCATTCCGCCCCAGCGGACGCAGCAGCCGCAGCGCGGCCCCGCGAAAGACCAGTTCCTCCGCCACCGGCAGCACCAGACAGCTGCGCAGGAGGCCTGCCGCTCCCGCCGGGGCCGCAGCCGACGACGGAAACAGCAGTTCAGACCCCGCTGCCAGTGCAGCCCAGAGCAGCGCTGCCAGACCGAACGTTTTCCAGAACGCGGCCGTTTCCTGTTTTTCTTTCACGCACAGCCCTCCCATCGGCGGACATTGTACCACATCCGCCCCCATTTGCGCAAGCCGCGGAGCTGTTTTGCGAAAATGCGAAGAAATTTTTGCTCAAACAATTGACTTTTTCCCTCTGCATCTGGTATAATTCCCACGACTTTTCTGATGAATTGGTCGTTTTACGGCCACGACCCTCGGAGGTATTGTATTTATGATCCGTATTCTCACCGATTCTGCGTCCGACATCCTGCCCGCCGAAGCCGAGCAGCTGGGCGTGACCGTCATCCCCCTGAACGTCACGCTGGAGGACGGCACTGTCCTGCGGGATGGCGTGGACATGACCCCCTCCGCCTACTATGAGATCCTGGCCGGGTGCCGCAAGCTGCCCACCACCAGCCAGCCCAGCCCGGAACTGTTCGAGAACTTCTTCCTCGAAGCCGCTGCCGCCGGAGATGAGGTCATCGGCATCTTCCTGTCCCACGCACTGTCCGGCACCTACCAGTGCGCCAAGCTGGCCGCCGACATGGCCAATGTGGACAACGTCCTCTTTGTGGACAGCGGACACGTCTGCCTGAGCGAAGCCCTGCTCGTCCGCCTGGCCGTCCAGCTGCGGGATTCCGGCAAAACGGCCGGTCAGATCGCCGCCATTCTGGAACACGCCAAGGAGCACCTGCACCTTGTGGCCGCCATCGACGACCTGAAGTACCTGCGCAAGGGCGGCCGCCTGCCCGCTGCCGTAGCCGTCGCAGGCGGAATGCTGGGCATCAAGCCCCTTATCACCATCCAGGACGGCAGGGTCGCCATGGCCGGCAAGGCCCGTGGCCTGCCCGGTGCCTACGTGGCCCTGTTCAAGAAGGTCGAGGAGATGGGCGGCATCAGCCCCGCCTTCCCGGCGCTGGCCGGTTACACCGTCTCCCCCCGTGAGGTGACGCCAATCCAGACCTACCTGCGCGACAACCTGCAGCAGGAAGACCTGCTGGTCCGCCAGATCGGCTGTGTCATCGGCACCCACGCCGGCCCCGGCGCTTTCGGCATCGCCTTCTTCGACAAGGCCCTGACGCTGGATCTGTAACTCCCAGACGCAAAAACGAGGAACTGTTTTGTGCAGTTCCTCGTTTTTTTGTTTACAGCACCGCGTCCGAAACGAGCTTGCCCAGCAGGAGCACCAGCACCACGAGCATCATGGGGCGGATGAACTTGGCGCCGTTCTTCAGGGCAAAATGCGACCCCAGCAGGTTGCCCACGATGCCGCTGACGGCGCAGGGGATGCCCACCGAGAAGACCACCAGCCCGTTCATCAGGTAGGTGACCAGGCTGGCGTAGTTGCTGGCAAGGTTGAGCACCTTGGCGTTGCCGCCTGCCGTGCGCAGGTCAAAGCCCATCAGGGTGGTAAAGGCGATGATTGCAAAGGTGCCGGTGCCGGGGCCGAAGATGCCATCGTACAGGCCGATGCCCAGACCGATGGCCAGAGCCAGCACGGCCTTTTTGGCCGTCAGGGTGCCGTCGTCGCGGCTCTCGTCCGGCAGGTTCCGCCGCCACAGGATGAGCACGGCCGCGATGGGCAGGATGACGAGCATCATAGCCCGCAGCGCCTCATCGCTGAGCAGCAGCACGATGTGGGAGCCAAGGGCACTGCCCACAAAGCTGCCTGCTGCCGCCAGCAGGCCCACTTTGATGTTCATGGCACCCTTTTGGAAAAACTGCGCCGTGGCAAAGGTGGTGCCGCAGGCGGCGCTGAATTTGTTGGTGCCGTAGGTGTAGTGGGCCGGGAGCCCCGCAAACAGGTAGGCCGGCAGGCTGATGAGTCCGCCGCCGCCTGCTGCCGAGTCCACAAAGCCCGCAAAGCCGGTCATGCACATCAGGAAGACCAGCATCAGTGGAGAGATCGTTATACTTTCTGTCATGTTTCCTTCTATTTTTCACGTCGTTGTATATTTTTTCGGTTTTTCACGGCCGGTTCCTCCGGGAGGAGCCGACGGACACCGCGAACGGGTCAGTCCAGATACAGTCTGCCCTCGCAGGCCAGGATCTGGTCCAGGATCATCCGGGAGACGCGGGCACCGTAGACCATGGAGGGGTGGTCGTTGTACTCGATGATATCATGGAAATCTTTGTTCATCAGCACGATGACATACTCGCCGTAAGGGGTGTGGACGATGCCGCCGTCGTTGCGGCAGGCGTTCATGCTGCCGCTCTTGCTGGCCACCCAGATGCGTTCCGGTTCGCCGGTCTCCTCGCAGTCCAGATAGAACTGCGGGAAATCGTGGGTCAGCATGGTGTTGTAGTGCTGCTGGCGGAACACATTGCGCATGGCATCGCTGGCCTGGGGGCTGACCAGCTCGCCCTTTGCCAACAGGGCAAAAAAGCGGCCCATATCCCGCGGGGTAATGGTACCCAGCTTTTCGCTCCAGTTATCGCTGCGCAGGCTGCGGTGCAGCTTGGTGTGGGTGCAGCCAATGCTGCGGATAAACGCATTGATGGTATCCAACCCCAGATAGTCGATCAGCATGTTGGTGGCAATGTTGTCGCTGACAACGATCATCAGGGTGGCAACATCGCGGGCGCGCAGCCTGGCGCCTTCGCCTAAGGACCGGATCAGGCCGGAGCCGTCCACAAAATGCCGGGCTTCATAGGTCAGTTCGGCATCCAGGCTGGCTTTGCCGGCTTCCGCCTGGGCGTACAGACAGCCCAGAATATAAATCTTGATCGTGGATGCCGATTCAAATTCATCATCAGCCCCACGCTCCACCACATGGCCATGCAGGTCATCTGCGTATACGCACATTTTGGCGTCCAGCCCGCACAGCTCTGCATCAATGCGGCGTTCCAAAGTCAATTCAGGATGCGGCATAATGGTTCTCCTTTTATTTTGGCAGCGTTACAGGTTCTCGCTGAAAAAGCGCACGGCGTTGCCGTAAAAAATCTTTTCCACCACACGCTCGGGGATACCCTCTTTTTTCAGCCCCTCGGCCAGCTTGGGCATGTCCTGCGCACCGGCAATTTCCAGGTCGCCGTCAATGCCGTCAAAATCGCTGCCCAAGGCCAGGCCTTATCCATAATATAGCGGGCGTGGCGGGCCATATCGGTGATGCGGCTCCTGACCTGGCTGCGGTCGGGGTTTGTATCCAGGAAGGAAGCGCAGTAGTTCAGGCCAATCAGGCAGCCCTTTTCGCCCATGGCGGTCAGCATCTCGTCCGTCAGGTTGCGCACATGGGGGCAGCAGGCGCGCGCGTTGGAATGGCTGGCAACAAAAGGCCGCTTTGCCACCCGCAGAATATCCCAGATACCGGCGTCCGATAGGTGAGAAACATCCACCAGCATATGCAGGCGCTGCATCTCCTCCACAAATTCTAAGCCTTTTTCGGTCAGGCCTCCGGTGGTGTTGGCCGGGCGGGGCCACATGTCATCGGTGCCGGGTACAATGTTGGGCTCGGCCAAGCCGTTCTTGAAGTTCCAGGTCAGGGTCATCATCCGCACGCCAAGGCGGTACAGATCCCGCAACGCACCCAGGCTGTCCAGGCAGGCACCACCTTCTTCAACGGTCAGCATCATGCCGCGCTTGCCGGAGGTGAGTAGCGTCTGGATGTCCGCCGCAGTGCGCACCTGCATCAGGTCATCGGGATACTGTTCCAGCAGGCGGTAGAAAATGTCGATTTCTTCCAGGCAGGCCAGCAGGGGGCTTTTTTCCCGTTCCGGTTCCAGGTGAACAAAGCAAGCCATACACTGCAGCAGATAGTCGCCCTGTTTCATGCGTTCCAGATCCATCATTAAATCATTGTGCAAAAAGCTCTTGGGCTTGCCTGCCTGCTGGGCATAGCGCAGCTCGGCCAGGGTATCACAATGCATATCCCATACTTTCATAAAATCCCCTCCATGGTATACATTTTGTATTTATCTATGGCAACACCGCACAATTCCCGCCTAGCGGCTTAAGCACCGCTTCGGCGGCTGCGG
>ERZ826016.2041-NODE-2041-length-16744-cov-3.972257_pt1 | contig 16744 bp, 16 predicted proteins | sample MGYA00519872_ERZ826016 | MGnify/ENA primary metagenome ERZ826016 (study PRJEB31778, sample SAMEA3449218) | human gut metagenome | biome: human gut; feature: human-associated habitat; material: faeces | place: United Kingdom | collected 2010/2012 ... | reverse complement strand
GTCTGGCGGTATCTAACTGATTAACATTTCAACAAAGAAGCTGTGGTTGGAGCCTTCGTCAAACCGTCTTTGCGGTAGGAGGTGTTCACCAATCCACAGCATCCCATACAGTGTAGCATACCGCTGGAGAGCGGTCTATAAATACTACTCTTTTATAATACGAGGAGGTGTTGGCGAATGCCGAAAAACAACGGAAACTTAGCTCTGAAAGGGCTAGATGAACTGCTTTTTTCCACCGAAGAACAACGGCAAGAAGAAAAAAGAGAACAAGTACAGCAGATTTCCATTGATGAACTGCATCCGTTTACAAACCATCCTTTCAAAGTTGTGGATGATGAAGCGATGACCCGGACAGTGGAAAGCATTGCCCAGTTTGGTGTTCTGGCTCCACTTATCGCAAGGCCGCGCCCGGATGGTGACGGATACGAGATTATTTCCGGCCACCGCCGCCAGTTTGCCGCAAAGATGGCCGGACTGGAAACCTTGCCTGTCATTGTGCGTGACATGGACGATGATGCCGCTACGATTTTAATGGTCGATTCCAACTTGCAGCGAGAACACATCTCGCCCAGCGAAAGGGCTTTTGCGTACAAAATGAAGATGGAGGCCATGAAAAGAACTGCTGGTAGACCACCAAAAGAAAATCCCCGACAAGTTGTCGGGAATTTTGAAACAGCCGATCTTATCGGTAAAGAAAGCGGTGAAAGCGGCAGACAAGTCCAACGATTTATTCGTCTGACAAACCTCATTCCTGAACTTCTGGATATGGTAGACGAGAAAAAAGTATCGTTCAATCCTGCGGTTGAACTGTCCTATCTCTCGCCAGAACAGCAGCAAGAAATGATAAACGCAATGGACGACACGCAAAATGCGCCCTCATTCTCACAGGCAAAGCGCATAAAAAAGTTGGCGCAGGAGGACAATTTCACGTCAGAAGCCGTAGTTGATATTATGGGGGAAGAAAAGAAAAGCGAGCAGGACACCGTGACCATCAAAAACGAAACCCTGCGCAAATACTTTCCCCGTAGTTACACGCCCCGGCAAATGGAAGAAAAAATCATACAGCTTCTGGATGCGTGGCAGAAAAAGCAACAGCGCAAAAACGAACGCTGAACATTCTTTGAACCGTAAGACCCGATTGGGTCTTTTTATTTTGCAAAAATTCAGGAGGTAACGCCCATGAACAACACGATTCCTTTCAATCCCACTTCTCGCACTGTCCGCACCGAGCAGATCACGGTGGATGTGAGCATCCTGTCCGTGCTGAACCATGCGGCATCCCCCGGCAGACGAGAGCCGGATGACAACATCTATCTCGCCGCCATCGCCCCGGACATGGAACTGACCATCATCATGGAGGAAGATGCGCCGCACATTCTGCCCTGCTTTGATGAAGAAGATGCCACTATCGCCATCAAGGGCGCGCCCCTGTTCATCAGCTACAACCCGGCGCAGGTGCTGACGCTGGCTGGCAAGCACTATCTGACGGGCGCAGTCATTTTCTACCGCACGGACAACAGCGGTCATATCGTTTCGCTGACGGTAGAGGACATTTACCGCTTCCAGAGCTATCTGGAAATGCAGAGCGTCACGCTGGTGGCAGACGGTCAGGAACTGGCCTGTATTTGCATCGACTGAGGTGCGCTATGCTGAATTTTTTCATCGGTTTCGCATTTTTTGAATTCGGCGCACTCTGCGGCTTCTTCGTGGCTGCGCTGATGCAGGTGGCAAGGGACGGTGATGAACGTGCAGGAAGAAGTCGAGCAGAAAACATTCAACATCGTGGTGTCCACCACGAAGCTGACCGCCCGGACAATTCTGAATGCTGGCCGGACAGCACTTCGGGAGTATCAGTCAAAATTACTGGCCGATAAATCAAGCGGCAAGCAGAGTGTCCGAATGCTCCTGCGGCAAAATCGCGGCGTGTCCAGCGTAGAAATCAACAAAACGGGTATCCGCGATTTTGAGCGGTACGCCCAAAAGTACGGCATCGACTATGCTATCCAGAAAGACACCTCTGAAGTGCCGCCCCGGTATCTGGTCTTTTTCAAAGCCCCGGATGCGGATGCTTTTAATGCAGCGTTCAAAGAGTATTCGGCATCCCTGCTGAACAAAGTGAAACGTCCTTCCGTGCTGGAAAAGCTGCACGAACTGGTGCAGGCGGCGGCAGAACTCCCCGGCAAGGTCCGGCACAAGGAACAGGAGCGAGGACTGTGACCACGAAAAAGCTGACAAAACTGCTGGCTCTGTATCTGCCCTATATCCTGTTGGGGCTGGTGGCAACCAACTTTGGCGAAGCGTGGCGGCTGGCCGAGGGCAAGGAACTGGGCGATAAAATCATGGCAATGATGGGAACGCTGCCGTTGGCCTTTGCGAACCCGATGCCCAGCTTTCATCCGTTGGATTTGCTTATTGGCCTTTCCTGCGGTGCAGGGTTACGGCTTGCCGTATATTTGCGCAGCAAAAATGCAAAGAAATATCGGCACGGCATGGAGTATGGTTCTGCCCGGTGGGGCAATGCCAAGGATATTGAGCCGTTCATGGCTCCCAAGTTTGCTGACAACATCATTTTAACCAAGACAGAACGGTTAATGATGAGCAATCGCCCACCTGACCCCAAGAACGCCCGGAACAAAAATGTGCTGGTGGTTGGCGGCTCCGGCTCTGGCAAAACAAGATTTTGGCTAAAACCGAACCTCTTACAGTGCCATAGCTCCTATGTGGTCACAGACCCGAAAGGTACGATTGTGCTTGAATGTGGGCAGGCCATGCTGAAAAATGGCTATAAGGTGAAAATCCTGAACACCATCAACTTCAAAAAGTCCATGCACTACAATCCGTTCAGCTACGTCCACAGCGAAAAAGACATTCTGAAATTGGTCACTACCTTGATGACCAACACCAAAGGCGAAGGCAGCGGTGGCGACCCGTTCTGGGAAAAATCGGAACGTCTTTTGCTGACTGCGCTTATCGCCTATCTGCATTATGAAGCTCCTGTCGAGGAACAGAACTTTGCGACCTTGCTGGAAATGCTCAACACCATGCAGGTGCTGGAGGACGATGAGGAATATCAAAACCCGGTTGACCTCTTGTTTGAGGATTTGGCAAAGACAAAGCCGAACAGCTTTGCAGGGCGACAGTATAAGTTGTACAAACTGGCCGCAGGTAAGACCGCAAAATCCATTCTTATTTCCTGCGGTGCTAGGCTCGCTCCATTTGACATCCAAGAATTACGCGATTTAACGATGTATGATGAGCTGCAACTGGACACGCTGGGCGATAAGAAAACGGCTCTGTTCCTCATCATGTCGGATACGGATAGCACCTTCAATTTTCTCATCAGCATGGTCTACACCCAGCTCTTTAACCTCTTGTGCGACAAAGCGGATGATGTGTACGGTGGCAAGCTGCCCATTCATGTGCGCTGTCTGATTGACGAGTGCGCCAACATCGGGCAGATTCCCAACCTTGAAAAGCTGGTGGCAACCATCCGAAGCCGTGAGATTTCTGCTTGCCTTGTTTTGCAGGCAAAAAGCCAGCTAAAAGCTATCTACAAGGACAACGCCGACACCATCATCGGCAATATGGACAGTCAGATTTTTCTCGGCGGTTCGGAACCCGGTACGCTGAAAGACCTGTCTGAAATGCTGGGCAGGGAAACGATTGATTCGTTCAACACTTCGGATACACGCGGAAACAGCCCCAGTTATGGCACCTCGTTCCAGAAACTTGGCCACGAATTATTAAGTCGAGATGAGATTGCCGTGCTAGATGGCGGCAAGTGCATCCTGCAACTGCGCGGTGTGCGGCCTTTTCTCTCGGACAAGTACGATCTGACCCAGCATCCGAACTACAAGCTCACCTCCGACTACAACCCCAAAAACACGTTCGATATTGAAAAATATCTGAACCGAAAAGTAAAAATCCACCCCGGTGATGAGTTCATCGTGGTGGACGCAGATTCCCTTACCCCGTCTGCCTAATCTGGTAGGCGGTTTTATTTTTACCCGGCCAGAGAGGTACACCAGCAAGCCAACTTCTGCCGCAGTTCGCGGCTCAACTATTATGGCTTCAGGTGTGTACGGACGGTCTACAAGTTTTCTATTATAAAGGAGAAACGACTATGGAATTTTTTAACAGTGCTATCGAAGTTCTTCAGACCCTCGTTGTCGCTCTGGGTGCTGGCCTCGGTGTTTGGGGTGCAATCAACCTGCTGGAAGGTTATGGTAACGATAATCCGGGCTCGAAGTCGCAGGGCATGAAACAGTTGATGGCTGGCGGCGGCGTGGCCTTGGTTGGCATTACCCTGATTCCTCTGCTGTCTGGTCTGTTCGGCTAAAAAGCCGCAGGTGGGTTTATCTCACCTGTACATACGCAATCGCTTCAATCCCTGCTGTGGATAACGGCTCCTATTGTAATAGGAAGTGAATTGCGGACGAATATCCACCTATCAACGAAAGGCGGTGCTATTATGCAGCTTCTGACCCACATTATTTTTCTTCTGAACGTCCTGAAAAACATCATCAATCACTTCACCTAAAGGACGGTGACTGCTGAATGGAAACCGTTCTCAAAGCCATTGCCGACTGGATAAAAGGCATCCTGACGGCGGGCATTATGTCCAACCTGTCCGGCCTTTTCGATGCCGTGAACGAGCAGGTCGGTGACATTGCACAGCAGGTCGGCACACGGCCATCGGCCTTTGAACCGCGCGTTTTTGCAATGATCGAATCGCTTTCCCGGAACGTAGTTCTGCCGATTGCTGGTGTCATTCTGACTTTTATCGCCTGTTATGAACTGATTGAAATGATAACCCAGCACAACAACATGGCGCAGTTTGAGCCAGCCCTTATCATGCGCTGGATCTTCAAAACAGCAGTGTCGGTCTGGTTTATCAGCAATACCTTTGACATTGTGATGGCGGTGTTCGACCTGACACAGAAAGTCGTTGCCGATTCCAGCGGCATCATCGCCGGAAACACTCGTGTCAATGAGATTGGCCTGTCGATGCTGGAAGCCAGCCTGATGCAGATGGACGTTGGCCCCTTGTTCGGCTTGTTCCTGCAATCGTTCTTCATTGGCATCACCATGCGGATTTTAAGCATCGTTATTTTTGTCATTGTGTACGGACGCATGATCGAAATTTACTGCATGGTGAGCCTTGCGCCGATTCCCATGGCAACATGGGGCAACCACGAGCAAAGCCACATGGGACAGAACTATCTGAAATGCCTGTTCGCACTGGGATTTCAGGGCTTTCTCATCCTCATCTGTGTTGCCATCTATGCCGTGTTGATACAGAATGTAGCGATTTCCGGCGATGCCATCGGCTCGATTTGGGCAATCGTTGGTTATACCGTCCTGCTCTGTTTCAGCTTGTTCAAAACCAGTTCCGTGACAAAATCCGTCCTTGGGGCGCACTAAAAGGAGGTGTTCTATGGCTGCGTATATTTCTGTTCCGCGTGACCTTACGAAAGTTAAATCGAAGGTCGCTTTCAATCTGACAAAGCGGCAGCTCATCTGCTTTGGAACTGCGGCACTGATTGGAGTGCCGCTTTTCTTTTTACTCCGGGATTCCGGCGGCAACACTGCCGCCACCCTCGGCATGATGGCCGTTATGCTCCCGGCATTTTTTCTCGGTATGTACGAGAAAAACGGACAGCCGCTGGAAAAGCTGCTGTCGCACTATGTTCAGGCGCGGTTCCTGCGCCCGAAGATTCGACCTTATAAGACTAACAACTACTATGCGATTTTGATGCGAGGAGGGTCAGCCCATGCCGTTTTGGAAAAAGACCGATAAGGGCGGCAAGAAAAAGCCGCCGAAGCCCGCTGTTCCCCGGACAGCACAGCAGTCCATCCCCATGCAGCGGATGTTCGAGGATGGCACTTGCCGGGTGAAGCCGAACTACTACACCCGGACGATTCAGTATCAGGACATCAATTACCAGTTGGCGCAGCAGGAGGATAAGACTGCGATTTTCGAGGAATGGTGTTCGTTTCTTAACTTTTTCGACAGCTCTATCAAGTTTGAACTGTCCTTTGTGAACATGGCAACGGACAGCAGCGAGTTTGAGAAAAGTATCCGCATCCCTTACCAGCGGGATGGCTTTGACGATGTTCGTGCCGAGTACAGCCAGATGCTGCGCCAGCAGCTTGCCAAGGGCAATAATGGTCTGACCAAGACCAAGTTCATCACCTTTGGCGTGGAGGGCGAGAGTATGCGTCAGGTCAAGGCACGGCTCGACCATATCCAGAACGACCTTTTGAACAACTTTCACAGGCTGGGTGTGCAGGCCAAGTCGCTGAACGGTGCCGAGCGGCTCAAACTCATGCACGATATGTTCAACATGGATGGTGCGTCCAAGTTCCGTTTTGACTGGAACGACCTCGTGAAAAGCGGCCTTTCCGTGAAAGATGCCATTGCACCGACCGCTTTTGCCTTCAAAAACTCCCGGACGTTCCAGATGGGCGGCATCTACTGCGCCGCCAGTTTTCTGAGCATCACGGCATCCGACATCAGCGACCAGCTTCTGAAGGATTTTCTGGATATGGATTCCTCGCAAATTGTCACCATGCACATCCAGAGCGTTGATCAGAATCGTGCCATCAAAACGGTCAAGCGCACTATCACCGAACTTGATAGAAGCAAGATCGAGGAACAGAAGAAAGCTATCCGCGCCGGGTATGATATTGACATCATTCCGTCAGATTTGGCAACCTATGGTCGTGACGCAAAGGCACTTTTGAAGGAATTACAGAGCCAGAACGAGCGGATGTTTTTGGTGACATTCCTCGTTCTGAACACCGGGCGTACCGAACAAGAGCTGGAAAATAACGTTTTTCAGGCCAGCTCTATTGCGCAAAAGCACAACTGCAATCTGTGTAGGCTCGATTATCAGCAGGAGCAGGGACTTATGTCCTCTCTGCCGCTGGCTGACTGCCAAATCGAGATTCAGCGCGGCCTGACCACCAGCAGCACGGCTATTTTTATCCCTTTCACCACACAGGAACTTTATCAGTCCGGCAAAGAATCTCTGTACTACGGCCTGAACGCTCTCTCCAATAACCTCATCATGGTGGACAGAAAAAAGCTGAAAAATCCCAACGGCCTGATTCTCGGCACTCCCGGCTCCGGCAAAAGTTTCTCGGCAAAGCGTGAAATTGCCAACGCCTTTTTGGTCACGGACGATGATATTATCGTGAACGACCCCGAAGGAGAGTATTCGCCGCTGGTGAATCGGCTGAAAGGTCAGGTCATTAAAATCTCGCCCAACAGCACCCAGTTTATCAACCCGATGGACATTAACGCCAACTATTCAGAGGAAGATAATCCGTTGTCCCTGAAAGCGGACTTTATTCTTTCTCTGTGTGAGCTGGTGGTCGGCGGAAAGGAAGGTCTGCTCCCGGTGGAAAAGACTGTCATTGACCGCTGTGTTCATTTGATCTACCGCAAATATTTCGCTGACCCCTGCCCGGAGAATATGCCCATCCTTGAGGACTTGTACGATGCCCTGCTCCAGCAGGACGAAAAAGAAGCCCATCATGTTGCAACGGCTCTGGAAATCTATGTCAAAGGCTCCCTGAATCTGTTCAACCACCGCACCAACGTGAATGTTAACAACAGAATCGTCTGCTATGACATTAAGGAACTGGGCAAGCAGATGAAAAAGTTGGGTATGCTTATCGTGCAGGATCAGGTTTGGGGGCGTGTCACTGCCAACCGCAGCAGCGGAAAGTCCACTCGATATTATATGGACGAGATGCACCTCCTCTTAAAAGAGGAGCAGACTGCCGCATATAGTGTCGAGATTTGGAAGCGTTTCCGTAAATGGGGCGGCATCCCGACTGGATTAACGCAGAACGTCAAAGACCTTCTTTCTTCGCGTGAAGTCGAGAATATTTTTGAAAACTCCGACATGATAATCATGCTCAATCAGGCCGCTGGCGACCGCCAAATCCTCGCCAAGCAGCTGAACATTAGCCCTCACCAGCTTTCTTATGTGACACACTCCGGCGAGGGCGAAGGTCTGCTGTTTTTCGGCAATGTGATTTTGCCGTTCGTTGACCGTTTCCCGACTGACCTTGAACTGTATCGCATCATGACCACCAAATTGGGAGAGGTTTCGGAGGGTGCGCAGAAATGAGCAACCCGAAGTTGAATTTTAAGGAAGATTCCTCTGCAAAGAAAACTCGTTCTCCCCCGAAGAAAACAAGGGTCGAGCAGTCCACGCCCCAAAAAAAGAAGCTGAAACTCGATGTGGACAAGGCCGCCGAGAAAGCCCAGCATTTGCGTTTCGGCAAGGCAGAATTGACCCCGGATGAATTGAGCCGTTTGAGCAAGGCGCAGAAGCGTGAGATGTTCGCCGCCCATGCAACCCGGTCTGCGGCGCACCGGGAAATCGACCAGTACGAGGAAGATAATGTCGGTGTGCAGGCATTGAACGAGGGTGAGAAAATCGCCGAGACCGTCCACGATGTTTCCAAAAGCCGCTATGCCCGGAAGCTGAAAAAGAAAGCCAAGATACAGGGAAGAAAAGGCTCTAAAACCGCAAAATCTTCTGCACAGGAGCCGACTGCACCACAAAATGCAGGAGATTCTGGCATTTCTTCCAATGAGGGCGGTTCCAACTGGCTCTCCCGATGGCGGCAGAAGCATGATATTCGGCAGGGCTATTATGCCGCTGCCCGGTCGGGCGGCACAGCAGCACAGGCCGCTGGCGGCAAGAGTGCTGCATCCAGCGGTGCATCTGCGGCGCGGTCTGGCGTGGAGCAAGTGGTGGACAAGGGCAAGAATGCAGTCAGCACCGCCGTAAACGGCCTTATGACTGCGGCAAAGAGCAACGCACACGTTCTGGTGATCGTGGGCGTTTTTGTTTTGCTCATTCTTATGGTCATGTCGGGCTTTTCCTCCTGCGGCATCCTCTTTTCGGGCGGCACACAGGTGTCCGGGCAGACCATTTACACCGCCGAGGACAGGGATATTCGCGGTGCCGAGCAGGATTACAAGAAGCTGGAAAAGGAACTGGACAAGAAGATCAAGCGCACTCCGCAAGACCATCCGGGCTACAACGAGTATCAGTATCACCTTGACCCCATCGAGCATGACCCGTGGCAGCTCACATCTTTCCTGACTACCCTGTATGATGATTACACCCGGTCAGAGGTGCAGGGCAAATTGCAGGAGATTTTTAAGAAGCAATATAAACTAACGACATGGGTAGAGGTGCAGATACGGTATAAGACTGTGTGGGTCATTAGTCCTGCTGGTGTCCCGGTTCCTACGCAGGTGCCGTATGAGTACAAGATTTTTCACACGAAACTGGAAAACTGTGGCTTGGAAGTTGTTATCCGGGAAGAACTGACGGACGACCAGTGGAAACGGTATGAGATTTTTCAGGACACGCTGGGTGGTCGGCCATACCTGTTCAATGGAGGTCTGCCGTCCGGTGGTTCGGATGGCTCCGGGGAAGCTGGCATTGACTACACCATTCCTGCGGAAGCACTGACGGATGAGGAATTCTCCAAAATTTACGCCGAAGCCAAGAAATATGTCGGTACTCCCTACGTCTGGGGCGGCTCCACCCCAGAAACAGGCTTTGACTGCTCCGGCTACGTTTGCTGGGTCTACAACCAGAACGGCTACGATGTTGGCCGTACCACTGCCAACGGCCTATGGAACAAGTGCCAGCACATTTCCGAAGCAGAAGCCAAGCCCGGTGACTTGGTTTTCTTCAAGGGAACGTATGACACCCCCGGCATGAGCCATACCGGGATTTATCTCGGCAACGGCATGATGGTGTCCGCTGGCGACCCCATCAAATACGCAAATATTCATTCGCCCTACTGGGAGAAGCATCTCGCAGGATTTGGGCGGCTTTCAAAATGAAATGGAGGGTTTACTATGAGCGAAAAACTGGAAAAACTGCGCGCAATGCTCGAAAAAGAGAAAGAGCGGCGCATCAAGCTGAACAATCGCATCGAGATTCTGGAACGGCGGATTCAGGAAGCCGAAGCCGCCGAGGTGAACGAGATGGTGCGCAGTGCAAAGGTCAGCCCGGAACAGCTTGCCGCCCTGCTGCGCCAGTCTGCCAACACCACCCCGAACCCGGCTGCTTTGGCCGCTGTGGGTGCAACTTTCGACAAGGAGGATGATTCGGATGAAGATTAAGAGATTTGGCGCACTGCTGGTGTCGGCGGTACTGTGCATCGGCTTGGCCGCTCCTGCTTTTGCTTATGAGGGCGACACTACCCCGGTTGAGCAGCCTGTTCTGCCGGAAGTCGTGGAGGAAGATACCGTCACCATCACGGATGAGGAAACGGGCGCACTGACCCCGGAGGGCAATCTGACGCTGGTGGATGATTACTACACCAATTATTCGGACGGTTCCGGCCAGCAGTTCATTACGATGGTGAGCAAATCGGGAGCCACATTCTATTTGGTCATTGATCGCAATGCGAAGGGGCAGCAGACTGTCCATTTCATGAATCTGGTGGATGAATCCGACCTGTTGGCCTTGATGGACGAAGATGCCGCCGATGCTTATACCGCTGAAAAAGAAGCAGAGAAACAGGCTGAACTGGACAAACTGAAAGCCGAGGAAGAAGCCAAGAAAGCCGCAGAGGAAGCTGAAAAAGCGGCTAATGCGCCCAAAGAAAACAAGGTCACAAAGTATGCTGCGGCGTTTCTCGGTGTCGTTGCCATGATCGCGCTGGCTGCTGGCGGTGGCTTCTATTTCTTTATCCAGCAGAAGAGCAAAAAGCAGGCTGAAAAAGAAGCCATCGACCCGGATGCAGACTACACCGAGGACAAGGGCAACTTCGAGATTCCCCCGGAGGATGATTCCGATGAGGACACTTCTGAGGAACAGGACGTAACACCCATCTGACTTTAAGGCGGCGTTCTGCCGCCTATTACATATTGATGTCTTTCCAGTTTTCAAGGCCAAAATCCCCTTAATCGACTTGTCTTTCCCTTAAAATGTGGTATATTTTAAGGGAAAGGCGTGGTGATAAGGGCATGAGAACATTCAATTATTCCCTGATTCGGGAACAGAAATGGGATTCTGAAGTTCTTGGATATATTGCATCAATCTATAAGGAAGCAGGAAAACAAGAATTATACTTGAAACAGCGTCCTGAAGAATTAGAGCGATTAGTCGAGATAGCAAAAGTGCAAAGCACAGAAGCATCGAATGCCATTGAGGGTATCGTCACGACCAGTACCCGCATCCGGCAGCTTGTTGAGGAAAAAACAACGCCCCGAAACCGTGATGAACAGGAAATTGCAGGCTATCGAGATGTACTGAATTTGATCCACGAGAATTTTGATGTTATTCCCATCAATCCCAATTATATTCTCCAACTGCATAAAATCTTGTACAGTCACATGAATAATCCCATTGCTGGACGGACAAAAAACGTGCAGAATTATATCAGCGCAACTTATCCCGATGGACATAGCGAAGTGTTGTTTGCTCCACTCGCTCCGTATGAAACACCCACTGCATTAAAGCAGATTTGCGAAGAATATAATCGTGTGATTGGAAATCTTGAATTGGAACCGTTGATTGCAATTCCTGTATTTATCCATGATTTTCTTTGCATCCACCCTTTCAATGACGGAAACGGCAGAATGAGCCGTCTCCTTACGACATTGATGCTGTATCAAAATGGGTTTTACGTTGGGAAGTACATTTCGCTGGAAGCAAAAATCGCAAAGAACAAAGACCTTTACTACGAGGCTCTTTCACAAGCCCAGACAGGCTGGCATGAAGGTGCAGAAGATGTAGTGCCGTTCATCAAATATCTTTTAGGAACGATATTAGCTGCTTACCGCGACTTTGAAGAACGATTTGCGCTGGTGGAAACAAAACTTCCGGCAATCGAAGTCGTGCGAAAAGCAACACAAAGCAAGATTGGACGCTTCACCAAACAGGACATCCGTGAACTTTGCCCTTCTTTAAGCCTTAGTTCTATTGAAGGTTCCCTGCGGAAGCTGATTGACGATGGCGAGTTGGCTCGTGAGGGAAACGGCAAAGCAACGAAATATCTCCGATTGAAATAATCCTGCACCATATTTCATATCCATAATCCACGCAGTCCTATGAGAAATCATAGGGCTGTTATTTTTTACCCAGAGAGGAGGAATTTGTTTGAAATTGATCGTGACCGAAAAGCCATCCGTTGCCATGTCCTATGCCAAAGTCTTAGGTGTGCATGGGCGGCAGGATGGCTACCTTGAGGGCAATGGCTATCTTGTAAGCTGGTGTGTTGGCCATTTGGTAGAACTGGCTCCGCCCAGTGCCTACGGGGAGCAGTATGTAAAGTGGAACATTGCCGACTTGCCCATCCTGCCGGAGAAATGGCAGTACCTTGTGTCTGCCAGCACCAAAAAGCAGTTCAGCATCCTGAAAAAGCTCATGCACCGGGCAGACGTTGATACTGTGGTGAACAGTTGTGACGCAGGCCGGGAGGGTGAACTGATCTTCCGGCTGGTCTATGAACAGGCCGGATGCAAAAAGCCTGTTTCCCGCTTGTGGCTGTCCAGCATGGAAGATGCCGCTGTGCGGGAGGGTTTTGCAAATCTGAAATCGTCAACTGAATATGATGCACTGTATCAGGCTGCACTCTGCCGGGAACGTGCCGATTGGATGGTCGGCATCAACTGTTCCCGGCTTTTTTCCTGCCTGTATGGTCGTCCTTTGGCGATCGGGCGTGTTATGACCCCGACCCTTGCCATGACGGTGGAGCGCGAAGCCGCTATCGCCGCCTTTGTGCCGGAAACCTTCTACACGGTAGCTCTGGAACTGACCAGCGGTTTTGTAGCATCCAGCCGCCGTATTTCGGAAAAACCTGCGGCAGAAAAGCTCCTTGCAGAGTGCAGAAAGGAGATGGTGTCTACGATCCAGAAAATCACGCGCAAGGAAAAGGCCGAAAATCCACCGCTGCTCTATGACCTCACCACGCTCCAGCGTGATGCCAACCGTCTGCTGGGATACAGCGCACAGCAGACCTTGAACTATGCGCAGAGCCTTTATGAGAAAAAACTTACCACTTATCCCAGAACTGATAGCTGTTATATCACGGACGAGGATGAAGAAATGCTGGAAGAACTTGCCGAGGAAATGGAACGCTTTCTCGGTATCACGCCCGAAGATATGGACGATACCGTTCTCCGGACGCGGCGCACCGTCAACCGGGAGAAAGTCACCGACCACCACGCTATCCTGCCTACTCGTAGTATGCTGCAAGCGAATCTGGATGCACTACCCAAGGGCGAACAGAATATCCTGAAACTGATTATCGCCCGAACTCTGATGGCGGTCAGCAAGCCGTTCCGTTATCTGGAAACTCTGCTTACCACAGAATGTGCAGGCGAAGAATTTACTGCCAAAGGCAAGGAAATTCTGGACGAGGGCTGGAAAGCCATAGAGCGCAAAGTACTGGCCGATATTCTGAACCGCAAAAAGGAGTTCACCGCTCTGCCGCCTGTGGAAGAAAGCGAGTGCGGCATCCTCAACGCCGAGCTGAAGGAGGGACAAACGTCCCCTCCGAAGCATTTTACTGAGGACACCCTGCTGCACTCTATGGAAACAGCCAGCGCGGACAGTATGCCGGAGAGTGTGGAGCGTCAGGGCATCGGCACTCCGGCCACTCGTGCCGCTACCATTGAAAAGCTGGTGCAGAAAGGCTTTCTGGAGCGCAAGGGTGACAAGAAAACCAAGATACTGCTGCCTACCGACAAGGGCAAAGCTCTTATCACCGTGATGCCCGAAGAAATCCAGTCCGCCGATATGACTGCTGACTGGGAAACAAAACTGCTGCGCGTGGAGCGCGGCAAGATGGAGCCAGAAACATTTATGACTGAAATCAATGATATGATCTCCTCGCTGGTAAACACCACCGAGGCCGTGAAAGGAGCGAGTGCGCTTATGAAAAATAAAGTAATTGGTGTCTGCCCGAACTGTGGCAAGTCTGTTGTGGAACGTGAAAAAGGCTGGTTCTGCGAGAACCGCGAGTGCCGTTTTGTGCTGTGGAAAGATAACGCTTTCTTCAAGCGTCTGGGTAAGCGGATGGACGCTCATGTGGCAGACAAGCTGCTGCGGGATGGCCGGGTACGCCTGAAGGACTGTAAGAGTGCCAAGGGCAAGACCTACAATGCGACTGTCCTGCTGTCCACCGAAGCCGATGGCCGCAGCAAATTTTCTCTGGAATTTGAGGGTGGTCACTGATGGAGCAGAACAAGGAAGCAGTCTACCTCATCAACGATGAACGCTATCTGCACCTCCGGGAGAACGGCGCGGGTGTCGGCTTTGCCACCTATAATAAGGTGACGGGCGAACCTCTGGAAAGCGGGCAAATCTCCGAAAAGAATCTGCCGCCCGATGGCAGAAATGCCATTGCCGCTGCCCGGAACTGGTATCTGTTTGAACTTTCGGATGATAACCGCAAGGCCATTCAGCAGGAAAGCGTGAAGATTCTTGAAACCATCCCGCAGGCTGGCATCGGCAGGCGGCGTATCTGGGAACCCGAAACGATACCGCCGGACATTCGGCTCATCAACAGCTATTACGATGATCTTCACCGAGTTCCCGATGGCGGCGTGATTCAGGTGGACTACCCGGATGGTCGCAGTTTTACGTCACGGCTGGAATATCTGGACGATTACCATTTTGACATGGGTGGTCTGGGCAATGTATTCCACATTTGCCAGTTTGCCGAGGTGATGGAACGCAATGGAGCCGACTATTACCCAGAGATTCAGACACAGGATGAACAGGGCGCATGGGAATTGGGCGGCAAGGGTTATCTTGCCATCCAATCTACCGATGAGGGCTGGGACTACACCATCTACCACAGCGACTTCTCCGTGATGGATGGCGGTCAGGTCGATGCCCCGGAACTGACGATTCAGGAAGTCCGGGAGCAGATTCTGGAAGCACACCACATGGAAAAGGGGCGGCGGCTGGTGCAGGACTACGATTTTGTGATGGACAAAGCCGCAGAAGCCGAAGAATTGGGGCTGAACAGCCGCCCTTCCACACTGGAAAAGCTGGCAGAACTGGCTGGTGCAAAAGAAAAATGCAATGCCCCGGAGTGCAGCTCTGCCGGGTGCAGGAAAGCGAGGGATGCTCATGAACTTTAATGGTGAGGAACTGATGCTGATGATGCTCTACAACCCCGGCACTCGGCTGGGGCTGATGCAGGAGCTGCGGCTTATGCAGTGCTACCTGATGCCCGATGAAGCCGCCCTGCACGAACTGTCGGAGGGCGTTATCGAAAAATTGAAGCTCATGACGGATGCCGATTTTGCCGAAATCGAATTTCCGTTAGACTAATTTTCGCCGCCACTGAGCGGCGTACATAAAAAATTTATTAACCCTCAAATGTGTGGTCTTGATACCGGGACTGGAATCATGTTATACTAATATCACTTTATATTTACGAACTCAAAACAGAAAGCGAGGAAAGCCAATGGAAAACGAAAACCGCACTCCCATCGACCGACTGCTTTTTGCAACCTTCTTGAAAGGCCGCACTTCTTCCCGTGACCTGTGGAACGAAAAGGACGAAATGACCCCAGAGGACAATCAGAAAATTGCGGATGAAACCAATGAGATCATCAACGATGATTCTACTTATCCTTTCATCAGCTATCTGTCCGACCTACTTGCAAAATCCAAGCCGTCCGATGAGGCGGTTGAAAAACTGCATAACTGCATCGACAAAGTTGCAGCTGCATTAGGCGAGGACAGCACCGATGTTTTCCGTGTATTGCTCGCAAAGCTGATCGAACAGCCGGAGGAGAAGCAGACCTTTGACCGTCTGCTGGAGATGGCAGAGAAATTCGCTGCAAAATACGAATAAAATACCGTAGATTCCATAGCGAGTGACCTGAAAAGGCCGCTCGCTTTTTTGTTTACCATGAAACACGAAAGGAGGAACGCAATGCCAAACAAAACGCAAGAATATCTTAATCTTGCCCAGCAAACAGCAAAGGAACTGACCCGGTATTGGGAAAACTGGACGGATTACCTGACGACTGCATCCCGGCTGTACAAGTACAGCTACGCAGACCAGCTCATGATTTATGCCCAGCGTCCTGATGCCACCGCCTGTGCCAGCTTTGACCTCTGGAACAATCGGATGAACCGTTATGTTCGGCGCGGCTCCAAGGGTATCGCCCTGTTAGACCAGTCCAGCAGTGTGCCGCGTCTGCACTATGTTTTCGATGTGAGCGACACCGGGGTGCGGCGCAATTCCCGTGACCCGGAGGTATGGCAGCTCGGCCCCGATCTGGTGCAGCCTGTGTCGGAAATGCTTGCCAGAGAGTACGGTATCAACCACGAAAACCTCGGCCAGCAGATTGCGGATATTTGCGGCAAGCTGGTGGATTCCTATTGGGATAACAACAGCGGTGACATTCTCGACATCGTTGACGGTTCTCTCCTGATGGATTATGATGAAGCCGGACAGGAGTTCCAGTTCAAAAGTGCCGCCGCAATCAGTATCACCTATGCTGTTCTCGAACGCTGCGGCTTCGAGCCGGAAGGTCATTTTGACCGGGACGATTTTCAGGCCATCTTCGCTTTTTCTACTCCTGCCGCTGTGTACGCACTTGGTACGGCAGTCAGCGAGTGCAGCCGGGATGTGCTGCGCAACATTGAAAGAACCGTAAAGACGACGATCCGCCGCCGCAATGCAGAAAGGAGCCAATATGAATACGAACAGCAGGAACGTGACC
>ERZ826016.2039-NODE-2039-length-16752-cov-3.117686_pt1 | contig 16752 bp, 21 predicted proteins | sample MGYA00519872_ERZ826016 | MGnify/ENA primary metagenome ERZ826016 (study PRJEB31778, sample SAMEA3449218) | human gut metagenome | biome: human gut; feature: human-associated habitat; material: faeces | place: United Kingdom | collected 2010/2012 ... | reverse complement strand
TTTGTCTTTCTCCCGTTCATCCTCTGCCGTAATATGGATCTACTTCAAAATGCAATTTAATTTTTTCAGGTCATTATGGATATCCCCTATCACGTAATGCATGGTGCCTCTATCCTTTCTTGTTTTTTATGATTTTCTCTATTTCCTCTTTCTCCGGCATCATCCCGGCAATCAACTCTTTTGCTTCCTGTTCGGAATATCCGCCGGTTTCCACGATTCTTCCATCACTGATACAGGCTACCAGTGTTTTGAATCCATAGTGGGCATCGGGTTCTTCATAATAAATATAGCACTTGTCGTCCGGAGATTTCAAAAAACAGCTTACCTCTGTCTCTTTCCGGATGGTCTTATAGTGTCTCACCGGTAATAAATCGTTACGTGTCAGCGGATGCTGTGTAAATCGGGCATCATAATTTTCGATCAGTATCGAATCATCCAAAACAATGACTGAATCGCAGTCATATCCCCAAAAGCAGTCCGCAAACGCTTTGCGATCCACAAATTCCGCCACGATTGCATATAGCGGAATGCCATCATCCTTTCCTTGCTGCATGATCTTATCATAATCAAGGATATCATGATCACAGCCTGACAGCTGCGGCTGTTTCGGATACTGCTCCCACTCTTCTCTGGTGTGGATCACCGCCCAATTGTGCGGACAATCCAGCCGGAAATAGAAGCATTCCTCTGTCGCATCGGATTTATAGTGATTTTCCTCACACCACTCCTTCCAGCCATACTTAGAATCCACCGGGGATCCCCATAGACCGCCTGTCGGTTTCACCCAGTTTTCTTCATTTTTCGCCGGAAGAAATCTGTCTTTGTCAAAATGGGCCGCGCCGTAATGAACAAACAGTTTCTTTTCTTTTTCTTCCATCCGGTATCTTTCTATGGGAATCGTCACTGCCTTCAGGTCTTCTGCAAAGATCTCTACCCACCCACCAAATACCAGAACACCGTTATCTATTTCGTAGTGAAAAAAATCTCCTTCCTCATACATGATCTGAAAACGTTTCTTGATCGCATCAGAAAAGTGTTCGTGCCGAATCTGCCATAACTTGTGAATGTCAAAAACTCTCTCTTCCGAAGATGCAAATGTCAGCAGAAGGCCGGTACGGTTATACGGTGTTACTTTCATTAATTTATCCATGGTACCTTTTCCACCTCTTTACACTAGTCCGAGTCTGCGCATCTGATATTGCTTCAATGTCACAAAATCTATGTCGATGCCGTATTCTTTCAGGATATCCAACAGCCCTTGGACACCCTGATCCCTCGAAACATTTTCCACCTTCTTGTGAAACTCCGGATTCTTATTCAGTTCCTCCAGTTTCTTTGTAAAGGCTTCATCCCATTCCTTCTGTTCCCGATACTGTGTCTCGATCTGTTGCAATCTGCCTATAAAATCATTTTTCTCCAGAATCTCCACCCAGTCAAATGTGGCTTCACAGTTGTCGATATCCGCCAGAATCTTTCGCACTTCCCAATAGTATTCTTCCTTGATCACCAAATGATTGCCCACATCCAGCCAGAGGTGTTTCCATCCGGGATTGATCTGCGTCCCCTCACTTTCGCCGCCAATCATCAAAATACCGATAAAGGGCAGTTCATTTTTCATGGGGCCGTCAAACCGGCACCCGTCAATTTCCGGAAAGTTCTTCTTTATTTCAGGCCACGGGGTTTCCTCCGATAAATAATCCAGAGTGAAGCTTTCGCCGGTCTTTTTCAAACAAGTCAGTGTGCCGTTTGGCCCCATGGCTCCCACTTCACTCATTCTGTACACAATAACATCCTCGAACAGTTCTTTGCTTAATTCCATAATGATCCTCCTTCGTTTTTTACAATATCCTTTGATAAAACGATCACCATGCGCTTTTTGAGACAGGTGTCATATTCCAGATTTTTCAATCTCGCATCCGCCTCCGGATCGTCTTCCATTCCTACGCCATACACATAGTTTTCATCATAATCTCCCGGAATGTCATCCCGGTATTTGTAGGTTTTAAAAGACCAGTCCTCTCTGCTTCCCACCGAGATTTTTCCGAATATCTGTAAATATGGCTTCAGATCCCGGAACAAAAGCGCTTCTTTCGTACTCCGTGCAATTTCTCTCGACTTTTGATGCAGCACGATTTCCAACGCCGGGGCCAAAGAATCGTCCTTCGTCCCCCTGACGATTCCCTCCGGTTCCTGCGGCATGGAATAAATATCCCGGGAGAACTCCACATTCACCATGCCTATGCCATATAGATAAAGACCGTCATATTTGTGCTCCGGAATATCCGAAATCATCAGATAATTATGATAATAACCATCTTCAAAACATATGGATATCCTCACATTACGGGCGATATACTTTCTGATCTCTTCTAATCCAATTGCCATCGTTGTGACCTCCTCTCACCCTTAAATAGTTTTTCCTAGTTTTCCTCGTCATAGGGGAGGATCAGCCAATTCCCCGATTCCGTGACCCGATAGTATTTGTCCGTGTCAGTATCTACCATAAGGATCGGGATCACCCCACTGCTCAGTACCGTTCCATCGATGTAGTAGTGAGAAGCTCCGTCATAATAGATATCATGATATCCGGGATCTCCCGAAATATCGGAAGTACCCACATGTCCGGCTACGACCTTGCTTTCGATTCCTTCTATTTTTCCGGTCTGTGCAGGGAATTTTCCTACAAAAGTCTCCTCTCCGGTTCCCCACTCCCACAGGTCCCCAGCCTCTTCATCAATACCGGCGTGTACAAAAATCGTATTGCCTTCTGTATAGTACCTGGGCAGATTTTCTATCCACCGGACGTATTTATCGTCGTCCGCCTCCTGCTCCTCACTGTAAGTAGGATTCATTTCGGCAATCGTGGAGTATCCCAGCAGTACAAATTCCTCATGATTTCCCATCAATGCAACGACCTTGTCTCTGCCATACTTGTATTGCAGCCCCATAATCTTATCCAGAACATACCGACCATCCTGTCTGCCGTGAATGTAATCTCCGAGAAGTACCAGTTTGGTGTCGTCCTTCTCCAGGTCATCCGCTATCAGTCCCAGTGCCTCTTCAAATTCCGGCAGACAACCATGGATATCACTCATACAGTAAATTTTCATATACTTTTTCCTCCCACTATATCGCTTTTTTACAATCGCTTTGTCACTCGTATCTAGGGGGTCAGCTTTCTGTTCCCGCAGTTTTCTTCAGATATTCTTCCCTTGTAAGGCAGAATTCTTTTACCTGAACAAACCCCTCTTCCCTCATAAACCCGATAAACTTCGCCGCTATCTCTTCATTCTCATGAAAACCGCATGCCAACATTAATTTTTGAGAATATGTATTCTCCACTCTTACGCTGGAGATCAGTTTTTCCGGTGGCACTTTCTGGTCTTTCATCTGATTATGAAAGGCGATGTCTATAAATTTCTTTAAAACAATCGTTCCGTAACCCTGATGGCGATATTGCTCAAATAGATACATCTCCGGTTCCAAAGCATGCTTATTCCCGTGAAAACCGATATAACCGATATATTCACCTCCTCGCCTGATACAATAAAACAAAGGCCTTTTCAGATCAATCTTCCGGTACAATTCTTCGGTTGGCGGAAAACCAAAATAGTCCTCAAAATCTCCTGCCTTCTTCAGTGCTTCTCTGAACGTCGCTGTAATTCCACAGGGGTTATTACCAAGAATAGGGTATGCTTCCAAGCCTTCCATTTTTATGATGCCGGGACTATACAATATTTCCCAGTCTTCTAAACTCTCATAATCTTCATATATTCCGCTCTGTGTAAAAACAATTAGGTTGTTCTGCTTGTTGTAAAATATTCCGTTCATTTCCGTGGGATCACACTCCCAGCCGCTGTCACTTAAGAAATGAGCATCCTTCGGTATGTTGTTTTCTCTTAAAACCTGTTCCAATAACTCCATCGTCATACTATGTATCCTCCTACATCCAACAATATGCCATAATCTCCAAATACAGCCTGCCGGCTTTTTTTAATTCAGCTGTTGCCTTCCATTCGTCCTCATCAGACCAGCGGTTCTGATATTCCCGTAAATAGGCCTCGACAGATGGATGTAATTTTTTTTCCAGCTTTTTCATCACAATGTTTTTCTGATTATAATCAAAACTAACATCCGTATAATGATAAATTTTTAGAAATTCACCCGTTTTTTCGATGATTAGATCCACAGCCTCCGCTATCGTATATTCCCTGCCTTCAAAAGCAACAGTGTTCATGGTGTCATCGTGCACACTGTTATCTCTGTACATCCGCATATGGGAATAGAGCCATTCCGCAAAAGAGCTATCCATGTTAAATACATCACGGTAATCAAATCCATAACATCTTCGTTGCCGAAATCTCAACAGCTTCCTCTCATGTACGAAATTTCCGCCATAATTTTCCCGTGGAATGCCAAGCTCGTCCAAATATCTATTTTTTCTGCTCATTTAGCCTCCTATATTCGATATCTGTTGCAACAACTCTTTTCAGTTCTCAACGTTTCTTAAAAATTTACTGCAGTGCCTTTTCAATCTCTATCCGCAGGGCATCTAATTTCAATTTCTTCGTTTCATCAGCGGCATTTTTCTCTAAGTCACCGGCAATTTCACTTATCATATCCAGGATTCCTGCAGTAGTCGCACTGTCCGTTCCTCTTGTCCACAGCACAATGTGATATTCCTCCAGAAGGGGCATTTCTTCCAGGCATTTCTGCAGTTTTACCCGAAGCGGTTGTACAGCACTGTCTTGTAATCCGGCCAGAAGTTCTTCATAGCTTTCCGGGCAGAGGAATATCCGCAGTGCATCCGGGTACTTCTCTTTTACATGTTGGATTTCCTGCGGCAATATTTCCATCACGATTTTCTTTCCGCGAAAGATCTCTTTTTCTATGCCATTCTGTTTCTGCTGTCCGTCCACGAAAAGATACTTCCCCGGACTACTTTCTTCCATCCGTTTTCGTATCACACGGGTACCGATTTCGGAAAAGCCGGACAAGATCATAACCGATCCCGGAGCTGTACCTATGATGTTATTTTCCTCAATATGTTTGTAAGTGCAGTTCTTCTTGGGATTGCTATAATCTGCCCCATCAATATCGTATTCAATCTCTGAGATTTTCTGCTCCGCATCCCGATAAATATCTACCGTACAGATTCGTCCCCTGCAAGACCATTCCTTTTTACCGTTTGTATATGTAAATCTCACCAGATCTCCGTACCGGTACAGCGGCTGCCGCAGTTCGTGCGTGCGATTAATGATTCTCCTCTCTTCCGAGGTCTGCGCCGTATCAAGCAACGCCACTTTCACAGCAGCATCTTCCCATATACGCTCAATTTTTCCCTTTGCATCATCAATGCATTGCATGATCCGTGGATACTTGTCCTGTCTGAAATATAGCTGATCCCCCTTGCACGTCACCACTTTCCAACCGTTTGCATTCCGCAGAATCGGAAATACGACTCCCCATTCACCTCTTGCATAATTCAGACGGTCCAATTCCGTTCCCAAGAATTGATAGGATCTGCCGTTCTCAGCGACCATAATCACGCAGCCGGGGCCTCCCATGCCGGAAGGACGGCAGAACCTGTATGCAATGATCGATTGGAAAAAATCTTCCGTCAACTGTTCTCTCACCAGTTGTGTTCTGTCCTCATATCGCATAACCACCTCCATATACATTTAGCGTCGACTAGGATTGTGAAGTCGTTTCTCTTACCAAGATGTAATTTCCAATCTCCTTGTTTCTTCATCAAAACCATACCTTGTCATTTCCCATAAGACCAATGCAGCAAGCTTATTTTTCCCATATTCTTTCAAACTCTCTCCATCTACAATGCACCCTAGCGTCCTATCCCAAGGAATGAATTTGACGGAACTAATTTCTTTGCCTAATAATTTAACATTATCACATATCTCCTCTCCGCACTTCACCCTTTCAATAAAAAGAATCCCCTCACCCAAAGGAATGCATTCTATTTCACGCATGCATTTTATGGCCTGAATTAATTCATTCTCTGTCCTTTTTATATCTGATTCGTCATCACGAATCGAAAAATATTCTTGCACAACCAATTGCAAATTTATTTTCTTCAGCAAGTAATAAAAATACATGCTGTATACTCTCCTTACATGTTTCCAATGATTTCTCCAACATACTCAACATCTAATGTAGGATTAAAGCCGTCAAAGAAATAGCCATTGTTATTTACAAATATTATTCCTGATAAACTATCTGGCATATCATCATTTTTCTTAATAAAAATTCCCTGTGGTTCTATGCTCCATCTTCCGCTTTCATGGGCAATCAAATCTGCAAATGTTATTATTGCACTTTCATTTCGTTGCATATTTGTGATCTTAAATTTAAAGTCCGTTAATTCCAATTTCGGATACTTAACATATGAAAAAGGCGGTGCATATTTAACAAGTAAACGACCATTACATGCTCCGGATTCAAACGAGCAATTCCGGCTTATCAACATTCCCTCCCAGAACTCGGGAATATAATGTTCATTTCCCTTGGGATGATCATTATTATATCTAATTAGAATACCATTGCGGCTACCAATCCTATGGAGCTCAAAATATCCATATAAATCATTAAAGCACAACGCGACCTCATTTCTGCTTTCTTTATCAATTAGAACAAATTGAAACTCATCAAGTCTCATCTTTCTCATCCTCCCCAGTATAGTGCGTTACACTGCCAACAATAATACCAATAATCAAATTATCAGATACTGATGCAGTTAAGAATAGAACCGTTCTTTAGTCTCTAAGCAGATGCACGCCAGTTTCCCACTGCCGAATCCACATCCGCAATCCAGCAAATACACGTTGCGTCTGTCATTCGCCCAGATAGAGGTACCCGGCTCGTCCAGGTATCTCCTGTCCTTTTTCCAGACGATGCTGTCCGTAGGGGTATGTCCACACATGGAAATATACCCGTCAATCCCTGCGAAGAAAAAGGAATCGATGTCCATTGTCCCCATCAGATAATATCTGTCTTCTTCCCGTACTTCGGGATCGGACGTCATTGCATGGGCAAACAGATATTTCTTTCCCTCCAGCTCCAGTTCCTTCTGTAGCGGCAGTCCCTTGATCAGATCAGCAATGTTCATCATGTCTACTTCGGTAATACGCTGTCGCAACAGTTCAAAACTATTGTAACCGTAAGGAGCTAATTTGTGCCGTTTTTTCTCCGGAGTATTAAAATACTCATAAGTGTAATTTGCCAGCCAGTCATCGTGGTTGCCTCGGATCCAGGAGCACTTTCCCTGCAAACCGGCAAGGGCACAATATACCCCGAAAGGATCGGCGTTTCCCCCTCCCCTGTCGAAAACATCACCAAGAACGATCAGTTCATCGTCCTTGGTGATGTTAATCTGCTTCAGGATCTGTTTCAACTTCTTCAAGTCGTTATGTATGTCACCGATAACATAATGCATATCCTTCCTCCTTTTCTCATTTTCTTCGGTAGCACTTCTGATATCTGTCGAGCTTTCTGGAAGCGGGATCGCTCCATTCTTTCTCTCCCCAGAAGCGGTAATCGATGATATTCCAGGTTTCACAACGTTTTCGGTAATGATTTGACTTTCCACTCACCATAGTATCCACTTCCTGTTTTCCTTCCCTTCGGATTTTTCTGTTTGCGCACCTTTTATCCTCCTTGCTTCTATTCCCCTTTGCCTTATATACCGGCGTATGCTTATAGCTTCCGCTCATTCAGACTCCTTAATATACTTTATCCCATATAGTTTCTGCCTCACCTACGAACCTTCTGTCCTTACAGGCGGCAGCATATTCCGCCGTTGCACGGATCACTTTTTTATCCTTCTCTTTTGTCCAGTCATGAAGGAAATCGCGAAATGCCCGCAGCGCGGCCCGGTGCGCTTTCCTCTTTTCATCCTGCCCTTCTTCCATCTCCGGGAAATCCGCCTCCAGGTACAGGGGATTTATATGCTCATGGGACCAGTAGCCCCGTTCTCTGAGGAATACAACCTCCACCTGGATGTCCGAGAAATCTTTCCATTCTACGGCCTCCATGTGGTTCATATATTGTTGCCAGTCTGAAGCGCCTGTCAGCAATATTCCATATTCCGTTGATTCTGTGAAGGTACTTTTATACCGTACAATAGTTCCGGCTTCCATGCCAAAGGGGATCCGGAAAAACTGATATTCAAAGCGGTCCTTTCTCTGGGAATCCACCTGTTCCTCTTCCTCCGCAGGAATCTCGCAAGAATCCCATGTCAGACATTCTTCACTGGCTTTATGCATGCTGCCTCCGCTGCTTATTCCTATACATTCCTCCCTGCAGGGATGCTCCGGCTGCAATCTATTATGCGGTGAAAACCGGAGAATCGCAACATCCTGTTTCGAAGCTTCCCCGTATATTAATTGTTTCTCCACAGTATATATCATTTCATCCTCTTCCTCACACTTTTTACTGCCATGTCTGCGGGCCGTTTCATAATCCGCGAAGACACCTCTGATGCAGTCATCGATTTGCAGCAGATAGACATATTTCCCCTGTGAATTGTCGGTCAACAGCCGATAGGCCTTTTCTTCATAGGTAAGTCTTTCCAGGATCTGCCTTTTCAGTGTTGTATCCGCCGTCGTGTCTGCCAGTTCTTTCAGTGCCTCCAGAATCTCTGTTTTGGTATGTATGGGAGAATTCCATATCAGAGTGGCTTTCTGCCAATCTGTGAATACCCAGTGCTCTTCCTCCAGATATTTTCTCATTGCCTGTGATGGTACTAAATGAAACATAGTGTTTTCCTTTCTTTCATATTATCGGATATAGGGCAATTTGTTATAACTGCCCTATATCCTTGCCCTTAAGTTTATGTTCTATCAATACCTTTGTTGCAAAGGGATAATCCCCTTGCTGAATATACGATACTACAGCCGGGCATACCTCCGAAATCTGCTGTACGCCAAAATTCAAAATATGGTTCATGGATTCCTCAAAGTATTCCTCGAGAAGTTCATATCTGATATGACAGCCGTTAAATACATCCCCATGATCCTCGTCAAACACGAAAGCGTGCTCATAAAGATCATTACAGTCATAATAAAGATGTACGTTCAGATAATTTACGATCCGCGCTGCGCGGATCGCCTGCTCTTCGTTCTCTACAAGTGGCTGGCAATAATAGGATTGGCAGTACAAATATTCATCACGAAAGTAAATGCTAGTCTCTATCAATCCTCCGATAACATCCGGAATTTCCGTAGACAAATAAATGTTATCGGCATCCGCAATGGAAATGGGTTTGTCCTCTTCGTTTAAAAGTTTATAGGAAATTCTATTCTGTTTCAGATAATCTAATATTCTTTTCTTTGCCTGCTGTTTATTCATTCTTTTTCCTTTCTTTATGTATGATCCGTTTTCTTTTATGCTCTGCCTACAATCTCTTTTTCTTTTATATGTTTATAGATACATTTTTCCTGAGGAAACGCATGATCATAGCCTTCAATGTCATATTCAACCTCTGTGATCTGTTCTCCATTCCGGAACATATCCACTGTGTAGATTGTTCCACGGCAGGAAAATTCTTTCCTGCCGTTTGAAAACCGGAAATTTACGAGATCTCCCAGTCGGTACAGCGGGACCCGCGGTTCTTTTTTCATGTCATTTCATTCCTCCATTTCTTCCCAATATAGCGCCGGTTCCTCATACCTCATCACTATTTGTCCGAGAATCATGCAGTGATCGGACATTTTCTCATCTACCGGCTCCCGGAGAATTTGGTTTTCCCTAACCGTCAGCATATCCGATTGCATAGCTCCTGTACTATAGAAAATTCCATCAAGATGCGCGGAGCCCCTTTCCGGATTTATGTATGTAGGGGTTACCCAATTGCGAGTCAACGTAGCATTGAAGAGGCATGGACCATAGGGGTTTGTCAGTTCCTGCAGGAGGCTTCCATCCGGTGTTGCATTGAAGTCGCCTAGTAGGATAAATGGTATTTCAAGCTCTTGAGCAAAGCTTCGGCATGTTGTTTTTATAGCAACCTCTATTTTTTTCCTCAGGTCGATGCGGTTCTGCTGATACCATATGGGCCGGTCTCCATTATCCGTGTGAGGGATATGAAGGTTCAGTACTCGATAGTATCCATGATCTGTATCAATCCCTACATAATTGTAGAGAAGGCTGTTCTCCAGGTCTTCCAGTGTTCGAGTGGCATGGTATCGATATCCTTCTCGGTGAATCAGCAATACATTAATTGCTGATCTTGGACTGCTGTTCTTCCTGTATGCATGAGGGGTTACAAGTATATACTCAGGAAATGATTTCTGAAGGATTGCCAGATACTTGTCATCCCTGCCCGGAATCACTTCGGAAAGCCCTATAACCCATGCTCCGGGCGCTGTTTCCCGTATATAGTTACAAGATCTCTGCAATCGGCTTGCCCAGCTCTCCTGGCTGAGTTTCCACGCACAACCGGCAGCATTATAAGATACAATGAACGTTGTTAGATTATTTTTTTCCATATTTTTCTACTCCTTTGAAATATCTTGTTTTTTATTCTATATTCAATTGTAATAAATAAAATAAGGAAACGGGAATATAGTGTTTCCTATTCCCGTTTCCTCTTTTGTGTCAGGTTATTCTTTCAAATACAACCTGACCGTTCTTAACATACCACTTACAGGTATGCCCCTGAGATCTGCCAGACAGGCAACCAAGTGCCGCATACTTTGATTTCTTAGAAGTATATCCTTTCATCTCATATTGTGCTTTTAATGCATCGTATGCATCCTTGTTGTACATAGTAGTTCCTACCTTTGAAAATACTTTATAAAAGGGCATTTTTCTCCCCTCCTTTCCCTATATTAATTGTCTGAATAACACCCATCTAATTTTTCCGGGAGTATTATTTAATTAGACGAAAACGGATTTGTAAAGTAGCTAATGTGGCATAAATGAATTTTGTCTTCCTTATAATTTTATTCAGTAAATTGAAAGCAGCCATTACAACACAATCCTTGCAATTTTTATCCGCATACTCCACCTCAATAGTTTGTGGTTCTGTCATCAGTAATACATCTGCATAAAGTTCCAGGTATTCTTTAAAATCAAAAGCGATAGGATATTTCGTGACTTTACTTGCTTTTCTAAGACAATCCTGTATAAAATTCATATCTTCTTCGTCATACAAGTTCGATGCTCTATATTTTTGTATGGTACCTGAAATCTGAATAGCCGAACAAACTTTGATATATTTATATTCATTTACGTATGCACAATTGTGATTTGTGAAAACTAAAAGATTATATATTTTTATTTTCTTTTTAAATCCGCTTTGCCGGAGGTTTTTTCGCAACATATAATACCGACAATTCATTTTATTGGCGATATTAAAAAGAATCTTCTTACGGTCATTGGCTCTATAGTAATTTCCATGCGGTGATATATATATGTCCTGCGAAGAATTTTTCACTTCAATAAGAAAAATAGCTTTTGATGTAACCACTACTCCATCAATTTCTGTTTTGAAATTGTCATCGCTCAGTTCTAAATTCATAAGGGACCTGTTCTTCACCCTGACCCGTTCCAAGTTGTGCGCCAGTATACGTTCCCCTTTATTTCCAGAGATTTCAAAAGCTATAAGTTTGTTAAGTTCATTAGACATTTCATTAAATTTTATAATCTTCGGATCCTCCAAAAGATCTTTTTTCTCTGCCAATGCAAGTATATAAGCCTGTATATCTGAAATTCTGGAATCACCGGGAAGGCCTTCACATTTAGAAACAATCATACTCTGAAATTTTCGCAGTTCTCCTTCCACCTCTTTCTTCGCATAGGTCGTCTGACGGAGAATACCTGTATCCTCAAATTCTTTTAGAATTTGTGCTTTTGTAGTACTGTTTTTTCTGTTCATAATACTAATTCTCCTTTGCATAATATTCTTTCCCATTCTCCAGACAGATTCCTGCCAGCCTTCCCTCTTTAAAGCCGGCACCACAATCCATCACAATATGATTGTTGGCTCTGTAAATACAGCCCGGATGAGGATTGTCCGGAATTGTCTGGGTAGGCGTATGACCCGTGACTACGATTTTGTCCTTATAATAAGGTATGCTATAATCTGCTCTTCCCAGATGAGATCATCCAGAGTGTACTCCTCCATCGGTTTTTCCTCCGAAAAATTCCCCAGTCCGGCATGTACCATCAAATATTTCTGCCCGTTCACCTCTAATTCCACATAAGTCTCAAGATTTCCCAGATACTCCATAACCTCCTTTCTCTCTTCCCGGGAAAGGCCAATAAAATCTGCAATCGTCACAGCTCCGCCGTTGAGCATCCATTCCTTTAATTTTTCCTGATCCTCCTCTGCAAAATCGCGTACAGATTCTTCCGTAACTTCTTTTAACAGAATTTTCATGCCCATATATGCCATAAATTCATGATTACCTACCAGACAGATACAATTCGACAGTCTCATCAGAAATCGCAGTACCTTGATCGGATCAGGGCCACGATCCACCAAATCTCCCAAGACATATAGCTTGTCCTGCTTTCCGAAATTCATTTTTGCAAGCAGCACCTTCAACTGCTCGTATTCCCCGTGAATATCTCCAATTACAAATGTGCTCATATACTTTTTCTCCTTTTCCCAAAGAACTGCATCTTCTGTATTTTTCTCAACTTTCTTTAATGTTTTCCAGGAATACAATGGTCTCCACTGCCGGAGTCTTCGAAGCAAATTCCGCCCTCTCGATACCGTTCGTAAGTAAAAGTCGCTCCCATAATTTCGGATATTCCCTGAAATCGAATTTCTGGTCATCCAATATTACAAATTCCTCTATCTCCGGATGTTCTTCCAGATAGTTCAGGATTCCCTCCCCTCTGTGATTCCAGTGGTCTATCGTCTTCCCGGTCAGCCGTAATCCCTGTTTATCCAGCTTGGATACCAAATACCGGAAGTCATCTGCTTCCGGCTTCATCTCTTTCCAGTCAGATGTCAGAACAAGTTCTGCATTCCCGTATTTCTCAATTGCCTTTGCAAGGATTTCAGCTCTCGCATCATCAATTCCATGATACCCATCCGGTGTACGCTCCACCGTTGTTCTCGTATTCAGAACTCCGTCAATATCTAAAAATATTGCACTTTTCATTCTCTTTTCCTCCACTATCCACCTGTTTACATTCCATAAACATTATCTTCGAGGACCTCTTCGTCTATATCAATTGCGTCCCAGCATTCTGCTAACGTTAATTTGCGTTCTTCCCACTCGGCCTCTTCAATACCATAATCTTCGTCTGCACCATATGCCTCCACTGCTACATCCATTGTGTCCTTTTTGTTGCTGTTTACTGATACATTGTTCATTTCCTTTTCCTCCTGAATATTTGTTTCATTTTGCATTAGAAAATAAGAAAAAAGCCAGATGGCAATCCATCTGACTTTTTTCCGAGAGTATTATTTAATATCCCCGGCTCCCAAACATCTGTTTCTGTTATTTTTTCCGGGAGTATTATTTAAAATCTTAAAACTATCTTTACCAGCTCCCGTATCATCTAAAATCCAATATTTCTCCTGGTCAATCTGTTGTATCTCTGATTTGTCTATAATTCGAAAATCAAAGTGCTCCAGGAAGCTTTCATTAATAGAAAACTTAATAAAGTTCCAACCCCTGTCTTTACTGTGAGCATCCATTATAGGTACCTTTTCATCTCCCCATAAACATTGTTTAAAGTACCAGGTGTCCTGCGCATTCTTGCTGTCATCAATTCCATACCAGTTCAAAAGTCGGTGGCGATAAAGCAGGCAGTATTTCTGACCCTCAGGATGGTACTCCCGCAAAATCAGATACGCAGCAATATTCTTTAATAATTTTTCCTCTGTCGGTTTACTGGGTTTTTGGGCTTCTTCCTTAACGGTATAAAGGTATGCAAACCCTTCTTTGGTATTTTTCGCAGTATCCTTTTTGAAAATCAAACATCGTTCGCGCAATGGTCCCTGCCTGAAAGCAGATGCAATTACAGCGTTAAGTGTCGACACGTTCTCTTGATAGTCATAACCCTGTAAATTTTTTCCCTTTTTTTCCACAAGTTCGTTCTTCCAAATCGTATTCAAATCTAAATCCTTTTTCTTTTGTCTCTTTTTTTCATACCAATAGTGCCAATACTTTTTAAGCCAGCCGTCCTTTGCAGCTGGATAGAGGTCATTCCATTTTTTAATATTATCCGAATCGACATTTACCTCTTCAAAACCCAACCACTGCTGAAGGATTATCCTTGTTTCCTCGATAATCTCTGTTTTATAGTGACGACCGTCATCCGTAGTAATATTGTCTCTGGTATAATATGTAAAAATATACCCCCGGGCAATAGACACCAGAATCTGTTCTAAACCATTTAATTCACAGTTTTTCGTTTTATACTCCCCGGTAAATATTTTGGGAAGTATTCTTGGATTTTCAGATTCCGGATCTTTCATATATGATTCAAATTCGATCTTCTCATTTAACATCTTTTTTCTCTTTCCTAATAACCTTGTCCAAATTATCCCACCAAAATGTATCCCAAAAGAATTTTCTATATTGCGCAGATTCTTCGGTAAGTTCACATAATGCAGAAATCTTTAGTTTGCGTTTCAGTTCTTTACTCTTTGATATTTCCATTAGTTCACTGAGACAGACTTTATAAATTTTTGCTTCTGTATTTATCGCACTATTGTTATAATAATCACAAACAATATTTTCAAGGCTCTTATCAAGTTCTTTAATGTTGTCTCCTTCACTACAAGGCTTACCTTTTTCGATAGTATCCTTAATAGTATCAAACGATTTATATTGCGGCCCTGCTGCCAAAGATAATATCAGCCACAACATCTTATAGCCTTGCTGATTAAAATGACACAAAAATTTTATTTCTTCCTCCTCAAAAGCAACTGGTTTAACTTCGTTTCCAATTATCCTCGTTAGTGCCTTATCTCTTTCTTTTTGGGGCAAAAGAACCCACTGTTCCTCCTCCAGACGTTCTATCATTGTTTCTATTGAATTTTGATTGCTAACAGATTCCTTTATTTTCCTGCAAATACTCGGTACAACTTTTTGCCGAATAGCCATCGCTGTTTCTTCATCATAAATTTGAAAAAGATTGCGTTCTATATTTTCCGGTGCATAAAAATTTTTTTCTTTCTCATTTCTCAATCTCGGCAAAAAGATATTTGCATAGAAACGATAATAGTCAAGTACACTCCGACACACTTTCTTGTATTCTTCAATTGCTTTCTTCTCTTTCTCAGATAGATTCTTCGGATATTCAAAAAAGGAATGCGTAACCTTTTTTGCATTTTTTCGGGTATTATCAGTGAAGGCTTTCTTGTACTCTTCCAGACTCTCTTTAAACACCTTTGGAAGTTCGTTAATATAAGTACCGTCATCTGTAAGCTTAAATCTGGCCTTTGTTCCTTCGGCCGTAACATAAAATTCAATATACTTTATATCCGGCTCCTCCTTTTTAACTTTTAACCTGTCAATAGAATAGTTGCTTTGACCCTTTAATTTTTTAAAATTATGTAAGAATGATATATAAGAACTTTTCTCGATATCTTTCTTTAAAATAGTATCTAAGTTAGGATGTTTCCCGTTTTTGGCTGCATCTATCTCAAGTCCGGTTAATAGTGTACACTTCGCACAAGATGGCTCTTTAGAGGCAAATTCAATTTCAGATTCGTTTCCTCTCCCATATTCTTTTTGTCCTATGGATATCGCGGTATCAGATATCAATCCTATTTTGTTTGAAAATGTATTGATAATGTGGCTCCAGGGTACCCTCACATCTTTCTTTTCGGAAGTATCCTTATTATTCTGTTCTTTCTCGTTCACATTATCATTTTGGTCTTTGTAATCTGGAATTTTTATTACAGGTAATCTGCGTTTATAATATTTGTATTTAATGCCTTTTTTATTTTTACCTGATTCTTCTTCATAAGTGCGACCTTTAGCAACAGCTTTGACCACTTCTTGATTATATATAACCTTTACCAGGTCTCCATCAAAATCAGCACCACCTAAAATAAGTGGAACCGCAGAGCCTCTTGGAACCATGACAATGCCAGTAAGTTTACCGAAATATTTCTCATATAACTTATAAAATTCCATATATTTTTCATATGAGACATTAGTAACATGAACGTTGTTCTCATATGTTTCTTCATCTGTTTCAGTAAAGCGTCTTAATAAAGCCTGCTCATTACGAGATAAATGGGGGTTTCTAAAAAATGCATAGTAGGAAAGGTGTCCCAACTCTAATTCTTCCGCCTTTGAATCTTTACCATCCATTGGCATATAAAAACCTGTGAATAAATATGTATAATAAAAATCCTTAGCATCTTCGTATTTTTCTAACAGACTCACTAAGAGCGGAAGCAAATCTCTGCAAAGATATCTATTCTGTCCCTCTACAATAATTTTGCCCTCCACTAATTGAGTTAATAATCCTTTTTGAATATTTTGTAATTGAGATTTTATATATATATCCGAGCGTAATTTTTCATTTTTTAACACTGCTTTTTTCCAATTAGGAATAACCGTTCTCGCCAGCGACGCATTATCTTCAGCTTCAGCAACCCCATATTCCCGTATGAATTTTATCGGATCTTTAATATAGTCACGATGTTTCTTTATTAGCGCATCAAACTGCTGCTTCTTTTCAAACTTCAGCGTATTTATTACCTGATAGTTTAAATGCGTAAGATCTTTTTTCCCATAGGACAGATTTGTCCCCGAAATG